>MDTC01015189.1_pt1 | contig 10547 bp, 13 predicted proteins | sample 811181 | NCBI WGS metagenome assembly MDTC01 (sample SAMN05326644, study PRJNA326480) | marine metagenome | isolation source: seawater | place: Pacific Ocean: North | collected 2011 | reverse complement strand
GATTTGCCGCCCTCCTTGCCGGTGAGGGTGAGCTCCAGCAGGCGCGAGAGGGTGATGGCGTCCTCGAAGAAACACTCGAAGAAGTCGCCGAGGCGATACAGCAGCACCCGCTCGGGGTGGGCGGCCTTGAGCATCACGTAGTGGCGCAGCATCGGAGTGAGCTGGCTCTGATCTAGCTGGCTGTGGTGGGCCCAGGCTGGCTGGTCGTCTTCGGTGACGTCAGCTTGTGCGTTGATTGCGTCGCTCCTGACGGAGGACAACTGAGTCAGCTGACGCTTTCGAGGGCGCCTGGCTGCATCTGCGCCAAGGTTCGCGTCGCTGAGTTCACCGCCGTTGTCAGAGGGATCGGCTGCTTCTTGAGCGGCACTGGCTGGTGGTTCCGGATCGCCGAACAGGCTGCCCTGCAGGGCCAGTTCCGGCTGGGATTCAGCGGATCGCGGCACGGGTCTGACTGCGAGGCTCAGATCGTAGGGGTGTCAGTCGCAGCTGATCAGTTGGACGTTCTCCAATTCGTGAACGTCTGAATCGAGTGCGCACAGCAGGGCCTGAGCTCCTCTTGCCTGGGAATGACAGCACGAGGTTTGAGGATCACCTGTTCGACTTTCAAGGAAGTGGTGCTGATAAGGAGGTCTGCCTGTCCAACGCATGGGCATCGTTTGGAAGTGGGCAAGCCATCCACGCCATGGTGTGACGACTCATCAGTGCTGCCTCAGGACTCCCGCCTGTCGTGTGAGAATCGCCGCACGATCCACTGATCCATGCAGTTCCTCAACACTCTCACCGTTCTGGCCCTGGTGGTGATGTCATTTGCACTGATCGTGGCGGTGCCGGTGCTGTATGCCTCCAGCGAGGACAGCGGCCGCTCCAACCGTCTGATCCTGTTGGGCAGTGCCGTTTGGGTGGCCCTGGTGCTCCTGAACTGGGGTGTGAGCTTCTTCGTGGTCTGAGGCCTGGCGATTCGTTTCCGGTCGGTGTCACGATGGGTTGATCCCGTCATACCTATCGCATGGCCACCTTCGAGGGACGTTTTACCGATGCGTCGGGACTGCGCATCGCCATCGTTGTGGCTCGTTTCAATGACTTGGTTACCAGCAAGCTGTTAAGCGGCTGCATGGACTGCTTGCATCGCCATGGTGTTGATACCAGGCCAGACAGCTCTCAACTGGATGTGGCCTGGGTGCCGGGCTCCTTTGAGCTTCCGATCGTGGCCCAGCAGCTGGCCCGCAGCGGCCGTTATCAGGTGCTGATCACCCTTGGTGCCGTGATTCGCGGTGACACCCCCCACTTCGATGTGGTGGTGGCGGAGGCCAGCAAGGGCATCGCCACTGTGGCCCGTGACAGTGGTGTGCCGGTGATTTTCGGGGTGCTGACCACCGACACGATGCAGCAGGCCCTTGAGCGGGCTGGGATCAAGAGCAATCTGGGATGGTCTTATGGGCTTCAGGCCCTGGAAATGGGCTCATTGATCGGTGCCTTGAACGCAGCCGATTGACCAGTGGCACCCTCGTGGTGCATGATCACTTGGTCGCGAGAGCAATACTGCGCGGCGACCTGCGGATGTAGCTCAGTGGTAGAGCATCTCCTTGCCAAGGAGAGGGTCGAGAGTTCGAATCTCTTCATCCGCTTGCTTACGAAGATCGGATCATCAATTGCTGGACCTCAGCGTTGCTGAAGCCCAGCTGGCGGTAGAAACCGGCACTGTCGGTGGTCATCAGATAGATGCGTTCCACCTTGCGCAGCCTGGGGCTGTTCAGCAGCCCTTCCACCACCTGACGACCCAGCCCGCGGCCTTGTAGATCACCGGCCACCACGATGTCCCACAGCACGGCGCGGTGAATGCCGTCGCTGCTGGCACGACCAAAGCCAACCAGGCGCTTGCCGCGCCAGAGGCTCACCACTACTGGACTGCCGCGCAGCATTCGACGCAGGTCGTCAATGGAACGCTGCTGTGCCCAGAAGGCGTGTTTGCGAAACAGGCGTTGCAGCTTGAGCAGGCCGCGGCTGGGCCGCCCACATGGTCCCATTCCCATCAAGCGCAGGCCTGGGGCACCGGGGGCATGAAGGACCAGACGGATCCGCACGTCGGCATCCAGCGCAACAATGCATTCTGCCCATACGAGATCCGCCGCTCGACGTCCGATGGATGTGCTCTTTCTGCACGGCAATTACCCCGGTCAGTTTCCCCAGTTGGCGGCTGGTATGGCCCGGCAATCTGGCAACAGGGTGATATTCCTCACCAATCGCAAGGACCCTGAGGCCTACCCGTTAGAGGGTGTGGAGGTTCGCCGTTTTGATCGGCATCGCGAGACGAGCTCAGGCATCCATCCCTATCTCTCGAGCAGTGAGAAAGCGGTGTTGGATGGCCAGGGTGTGATCAGAGCTTTGGCTGGATTGCAAAGTGAAGGGTTCAGGCCGCGGCTTGTGATTGGTCATGGCGGCAATGGCCTCCTGTTGTTTCTCCGGCAGCTGCTGCAGGGTGGTTGTTCCGCCTTTTTGGGTTCCCAGCACCAGAAAATCCGGCAAATTTTCAGCCATGGCTTTGTTCAGGAATGCAGAACGACCTCAGTAGGCTGCCAGCACAAAACCGGTAGTCGCCGTCACCATGCTCAAGCTCCTGCTGGGTGATCCCAATGCCCGGAAGCTGAAGCGCTACCAGCCGATCGTTTCCGATATCAATCTTCTGGAAGAGGAGATTGCTCCCCTTAGCGATGAAGAGCTGCGGGCGCGTACATCATCGTTTCAGGAGCGGCTGGCCAATGCCGGCACTCTTGAAAATCAACGCCCAATTCTCGACGAAATCCTGCCTGAAGCCTTTGCCGTGGTGCGTGAGGCCGGTAAGCGTGTTCTTGGCATGCGCCACTTTGATGTGCAGCTGATCGGCGGCATGGTGCTGCATGAAGGGCAGATTGCCGAGATGAAAACCGGCGAGGGCAAAACGCTTGTCGCCACTCTGCCCAGTTATCTCAACGCTCTCACCGGCCGCGGTGTTCATGTGGTCACCGTGAACGACTACCTGGCACGGCGCGATGCTGAGTGGATGGGCCAGGTGCATCGTTTTCTGGGCCTGTCGGTGGGTCTGATTCAGCAGGACATGCGACCGGAGGAACGGCGTCGTAATTACGACTGCGATATCACTTATGCCACCAATTCCGAGCTGGGATTCGACTACCTGCGGGACAACATGGCAGCTGATATTGCTGAAGTTGTCCAGCGCGAATTTCAGTACTGCGTGATTGATGAGGTTGATTCAATCCTGATCGATGAGGCGCGCACACCGTTGATCATTTCCGGCCAGGTGGAGCGACCTCAGGAGAAATATCAGCAGGCAGCTCAGGTGGCTCAGGCACTGGAGCGTGCGGCCGAAATGGGCAAGGACGGAATTGATCCCGAGGGTGATTACGAGGTGGATGAAAAGCAGCGCAGCTGCACCCTCACCGACGAAGGCTTCGCCAAGGCCGAGCAGATGCTGGGGGTGCAGGACCTCTTTGATCCTCAGGACCCCTGGGCCCATTACATCACCAATGCCCTCAAGGCCAAGGAACTGTTCGTCAAAGATGTGAACTACATCGTCCGTGATGGCGAAGCGGTGATCGTGGATGAGTTCACCGGCCGGGTGATGCCTGGTCGCCGCTGGAGCGACGGTCAGCATCAGGCGATCGAAGCGAAGGAAGTTCTGCAGATTCAGTCTGAAACGCAGACCCTCGCTTCCATTACCTATCAGAACTTCTTTCTGCTTTACCCGCGCCTGGCTGGAATGACCGGTACGGCCAAAACGGAAGAGGTGGAATTTGAGAAGACCTACAGGCTCGAAACCACGATCGTTCCCACCAACAGGGTTCGGGCTAGGCAGGACTGGGCTGACCAGGTGTACAAAACAGAAACCGCCAAATGGCGCGCTGTGGCTAACGAAACCGCTGACATTCATAAGAAGGAGCGTCCCGTTCTGGTGGGCACCACGTCCGTTGAGAAGAGCGAATTGCTGAGTTCTCTGCTTGCGGAGCTGGACATTCCTCACAATCTCCTCAACGCCAAACCAGAAAATGTTGAGCGTGAATCCGAGATCGTTGCCCAGGCCGGTCGAGCTGGAGCGGTCACCATTGCCACCAACATGGCGGGCCGCGGCACCGACATCATTCTTGGCGGGAACAGCGATTACATGGCGCGACTCAAGCTGCGCGAGGTGCTGTTGGGCCGGCTGGTGAGACCGGAAGAAGATCACAAGCCTCCGGTTCCCTTACAGCGCAGTGAAGCAGCCGGCTTCAACGAAGCACCTGTCCCTGCAGCGAAGTCCAGCCGAGACAGTCTCTATCCCTGTGCATTGACTGAGGACACTGATCAGAACCTGGGACAACTGGCCCGTGATCTCGTGAAGGCCTGGGGCGATCGCACCCTTTCCGTGATCGAACTTGAGGAACGCATCGCCACCGCTGCTGAAAAAGCTCCTACTGACGATTCAGAAATCCAGGCTCTGCGTCAGGCGATTGCTCGTGTGAAAGGCGAGTACGACGCTGTCGTGAAGCAGGAGGAACAGCGTGTTCGTGATGCGGGTGGCCTGCATGTGATCGGTACCGAACGGCATGAGTCGCGGCGTGTCGACAACCAGTTGCGTGGCCGGGCCGGCCGCCAGGGTGACCCCGGCTCCACGCGGTTCTTCCTATCGCTGGGAGACAACCTCCTGCGCATCTTCGGAGGCGATCGCGTGGCTGGCTTGATGAATGCCTTCCGGGTGGAGGAGGACATGCCGATTGAATCCGGAATGCTCACCCGCTCTCTGGAGGGCGCACAGAAAAAGGTGGAGACGTACTACTACGACATCCGCAAGCAGGTGTTCGAGTACGACGAAGTGATGAACAACCAGCGCCGCGCTGTGTATTCCGAACGTCGCCGTGTGCTGGATGGACGTGCTCTCAAAAAGCAAGTCATCGGCTATGGCGAGCGCACGATGAATGAAATCGTTGAGGCCTATGTCAACCCTGATCTTCCGCCGGAAGAGTGGGATGTGGCCCAGCTGGTGAGCAAAGTGAAGGAATTCATCTACCTCCTGGAAGATCTCACTCCGGAGCAAGTGCAGGGGCTGGGGATGGAAGAGCTCAAGGCCTTTCTGCAGGAACAGCTTCGCAATGCTTACGACATCAAGGAGGGTCAGGTGGAACAGCAGCGTCCTGGTCTGATGCGTGAAGCTGAACGGTTCTTCATTCTTCAGCAGATCAACACCCTATGGCGTGAACATCTGCAGGCCATGGATGCTCTCCGCGAATCGGTCGGTCTGCGGGGCTATGGCCAGAAAGACCCTCTGATCGAATACAAGAACGAGGGCTACGACATGTTCCTGGAGATGATGACGAACATGCGCCGCAATGTGATCTATTCGATGTTCATGTTTCAGCCGGCGGCGCCGCAGGGCTGAGTGTGATCGGGGTCGCGACCTGGCATGAAGGACGGTGCGGCAGCAGAGTCCTTGGAGCACTGCTGAATCAGCACAGTCAGATTCAGGCCGCCAACGAGATCTTCTCCAGGTACATGCCCAGGCGTTGGGGGGAGCGACCGGTCCCGGCGATTGAGCAGGTTCTCCATGAGGCTGTTCAAGCCACCAGCAAGCCGATACTTCAGATCGAAATCAAGAGTCTCCGAGCACAGAATCGTTCTCTTTATCCAGAGCTCACGCTGGATCACTGGTTTGATCATCTTTTGGCCCATGGCTTTCGACGCCAGTTGATCCTGCATCGCCGCAACGGTCTGCGGCGTTTGGTGTCCCATTTGATGGCCCAGCGCAGCGGAGTGTTTGTACAGGCAGCGGCCGAACCGCTGCACCAGCGGCCACCGCTGCAGGTGAACCTGCGGCCATACGTGAAGGGGCCGAAACCCATGACCTCGTCCATTGGTTAGATCTGTACGCGTCCACCCATCGGCAGCTGGTCAAAGCGCTTCAGCGTTGGTCAGCCTCACGTGGTTTGCCAGCGCCCTTGCAGCTGCTCTACGAAGAGTCTCTGGAGGCCGATCCCCAGGTTGCCTATCGGCAGCTCTGCGCTTGGCTTGAGCTGGAGGCGAAACCGGTAACGCTGCTGCATCGCCGCCTTAACCCGGAGCCACTGCCGCAGCTGATCGCCAACTGGAAGGAGATCTGTGGCCTGCTTGAGCCCACTCCCCATGCCTGGATGCTGGTGGCATGACTGATGCAGATCAAGCCCCTCGTCTGATTCAGTATTGGGACCAACCTGCACCTCCGGTTGAGTTGCTGGAGCGGATGCAGGGCTGGAGTGACCGGCACCCTCACTGGTCTTATCAGCGTTATGACCGTGATTCGGCTGCCCTGTTCATCCGTTTCACTTACGGGTCAGCCCTTGAAAAGGCTTTTCGCGATATTCGTCTGCCGGCAATGCAGGCCGATGTGTTCCGCATCGCTGTGTTGCAGGCTCAAGGCGGTGTCTGGATCGATGCGGCCACCCGTTGCCTGGCTCCGTTGGAAAGCTGGCTGAATCTTCGTCAGCTACTGGTGCTGCTGAGGCGTGAGCATCAGCAGCACCCAAAGATCTGGAATGGCTTCATCCATAGTGCTGATCCCTGGCAGCCACTGCTCGTTGCCGCCTGGCAGAAGATCGCTGCTGCCTTGTTGGCGCGAAGCGGTGAACGGGTTTACCGCGATTTCGGGCCCGGTGTGCTGCGCGATCTGCTTGCGGTCGGAGCGGCTGACTCCGGTCTGCAGGTGTTGCAGGAAAGGGATCTGAAGGATCAGCTCATCATCGGCTCCAGCAGTGATGCCTTGCCCAGTGATCGCCACTGGTCAAAGAGGCAGCACTGCGAATCTCTTTATTTCAGCGGTGGCAGCCCGTCCAACTCCCAGCGCCTAAAAGATTCCTCATAGTTGGGTCGGGGTTGCACCCCGTCCGGGATGTCTTCTCCCATCTGGGGGTAAAGACCTTCTTTGGTGCAGCGATAAAACACCGATTCCACATCCAGGTGCTGGTGTTTCACACCTGCACTCTTGAGCTGATGCAGCATCACTCTGTCGCCGATCAGGTGGCCATAAGGGGGCATCAGCACCCAGTGGTGCAGCTGAGGGAAAGCACCGCGTCCAAATAGCATGGCATTGGTGTCGATGAATCGTTCGGGGTCGGTGAGCGGACAGGGGCCCATCACAGAGCCATCCAAGCGGCAGAGGGTGCGGCTGCTGGAGACGAAATCCGCCTTCTCTGCATCCATCGCCGCGAGCATTGTGGCGACGTGGTCGGGCCCATACCAGTTGTCGGCATCAAGAAAGGCCACCGCCTCCACTCCCAGACCGATGGCGTGGTAGCTGCCGATCAGACGCGGCGTTGAGCCGATGTCGCCATGGCTGCGCGGCAGTCGTACATGCTCGGCATCCCAGCGGTTGATCCGCGGTCGTGGTTGCCCGTCGGCCACCAGCACGTGCAGGCAGGGTTCGCTTTGAGCCCTCACGCTTTGATGGCAGTGCTCCAGCAGTGCCAAAGGTTCGTTGAAGTAGGGCGTAACCACGGCCACTCTGGGCAGCTGGCCGCCCAGGACTTGTTGTAAACGCCTGTCCTCAAGCACCTCGCCGCGGCTCAACTGAGCCACCAGGCTGGCCTCATCCGGTCGCAGGCTGTCGTAGTAATCAGGGAGAAGGCCCTGTTGCAGATGAGTGTTGTAGAGGCTACGCCAACTATGGCCAACCTCAGGCGCGACGCGTCTGTTTCGCTTGAGCGCTTCTGCTCCTTGACGGATTTTGCGTTCCAGCTGTGGGTAGCTGCGTATCGGTATGTGGAGGATTTCGATGCCGGGATTGTCAATGCCCTGCAGTGGCTGCCCCGCCCGGCTGGCACCATGGTTTCAGTTACTCACTTCGATCTGCGGGTGAGCCCGGTGAATCAGTTTTGGTGGCAGAGGTTCCCCCAGGCTGTTGAGCGAGACCCGCTCCCGCAGCAGCTGACGCTGGTGAAATGGGCGTTGGTCGTGTTCATCCCTTGGTGGAGGCAGAAAGTTTGTACGCTCCACCCGGCACGCTTCGACGTTGTCCGGTAGTGCGGCCAGAGTGGTTTTTAGCGTTCCGTTGCAGGGCCACCAAAACTCGTCAGCGTCACTGTTGATGACCCAGTCGGCGCCCTGTTCCGCTGCCATCCTGGCCATGCGCGTGACCCAAACCGCTTGGTCATGGGTGTGCTCCGGCTCCAATAGCAGCTGTAATCGGCTTCCGCGTTCATAGCGCTGCAGAATTTTCAGGCTGCCATCCACAGAGCCGTTGTCGGTGGCGATGATCCAGTCCACCCCTTGATCAAGATGGAAGCGGATCATGCTTTCAAGCACGTCTGCTTCATCCCGGCAGAGCAGGGTGAGCACCAGCTTCACGGCTGCGACCTCCAGCGCCGGGTGGGTTTCAGTTTCAAAGTTGGTTTCGGGCTGCTGCGGCCGTAGTACCAGCGCATCTCTGGCGTGAGGTTGGTGAGCGGTAGGTCGTGGGAGTTGCCCACCGCCAGGCAACGCTCGATCAGGTCGGCCAGCTCAGGGTCTTGGAAGCTGGCGTCTTCCCGCTGGAAACCGAAGCACGCGAAGTCGTCGGCGTGGAGCAGGTTGGCCAGCGCCTGCAGGTCGGCGTTCCGCTGCAGGGGTTCCAGATCGTCCGCTTCCCGGCGTCCGGTGCCATCGCCCACCATCGCCAACCGTTCTTGCAGGCTGCTCGGCCAGTTCAGTTCCTCACCTAGCGCTGTGAGATCTTCCTTGAGGTGGCTGCAGCGCAGCAGGTGATGCACCTGTGGACGCTGTCCATAGTGAGTGAACCAGTGGATGGGAAAGCCATGCACCCAGCGCAGGTCATGGGCATCCATGGCAGCGGGTAAGCGGCGGAGGTAAGCCAGTAACTGTCTGCTGCTCGGAGGTGCGCTGCGTACCTGTACTTCGCTGGCCCGGCTTTTCTGCTTGAGGAATTCGCGGCAGGCCGAGGCCAGCCGTTGGTAGGGATGGCGAGTGGCCGCTACGACGCGGTACCGCCTCAACCATTGCCATTCCGGCCGGTGTCGCATGTCCATCAAAGGTTGGTGAGCCCGATCCACCTGCCGCTTGATCACCGGATCAAACTCGAAATCGAAATGGTTATCCATCGAACGACTGACGCCGTCCTCAAGAAACGCTCTGCGAAGGGCGGTTCCGGCACATTTGGGTACATGCAGCAGCACGAGCTGCAAACCGTGATCAATGATCACCCGTTGTTCTCGCCGAGAAACTCGAGAATTTCCCGGTCTTTGAGACTCTGCGATTCGCCGCGGCAAACATCTCGCAACTGACCACCGGCCGCCACCTCCTGCAGGCAGCGCTGCAGATTGCTCACGGTGTTTTCCAGTTCATCAATCCGCTCCATCAGGTTGCGAATCACGTTGGCTTCCGCATCCGGCAGTGCGGAATGGGCCAGAGGGTTAATGCGCACGCCGCTCTGATGAATCACGCGTCCGGGAATGCCCACCACGGTGCAGTCAGCACCCACATCGTGGACAACCACAGATCCGGCTCCGATTCGGGTGTTGGTGCCGATGCTGATGGCCCCCAGCACTTTGGCGCCTGCTCCCACCACCACGTTTTCCGCGAGCGTGGGATGTCGTTTGCCGTGTTCCTTTCCAGTTCCACCAAGGGTGACGCCCTGATACAGAAGGCAGTGGTGGCCAACTTCTGCGGTTTCACCGATCACAACGCCCATGCCGTGATCGATGAACACGCTGTGGCCAATGCGAGCTCCTGGATGAATCTCGATGCCGGTGAGGGTTCTGCCGATCTGGCTGAGGCAACGCGCTGCCAGCTTCAGGGGCAATCGGCTTCGCCAGAGGGTGTGGCTCAGCCTGTGCAGGCTGAGTGCCTGAAAGCCTGGATAGCAACAGATGATTTCCAGCCAGCCACGGGCAGCCGGGTCACGTTCACGGATGATCGTGAAGTCGGCTCGGATGTGATCAAACATCGATTGTGGTCAGCTGGCTGTCGCCGGTGTTTGCAGTCCAATCTCCTTGCGGAGCAGTTCGATCGTATCGGCACTGAGGTAGCTCTCGGCGCAGTGCACCTGGGGCATCCGCATCAGCTGGGAGCGGTTCTGACGCAGGCTTTGTTCCACAAGGGGAAGGCTGGGTCGGTCACAGAGAACATGGCTGGAGGCTCGCAGAAGCGCCAGGAGACGGCTCCCCACATCAGGTGTTGCTGTCATCAGCAGCAGCTCGTTGCCGCGCATGGAATGGAGGATGACTTCAGCAGCTCGCAGGATGCCTGGGCTGATGCTCACCAGACCGACACAGCTGCCCGGTCGAAGCTCCTTCAGCATTCCCAGTTCTTGCCGGAAGTCGTTGAGGTCAACGGCGACGGCTCGAACCGTGTGCTTTTTCGCAAGTTCCTCGACGGGTTGGAGGAAATAACGACTGGTCACCACCGTGCCGTTGCTTGAGCTCTCCAGAACGCTTTCCAATTCCTCCAGCGGTACCACCTCCACCGGCACATCAAGGTTGGGCTCAAGCTCTTCGGCGATCAACATTGAGGCGCCGATGTCTTCACGCGGTGTACTCACCAGCACCCTTGCACCG
>MDTC01209080.1_pt1 | contig 10548 bp, 7 predicted proteins | sample 811181 | NCBI WGS metagenome assembly MDTC01 (sample SAMN05326644, study PRJNA326480) | marine metagenome | isolation source: seawater | place: Pacific Ocean: North | collected 2011 | reverse complement strand
TGTGGAATGTTGTTGTTGAATGTTGTTGTGGAATGTTGTTGTTGAATGTTGTTGTGGAATGCTGTTTCACACCGGCTATACAAACATGAACCTTTAGTTAGTAATTCTTATTTTTTCCGTCTACAGATTAGTCAAAGATCCATAGGCTTGTACTGAGTGGAATTGAATTAAGTTGAATTGAGTTGATATTGTTTAAAAGAAAGGATCAGAACAATGACTAGCAGGTGGATTTCAGTAAATTTGGGTAAATGGCTCCTAACACTTGGAGCCATTGCCCTCTCGCCAGTCGTCGCTCACGGTGGTGAAGACTATACTTGGTCTGTAAAAGTTAAGAATCGAGAAACAAGTGTGATTAAGTCCTTTCGAATAAAGGCCGGAACTACCAAAATTCAAACCAATATACCTGGTATGTCATGCCAAGTGAGTCGCAACTCACAAGCAGGCGACTACACAACCAGGTGGCTAAGATGTAAAAGTGAAGAAGAAAGTGTTGTAAGAGCCCTTACCTACGCTTCTTGCGGACCAAATAAAACAGATAGCCGCTCATTGATTTTTGAAAAATCCTACTATAATCAAGAAAGATGCGAACAAGATAGCACCGATGATATAGATTTTGATAACTGCTTACCCACACTTATCGATTCTGGAATAACCATCCAACTATCTTGCTTCTAAAGATTTATAATATGGCTGCAAAGATCTATACATCTTCTTATAAACTTGATTGTACATTTTTCGATAAGCTTCGACCCTAGCCGTGTCTGGCTCAAAAATATCTTTTACTCTTACCATGCCTGCTACAGCAGTGTTAAAGCTCTTATAGTCATTCAAACCAACAGCAACTGTGACCGCCACTCCAAGGCTTGTGGCTTCATGTGCCTCAAGCCTCTGGCTCTTAAGACCAAAAATATCAGCCGCCATCTGCATTGCTTGTGTACTTTTAGACCCACCACCAACAATCCTTAATGCCGAAAAAGGTTGGCCCAGTTTATTCTCCAGCCTCTCTGCCCCCTCTTTAAGCGAATATATTAGACCTTCTATAATTGCTTTATATATATGTACTTTTGTATGAGAAGATGTAAAGCCAATCATTGCGCCGCGGGCTTCTTTGCCTGGATACCCTGCCCCACTTCCCCAATAAGGCTGCAATATTAAACCGTCACTACCAGGTGAAATTGTTGCTATTTTTTCTTCAAAAAATTCCTGTCCAGATATAGATTGTGCTGATGCTTCTTCTACCTCTTTTTTAGCAAACTCATTCAAAAACCACGTAATCATCCAAAAGCCTCTGAGAACGAGGTGTTCTAGGTTATACTGGTCAGGCAAGGCTGCTGGGAAAGCCGGGTAGAAACGAGAAAGCTCAAGATATCGTTTACTGCTTACATTAATAGCAGCACTCGTTCCAAAACTTAAGCAAGCATAATCCTCTTCCAAACAACCCGCTCCCAAAACCTCACAAGCTTTGTCAGCTCCGCAGGCTACTAGAGGTATACCTTTTGGCAGACCTGTTGCATCAGCTGCCTTTTCGGTAACAAAACCTAAGATATCCCCAACTTTATAAAGCTTAGCCAAATTTTCCGGCTTAACGGCCAACGCTGACCATTTCCAATCCCAACTAGCCGCCCACTTCTGTCTGCGGTAATCAAATGGAAAATAACCTACTTGCGCACCCGCCGAATCTACAAAACTACCTACTAATTTAAAGTTGAGGTAGCCGCTTAGCAGCAGGAACTTATCGGTTTTTTGCCAAACATCCAATTCATGTTCTCTAATCCAATTGACCTCTGCTTCCTGCTGCATATTTCTAACAGCTTTCCTTGCTCCAATAACAGCAAGTATCGGTCGCCAATAACTCACAATATCAGGTACTTTTATAGACCTGCGTTCATCCAGCCAGGAAATAGCAGATCTCGTCGCCCTGCCATAATTATCAACTGAAATCACCGTTCCCCTTTGTGTAGCAATACCAAGACCAGAAATCTTTTGCATTAAAAGCGGCTCTTCCTTACATAGACTCTGACAACCCTCCACAAGCCTATCCCAGTAATATTCTGGTTTTTGCTCTGCCCAACCTGCGACCTCATGGGTTGGTAACTCCAGCGAAAGCTGCAAGGATGCCTGTGTCACACCTGAAGAGTTAATCACCATCAACCGTAAACTCTGTGTGCCAAAATCGATAGCTAAATAATATTTCATATTAATCTCCAGGTAGAGAGTAGTATTTCTCATAAATAGCTACATAGCGCGCCAACTCCTGCTGCCAGCGCTCATCGGTCCAACCTAAATACTTCTGGCACAAGGAGCCAACCTTTTCGAGAACCGCTTCGCCGCCCCTGTGTAAAATCATGCCAAGACGTGTTCTTCTTAACATCAAATCATCTAACTGAAAGACTGACTCGTTTTTTAAAGAAAACTCAACCTCCGACCAAAAGTATGGAGTCCCAGGTATTGCCTCATGATTACCACTAAAGACAGAATCAGCCAATTCCCCAAAATAACCATAAATTCGCCGACTATCTGCAAAACAGTCCTCTTCGCTACTAGATTCTTGCTTTTCATTATTAAAGAAGGACTTATCATCCATAATTCCCGCCCCACCAACCATAGGCGCAATTTTCGCTATAACCTCAGAGGCCATCACCCTAAAAGTAGTAAGTTTTCCTCCCATGATTGTTAATAAGCCGTCTTCTAAGTCTAGTGTATGCGAGCGTTTTTCTTGTGAGGGACTCTTTGCACCACTAGTAATGACCGGACGAACACCGGACCAGGTCGAGATAACATCCTGCTCACCGACAGGAATATCAGAAAAAACTCCCAATAGACCCTCTAATAGGTAATCAACCTCTTCTCTGGTTATCATCGGATCTTTATTAATATTGTTTTTGTGATCTATGTCCGTCGTTCCAACTACCGTCGTCCCCAGCCAGGGATATATAAAAACCGGTCGCTGGTCTTGCGGATGCATGAAAGTAATAGCAGCTGATACCGGCAGGCTACCTGGCTTTAGAACTACATGACTGCCGCGAAGTGGCCTAATCACAGGTTTTTTCCCCATTTTTTTCCGAAGTTCATCAGCCCAAACACCTGTCGAGTTGACAACTACAGTCGCTGTCAAAGACACCCTCTCACCTGTGATTTGACAACATGCATTGACACCATTAACCTTACCTGACTCATCCCTTTTCAGATCTTCAACTCGCAAATAATTTAGCGCTTCGGCGCCATCTGATTTTGCCTCATTAATTATGCGTAGCACAAGGCGAGCATCATCAGTAACAGCATCTTCATAAATAGTTGCTCCCCGAAACCCTGCCTTTGGGAAATGAGGTAGGAGAAAAGGACCATCACTCGCACGACTAAACCGACTAGTGCGACGCCCAGCCAGAATTTCGTAAAAAATGATCAAAATTCTAAAAAGAAATGGTGGGGGGAAAACTTTTTTAAAATGAGGAAAAACATAGCACATCGAATCTATCAAACCTGGTGCCTCTTTCAGCAACCTTTCTCTTTCCTTTAATGACTCCCTAGTAAGGTTCAACTGTCCTTGGGATAAATACCGCAGACCACCATGTATCATTTTGCTAGAACGAGAAGATGTTCCCCAAGCGAAGTCTCGCTGTTCAAGTAATATAGCCTTTAAACCGCAGCGACCAGCTTCCTTTAAAATTGCAGATCCAGTAATTCCGCCACCTACAACGATCAAGTCCCAGGTTTTATCTAGCCTTCTAAAATCACGATTTTTCATTTCACTCATATCAAAGTACCAGGGTTCATAAGTTGATCAGGGTCAACGGTTTCCAATACCGAATTAATCATTCGGATACCGAGATCCGACTTTTCATGCTTTAAGTAGGGTTTATGATCCTTGCCAACTCCATGCTGATGGCTAATAGTACCACCTGCAGAAATTATTGCCTTCGAAACCCTACTTTTTAAGGTTCTCCAGACATGAAGACTCGACTCAAAATCTTCAGATACGGGAAAAACATAAGTTGTATAACAGCTGGCTCCCTGAGAATACATGTGCGATAGGTGGGTGAACACATGTACTTTCACGCCATCAAGCCCCCCACCTAGACAAGCTTCTACCTTATCAACTAAATTATTAAGTTTTGACCAATCAACTGCAGTTTCCACTGTATCCACTATATAGCCTTGTTGCCAAAGAGCTTCCCGGAGATAAGGAGCTTTAAATCTGCTATTTGCCCACTTATTGCCCAAAAAGCTTCCAGCACTCACGCCACCCACGGCCCGCAGCGCCTTAGCCATCTCTAGCATCGCAGTCTTCACTTGTTTCCTAGTACCAGAATAACCGGCAACCAGCATACACTTACCGTCGCCAATACCCCTGCACCGTAAATACTGTTCTAAACATTTTATGCCCTTTGGATGTCCAGCTAATATCAAATTTGTGGCAGTCTCAACAGTATTACTCAAACGCAGCATTGATGCACCAATTTTCTGCTGTACTAACTTTCTAATACAATTTCTAGCAACCTCCCAATCAGGAAAAAAATATACTGAAAATTTCTCCTTCTCCGGTATTTCCGTAACTCTCACTTTAACATTAGTTAGAATACCTAAACGGCCTTCAGACCCCAGTACCATTTCCCTTAGATCGGGGCCAGCAGCAGATGCGGGAAAAGTAGGAATAGACAAAGTACCCGCAGGCGTTTCAAGCTGTCCACCTGCAAATAACTGCTCAATCCTACCATACCGCAGAGATTGTTGACCACTGGATCGGGTGACGACCCAACCACCCAAAGTAGAAAGCTCAAAAGATTGAGGGAAATGCCCTAAGACATAACCCTTTCCCCGCAGCTGAGACTCTATTTCAGGCCCATATGCGCCCGCTCCGATAGTCGCTATGCAGCTTTCGTTATCGATATCGATTAACCGAGAAAAATTTCTCATACTTACGGTAATAACCGGATCACTACCAGGTAGCGGATTTATATGACCGGTTACGCTGGTCCCTCCACCATATGGAATTATCTTATACGACTTTTCTTCAGCTAGGCATAACAACTGCCTCACCTCATCTTCATTTTCAGGAAAAGCGACAGCATCTGGAAAGGTATCAACCTTCCCAAATTTTAAGCACAACCAATCATCCAAACTCTGGCCTCGGGAATGGTAAATCCGTATCTCGGGGTCAGTCCTTAAAAGTTGGTGTGGTGTAACTCGCGATGCAGGTACCTTCTTAACAACATCCTCAAGACCGACTTCGCGGCGAGGGGTGGAAGAGCCAACTTCCTCAGTTAAAAAACCTAGCGCTTCATTAGTTAATGGGTAATCACGGGAAGGGTCACCCCAACTATTCCACCTTCTCATAAGCAAAACCTTCTGAAATTTTTTTCACCTTTTATCTTATAGACAATTCTCCACACTGGCGCCAACTTGCCAGTCTACTGAGAAGATTATCTAGCCGGCAAGTACCTTAAAACCAAAGAATTTAACACCTTCGAGCTCTAAACCACCGCAATAAAACACATTATAATTTACAAGTCTCCAAGGGCAAAAAATTCGAAGCCCCGGTATCAATTTTAGTAAAGATTATCCAAAATCCGACCGAAGCCCCCCTGAGGGCTTTGGTTTGCCGAGCTGAATGTTGTTGCTGAAATATGTTGCTGGAGTGATCGATTATGAAAACCTCGATAAGTCTTGTCAGGAAACTTCTATTTAAATCTATAATGATAATTTTAATAACTAGCTGTAGTAATGAAGCTAGCTTCTCAGGAGATGAGTTTGAGGCTCAAGAACCTGAAAGCTTGGCAGCAGAGCCTGCTCCCCCACCTGTGATAGAGACGCCGAAATCACCTCTAGAGCTGGTTTCCTGGGATTTCCCTTGCGAGTTCAACGAAGAGGATCCCTATTCAAATATTTTTCAAGAGGATTTAACTGGCGCTAGTAACCACCATGTATCTAAGGAAGACCTTGGTAAAAAAACTAAGCTAAAACTTACGGGAGACCTCTGTGATCCTCAGGATAACCCCAGAGATATCGTCATTGTAATAGATGTTTCTGGCAGCATGTCTTCGAACGATCCCATAGTCGACGGGAGCTGCGGTCGCTACGAAGCTTTCGAGAATATGATAAAACTATCTGAAAAAAATACTCGATACGCAATAATTACATTTTCCGACATCATCCATTTTTCTTCGTCTCAATTCTACTCTACAAAAGACGAAATGCTCGACGAAATGGGATCTATACAAAGTGCTATAGAAACTATCTGTAGTGCTGAAAGTGCCACTCATTACGATATCGGCCTAGAAGGGGCAAGCATACTTTTTGATACCAGTTCAACGAAAACCCTTAAGGAATTATATTTTCTTTCAGATGGAGCTCCTACAATTGACCATGAAGGAATCACAAAAGCAAATAAGTTAAAAAACTCTGGTACCACAATCGCTGCAATCATGCTCAAAGGAGCGGAGCAAATTTTACAGGAATACATAGCTAGCAAAGACATCCATGGATCTCCACTTTTTGCTAAAGCTTCCGATGCAACAAAGCTCGCAGAGGTCTTAGCTTTACTGGCCGCAAGAAGTAGAATTGAAATCACAGAAGCAGAATTGGGAATTCGCCCAATTGATGAAAGTGATTTTGCTATATATGATATCCTTGAATATCTGACAGCACGTAGCTTTCAACTCCCCGATATCGCACTCGGAAAAATAATGGAATCCCAGGCAAGCGGAATTGAGGTCTATATTAAGTTTGAACTAGGCAATGGTCAGTCCAAAATTTTTGAGGGCACATTGATATTTGATTAACCTCTAAAGATCCAATTTGATGATCAATAATCATATTTTTATGTAAAAAATAAGTATCAATTCTAAAATTAATACAACTCCGTCCGAAATAAACCAAAGGAAAGAATTGTAATATGAGTTGAGATGCGCGGAACATACTGGCTAACAATGGAACCCAGTGACCATCACCAGGAGCTATCTGAGCTTTTACTCGATAAAGGCTTCAGCATTAGATTTTTTAAAACTCTGGATGCTTTAAGTTCCGAGCTTAAAGCCGATCGAGTGAGCTACATCATACTCGGTGATGAAGGCCCCGACAGTAACATTTTAAATGCTATCAGCACGCTGCAAAGTGCTCCAGAAATCCAAGGAGCTAAATTACTGCTTTCCAACAGTAAAGATGCTGGCTTCCTTATCGAGTCTGCGGTGTATGCCGGCTTCCGAGATGTCCTTCCCCTAGATTTACCAGCAAAAGACTGGGTTGATAGATTTATCTTCTCTACTGGAATCGAAATGACACCTCTAGCAGCACCTACAAAAAAAATCGAGATAAAAACAGCCTGTGAAATACAAGTTCCAGCAAGAATTTCCAGAATATCTGCAAAAGAAATACTCGTGGAGTCTAGAGTCGACCCTGACGAGGACGATTACCTGCAAATGGTTGGACCATTGTCACAAACCATGTCCGCAGAGAGAATCGATCTTCGCGTCAAAGATGTTGTCAGACAAAATCTGACCTATCGATTCTCACGCGGAGTAAGATGCGCCTATGCTCCTAACCCTAGCAATGAAAAGGCGATAAACACAACTCTCAGAGAAATTCAAAGCTTGGATGTAGGTCCACGCATAAAAGTTTTCCTCGCCATACAATCTCCAGCGTTACGCACCAGCCTTATCAGGCAACTAGGTCAGGGTAAGTTTGAAATAAGAACGGCTCTTCAAAGAAAAAGCCTGATAGATGAACCACAGTATTTTTCACCCGATATATTAATTATTGAAGAGCGCCTAGCCACGGGAGCCAATCTAGAGCGGTTTACAGAAATGGCAAGAATACTTCCACAAACCACTCTTTTAATAATAATTGGCGACCCAAAAATAAAACCAAGTATTGAGAACATGGTAAACAAAAGAAAAATCATGATCTTTAAAAATATACCCGTAACAATCAAAGAAATCTTAGTCGATGACTATGAAAAAAATGCAGACTACCACGAAAAAAGCTCTCACTGTTTCATACCGCCAGAGCACGAGTATTCTAAAGTACAGTTGAAGTTTCGCGGAGAAGTCCGCAGCATCAATCCATTCGGTCTACACCTGCTTGTGGAGAAAAACATTGGCAGGTTCGGTTTAATCAATTGCATAATTCAAATGCCCAACGGCAAACAGTCTCACAAGATTTGTAAGGTCATCAATGTAGCCCCAAACAATGAATCAGAGAACTTACCCTACGAAGTCGAAGTAAAGTTCTGCAACATCGATAAACTATTCACATCAGACCCAAACAAATACCAGGAATTACTGACTCCTCCCGCTCTGCCGAGAGATCAGAGTCCAAAACAAATATTTATAGATCCGGAACAAGATTCAGGAGAGCCCGAAGTAGATATCGATGCGCTATCAATCCACTCTGACTCAGAAAACGCAAAGGGCCAAAGTATTGGCTTACAAATTTTAATATACCTACTATTTTTTCTCGTCGGCTGCTTCACAGGAATTTTCGCGAGCAGATTGCTGTAATTTGTTAGCTAGACAAGAGTCTTGATCTGAATTTTACAACTGCCCACACTGATAGAGTCAGTACCCTTAACCCTATGAATTCCCTTTATTCTTCTACCGTTAAGATATGATCCATTTGTTGAGCCTTGATCTTCCACAAAAATCTCACCTGAAGTATTCAATTTGATCTTTAAGTGACGCCGAGATATTTCTGGGTCTTGATCAAACTTGCCAAACGTTGAGGCCCTGCCAACAAACGTCTCCCTTTGGGAAATATCTACACTTTCATTCTCACCATTACCATAGACAATTTTAACAACAAAAAGTACAGAACGATTTGACTGTAATTCTTCTGCAATGAGAGTATCTACGATACTATTATGACTTTTACTTTGTGAACCCTGTAACAGAGTTGGTATATTTCGTACCGATTTTTCTTCTTTTAGAGAAAAATGAAACTTCGTCTGACCTACCCGAAGCTCATCACCCTCTTTCAGAGTAGCCTTGATAATTTTTTGATCATTTAGAAAAGTGCCATTACTACTATTCATATCAAAAATGTGATAGCTCTCATCAATATTCTGAATCTGGAAGTGCGTCGATGATACCTCGGTATCATCGATAATAATATCAGCCTTTTCTCGGCCAAATATAGTACCGTCACGACGTAGCTTTATCATCTCCCGCTTACGATCGCCTGAAACGTAAATCAAGACTCCACGCATTTTTGATTTGGTGGACACTAGAGTCTCCTAGCAGACAGCAAGAAATCAAGATTAAAAAAGACCAAATTTCAAGAAAAAAGCTCAATATCTCTGCTGAATAAATTTAGATAACAATACCAGCCGCAAGTAAATTTAATCACAAAATAAATTTTCGAAACTAAATCCCTTACTAATTCTACCATTAATCGACGGCCTTTCCCATTGTTGTAAAAGCAAGCTATTCGAGTCAGAAAGCAGAAGATGCATCTAAAAATAATATCCTGAAACAGATAGTTATGATGGGTTATCAAAGCTGAAAACAAGGATTGATTCTCGCTGTCGTATTGGCAATATTAAAATTAGTTCTCACCAAATCAGAGTCTTAAGCTAGATAAACAAATATTATTTTCTAAAACCTACTGCAAAGAGCTCGCAACCATTATTTGGTAAGGTGTCTCACCAACACACATCACCTATTTGCCATGCTGAATCTTTGGCCAATATACTTTGTAATCGAATCTGGGTGAGTGGGTTTTATTGTGACAGTTTACACAAGAATCTTTTGCAGAAAGCTTTGGTTTCACGAGCGGGTTCTCAGAATGCAGTTTCCCAGCACCATGACAGTTTTCACATTGAACATTAGCAAATCCAGGTGAATCAACCTCGCTAACATAACCACCTTTCTCAAAAAAACCAAGGCTATGGCAACCAACACAGCTTGGATCTTTGTGCTTAGACTTTTGCTTTAAGGTGAGCATAGCCTGTGAATGTTTGGACTTACTCCAAACAAGGTGATCTTCTTGGTGGCACAACTGACACTTACTTTCACCCAAGAATAATGAATCTTTGAGGAACTGCCGACGAAGCTTTGCCATGCGCTCAAACTCAGCAGCAGCCCCACTATTATATTTCTCCATGATTGGATCAACAAAACTAGATAATTCAAAGCTTCTACCCAACCAAAAAATCGGTGACGTAAATTTTTTTTTGAAAGAAAATACTGTCGAAGTGTCCTGGGAACTACCTTCTTTCAAGAGGTCTAAAGACGGCTTCACCCCCACCCCAAACAATAACACTCCCTGACCAAAAGACGGTACAGAGTATGAGTCCAATCTTAATAGTTTTCCAGGCTGCTTTTTTTCAAACTGATCCGGCTTCGCAGACTCTAACAGGGAACTGCCAATGATGAGCTGATTAAAAAGGCCAGTCAACTTTATTTTTTCAATGATAGAGTCATCAATAGCCCCAGACAATAGGATAATTTTGGTTTTTAATCTATGTGGATGCAAATACTGCTGCCATTCCTTCAATAACTTGTCAGAAACGCCATATGATTCAGTAAGACCCATGATAATATAATCACCTTTTTG
>MDTC01176179.1_pt1 | contig 10548 bp, 8 predicted proteins | sample 811181 | NCBI WGS metagenome assembly MDTC01 (sample SAMN05326644, study PRJNA326480) | marine metagenome | isolation source: seawater | place: Pacific Ocean: North | collected 2011 | reverse complement strand
TATCACTTTTGGTTCCCTTCTTTAGCTTCGCTGAAATTTGGGTAGATTATGAGCCTGCTGAGCAAGTTACTGAAATGACTGTAGTCAAAGTAAAACCAAATATGCTTGATGATTATCTAATGGGTATCAAGAGCACTTGGGTAGATTCTTGTGAAATACAAAAGGAACTTGGCCATATTGTCAGTTGTGCCGTTTATACAGCAAGCACTGCGGGTACAGACCCAAATGTATTTTTAACAATAACCTACGAGAATCTTGCTGCAATGGGTCCTGACAAAGAAAGGTATGAGGAGTTTGTTGAGGCATGGAGAGCAAAGATTTCTGAAGAAGAGCAAAGTGAAATAGCTGGCGGCTATGGAGATATGCGAGAAATAATAGATCTTGTTGTTTTAAGAAAAGTAAACTTTAAATAATCTTATCTGGGCAGGTCAGCCCTGCCCAAATTCTTTACTATGAATATTTTATTTCTGTGTGTTGGGAATTCAGCTAGAAGCCAAATTGCTGAGGGTCTTGCAAAATCAATGATGGGTTCTGAACACAATATACAAAGTGCTGGCTCGTCACCCGCTGGCTTTATTCATGATGGTGCTATATTTACTATGAAAGATATAGGAGTGGATATTTCAAGTCAGAGCTCAAAAGCGATAGATGATATAGACGATCAATTTATTGATAATTTAGATTATATTATTACCTTATGCGCTGAAGAGGTTTGCCCAAGCATGCAAAATAATGCAAAAAAAATACATTGGCCAACTCTAGATCCAGCTGTTGAGAACATATCAACACATCATCAAAGAATTCTTTTTACAAACACCCGACAAAACATCTTTAAGATGTTAAAGAAATTTTTTACAAGTGAGATTTAATAATTATTATGTGCAAGCTGGAGATATGAGAAATATAAATACCTTTGGGAGTTTTTTATGAAAAAAACAAAACTAAAAATTAGAACTCCAGATGGAGAATTTGAAAATAACCTAATTTTTTTTGATAACACTGATAAAAAAATGTTAAAAAAAATGTTTAATAGTTGGGTTAATTTATGTGAATTATCGATCAAAGCTGGTGGGACAAGAACGATAAATCTTCCCGAAACTCTTTCAGAGGCAATATTTTCTATTGAAATGAATGTTGGAAGGTGTGTTGAAAGCATTTCTGGATCAAGCTCAAGCTTTGATCATTATGATCATAAAAAACATAGACGAATCCAGTTAAAAGCGGCTAGTAGCTATGGGCCATCATCATTCGGACCCAGATCTGAATATGACGATATTTACTTCTTCTTTTTTAGAAAAATGGCCGATAGCAAGAAAAGAAAGATAAGAGTATTTGATGGCGCTTATGAAATTTATAAATTAGATACAAGCCTCATACCTAATGTAATGGTTAATGCAACAGAGACAGTTAAAGATCAGCAAAAGAATGGAAAAAGGCCTAGATTTATAATTCCGAATCAGTTAATAAAACCATTTAATTTAAAGCCAATAAAAACAGGCAATATTGATAAATGGTAATTTTTATTCTATCGATTGTTTTATTAATTTAGCTAGTTTAGCTATCAGGGGCACACTTACAGAATTTCCTGCTTGCTTGTATAAATGCGAGTTAGCCATATCCGCAGGAAATTTAAAGTTTTTAGGATATCCTTGAAAATTAAAGCACTCTCTTGGCGTTAATTTACGCATTCCATCATCAGTTAGCACTAGTGGCACATTATGGCCTCCAGTACCCATATTTGCTGTCAAAGTTGGGCAAAGATTGTTTTTGTTTTCTCTGACGTACTTCCTTCGCCATTGGTATAGAGTGTCCTGAGACTTCATTGCTTTTCTGAGCTCTGGATACATGTACTTATCTTGTCGATAATAAAATATGTCATCAATTTCATTTGTTTCCAGATAGTTTTTAATTGGGTTTGGGGAATTGAGCTTTTGTGGTGGAAAATTTTGATTAAATCTTGAGCTCAACGTTTCTTTAGGACTAGACCTCCAATTTACTTCATCTTTGAAAGCAATCATAAAAGTTCTTTCTCTATTTTGAGGCACTTTGGTGTAATCACATGTATTAAGCACTTTCCAAAAAAAAGAATAGCCATAGTCTTCTTGGATAATATTTGCTACTTTACTTAAAGTATTTCCATTATCATGACCACTAAAGTTTTTAACGTTTTCTAAAAATAAAACAGTTGGCTTTTTTTCTAACTCTTCAACCAGTCGCATGATTTCAAAAAAAAGATTACCTCTATCATCGTCAAAACCTTTTCTATAACCAGCAACTGAGAATGCTTGGCATGGAAAACCACCGGTAATAACATCAACTGGTTCAAGATTTTTTCCTTTTAGGTGATGAATATCCTCTTCATATAATTTATGTTTGTGATTTAGTTTGTATGTATCGCATGCTTTAGGATCAATTTCATTTGCCCAGGATATTTCAAAACCTGCTTTTTGAAATCCAAGTTCTATTCCACCAACTCCAGAGAATAATCCGCCAACCTTTAATGCCATGACTTATTGTAAATTAAGATTAGAAAAAAAGCTGCCAGTAAAATTAATTAGTGACTATAAATCCATTATCTATAGCTATATTTCTTAATTTCTTTGCAGTCTCATAGTCAAAAGGATAGATTATCCTTCTAGCCATTTTTGGATTAGATAGTAAGGTGAATTTATTAAGAGTTTTCATGTCTTTTGAATCTTTAGGAATAGATTGTTTTAAGAATTCATAAATATTGCTCCATTCTTCATCAGAAATATTTGTGCAAAATTTCTGAATATCTATTTCAGCATTTTCTTCATTTAATTCATCATTAGCATCTTGTCTATTTTTTTCTTGAGTTTTAGTTAATAAATCATCTTTACTAATGAGAGTTAACTCATAATCCATTTCTTTAAATTTTTCCCAAGCTATAATTTTTCTTGCAAACATAGACGGATTGGCATTACCGTCTCTAAAATCTATGTCTAAAAGATTAGTCCTAACAGTCTCAGCTAAATCTAAGATTTGGTTTGCAAGAGACTCTGAAAGTTTTTGCGTTTCCCAAATTCTTTTTAAATTCAAGCGCCAGCCTAATTTTTCAAGCTTATATAGAAGAAGCGCAATAGAGTAGGTTGAGGTTTCAGCCTTGAGACCAGCATTTGCTTTATACCAATCACTTTTTAAAATTTTACTATCAGTAGTTTTAAATAAAATAGCTTTTGCTACTAAATCCTTGAAAAACATAATTCCAAAGCTATCGGGATTTTTATCCCATTCTTTAATTAAGACAGAACCAATTTTCTCTAAGTTACCTTGGGCCCCAAGCTTTACTTCCCATGGCCGCATCCGCCAGGTATTTTCATATTTGGCCATATCAGTTTTTGTAAACATTTGATTTCTAGGGTTCTCAGCTTGGAAATTTCTGGCTTTAGCAGGAGTTCTAAACGCTAGAATTTTAGTTTGATACTGACCTCTAGCCCTTTCATAGAACCATTTAGTTGGAACACTCATAGTTTCACTTGGTGGAGCCCATACAGATCGACTTTGCTTCTCTATAGCTCTGTGGATTGGGTGATTTGAAATCAAATCAGCAGCCTGAATAGCATTTTGTGAATTTGCATATCGAGCGACATTAGATTTAATGACTTCAGAAGCTTCATCATTTTCTATAACTGTAAGTTTCATTTGAACAAAAACTTTAGTTAAATCAATGTTTCTAAAATCTATTCCTTGTTGTTTGCCCTTACTTAAAGGAGAGAAATATATGGCAGATGTGGTTTGGCCACCATTAACTATTTGCATATTATCCAATTTTTTAATCTTTAGCTGTCCTGCGGAATCATCAAGTTCAATATTAGAGGCTGTTACTGTCAGGCCATTATTGTATGCAAAGAAGTTTTCAGGATTTTGTAATAAAGTTGATTTCATACCTTGATTAACTTTACCCCTAAATTGTAAAAAGGTTCTCACATTACTTTCTAGCAACTTTTGCCCATAGATATCAAATAAATCTCGTAATACAGTCCCTGGCATAACACAGATATAAGAACTGATATTAGATTCAGATATATTTGCAGGCAGTGTAGGAAGGCCACCCTTGTCAGGACATAACAAAGAAAAATCAACATCACATGGCTCAGATTCTGTTCCACTTAAGTTAAGATTTCTTATTCTTTTTAGATCCCAGATCTCAAAATAAGCCTCTTTGCTGTGAATATTTTCAATCTTGAGTTTGTTAGTATCAACTCTTTCACTTAAAAGATAATCAGTTAAAACTATAACCCTGAATTTATGAGCTGCGGGTCTAAAACCTAGGTTACCATCAACACCTAAATCATTTAAATAAGTAGACATCTCTTCTGCAAGCTCCAAAGCAGGATCAGAAGGATCAAGAGAATTTTTGAATTTTGGATCATTAATTTTAGAGATAAATTTTGAAGCTTGTTTACCTAGTTTTTCTATCTCACTTTTGCTAATAGTAACTAGATTTTCATTATTAGAAAATTTTGTTATTACGGCTGATAAGATTCTTTCAGTCTTATTCCAATTCCATCCATCAATTCTTATTCCTTTTCGTGAGTTAATATAGACATCTTTTTGAATATCATCATACTGTCCAGCCTCACATAAGATTTCAGACATATCATCAAAAAATTTGCTTTCAGAAAAATCACCACTTACATCAGCTGAAATACGAACTAAATTAAGAAGGTCTTTTTTATATTCTAGAAGTTCTAATTTATCTTGCTCAATATTAATAGACACTTCATTATTATTTTTATCTTCTGACATAGTATTTTAGGATTCTAAGATTTCATCTAAATCAAGTTCAACCAGATATGATTTTAAACTTGATGGGTTAATATCATATTTTGCCGCTGTGATAGCAGATTGAGTATTATCGCCAGTCAATTTAGGAAAATTTTCATTTACTTCATAAGATTCCATAGCAATGAAATTAAACTTTGTTTGCAGCTGTTCTTCTGAAGCTTTTCCATAAAGCTTATTAGTTTTATTTAAAAACTTCATTTTAGTATCGGTATCACCCTCAACTGCAGTCAGAGTTCTTTCATACATTTCTTGCAAGGATAGTGCTCCAGGATCATTTGAATAATTCATGTGTAAATGCAATAAATACAATGAATCAGTTACTTTATGCAACTGATCTAATGAAGATATCTTGATGGCATTTGCATCGCCAGATAAGGTAGTTTTAATTTCAAGGGCGCTATTATTAAATGTAAAATCCTGTTTTTTACCTTCAGGACCTATCCAATACTTAATAGCATTAGCATAATTAGAAGAGGGTGAAAGGAGCTGTGTAAGCGTATAGAGCTCACCCCAAAAGCCATACCATTCTGATTTAGTAAGACCTTTTCTTGATGGTTTTAAAAAATCTGCCCATGATATGATTCTAGTCTTACATTCATCTAAAAATTGATCACCTTCAAAAGCAGAACATGTATATGCAACATCTTTTGCAACCAAAGCAAATTTATCTCTTAATAAGGGTTCGGTTAGGGTACATATTAATCTTGTTTCATCAGACTGATCCATATCAATAGATATCTCTATGCCACTCAACTTAGGTAGTTTTTTAATATTATATTTACCTACCTCTCTTACAAAGAAGATAATTTGATTTGATGCATCCATAGATACAAAAAATCTTTGATCTTTTTGATATAGATAGTGGCCATTAGGATAAATAGGAGAGCTTATATTCTCCCAAGGATCATCATTAAAAAAACTTTCAATATCAGGCATTTTTTAATCCTCTAAATAATCTTCCTCAGTAAAATTGGGTGATATTTCTTTTTGTTGAATTTGGGCAATGGCATTCATATCATAAGAAATCTTTGAATCATTATTAAGTTTTTTAACTTCACTATTTGATAGCTCTTGATAATTTTCAAGCGCAGGAAATGAAAAAGATAAGCCAACTGTGGGATTACTGAAGGGTATTTCTATAGAGTTTATTTTATCTATATCGGTTGTATATGGATCAATCGTTGCGATTGAAAACATATAAATAATTAATACAGGAAAATCTCTTTCAGGTGATTTCACAAAATCTATATTAGAAGCATTTGGTTTGTCGGCTAAAAGTCTTTTAATTTCATTTTCAGACAAAAATATTTTTTCATCAGAGAAACTGCCTGCTTCAGCAGATGGAAATTTTAGAACCTTACCATTACTTTTAAAGCTTCTTTTTTGTAATTTTATACTTTCACCACAAAAATTATATTCTTCTAACATTTTTTTATCCGAAAAATCTTTTTGCCAAAATAGTTTTTTATTTCTAGTTTCTATGCTTTTAACTAAAACTTTGAATTTTGGTAAATCTTTATCTTTCATAGTAGTAATTTGTTCAATTAACGCTCTATCTCCAAGACTACTTTCAATTAGTTTAGTAGATATTAAATAATCAATAATATCTTGATGCTCTACATTTTCTATAAGTAGTGAATTATTTTTAGGTACTTTTTGCATACTATTTGCTTGAGTAATCTTTTTGTAAAATATTTTAGTTACATTTAGGTTATGATCGTTGACTTCATTATCATTCAGAAATGTAAACCTACGTTCTCTTGTTCCCCACATGTTTATGCTAACTATGGAGTTTTGTACATTTCCTGCTTTATATTTTGCAGTCACTATAAGATTGCTCGGATGACTCCTGACTTTTAGACCAAAATCCATAGGAGTTTTTTCTTGATGACTCATTGTTTCTAGCTCTTGATAAAGCTCATCAATGGCCTCTGCAATAAATGAATACCAGTCATTAGACTCAATAGGTAAAAATACTTTGCACAGATCGCCATAATTAGGTCTATATCCAAACCATCTACACATTTGCATCAAAGTGTCATAAGCCTTGGAATTTCTTGCAAAATATGAAACCGATAAACCAGACAAGGTAAGGCCCCTTGATAACTTATGGCCACCAATAACAATTGCTGACAAGCCATCTGGATAAAGATCATAATCCAAGACTTGAGCAGACTGAGTATTAATTCCAAAGACTTTTATTTTATTTATAGATCTTCTTATATGATTTAATACATCCTCAAAGGTTTCATTAACATTAAATTTTGTATCAAAAGTTTTTTGAAATTCTTGAATAGTTGAATTACTTAACCGATTAGATTTATCTCCAACGGCACTTTCAATAGAATTTTTTAATCTCTTTAAATAATCATCAATCATGATGGTTAATTGACCTTGAAGTGCATTAAGATGCGTAATATTAATCATCATAGTTTTATCCTCTTTTTCATCACCTCTAGCATCTCTTAAGCTATTTGAAATAATAAAAGTTCTGATTGCATCTTGAAGACTAGGAGCCATTTGCCCAATGACGGCCATAGAATTATGTTTAAGAGGAAGCATATCTTCATTATCTTCAATGATTTCAACTGGATTTATTTTTTCATGATCTTGATTTTGAAAGTAAAAATTTTGACCTAGATAAACGTCTGGTACAGGAACTCTTATCATAAAATCTTTTGGAAAAAGATCATCACCATACATTTCGTCAGCAGATTCTGGATCAATAAAGATATTAGCAAAAGGCGTAGCGGTGTAAGCTACATAAGTTGACCTATTAAATAAACCTAAAATTTCTCTTATAGATTTATTTGTAGAGGTTATTTCATTTCTATGTGCTTTTGAATTAATAGAAGCCCAGTCAGCCTCATCATCAATAAAAAGCAATGGAAGATTCAATTTTTTTCCATCTTCAGGATCCAGTAAATGTTTAGTCTTAATCCACTCATACAGATTCTTTAAAATGCTGTGATTTTTTTTGACTGTAAGAATAATAGGATCTTTTAAATTATTAAATGCGATGCCAAGATTATTTGCTAAATTTTTATTAAAATCGCCTTTTTCATCAGAGGAAGTTGCAGTTGCTACATCTTGAGTTCTATATTTTCCAACTCCAATTCTTTTTGGAGTTCCTAGGTGCGCTGAAACTATATGTGTAGACTCTCTTCCAATCACTCCCTCGTCAACCCTCACTTGAGTCTGTTTTCTGAGGTTATTCATATGGCCTCCGAGCAGGATTATTACTTTATATCCAGAATCCATTGCTTTATTGATGAGCCCAATATAATTTTGAGTTTTACCTGATTGAACATTACCCATTACTAAGCCTTTTCTTGCCCATGCTCCCTCGATTTGAGGATTTCCAGAAAGGTCTAGGATGCTATCAATAATTCTTTCGTTTTCTTCTACAACTTTGATAGGCCTACCTTCATCATTTTGCAGGAATTCATTAAAAGCATTCCAATAATTCCATTCAATATCAGTTTTTGCATTATCTAGCCATCTTTTAACATCTTGATTGATCAATACAGTACCTTTATGACTTAGATCAAGTGTAAATTGATTGCCAAGAGTAAATTTTATGTATTCTCTCTCATCTTCAGTTAGCGGCTTAGGAAAAGCAGATGAACATATATCTATAGCGGCATCTATTTCTTCAGGAGGAATCAATCTATTTATTTTTCCTCCTAATTCAATAGAGGTCCTTATAAATATAAGATGTTTTTTTAAGTGCTCCATAGTTTCTTTAACGCCTCCAGTTGCTCTTGAGAAAACTCAAACTCAACGCTGTCTTGTTTTATAGATTTAGGATCAGATGAAACTTTTGCATGGATGTGATTGATAGGTAAATTTTTAGCAAGATTTTTCAAATATTCTTTGAGGTCCAAGAAATTCTTTTTGGGTGTTTCTTTTACTATTTCTAAAAGGTTAAAATTATCAGTATCAATCTGATAGACAATTGTATTTTTCCTTTTATCGTGAATAATTTTCCAATACTCATTAGCCTCTTCTTTATTTCCTCTATATGTATAAGTACGTTTTGAGCGTTTAATCGGCTCTTGAATAAGTTTTTTTAACTTATCTTTAATTTTTCGAGGCAATTGCAAAGATGATTTTTTTACATCTGTTGACCAATCATCATCTACTCCTGAGGGGATATTAATTTCAATTCTTGCTAACTTTCCTAGCTGATAAGTTCTAGAAAGTCCCATCCAACCACCAGCAATAATCAGTCTATTTTCTCTATAAATATAGAGTCCTTGACCTTTATATATTTCATCCATGCCACCAATTTCATCAATTTCTGATTGAGTAAGGTTGCTATGATGAGGAAGAATATGAACCTTAATTTTTAGTTTACCTCCCTTAATTGGATTTTCTTCAGAATAACCTTCTTGATAACCTATTTTTGAGGATAAAAACGGGTCAAAAGGTTTGAGTTTTAGATTTTGTATAGAGATATTAATTTTTTTTTGGCCTTGCATGAATTTATGAAAATGTAGCTCTAAATACTTTTTCAATTCAACCATGCTTGATTCAATAACAGTTTTAGTATCTACATGATCAGAGCTCTCAAATTTTTTAATTTTTTCCCATATCAACTGTGTTCCTTGTGAGTGGATTATGTTTTTATCAAGGTAGTCAAGATTTTTAATATCTTTTTCATCAAGTTCCATAAGACACCAGGAATTCTTTTCTTCTATTTCATCAATATCCCAGCATGCAGCTGCTAATTTTTTGCCCTTTTTTTTAGAAATTACTGTTAATCGTCTGGCATGAGAGAAACTTGCCGTCTTCATACCAGAACCAAAACGGCCTAAATCTCCAGCTTCACGTTTTTCATTTGGATCTTTGCAACCAATTCTCATATTTTGGATTAGTTCTTCTGCCTCCATGCCAACCCCATCATCAACGATGCTCAAAAATGGATTTTCATTTTCAGGAGGACAGATAATACATATTTTAGTTGCTTTAGCAGTAATAGAGTTATCTAAAATATCAGCAATTGCAGAATTAAAATCATAGCCGATCCTCATTAGAGTTTTTATATGAGACTTTGGTTCAGGACTCATATCATTTCTATATTTCATATTTTATTCTTCGAAATAATCTTCTATTGCCTCTCCCCAGTATTTACAGGCCTTATCAAACGCAAGATTTTCTTTAATATCAAGACCATCACTTATGGCAGACTTATAAGAGATCGTAAGTATCTCTTTAAAGTTGTTAGAATCCTTTATTTTTAATAAATATTCTTCAAGTGAATAGTCCTCATCAAAAAATTCATCTATTATTTTTTCAAAGTCTTTTGTAGAGATTGTCCCAAGCTGATCATTTATTAAGCGATAAGCAGTATTAATTTCTGTTTCTGAAATAACTCCATCCTGAGCACTAATGCATAAAATAATTTTAATCTTCCAGATAAGATTTGACATAAATATATTATAAATTACTTCGCTTTATTAGGCGATGCTACCAGAAAACAGCACCAGCATGGTTAAAAAAGATCTTTCCAAATTTACGAAATTATATTCAAAGATAAATCTTCAGAGAATTAGCCCAGTAAGGCGCATTATATTGTCTGCTATATTGGACTATATCTCTCGAGAGAGGCATTCTATTCAATTTTGTTTTGTATTCAAGATCAAATGTATCCATAGATTGAAGATAATTTTTCATAACCTCAAGACTTAATTCTTTATCATTTAAATATAAACTTTTAATTGAAATATTATTAAC
>MDTC01102306.1_pt1 | contig 10548 bp, 13 predicted proteins | sample 811181 | NCBI WGS metagenome assembly MDTC01 (sample SAMN05326644, study PRJNA326480) | marine metagenome | isolation source: seawater | place: Pacific Ocean: North | collected 2011 | reverse complement strand
GCCTTCCAATCTACTTGTGGAATTGACTGTCGGATATCTGACAGAGCGAGTTGCACGATAAAAATCCCCTATTTTTCAGTTATTTACAAATCTATATACGATGGATGAGTACGTGTTTCGTATAAGGTTGCAAGACGAGTGCCAACTTTTGCCGTTTTCAATGCCAACGGAAACTAATCGCCCTGTCGTAAAATTTTTCGAGGATCTGCCGATATACATTGTCAGAGGCAATATATGCATTGGCACCAATCATGCTTCATTGGATGTATTGACACCGAATTCGGCAATTTAAATTGAGGATTACGACATGCGTAATATGGTTAGATTGGCTGCTATAGCAATAGTAGTGCTGGTTTCAGGATGTAGCGTCACTATGACGCCGCCGGGGCAAAATACTGCCGCCCTGATGCAACCACCCGTTGAAACACGAGTCGAAACGAAAGTGATTCCTGTTGTTGAACGCAGAAGCGCCATTCGTTCGACGGGGTATGCAGTGATCAGTGTGCAGCCCTCAGATGTTGATGCGCAACAGCGTTTGTTGGCCATTAGGGCGTCTAAGCTTGACGCATACCGGGGTCTGACTGAGCAGGTCTATGGCCAATACCTTGACGCAACAACCACTGTTGCTGATATGGCTGTTTTGAGTGATACGTTCCGTACTCAAGTCGAGGGTGTTATTTATGGCGCGAAGGTGGTGAGTATCGCGCCCGTCGGGGAAGACACTTACGAGACTACGATGTCGTTGGATCAAACCGTGGTGGATGATCTTCGAGCACTGTATCTGGCCTCTCTCACCAGTAACCGGTCGTAATCGATGAATCGCCTAGATTGGTTTATCGGGGTGTTATTTTCCGGTGCGCTACTCCCTTTAACATCTGTTGCCGGTAGTCACGGTGCTGGGAATCCTGACTTCAGCTCAGACCAATCCACTTTGGTTGCAATTAAGGAGGCCCTTGTATCAGAGGCGCAAGCAACAGAATCGAAGGTTATAAATACCTCCTGGCTTGATGCTCAGGGGCAATTACATGAGAGCCTAATGGTTCAATCTTCGATGCGAGTGCGCGGTATCCAAGTCCAGAGATATCTTGACGAGATACAAAAGCCGAGGGTTGAAATTGCGCTTAATGACGAACAAGGCTTGTTGCCCGAGTGCTTTATTAAAGATGATCACCTGCGACGAACTGTTCGAATATTACCTGCAGAAATGCCACAGGGCGCTGTGACAGGGTTGGATCAAACTTTGGCTGCGAGCGCGTCATTATTAAGCAGCAAATTATTTACTTATTTTAATGAATCAGATTATTGGTATGGAAAAGGACAGTTACACAAGACGGGGCATTATCAGAGTCTTGTATCCGGGATTCGGCCCAACCCAGCTCGCTTTGAGTTGGTTGTCGCCGTAACCAAGGGTACAAAACCAAAAGATCATAAGAAAAAACGCGTTCCGGGATCAGATCCTGTAAGTCTATTCTTTCGAGGAAAACCATCGGTTTTTACTGAAGACTGGATGTTTATGGCAGTTCATCTAACGAAAGTTAAAACGGGCGAAGTCATATGGTCAGCCACTTCAAATATTCGTGTTCCATTGCGACCAGTAACCTACACCAGCCAGCAATTGCCTGATGCGATGATGAGTCAGATCCAAGCAGTAGTTAACGACTGGGCAAACACTTTAGATGAGTACGCGATGTGCCAGCCTGTTAATTTTCAACTTACTGAAACGGATGGTAGGGTCGAAATCGATGGTGGGATTACTGCTGGTCTAGCGGCAGGTGATCGATTGCTTGTTATTGATGGAGAGCGAATTCCTAGCCGTGTGCTAGAACCTGGTACATTGGCCGAATTATCACTTGCCCAGGTGGTAAGTGTCGAAGCTGATTCAGCGACCATTCAATATGCCGCCGGTGCTCAACTGACAGACGCGACTGGTAAAGTCGCGCTGCCGTTTTAGGAAGGATGAATATGATGCGTTGGTGTTTAGCAATCGTAACATTTGTGTTCGCTGGGTCCGTGGCGGCAACTGATATGTCCGTAGACAAGGCCGTGAGTCGTTTATTGAAGGACATTAAAGATGTTGAGATTATGCGAGTCCCAGTTCCTAGTGCATCTCAGCATGATGTTTCAACCGGTAAACAGACCTTACCAGATACTATAAAGACCGGAGGAACTTATCGAGTTCGTCGGGGCGAAACGTTGGACATGGTAATTCGAAAGGTTGCGCCAAATTCACCGCTTCAACGTGATTTGCTAAGAAAAGCCTTTGTGAGGGCAAATCCGCACGCTTTCCGTCGCAATAATCCAAATTGGATGTATGCAGGCGTCGTGTTGAAGGTACCTGATATTGATGATCTTCGTCGTGTGGTTTTTAAGAATATGCCGGGCCGTCTGAAAAAGAATGTATCGGATAAGAAGGCCGGATGGGTCCGGTACCCTTGATATGGATTTGGCTGCACCGGGCGGTATTGGTTCAGAAAATACTGCTCGACAACTTACGCACACACTACGAATTACCCTGGCTGACCCAGTAGCACGCGCGATTTTGCGCACCCGTTCAGAGACAGCCGTTCTCACCATAGATCCAGTTTCGCGGGAACCGATCATCTGGGGGCAAGTATATCCCAATCAATACAGACTTCGTGTGCCATCAATTCCCGAGCTTTTGCGTATTCTGGAGGTAAATCCACAGATAAATTTACACATTCGTGTGATATCCGATCAGCAATTAGTGATGATGGGCCAGGTAGCTCGACCCGAACCTATGCAGATTGTATTGCGTAACGAGCCCATGAACTTTAGTGCATCACGGCCTTCTCCAGTCGTCGGGAAAGTTCCAGCATCGCCACTACCACCATTGCTGCAAGCGATCTCCCGAGTTGACGCTCATCAGGTGTCGCAGACATTGACAGTAAATTATTTAAATGTTGACCAATACCTTGGTACATCGGTCTCATCCGGCGAATCACTAGGGTATGCCAAATTACCCTCAGAGCTGGCAAAATCAGTAGCGCGGTCGATACAGACTATAGGGGGTGAGAAACCGATGCTGATACCAGATATTTCCGCAGCTGTTCCACGTGCGATAGCACCTGACGCTTTACCAACCAGTGTGCCAATCCGTCAGCCAATTGCCGGTGAGCTTGGTCTGAAGCCAGGTGAGGTGGTGCAAGCGCTAGTTGCATCAAGCGGTGATAAGATGGCTTTGCAGCTCGGCCAGTATAGGCTTCCGCTGCCGTCCCACATGAAACTCCCTGAGGGCCAGGTTTTACTGCGCGTGATTCAAACCAAGGAAGGACTTGCTTTTGTTCCGCAGCTGTCGCAGCAGCCACAAGCTAGTCAGGCGCTTTCGACATCAGGATTATCTGCAGCTTTGGCTGCGATTTTGACCCGTAATATGGCGAGACCCCAGATACAGAGTCTTTTTGCTCCTCAGGGTCTTGAGAGTTTTTTGATAGCAGTCGGCTTGACCGATGAAGCGAAGAGATTAAACACAAATCGCTTGCCGTCAAATCAGCTTACGGGTGATCTCATCAAGAATGCGATTCAGTTTGGTGCATTGGGTAATGAAAAAGCCTTACTAGAAGGTGTGGCTCTTCGGGGCGGTATGCTGAAGCCATGGCTCCGGCAGATTTTGCGGCTTCTTCCGCAACAATCTGAGTTGACATCGCGTATTGCCGGGCTTGTTACGGAGATTGAGAGTCTGCAAATTGAGGCACTTCCGCAATCACATATTCGTGAATCCGGTTTGGTAGCCCTATTGTTGCTGCGTGATCAGCCGCCGGTTGAGTTGTTATTTGAGAGAAAAAATGTCACCGACGGGGACAAGATCAAGCGTTTATGGATTCTGAATTTACATACATCGCTCGATAGCCTAGGTGAGGTCTGGATGAAATCTTCATTTTCGGGAACAGATGTTGAACTTACATTTTGGGCCAAAGAAGAGCAAACTGCAGCGTTGGCAAAGAAATCGAAGATGGATTTAAAAGAAGCATTAATGGAGCACGATTTACGTGTGAAGTCGATGCAGATTTTCGCGTCACCGCGACCAGGCTTTGAAAAGCTGTCGTCTGAGGGGATGCCTCATTTGGACGCTAAAGCATGAAGCGATTCGAAAAAGAGGCCATTGCGCTCGAATATGGCCAACAAGAGACACCGACTGTTCTTGCAAAGGGATCTCGAGAGCTTGCGTTTGAGATTATCGAGGAAGCAAAAAAGCATGATATTTTTATTGCTGAAGATCCACAATTGGTTGCGGCACTATCAAACGTTGGTCTTTCTGAAGAGATTCCAGAAGAGCTCTACCATGCTGTTGCTGTAATGCTGTCATGGGCCTACTGGATGAACGGACTTAAGCCAGATGGTTAACTCTTTCTGTCCCTAATGGGATGGTACTCGGGTACGACAGAAATCAACGGTTTGGCGTGTGCTGGCAGGTCTTGGGTTTGTAGCAACAAATCGATGATTTTGGCGATCCAACCTGGTCGGTATAAAGCGATCAAAAGACCCATTGCCCCAATAACTAGGAGGCCCAAGTAGACGAGCCTCATGCGAGGCGTGAGCGGTTGCTTCGCAACCAGGGTAATAAGCCCCATTGAAATCCAGGTTTCGGGTCCAAGGTCAAGGAGTTCAATCCGTGACCAGACTCCAAATTCACAAACAACAGTTATCCGATCTGGAGCCGATTTTTGTGTCAAAACGTTTGAGAAGACGGTAGGCAGGTCTCTGATATTTACTCGAGTTGCATTCACTTCTGCATAGCGGTGAACCGTTTCTCCATTATCGCACTCGATGTTTGGTCGAGGAGCCCATTGCCTCAGACTCGTTTGGCTTAGGTTGAGTAACGCAATTGCCAGGAACATCCCGAATACCGCAATTGAGATGCGAGGTAGCCCACTGGCTTGTGTATTATGGAAATCACGCATCGTCCGACAGGATCGAACGTCGGGAGGATTTTACGTGCCCGAGTTTTGTGTAGAGCTCTAAAGAGCCGGCAGGATCTTGATTTTGAAGTGTTGAAAGTGCGCCTTTTATAGCGTCTAGCTGCTTGGAGATTAAAAGTTCATTTCGTTGATGAGACTTCTTGCATCGTTCTAAAACGTCGGTGATGTCGTCCCATAGCGGATTCTTAGCAAGATCTTCAAGCCGCGATGGATCTTTTGGTTGATCAGGATTTTGTACGATACCACTTGAAGAGAGGGCCTGGAGTAGGGGTATCTTTTCCTGCTGCAAGGCCTCGAACGCATCAAGCTTTTGGGTTTTAAGCGCTTCATACTCATCTGTGAGGAGCGAGTCCAAACGCTTTACCGAATTAAAGAGAACTTGCAGGTCCGGCAGGTGCATTTCACTCCCTAGAGCAGTTTTTCGATATCAGAGAATCCTTCAGCAATCCGACGCGTATCAATTGGATAGTTTCCGTCAGCTAGTGCTTGCTTGATGCGCTCAACTTTCTCTGCATCAAAGCCGGCCCTATCGAGCTCAGTTTGGGCTGCAGTACTTAGTTCGACACGATCTGTATCCGGCTTTTCGACGTTTACCGAAGCCTCGTTATTGTCGGAACGAACACCAGCCACGTCTCCCTTTGGTTGTTCTGATTTAATCGAAGTAAGCGGACGCCCTCCTACTCCTGTAACTGAATCTGCCATATCCGTCTCCTCACTGTCGGAAATTCCTATACGATCAAAGAATCGGCTTCACTAAATAAAACTTTAACATTTTTTTTAAAAAAAATAACTCGGGTTCATTTAAGGGCCTATTCCCCTCGCTTGATGACGGCCTGACACTATCCCCCGGATAACTTTTCCTGACTCGGCGTTGGTTAGCTCAACCTGTTCACCAATTTTTCCGTCCTCCATTGCGATTGTATCGACTGTGATAGTTAAGGCGCCCCGTGTCACCACTAGCGTTACTTTTTCACCTTTACGGACTAGATCCGCAGCCGCTACGTCTGACACGGATAAAGTGGTTCCAGATCGAATAGTGCGTGTCGCCTCTAGACCGATGGCCTCCTCAAGCATTGATAACGTTTGAGTTCCGATTTGCTTTTTGCGCTGAAGAGTTCTAATGATTAAGTTCCGGTTAATTACCTGACCCCTGATAATATTCGTAGAGGCGACAACAACGTATTCGGATTGTTCAATGTTTGATTTTGATAGCGTCTGGTTGGCCTCAAGATAATCTGACGCCGTAATCACACCCGTGGGCCACTTGGTGAGGGCATTTTCTGGCGGATTTTCTGTTTCAACACGAGTTAAGCCGGTTCGTTCAATTAATTCACCAGCTTCATACGTTCGGTTTGTTGTAAATACGGCCATCTGGTTAATCACCATACTTTGATCGATGATGGTATCTGTATTTATGGGGCTAACTAATTTTAAACCGACGAGAACGTTGGGATCCGCATAGCTTCCGTCGATACTCATCAAATAGGGGACAAGCTTCAAGTCTGACGCATTTAAAATATGTCCATGTGGCAAGTCTTGTGCTGCTGCTACTACCTCTGTATTTGCATTGACTTTGACACGAATGAATCGTTTCCATGAGGGTTCCTGGCAAACGGCCTCAATAGTCCGTTGGTTTCCTTTGAATGGGAACCTAAACTTCAAAGTCTTTTCACAGTGCTTAATAGGAACTCGTCGATCGGGCGCTGACATCTGTATCACACCGCTCGGCAAGCCAGTCTCTTGACTGACCCAACTGGTCGCTTCATTGACAAGCGCGACCCCACCACCGGGAAACGCACCACTAGCGAGAGGCGCCCAAACGCCGATATATAAGATTGAAATAACGCGCGTGAGTTGCATCCATCCAGTATGTAGCGCGTGTCACGAATTGCAACTGCAAATCTCGGCAAGCTTTTGCCGGAAACGGGCAGTGTTTATTGCCGCACCGAATCAGAACCTGCCGGTCTCTCTCGCTTTGAAACACTTGGCACATCAATTGCTTTAGTGAGCCTGTAAATGTCATTTATTCGACAAGAATCGGTTAAGTGACGGGGAACTTTAGAGGCCGAACATGAAATTGTTTGAAAACCCATTAGGAATCCATGAGCAGGCAGTATCTGTTCGTAACAAGCGAATGGAGTTGATTGCAGCAAACATCGCGAACGCGGATACACCGCATTTTAAAGCGCGTGATCTTGACTTTAAGAAGATCATGGCGGCATCTGACCCTACCCCGATGGCCGCGACTAATGCCCGTCATTTTGGAACCGGTGAAACTGAGAACTCAAACGGTCTTCTCTATCGTGTGCCGTACAACTCATCGGTAGACGGCAATACGGTAGAAATTTCTGTCGAACAGGCTCAGTACGGTCAAGCGGCAGCAGATTACCAAGCAACTCTTCAGTTTTTAGAAAGTCGTATTTCCGGGATTCGGAAGTCATTGCGCGGTGATTAGGGAGGTCTCTGATGCTTAAGAATGTTTTTGGGATTGCTGGGACAGCGTTGAACGCGCAGACAATCCGTTTGAATACCACAGCTTCGAACCTAGCTAACGCTGGCTCCGTCTCTGGTTTGGAAGAAGAAGCCTATCGAGCTAAGCGGCCTGTTTTTAAAGCGTTGGTGGATCAAGCTGATCTTAATGCAGGTTTCCAAAGTCTCGGTGGAGTAAAGGTCAATCAGATCGTAGATACGATAGACCCAGTCCGACAGGTTCATGATCCCGGCAACCCCGAGGCGAACGAGGAAGGTTTCATTTGGTTATCGAATGTTAATGAAGTTACCGAGATGGTTGAAATGGTTGCAGCCTCTCGCTCATTCCAAAACAACGTTGAAGTGGTCAATACAGCGAAACAGCTGATGATGCGTACTCTAGATATTACGAAGGCTTAACTATGGAAACAGATATCTCATTTGCCAACACGGGCATATTGACAAAACAGGAATATGACGAAGCCAATTTAGTGAAAACTGTGCGAGATGATGGGTTGGATCGGAATGCGTTCTTGACGTTGTTGACGACTCAACTTCAAAACCAGAACCCACTTGATCCAATGAAAAATGAGCAGTTTGTTGCGCAGCTAGCACAGTTCTCGCAACTGGAAGGGATAACGAACATGTCGACCTCTTTATCCGATGTTGCCGATGTCATCCGGTCAGATCGCATCATGACGGGCGCAAATTTGGTCGGGAAATCCGTGTTTGGACAGACGGGTCGCATCACCACCGATGGCTCTACCGCGTCTGCTATTGAATTCAATCTTCCGTATGGAGCTGATCAGGTCGAGGTGGGTATCTATGATCCTGTGTCGGGCGCACTGATGCGTTCGATGGTGGTCGGGCCCCAGGGCTCGGGTACGCTGAATATCGCTTGGGATGGACGTAAAGCCGACGGAACATCGGCGCAGGCTGGCTCCTATATTGTCCGAGGTAACGTTGTTGTTAGTGGAAAATCGGAAGCCGTTATTCCTTCAACTTATTCGCGTGTCGAGACCGTATCTTGGGACGCCCTAAACAGTGACCTAAACCTTAACCTGGCTGGCGGGGCTGTGATCCCGATGGACCAGGTAACACGAATTGGTCAAGAGGCAGGCAGTGAGCCTGCTGAATCCACTAAAACTGTAAACACTGGAGAATAAGAGATGTCGTTCTTTACCTCATTGACTGGTCTAAACGCTGCAACAACACAGCTGTCTGTGACATCAAACAACATTGCCAACGCAGGAACGACAGGCTTTAAGCGGTCACGGTCTGACTTTGGTGACATTTTTGCCACCTCCCCATTACAGAAAGCGTCGACCGTCGTTGGTCAGGGTACAGCACTGAAGCAGGTGACCCAGGAGTTCTCGCAGGGCAACATCGAGCTCTCCGGAAATTCGCTAGACCTCGCGGTAACAGGTGAGGGTTTCTTCCCCCTGCGATCAGCCGACGGTCAGGATCTATTTACTCGTAACGGCTCATTTCTGCTAGACGAACAGAATACGGTCGTCAACTCGGCTGGCCAGTTTCTAAAAGTTGCATCGGTTGACTCACTCGGTAAGGCCGACTTTAAGGCCGAGCTGATTCCGTTACTTATCGCACCGAAGACGACTGGCGAGGCTGTTGCCACCGATAACATTGACTTTGCGATTAACTTTCCTGCCGAGTCGTTGCCGTTGACAACAATCGACGAGAATAACCTCGAGCAGATAAAGCCATTCAACCCAGAAGATTCGTCGACCTATGCGAAGTCGGCAGCCATAACAATCTTTGATGAGAATGGTAACGACTTCTTGCTGACATTCTTCTACCGCAGGGTAGGTGTAGCCTCAGCCAACGAGCCATTCAACAAGTGGCAGACGCATGTAGTGCTCGATGGACAGGAGATTACACCAGCACTAGGCCAGGCAACCGCTCAAAGTGGGACCCCGCTGTTTGTAGATAAATACGGGAACATCGTGCCAGAGAACGAGCTACCTGTAGTCTTGAACGATAACCTCGTCTTCCAAAAGTATAACCTTGACGACCTCTCGTCACCCAACGTCTCTGAGCCAGCGAAAGCAAAAGGAGGCCTCGTAGAATTACCGTATTTGAGTGACGAGGCGGGCCAGAATTTTGCCCCGATAGTTGCGTCACAGACTCTCACCGTGAACCGTGATGAGTTAGAAAATGTTGGCACCAATGCATCGATTCAGATGACGTTGACGGCGGACCTCGGTGGAGGCCTCTCTGAGGCTACAACACTCAAAACCACGACGGCTGCCCGCGGATATGTCGGGTTTGTTAACTCAGGGGACGTCGAGTCTGGGGACGTAGTGTCCATCAAACTGCAAGAGGATGGAACTTCTGGGGCAGATGCCGCTATATTTACAACAGCTGCGTTACCCGCAGATGCCTCGGCAGCTCAAATCGTTACGTCTCTGAACAGCGCGAATGCTGTGATCGGGGTGTCGAGCGTGGAGGATCTCATTTCAACCGACCTTCTTGAGTTTACTGTTACGTCGGCTGAAGGCCAGGAATACACCTTCAATAACGTCGCAACCTATGCGGCTGACGGAACGACGCCAGCTACTTTGACTTCCCTTGGTGACGCAGCAACTCTCGCGGATGTTGTGGCTGGACTGAATGGACCGGCCGTCTCCCCATTCACACTGTCAGCAACAAGCAGTGGCATTGTGGTATCGCAAGATCGGCCCAGCAGGACTTTGTCGGTCACGGGGATGAATGACCTCAGCTATACGACTGGTGGCGAGACGCCGAGTGTAATTGGTCTGGAGTTTACTACTGAGGCGGGTGACAGTTTTACCTATTCAGTCAATGCAGACGATCTCGAGGCACTCGAAGCTAGTCCGGTTTCTTGGACCGGTGGAACCGACGTCGCTCCGTCGACCGATCGCATTACATTAGCCAGTCATGGTTACAGTACGGGTGACCAGGTAACCTACAGCGCGACGGCCGCCGACACGGGACTTGCGGCGGGCACCTACTACGTCATAGCCGTTGACGCAAACACTATACAATTGGCCGCATCATCGAACGATGCTACTGCTGGCGCAGCCGTCGCATTGACGGGCGACGGCGTGGGCGAGAAGATTGTTGGAGTCGCGTCAGACGATGTCGACTTGGCGACGCTTGT
>MDTC01071525.1_pt1 | contig 10548 bp, 6 predicted proteins | sample 811181 | NCBI WGS metagenome assembly MDTC01 (sample SAMN05326644, study PRJNA326480) | marine metagenome | isolation source: seawater | place: Pacific Ocean: North | collected 2011 | reverse complement strand
TGATAGAAAGGGCTTTTTCTAAGGTATTTTAAGCCGTATTATCAGTAAATTTTAATATTTATGTTGCCCTAGAGGTCGTTGTTTGTAATTTTATTGGAAATTCGAAAGAATTGCTCACCCCCCCCCCGACGCATGAACAAAAAAGCAGCTCAATTGGCACTCTTCCTCGCCTTGGGATCCTCCCTTCTCGGCGATACAATCAATACTTCCTCCATCGGCGTTCGTAACGTCCACAAGGATCCCTACACGCCGATCGGCTCCATCTCCGTGACTCCGACTGTCGTTCAGCCAGGAGTTCGCCCCAGGATGGTATGGGGTATTAAATATCCTGAGGCGGTGGCGGATATCAGCGAACTCGACCCTAATGGCACGATCAATTTGCAGCAGAAGGTAGATCTCAAGGTTCGGGTGATGGGAGTAGCCCTTCAAGCGGGCTCTACTCAGTTGCCTGCGGCTCTCTGGGTCAGGGTTGGTGCCTCAGCGCCATGGGAGCTAATTTTTTACGGCAGAGGGGGTGATGTACAGCCTGACGAAATCGTGTTCGAGAAGAGCGGAGTACCAGCCAATACTCAGATTGATTTTTCTGCGCGGAGTCAGAGAGCCTATGGAGGATGGTATGGGGCACAATCGACATCCGACACCACTTTGTCGGTCATCGGAATGGTGAACGGAGACAGAGTACCTGACTTTGTTCCAGCTTATAAGCAGGGTCGTATCGAGAGTTTTATGACACAGTTTCTCGACGATGAGAACCACGTCGTGCTTGGCCCCCGTGATATTATCCATACCTTTGAGCTGGGCACCAGTAGCCCGGGAGCATGGTGGTTCGATATGCAGGATATAGTTTGCATGACGACCCTCTGCCAGGTGGAGGAACAGCAGAGCGGCGTGGATCGCAGCCAGCTGAATGCTGACTTTGCTCACGCTGGGAACATCCGAATCATTGGGGCCGTCGATGACAGGGGCGTGATCCAGTTGGGCCGGAAATAGCAAAAAGAGAGCACCTCAAATTTAGTTGTTTTTCAGAATTTCACCCGGTTTATCATGAAACATTATTTAGCTTCGTTACTTGCGCTTTGTTCTCCTGTCTTGCAGGCCTCCCCTGATGAATACGTCAACTTCGTCCGCCAGATACAGCAGGATAGCGGTATCGAATGGGATATGGGGATTCGCTCCAGTGGAGTGAAGATTTCTCCTACGGGGGTCAGTCGTGCGGGATCCTTCTTTGAGCTTTGGGCTATTCACGACCAGAGCATTACGGAATACCGTTTGGACGAGCAATACGTGACCGCCTACACGCCGAATGCGACCGTCAGGATTCTTACCGGAGACCCCTACAAGGCAGTTCCGAGAACCCGAGTGGACCAGCCGTTTCAGGTTCACATTTCTGTCAGTGGGTTGATTGAGAAGAGCGATCCAAACTATGCCACCGCACCAGATGCAGCGAAATGGGTAGACTATACAAATTACGCATTTGCTTATCCAGAGGGGGTCTACAGTTTTGAAGGCGCGAAAAACCCAGTGGGAAGAGTCGTGACAGAAGGTTACATGGAGCAAACTGCCACCACCACAGTCACATTCTCTGCAACGAATCTCATTGGTCCCGATCTGACTCAGGTCAGTGGCGAGGAAGTGTTTACGATTACCGCACAGGCTGATTTCGGAGTCTCCGCGACAATTCTGGACTCTGAAAAGGTTCAAATTTGGCCAATCGCCACGGGTCGCATCCGTGGGCTTAACCCCTATAGATATTACGAAGAGGTGCCGCCTGTTTCAGTCAATCTCGAGAACCTGTATCCCGACAGCACTACGTATCTCAGGGTCTACCAAGGGCCTAGAGGAGAGTATCCGGGAAAAACAAGGACGGTAAACTCAAGCTACGTTATCATCGAGGACTCAATTCCACGAGACCGTGACCTTGTGGTCCGGGGTATAGACCAGTATTTCACGGAGGAAGGGCGCCATACTATCGAGCTACTGCATAGGACCCCATTCGGGACGGACCTTCTAGATTCCACCGAGGTCAATGTTGACCGCACCATTGAAATTAATGGTGGAGTTATCGACCAGGAGTAAAACAGTTGAGCCTCAGTCCTACCAACCAAGATGTGTGACATGAAAACAATAAGAACCGTAGTCTTATTGGCCGCCATGGGCCTTGGCGCCGTGGGTGCTGTTAAACCGGTCCGCTCTACGGCTGAAATTGTGAGGGCGGAGGAGGGTGTCAAGATACGCCCTCGGATGACACATGAGCAGCTCGCCAAGCTGCAGCGGCCTCGTGATCCAAATTTGAAGGAACGAAAGGTCAGGCTCGCCGATATCGCGCAGCCCAGAACCAAAGAAGTGAACCCGGAGGTATCTTCCACGCTGGCAAAGCGCCGGGAAAGCCTGGTAGCACGCTCAACAGTCATTAGTGGTGCCTCGAATTGGACGATTTTACCTCGGGGGGCGGTCTTGCTCACGCCTTCCCGCTTTAAGGCCCGTATTGACAGCGAGCGAAAGGGGAAACTGGTCTCATGGCAGGACTTCTATGCCAAGAACAGATCCTGGATCCGTCTGCTTCCCATAACTCTTGATCAAGCCACGGGTCGTTCTCCGTTGACGGAGGATTATCTTTCATCTCTGAAGCGGACCGGACTCCTTGTCGTAGCAGTTTGCGAGGGAGGACCAATTTCAGTTCGTCTTCCAGAAAAAGGGAAGGAAGCTCTTCAATTGTCCCGGCCCGTCAAAGCCGCCGAATGGAAAGCACCTTCAAGGCGATAGTGGCCCTATTCTGAACAGGGGCTTCAATCCTTGCCGCATCCTGCAGCACCTTGGCGCTGACCGAGTAAGGGACGACTTCGTTCACAAATAGCGGGGATCCTCCCGGGTCTGCCCTTGAATTCTCGGCTCCGCTTGCCGATACTATGGCTGTGGAAGAGGCCACTCTGCAACTGCAGCTTTCCTTCAGAGAGGGAGAGAAGCAGGAGGGGCGAAAGCAAAGACGGGCCACCGGGAGAGATCTTGAGCTAACTACCAGGGCCCGGAACATTAGTCTTGAGTTAGGGCTTCAGTCGCTTTCGACAAAGGTCACGGTAAGGTGGAACTCCAGAATGCGGTCAACAGCGGGACGGGCGACATGGCCTGACGCTGTGGTAGAATTGAATCCTGCCCTGCATGCTATATCGCACGAAGAAACAGAGCGGACATTTTTACACGAATTGGCGCATCTAGTGGCCTATGAGCGTGCAGGAAGGAGAAGAATAAGGCCCCATGGCCCGGAATGGCGCAGAGCGTGTTGTGAGCTGGGTATTCCTGGAGAGAAAGCAGGACACAACCTCCCTCTTCCTACGAGAACCATCCGGCGGAAATGGCGCTATTTCTGTCCGGGTTGCTGGGCTGTATCTGATCGAGTTCGGAGGATTCGGGGAACCTCAGCATGTTACACCTGCTGTCTTAAGCATAACGGCGGAAATTATGATGAGCGCTTTCGATTTGTAGAAAAGCGTATCTCCTGAGGAGCATCACTCCCCTGCCAGTTGTGGGAAGAGCTCGAGGACTGCCCGGGGAAAAGTTTTGGGCCAGCCCTCGTTGGAACAAGGAGGTCCCGAATTTGACCTTCCTGACTGAATGACCTGATAGAGGTCGTCAACAAGATCCCGGACAATTTCCGGATGTTTGTCCTGCAGGTTCGCGGTTTCTGCGGGATCTTTTTCCAGGTCGTATAATTGAATTGGAGGGAGCGACTTGTTCTGGAGAGCCTTGGGCGGCCTGGGGGCGGACCACCCACCCGAGCCGGGGCAGAGGCAGAGCTTCCATGGCCCTTTGCGGATGGCAAAGGAGCCATTAATCGAGTGATGAATCGTAAAGGGACGGGTCGGGGTTTGCAGGTCTGGGTTGTCGAGAGCTGCGAGGAATGAGAAGGAATCCTCGGCTGCATTCTGAGGAAACTGCCTTCCTCGAGCGCCGAGAATATCTGCTGCGGTTGCGAAAAAATCCGTGGTGCATACTGTCAGGTCGCAAGAGCTACCGGCTCCTACCCGTGCAGGCCACCGCACCAGAAAGGGAACCCGGTGGCCTCCTTCATAGATGTCGGCCTTGTGGCCGCGCCAGTCCCCGTTGGGCTTGTGCCCCTGAGAGACAAGTTTTGGAATCCCTGCAGCAGGGGAGCATCCATTGTCGGTGGTAAAGAGGAGGAAGGTATCTTTGGCCACCTTTTGCTCTGCCAGTTCCTGCATGACCTGGCCTACGACCCAGTCTGTTTCCATTACGAAGTCCCCATAATTTCCGAGGGAAGATCTCCCCCGCCATTTTTTTGAGGGGACAATTGGGGTGTGAGGGCTGGTCAAGGGTAGATAGAGAAAGAAAGGATTCTTGCTGGTAGCTGAAGCCTTGATGAAGGCTCGCGATTCGCGGGCAAAATCAATGAGGCACTTCTTCGCTTCAAAATCGGGGGTAGCGGGCCCCTGTCGGTTCCACCCCTTGGTAACCGTCGGAAGTGCAGTTGCTCTATCATTACGCAGGTAGAGGTATGGGGCCATGTCGAGAGAGGCAGGGAAAAGGAAGTCATCGGTAAATCCCAGCTGCAGCGGGCCCTGTTGAGGGGGCTTAGAAAAATCGATATTCCAGCAGGTGCCCTTGGTCGGGCCAGTGGTCGCCTTTGCGGGCTGTGCCAGCATGTGCCAGTTCAACCCCAGATGCCATTTTCCGACGACGCATGTGCGGTATTTACGATCCTTGAGAAAGCCGGCGATTGTTTTCCGCGCCGGATCCATTATCGAACGATCGGGTGGGAAAAGGACGCTTTTCTTCAGCCGGGAGCGCCAGTTGTATCGGCCAGTCAGGATGCCATATCGGGTTGGGGTGCATACGGAAGAGCTAGTATGAGCGTCGGTAAAGCGCATCCCTTCCGCTCGAAGCGTGTCAAGATGGGGAGTAGGGATCTTACCCCCGGCATGCGATACGTCGCCGTAGCCCATATCGTCAGCGAGAATGAAGACAAAATTCGGGCCAGCCTGGGCGATGGCGGCAGTGAGGAGAGAGGAAATAGAGGTGAGAAGAATAAGAGTTTTCATGGTTTCGTCAGCAGGGTCTTAAAGTTATTTGACGATCATCTCACCTTTCATCAGGACCCAATGGCCGGGGAAGGTGCAGAGATAAGGGTATGTGCCAGGTTTCTTTGGAGCAAGGAAGCGCAGGGTCTCGGAGGAGTGAGGTGCGAGCATCTTCGTTGAATACAAAATACGCTGGTCTTCAGGAATGAAGTCGTTTTTTGCTCCCTCCGGGCTCTTGGCCATCTCATTAGCCGCCAGTCCCACACTTTCGACGGGAGTTCCTTGCTGGAGAATCAGAAGGTTGTGGGGCGTTGCATCTGGATTTGTGAAGACCAGTTTAACAGCTTGCCCTGCTTCGACCTCGAATCGGTTACGGCTGAAGAGAAGCCTGCCGGAGATACAGCTGATTTTGATTTCTGCGAGTTTTTTCTGGGAGTCGAAGGCGGCTTCTCTTGCGTTAAGAGTGGAGCTTCCTGCCTTTGTTTTGGAGTTAAGATTGAATGAGGCCATGAACTCTTCTACAGGGGGGTGCGAGCTCTCACTCCAGAAAGGAAGGAGCGATTCCGCCCCGAGGGCGGTCCTGATCGCATAGTCGAGATGTGCCTCTCTGGGTTGTTTTATGATGGCCAGCACTGCTTGGAATGCCTGCGGGGTGGCGATATAGGTGGAAGCAGTCACGGCTTCGAGACGAACAAGCGCATTAGCATCGTTCGCACTGCGCAGGAGCTGATTGTCCCGTTCCCCTTTGGTTAATCCACAGCCCTGATAGCGTAGTTGGCGGGTTGCAGCAGCGCGGGCATGGTGAAGGTCACACGCCAGAAGCTCGAGGAGCAGGTCGGGATCAGCGGCTCCTATTCCTCTATAGGTCCAGAGGGCTTCGATCTGATGATGACGGAAACGGTGCTCGTCGGGATCCAGTTTTTTTACCCATGAGGCAAGCTGCTTTTGAACCTCCCTCTTGGGCCTTTTCCGCAGCTCGCGTTTGGCCCAGTAACGGTAGCGGTATTCCTGGCGTTTCAGTAGCTCAAGAAGAGAAGGAATGGAGGCACCTGCGATCCGGGGCGGATCCTGCAGCTTCGCGCCCTTGGGGATAATGCGCCAGATGCGGCCTGATTTGCGATCACGCCTCGGATCTCTCAGCGAATATTGAGCATGCCCTTTTATGGGGTTATACCAGTCGCAGACGTACATTGCACCTCTGGGACCAAAACGAACGTCTACCGGAATAAAGGAAAGGTTTGTCGAAAAAATGATATTGAACTGAAACTGTTCGCGGAAATGGTCACCGCTCTCTGTCCATCGGTGAAACTCAACTCGATTGGTCGGTTTATAGCGGACCTTCACGAACCCTCCCTGCATGTCCTCCGGCCACGAGGGAAAATCGACAAACTCCTGCCCGCAAACTCCTGAGTATGCCGGTATACCATTGGCGCGAGGATGCTGTGCAGGGTAAGGAGCATTGGTAGCATGGAAGGCACTTGCAAAGATCGGATGACTGGCCACGTGCTGGCCCCAATCGTCAAAGGTAACGCCCCATGGATTGGTGTTAGGATATCCACCGAAAGCAGTGAGCTTATGGGTGCTGGGGCGAAACCGGAACCACGAGCTGTTTTTCGCCCTTACTGGGCCATATGCGGTCTCAATCTGCGAGTTATGAAAAATGGCCTCCCGGAACATAAGGTCGCCATCCGGGGTCCATACGAAGTCGTGCAAAGCATGGTGGGAATCCTCACATCCGAAACCTGTGAGAACAATTTCCCGGTGGTCGGCTTTGTCATCGCCGTCGGTATCAGCAAGGTAAATGAGGTGAGGCTCCTCCGAGACGTAAACACCATTTCCCCCAAGAACGAAGGACAGGGGAATTTCCAGGTTATCCGCAAAGACCGTAGATTTGTCAGCCTTACCATCGCCATCGACATCTTCCAGAATGACAATTTTATCATCGGGTTTCTTTCCGGGATAGAGATGTGGATAGGTCGTTGAGCAGGAGACCCACAGCCTGCCACGAGCGTCCCAGCGCATCTGAATCGGGCAGGCTAGTTCTGGAAATTGCTCTTCCGAGGCGAAGCAATTCACTTCAAATCGTTCGTCTACCTGAAACGCGGCCAGCTCATCTTGGGGGGAAAGCCATTTATTGGCGCCACGGCCCTCGGTGGTTTTCTCCAGTGCCGGGAGATTCGAGTCGTCCACTGATCCATTTTCGCCTTGAGCGGTCTCCCAGATCGCCTCGTTGCGGTTTGCGACCATGAGGTCGAAGTTTCGCATAGCTGGAAGGAAATCGAGGTAGCCGTACCTCTTGTTGCGCCCACCGGTATAGTAGAATGTATTCAGAGGTCGGTAGCGGTGGAAAAACTGATAGGCTTTGTCCACAACCAGATCACGTACAGCCTTATTTGTCTCTGGTGCAGTTTCGCCGAAAAGGTAGCGGTAAAGGGTCCGGGCCAGGAGCAACTGCCCAGCGCCGTTAAGTTGATTCCCATTGGTAGTCAAATCACGGTTTCGGTCTTCCATGGCCGAGGCAGTGGCGCCGAACACGTCAATGAATGCTACTGCTTGCCGGGAGGCGATATCCGCCATGGCGTCACTGTAGATTCGCAGGTTTTCATTGTTACGTTCAGCGGCCTTTATGCCGCTGAGGTCTTCATTGGCGACAGGGGAGATCACTATGATCCGAGCTCCGCTGTTTCCATTGAAGGCACGGGATTTGAGCTGAGAAAGAAATGCGTCGAACCGGGCTTTGAACGCGGGCAGACCATCTCTGCCTGCAAAGGACTCGTTGTAACCAAAGGCAGCAAATATTACATCGGTCTTGTAATAGGTCAGGTGCTGATCGAGGTCTCCGAAGTTTGCGGGTCTCGGCTGGAGATCGATCTCGTCTGCAGGCCAGCAAAAATTTCTGATGGTGAGCCTATGCTGGGGATAGCGTTGGTGAAGGAGAGTTTCGAAGAAACCGTGATGCCGAGCGTTATCCAGAACGCCACTTCCGATAAATGCGATTCGGTCACCTTTCGTGAGATTCAGGGGAAGAGAAGTAACCGAGGGTTGGGTCTGTTGCGCCCGGGGGGATGTTTTCAGGTTGATGTAATACTGAGATAAATCTGGAGATTTTCCGGGACTGCTGGCCGGCTTCTCTTTTTTCTTCTGGGCTGTAACCGGTAACAGGAGAAAGAGGCTTAATAGCAATAAAGTGAGAAAGCGCATAACGAGCGGAGATCCGAACAGGCTGACAAAGCCAGATATCGGATGGCGAGTCGAATTTGCGGAGATTGCCTTTTCTCGGTGCGCTGAAAGTCATAAACGAGAGGAGTGAGTAAGATAACTCGATCAGGAGCGGCATGTTTGTTCATTCTTATTGCTTCCGCCTTCCCGTCTGCTTTTGCAGGGGAGTGGGTTGATCTCTTTGATGGCAAGACCACCAAGGGCTGGACCCCCCGAAGCAAGGTTCTGCGTTTTGAGGCAAAGAATGGGATACTGGAACTGGAATCGAGGACCAACTGCTGGGTTGCTAATGATGTCGCTATGCGCGATTTCGAGGCGGAGCTAGAGGTTCTCCTTCCTGAAGATGCCCGAGAGGTGAATTTTAACTCCGGGTTCGCCTACCGTTGTTCAGGGGACACTGGCAAGCCAAAGGGGTATCAGTGTGAGATCGACCTTCAGAGGCCAGCGAGCATCTACGGCATTGGACTGGGAGGGTGGCTATATCCGGCGAAGGACCAAAACCAGGATTACCAGAATAAGGTCAAAGGGTTGCTCAAGGAAAGAGATTGGAACCATTTCCGGGTCGTGGCCCGGGGGTCTCTGGTGCGCACCTATCTAAATGGAAGTTTGATCGCAGAGCTATACGAGGATCGGCAGTTGGAAGGTTACTTTGGTATTCAGCATCACGGCAAGGGAGGGACAGTCCGCTTTCGCAATATCCGGGCGCGCAGGCTCGATCCAAATATTCTATGGATCACGGCGGAGGATATGAGTCCTTATCTTGGATGTTATGGTGATGAGTTCTCCATCACCCCGCATCTTGACCGATTTGCGGAGGAGAGCGTGCGTTATACTCGTGCTTTTGCGGTAGCCCCGGTCTGCTCTCCTTCGCGGGCATGCCTGATCACGGGAGTGCACACCGTCAGTCTGGGAGCCCACCAGATGCGGTCGGCTTTTCCAATCCCAGATCGAGTAAAGGCCTTTCCGGCCTATCTCCGAAGCGCGGGTTACTTCACGAGCAATAATGTGAAGACGGATTACAATAACGGAGCGGCCCAGCGGCTGATTACCGAGGCCTGGAATGAGTCGGGTGGTAAGGCTCACTGGCGCAGTGGCCAGCGCAGGAAAGACCAGGCGTTCTTTGCGGTGTTCAATGACATGACTACTCACCAGTCCCGGACGACGGTATGGCCCCACGAGGTTTTTATCCGTGAAATTCAGTCGAAGCTCACCAAGCAAGAGATTCATGACCCGGCGGCGGTTCCCCTGCCTCCATACTATCCGGATACGCCAGTGGTTAGGAAGGAATGGGCGCGGATGTATGACTGTGTGACCTTGATGGACAGAAACACGGGGCGACTCTTGAAAGAGCTCGAAGAGGATGGGCTCGCGGATAATACGATTGTCTTTTTCTACTCCGACCACGGGACTGGAATGCCGAGGGGAAAAAGAATGCTCTATGATTCGGGGATGCGGGTAGCCTTAATGGTACGCTTCCCGAGATGCTACCAGCACCTCGCTCCTTCTCTTCCGGGGACCGTCAATGGGGAGCTCGTCAGCTTTGTAGACTTTCCCACGACGGTTATGAATCTGGTGGGAATCGACAAATCGGAATACATGCAGGGCCGGAGTTTCCTGGGCGGGAACCGTGATCCGGAGCCTGATTATATTTACGGGTGCAGGGATCGTGTTGATGAGGTTTTCGAATGTGGACGCTCGCTTCGTAGCAGGAAGTATCTCTACATTCGGAATTATCATCCACATCTAAGCCACAATCAGCCCAGTGTCTTTTCCGACCTTGGACGGACCCGGCAGGAGATCACCCGCCTTGCCAGGGAGGACCCTAAAAAGCTGAACGAGGTGCAGATGGATTATGCGGGACCAGAAAAGCCGGCCGAGGCGTTTTACGACTGCGATGCAGATCCCCATAATCTGGTTAATTTACTGGAGGGGGTGTTGACTGTGGAGCAGCGAGCAGCGTTCCGAGCGCATCGCCTGGCCTATGAGTCTGAGCGCTTGAGATTGAGGGATCCCGGGGCGATCCCGGAAGACGAGATGTGGAGATGGGTAAGGGACGAGAAAACGTCCATGTATGATATCCTTCTCGGGAAGAGTGATCACAAGCCTGAACTCGCTATGGCCTGGAGTGCTGCAGACCTTGTTGGCCGGTCAGATTTCCAGACTGCTCTCAAGCTGCTGAAGTCAGCTAACCCCATTGAGCGTTACTGGGCGATTCTTGCTCTGAGGGCTGGAGGTTATGAGCACAGGGACAATCTTGTGGATTATCTGGAAGATATTTCAGCCTCGGTAAGGATTG
>MDTC01070308.1_pt1 | contig 10548 bp, 10 predicted proteins | sample 811181 | NCBI WGS metagenome assembly MDTC01 (sample SAMN05326644, study PRJNA326480) | marine metagenome | isolation source: seawater | place: Pacific Ocean: North | collected 2011 | reverse complement strand
TGGGACACGCTTTGGATGGGAACTTTTATTCGCACCAGAGCGTGCCATAATGCGCGAAGAGGAGTTGCATTTATCTGATCTCAAGGACCGTATTATGGCGTGCGACGGCGTGGTGCGGACTCTTGCGTTGTTGGTCGGACGTGAGGATGACGGAGACGTCTACGATTGCGACGATTATTACAAATACACCCCAGGTGTAATCGTCTCGAAGGCTTGGAACACGATCTTCGAGAACGAAGCAAAGACACAGCTCGAGAGTGACGAGGTGCGTTGTCATACAAAGGTCATCTTCGCCTCGCCTCACCTTACATATTTCACCATCATATACACCACACCTCTCCAAGGCAAAGTGGAAACTCGTTCAGGAAATCATCAAAACAGAACAAAATGGAGAACCTAAAAATACGATGATCCTTCCAGAGTTGCGGTTCAAATCTTTAGTCTTGACGCGAATGGACTGGATAGGTACTGCTCCAGAAACATTGTCTAAGAAAATTTTAAGGTGAGAACCTCCCTCCATCGTGCGTCATCTTCGCCCGTTCGCCCCATCTGTTCCGCCACCCGCTCTGCTCAAAATGATTACCATCACCCCGTCCAGCTGTTACATGAAGACTCATATCCACAATGGAGTGCAAGACACCTACTGGTCGTTTTTCTGCGAACCAAGTGAGATGCCACGGCACTGCCGCTGGATGGAAAAAATACTAACCAAATTCGATGTCAAAACTATTGAGCGGAATGATTGGCCTTACGTTTTGAGAGATGCTGAAGTCTGGGATTGCATCTTCGAATACCACGGCAGCAACACAATGTTGATCGCAGAGATTCTCACTGATATTGGTCCATTATGTCCCAATCTCGAATCAATGACGCTCTGTGGAGTGCCTCTTAATCCGAATTCACCAGGTGGACCGACATTCCAAGCAGAAAAAGAGGACGCCGATGACATCTTGCCTGCAATCAACGCACTCGCCATCACAAACCCAAAACTCATCACCTTCGACATGAGCACCGTACCCACCAACGACAACGTCGTGAATGCGTTTGCAGAAGCATTCCCTCAACTCACCTCCTTTTCCGCGACCAACGGAGTTTTTGGAGAGAATATCAGCGATGCGGCACTGGATGCGCTTCGGTTGTCGCACCCGGGTATTACTATCACCATCCAAGGAATGTGAAAATCCTGACTCATATTGAGGACACTGGACAAATGTGGATAGATATTATTGTGCGATATATAGAACCGGCAGCTGCATTTCGTCCGATTAGGATCATAAGTTGGCGTACAAACGGTGCGGTAGTTCTGGCGCCCGTTTTTGACCGACCAGAAGGTCACGATCATAACCACAGGGATGCTTTTTCTACTTATATCAAACACGCGCCGCGTTTTTCAAAAAATCATACGCAGCCTCCGCGGGAAATCGGTAGTTAGAGTGCACACAACTTTGAGTGGGAGTTTTGGCTTGAAATATATAACCCAGTTAATATGATTTAAATAAGTGTTTCCGAAATAAGATATGACAAAGCCAGAGGATTTGTTAAAGGAATCCACTTTTTGTAAACAAAATATCTCTAGGGAACTCGGATTGAATATACATAGTAAAACACATTTCAAAGAACATCGGTCTGGTTGGAATTATGTTAACGAGTGTATATCAGATATCAATAATGAAAATGGCTATTTATTCATAGATTTTATTGAAAAACTTTGGGGATGGAATGCAATTGACTTAACTGGAAATAAAGGTATATTTTTTGAAAATAAAAGTTATCATGTCGATAATAGTGAAATAAAAAATATCAACAACATGGAATATGTATATTTGCATGATGTTGGTGTAATTTATTGGAATGGAGAAGACTGGATGAAATCGGAATTGATAACTAAGGAAAATGTTGAATTATCGCCATCGTATGGCGTCATAGATGAATATTGGGTGGGGGTGTTTCATAATCCTGTAAACATACCACAATGGTTTGATTATTCGAATTCACCGCAAGTAATAGTTAAACGCCCTGATTTTCAGAAATCTCTTGAAATGTGTCGTGGAATATACGTGTTTTCTGAATATTTGAAAACCGAATTATTAAAATTAGGAGGATGGCCTTGTCCAATAAATGTGATTAAACATCCAACTGAAAGAATAAATACTAAATGGTGTCCAAATCTACATTCTAATAAATTGGTACAAGTCGGATATTGGTTAAGAAAAATTTCTTCTATTTGGGAAGTTGATGTAAGTTGTAATAATTATGATAAGTATTGGGTCAATCGCGCACCTTATGGATGGGAGTGTTTTAACCGGCAAGTATATCACGAAAACAAAACGAGATGCGTTGCCGAAAACAATGTCAATCTTCTTCAGTTGTCAAATGAAGAATATGACAAATTGTTTCAGCACTGTGTATTATTTTTGGATTTATATGACAGTTCAGTGAATAACTCTGTGTTAGAGGCGATAATAAGACATACACCACTAGTAATAAATAGAATTCAGCCAATCATTGAAATTTTAGGAGACGATTATCCGCTATACTTTGATAATTTAAGTGAGGTTTCGGCTATTTTAACCAAAGAAAATATAATGAAAGCGCATCTCCATATGAAACAGCTGGAAGAAAGTGATTTTTTTTACAAGGGATATTTTATCAATGACATCACAAGTCAATCCATTTTACAAAAAAAGACAAAATATGATGGACCAGTAATTAGCATGGGCGTAGATTGTTTGCCTCGTGCGATGTGTTGTAAATTCAATTTCAAGCCAAATAAATCTTTAGGCGGCATGACTATGCCGTTCGATTTAGCCTGGCACGATTATCCTCAAATATGTGAATTACTAGAAACAGATTTCAAGGATTATTTAGACCCAACGCAATTGTTTTTGAACGAAAATTTATATATTCAACATCGCAAGTATGGAACTCTTTTCAATCATGAATCTGATACTTCAGAAAAAGCATTACATTTTATGCGCAATAATTGTGAAGAATTCGTAAAAAGATATCAAACCAGAATTGACAACCTTTATTGTACAATAAACTCAAATGAAAGTCTTGTATTTGTTTTACATTACAACAAACACCCGATTGAACTTGTTGAAATTATCAAACGCAAATGGCCCTTGAAAAAGTTTGTTGTTCTTACTCTGAATACTCCTTACTTTCATGAAAGTCATCAGGACCAACCCAATAATGTTGAAATAGCAAATAATAATTTTTTGTTTTTTACAATTAGGTATCCAAAACAAAACTATGTATGGTATCGTGATCAATCTGAAACGTGGGAAAGAAAAATCCAAAATATACTAAAAACGTATTTGAATGAAATTCCAAAGGATTAACAACTATCACATAAAGAATTCTCAGTATAACTATATATATGAACCCATATGCATAAGCCTCGTCCAACATGGAATGAATATTTCAAAAATATTGTGCAATGTACTTCCGAGCGCTCTCCTTGTTCTCGTTTGAAAGTTGGATGTATATTAGTAAAAGACAACCGCATCATTTCTCAGGGGTACAATGGGTTTATTTCAGGTCATCCACACAACTCAGTAATCATAAATGGACACGAAATAGCGACAATTCATGCAGAGCAGAATGCCATCATTGATTGTGCAAAACGTGGTGTAAATTGTGAAAATTCTATTGCATATATCACACATTTTCCGTGTGTAAATTGTTTGAAGTTTTTAGTTCAAGCCGGGATAAAAGAAGTATATTATATCAATGATTACAAAAACGATGTTGAAGTTATTGAACAGTTAGGAATAAACATAACAATCAATAAACTTTAAAAAATTGAAATAAATACTTCGTCGATATAAATAATGATATAATTATGTATACCGACTATATCAAAAGAAGGGATGCACATTTCATTCATTTCAAAACTACAGAACAATTAGATTTATTTTTACACGAAAACAATTTCACTGTAGGATACAAATGTTGTGATGGAAAAGGTGCGCATTTGATAGGGATAAATTCTAACAAAGAAATTCGAAGATTAGAAACAAAATTTTACGAAAAATATGAAAACAAACACAAGATATTTTCGCAGCCTACAAACGAAATATCCAAAATTTTCGAATGCCCGGTATGTTTTGAAAGTGTACAAAGTTATGATAAATACGAAATGATTTGTAATCATGATATTTGTAAGTCTTGTGTGAATACCATTAAAACCAGCACTATTGTAAACAATAGTTGTCCGATTTGTAGAAGAAATTTATAATTGTTACCATATAAAATTTCTAGGAGAAAAAGACGTCCCGCATCCACATGAATGGGCAATTTCTTTATTTGGTACAAATACAAATTTGCTTTCATATATGGTTTCTTCAAAATCTATTATTGTCCCTACTAACAAAAACTCGGAAAGTGGATCTATCAAAACTTTGTGGTTATTATTTTCAATTACTGTTGGTTTTATTTTTGTTTCGTTTAATATAGAGTCAAACTTGGTTTGATCAATTACTTTGAATTTGTAATTATACCCATTACAACCGCCACCGGTTGCAGAAAACAAAAAGGAATATGTATTCGTTTTACCAAGAACATTGGCGATTTTAACCCATGCAGGTTTTGTTATTTTGATAGAGTGATTCATTAAACAGTATATTATTGCTATTTTTTATTATCTTTAATATTCATAAAGAATGGAATTCCCAATTGATATCAAACGCTATATATTTTCTTATTTACCATGTGTGTATAAGAAAACGCTACACATGAGAGCTATAACTGCTGACACATTATTTATGGACTTGATAATCGACAGATTGACGGCAATTGAACTTGCAGAAGAACTTATTGAAGGTCCGCGCAATTATACGTGGTTTGATTCATATATACAATATAAAAAGTGGCGAAGTCATGTTTACAATCTGAATCGCCAATTCTTAATTGAATAATTTCATATATTTGACAATGATAATATATGAAATAAGTTTTTTAACTTCCATATATTACCATATCTCGCAACGACAGTTTCAATTATATGTTTGTTATTAAATGGATACATTTGGATACAAATTGTTGACTAGAAAGTTATATTTTGAGGGGGGCATCACTTTCAACTTTCCAGAAATTTCAAAAAAATATTTGCATAATGTATGAAGATCCTTCGTGTATCCAATAAATATTCAGATAAAAAGATGAAGACCTATGCAAATACATTTGTCTCTAAAAGTCAAATCGATCAAATCATCAACGAAAATATGGATGTATACACCGAAGATGGAAAGTTGCTCGCCAAGTTTCGGAAAAAAGTGCTACCTCCAAAGGCATTGAAGCAGTTCTATGATGCCACGTATTTGTTCACGTCGAAAGCAATCACCGCCAACCGCGGGGATGCTACCGGAAGCAAGCAACGAAGTCTTCGGACTAATCCACGGGTGCGTTCGGCGATTTTGGGATATTTTGACCGGTGGGGACCCAAACAAAAATTTCAATTCCGAAAAGCGGGCGTGAAACCTCCACTGGAAGTTCGTGAAACTCGGTTCTCTCAAGAACAACCCGACAATTTTAAGAAAACATTTCCATTGGTTCAACGTATTCATGACCAATATAAAAAAGTAGTACCTTCGCATTTCAAGAGGCAAAATAAAAAGGCGAGACAAACTCCATTCATCATCCCCAAAACCGCATTCACAACGATTACGACAAATATCAATTTTCAGACCGCCATACATAAAGATAGTGGTGATGACGAAGAAGGGTTCGGAAATTTGGCGGTTATTGAACGTGGGTATTATGAAGGAGGAGAAACATGCTTACCTCAATATGGAATTGGGTTCAATGTAAGAGAAGGGGATATTTTATTCATGGATGTTCATGAATGGCATGGGAATTTACCCTTAGTCAAAAAAGACAGTGACGCAATTCGCATGTCCGTGGTGTGTTATTTGCGAACAAAAGTATGGGAGCGTTCTAAAAACAAAAGTTTGAAAATGAAACAAACGCATTTGAATACATTGAAACTAATCAAAAAAAACCAAGGTAAATATACGCGAAAGAGATTTTAACCATTATACTGGAATATCATTTTTTTAGTCCTTGATTGTGTTATATTAAACCGTTAATCATGAGATTTAAAAAATGGATACATTTTTGCAATGTAAGATAACGAATATTACAAGACACAATTAAATAATTCATTTTTTCTCTACCGTTACTCACTGCTTGCACAAAGGTATACATTTAGGTGAAAGTTAGATGCGAACAACAGATCACCGAAGCAATTCATTGAACCAAACTAACAATCCCGTCCATGCGGATAGAACCACCTCCGTGAAAGTGTGTTTAAAGGGGAGCAACTACCCCTGTACGTGGTTTAAACCACGCCTATTCCATGTTTTTCAACAAGATGTTTCGGGCACCGTTGGTGTCCCTGTCGATGTGTGTACCGCATTTTTTACAACAGTACAAGTCTCTGTTTCCCAGGGTAGGTTGAAGTGAACCACACACCCCGCACGTTTTTGACGTGTATTCTTCTGTAACCACTTGAACGTTACATCCATGCTTCTGTCCGTAGTAAGTCAACCGTTGGATGAACTGGTAATGAGACCATCCAAGAAGAGTGCGTCGGTTGGTTTTCCCGACCAGTCTCTGTACCATGTGACTCGTTCCCATATCCGGAATGAGGACGGTATCGTAGTTCGTGACAAGGTACTTTGCAGCACGAGTGTGTATGTCGCGGATGCGGTTCTTCAATTTCTCCCTTCGTATCGCGATGCGAAGTTTCAAGTTCCGTTTGGTTTTCTTGGAGTTGCACTTGGCTGCTGCAGAAATGAGTCCATCCGTCTTAAGATAGTGAGGGACAATTACAGTTTTCATGTCATCGTGTGCAAATTTCGTTACGGTGCCGGTGGGGTCATACATAGTGAGGAATGTCTTGACTCCCGGATCAATGGAAACAATCGGTTTTCGTGTGCCTTGGTTTTCAGCCACGGAGTGTTTCACAGGAATCAGTAAATACCACCGGTTCGTCTCTTTGTTATGATGTATCTTACAGTCGTGTTCGACTGACTTTAGCGTATCGCCCTTCAGGGTAAGCGGAGATTTCATAAATTTTTTGAAGACGTGCACGGACTTCTCATCGTCGGTGGGAGCGATGGATGTTTTGGGGACATTGATCCATTCACTCGTCTCGTGTTTCTTGGAACGGAAACGCATATGGAAACGCTTGATGTGTCCCTGACGCAAGTTCGTGAACGCAGATTTATATGCGGTAATCACATCCTTGACACTATCCGCACGAATATTCTTAGGCGTTCGCAACAGCCACTCGTCCAGTTTCTTCAGTTTCTTCTTGGGAACTAGACGATTGCGTATCCTGAAAAAATTTACCTTTTGCTTCTCGTTTTCAATCACGTGGACGGTGCGGTTATACATGTACCTGCTCGCTCCCATCCATTCTTTCAACTGTACTCGCTGGTCTTCCGTCGGCACAAACCTCACTTTCTTCAGTCCCATGACACTGCTTTTTGTAACGCCGCCTCCCCATTTGCCTGCATGAGAAAATGTGGACGATGGACATAAGGTCTTGTGCGAGTTCTGTTTCTGGTGAGCATGCTGTTTGATCGAGAACCACGAGTTTGACGGAATGGAGCTTGAGAACAGATTCGATGAGTTCGTATGCGAACCGACAGAGTCGGTCTCGGTGGGCAACCACAACTTCGTGGAGTTCTCTTCGCACCGCCTGTTCCAGAATGGACGTAAGACCACGGCGTCGCCAGTTGATTCCCGAACCAACATCCTGAATAACTGTATGGTTAGGGAACTTCTGTCGCATAAACTGGACTTGACGTTTGAGATCATCTTTCTGAGCGTGCGAGGATACTCTACAGTAACAGATGCGCCTCTTTTGGACATCATCATTACCATCATCGCAACCGTCCGCATTGCGGACCGGAGCGTAGCGCCTTCGTCCGGAAGGTGTCCGATACACACCGATACTACCTTTTGCATCCCATCTACGTAGCGTCGTATTTGTGACGCCGTAAAGTTCACGTGCTTGCTTTGCAGTGAGATACGCTTGCATTTTCCTATACTTTTGGGAGGGTCTATATGTACTTTTGATTTCTTTCTTCCCCCCCCAATCTTATCGGTTTCCATAATCATATATATGTGACATTGTTTAAACTCTTTTTGATATATAGTTCGCACCGCATCACGTGGTTCCTGTAAGGTATTATGTAAATATGTTGAGTGTTGTCATACTATTCGTTTAACAGTTGACAACCCCTCAATCGCAATCATCTTTCTTTTATTGTATAACATGACAAGTATTTCTTCTTTGATATTATTCAGCATTTCATTTTCATCACGGTTTTGTAGATACCTTTGGAACGAAGCAATAATGTCCGGATATTTCTCTTTGTATTCATCATACCATGCTTCCAATACAAACTCATTATAACTATACAGCTCATCCACTTGATCTTTTTTATTTTGTATTTGCCACGAATTATCTTTGTATACCATCACATAATTACCTTTTATTGATGATATATAAATATTCATATTTTCTGGTTTGTTGGCGTTGAAATGAACTTTTTCTATTAGAGTCTTTACGCACTTATTGCAGTCTTTTATACACGTGATATAATCTTTTGGGGTAAGATGACTGTAATCTGTATCTTGGTGATTCAATACCTGAATGTTGATAACATTATTAACGTTTTGAATAATACCTTGATTAATATTCTGGATTTGGAGTTTATTTGTTAACTTGTCTATTTGTTTCTGCATGATTTCCATTTTGTTGTCCATTTGTTTGTCTTTCAATGCGAGTTGCTTGTCCTTTTCATTCAACAGGCGAGCAAGTTCTTGGAAATCTTCATCTTTATTTTTCTTACAGGTATATTTTATGTGCCTGTACATTCCTTGTTTGAATTTGAAACACTTGTTACAATACTTGCATTGAAATTTTTCTGAAGATATGGATGATAGTGGCGGAGAAAATGGTGACTTTGGGGTGACCAAATGGTGACTAATTGGTGACTTTGGGATGACTAAATGGTGACTTTCAGCTAACATTTTATGCTTGTTTGTCTTCAAGTGTTTTTCGTAATGCGTCTTTATATGAGACGAAAATTTACAGCATTCACAGTGATAATTTTTCATTGTATATAAAATTATTTATATATTTAAGTTATATTTTATAATATGAAAATGTTATATTTTTATAACAAAAGTTATATTCCAATATATTACTTACTTTTACAATGTAAAATAAATATAACTTTTATATAACATTTGCTGCATAAAATATAACTTTCTTATATTTTTTTGGCTAACGAAAAAGTTATATTGAGGGGGGGGGGAGAAGGGATAATACAATTCTCAAAAAATCAAAAAAACTAAAAATAAAAAGTTCGAAATATTGATCTATGGATTTTTTGGAATTCCTTCAATCGCAATCATTTCCCGCTTATTGTATAACATCACAAGTATTTCTTCTTTGATATTATTCAGTATCTCATCTTCGTCGCAGTTTTGTAAATACCTTTGAAATGAAGTTTATACTTGCATTGAAATTTTTCTGAAGATATGGATGATAGTGGTGGAGAAAATGGTGACTTTGGGGTGACCAAATGGTGACTAATTGGTGACTTTAGGGTGACTAAATGGTGACTTTCAGCTAACATTTTATGGTTGTTTGTTTTCAAGTGTTTTTCGTAATGCGTCTTTATATGAGATGAAAATTTACAGCATTCACAGTCACAATTTTTCATTGTATATAAAATTATTTATATATTTAAATTATGTTTTTCTTATAAAAAATATAAGAAATGTTATATTTTTTATAACAAAAGTTATATTCCAATATATTGCTTACTTTTACAATGTAAAATAAATATAACTTTTATATAACATTTGCTGCATAAAATATAACTTTTCTTATATTTTATGGTTACTAAAAAAGTTATATTGAGGGGGGGGGAGAAGAGATAAATCAATTCTGTAAAAATAAAAAAAAGTAAAAATAAAAAGTCCAAAATATTGATCTGTGGATTTTTCTCAACCAAATTTAAATGTTTCGGAAAGGGTGGCTAATTTTTGGCTAATTTCGGCTAATTTTTGGCTAATTTCGGCTAATTTTTGGCTTCAAGTGTTTTTCGTGATGCGTCTTTATGTGAGACAAAAATTTACAGCATTCACAGTGGCAATTTTTTATTGTATATAAAATTATTTATATATCTAAATTATATTTTTCTTATAAAAATATAAGAAATGTTATATTTTTATAAGAAATATTATATTCCAATATATTGCTTACTTTTACAATGTAAAATAAATATAACTTTTATATAACATTCGCTACATAAATATAACTTTCTTATATTTTTATGGCTAAAAAAAAAGTTATATTGAGGGGGGGGGGAGAAGAGATAAATCAATTCTGTAAAAATTAAAAAAAGTAAAAATAAAAAGTCCGAAATATTGATTGTTGGATATATTTTCAAGATTTTCATCATTTTATTTTGTGTCCTCATTCGCAATCATCTTCCGCTTGTTGTATAACATCACAAG
>MDTC01192478.1_pt1 | contig 10549 bp, 8 predicted proteins | sample 811181 | NCBI WGS metagenome assembly MDTC01 (sample SAMN05326644, study PRJNA326480) | marine metagenome | isolation source: seawater | place: Pacific Ocean: North | collected 2011 | reverse complement strand
GTCTTCGCCGTTGTCGTCGTCGTCGGTGTCGTCGTCGGTGTCGTCGCCGTCACCGTCGTCGCCAGCGGTGTCGATGCTGTTTCCGTCTCCGTCTCCTTCGATTCCCTTGTCGGTACAGGATGCGAGGAGGCCCAGGAAAATAAGAGTAGACAGGCGTGCCGTCATAGCGACTCCGAACACGGAAGAAAATGAATATGGACTGTACCGCATTTCGTTCGGACCGGGTCGGTAGCCTTGGCCGAGAGGGATGGGTTTGGGCCCAATGATCGGGGGGGGATGATGCGCGGTGGGCATGGTTGCCCAGCCGGGGTTGTCAGTCCCGGTCTACGATGATGAACTCTACGCGTCGATTGGCGGCTCGCCCTTCTGCTGTGCTGTTGTCGACGACTGGATAGGTCTCACCAAAGCCACGAGACTCCAAACGCTCCGACGCGACTCCAGCACCGATCAGGTGCTTCCGAACCGAGTCTGCCCGGGCCTGGGACAACCGAAGGTTGGTGCCTTCGTTGCCCACATTGTCGGTGTGTCCCTCTACGCGCACTTTCGTGATGGACGGGTTGGACTTCAACACGCTCGCGATTTCTTCGAGGAGGCTGTTGCTGCGTGCCTGGATCGTGGCGAGTCCTGTGTCGAAGTAGATGCGCTCGGAAATCTTGATTGCTCCCGCCGTGACCGAGACCCGCCCTTGATCGGGGCATCCATCGTTGTCCTCCACTCCGTTGAACACCTCAGCACGGTCAGGACAGCGATCGACGCTATCGAGGATTCCGTCTCGATCGCGATCTCCGTAGTCGGGTTCGTCGGGGCAGCCATCCTCGTCGCGGTGCCCGTTCATGGTCTCCGGAGCGAGAGGGCAGCGGTCGGAGATGTCGGGAACCCCGTCATCGTCGTTGTCTTTGTCGGGGCATCCATCTTTGTCTTGAAAGCCGTCGTTGTCCTCGCCGTCGTCCGGGCACTCGTCGAACGTATCGAGGATTCCGTCGGCATCGTTGTCTTTGTCAGGACAGCCATCGTTGTCCTGGAACTGGTCGATGTCTTCCGGCACTTCCCGACAGCGGTCAATATCATCGGAAATACCGTCACGGTCGGCATCTCGGGCGGAAGGGTCGAAGGAAGGCGTGATCGACAAGCCCGCCACGACCCGCCAGTCGGGTGCGCCGACGCCGCCGAACAGCCCTGTGCCGCCTCCCAGGCGGACATTCACCATGTCGGACCCGAAGAAGTGCAGTCCGACAAGCGCCTCGCCGGGTGCTTGGCTGCCCTGCGGTCCGCCGATCTCGCCGTGAATTTCGGCGATGAACTCCACGACTTCGGTGGGATGGATGGCGGCTGCCACGCCATACAAGAAGGCATTGCCGAGCTGCAGGTCGTGCAGGCGGTCATTGGGACGGATGGCGTAGGCGGCCTGGACCGCCGCGCGCAGCATGTGCTCGCGCTGAGCCACGTTGCCGTCAGCAAGCTCCACCACGGCCCCTGGGGTGGTGGTGACCCCTTCTGCGCCCATCAAGGCGTCCTGGCGTCCGGAGGGCACGGTGACGGGGAGCCGAATCGCTACGCCGACGGGACTGTCGACCGTGCGGATGGGTGCGTAGACAGGCTCGAGCCGAATGTCTCCGAGTCCCGATGATGCAAGCTCACTGGGTGCGGCGGTGCTGAGGTCGTTGGGATGGTACCCCTGCTGTGCGAGAACGATGGGCAGTGCTGCGTTCATCGAGAAGTGCCCGGTCACACCCATTCCAACATGAAGCTCGCTTCGCAAGCGACTGTCGACCAGTCCGTCTCCCCGGTCGCCGCTGGCCCCCTGGGCGATGCTGAGTCGCTGTCCGCCGTTGGTTACCACCAGCGGATCGTTGGCATGGTGCACCCACAGCGCGGTGCCGAGCTCGAGGTGTCCGAGCGTGCGGCCACCAGGGACGGTGAAGTAGCCGCTGTTGTCGGCGGCGGGATGGAAGAGCTCGAAGTCGACCGACCCGTCGTCTTGCGCATGCGCGGTGGACGCGAAGGCCACCATCGCCAGGATGGGGAGAAGCACGCTCATCCGATCGGCTCTCTGGCATCATCAGAGGTGCGACGCCTGCGGGCGAGGGCCACCAGTGTGAGGCTGAGGGCAGCCACGCCTCCGGTCGCCGGAGCGAGCCCACACATGCCGCCTCCGCCCAGTGTGGCGGTTGCGGTAGGGATGTCGCACATGTCGTCGATAAAGCCGTTGCAGTCGTTGTCGATGCCGTCTCCACAAATCTCGGATGCACCGGGGTACATCGCCGCCGCCTCAGGGTCGATTTCCGGGTCGGCGTCGCGGCAGTCCCCTTCCGCCATGGTGAAGCCGTCGCCGTCGAGATCCAGATACGGATCATCCACTACGCCGTTGCAGTCGTTGTCTTCGCCATCGGGGATGCCGCCGCGGTCGGGGTCGCCTTCGTCGCCGCCGGGGAACACATTGGCGTTGGCGTCGTCGCAGTCCCGCGGGAGGGGCTCGCGGTCGAAGTCGAGGACTCGCCAGCCGGGATCGGGACTGTTCGGGCAGTCCTCGGAGGCAAATCCGTCTCGGTCGAGGTCGCAGGCGTCGTAGCCATCGCCGGACTGATCGATGCCATCGTAGGGAACCTCGGGCGCACAGGCGTACCGGTCTTCGTCGTCTTCAGCGGGATCGACGGCATAGGCGCAGCTGCCCTCGAGATAGGACTCGAAGAAGTCGGCGTTGGTGAGATCGAAGTCGATCGGTACGCCCATGGTGTCGCCACACTGGACGCCATCGTCTTCGCTGCAGTCGATGACGAGGCCGTTGTCGCAGGTGGTGAACGAGTCTTCGTCGATGTCCACGTCGTCGACGCAGCCGTTGCAGTCGTCGTCGACGTTGTTGGTTTCCTCGACCTCGGAGGGTGACCGCGATGGATCGCTGTCGTCACAGTCGCCGCTCTGCTCGGTCGAGCCGTCGTTGTCGTCATCGATGGTGCCGTCGTCTCGAACCCCATCGCAGTTGGCATCGTCGTTTGGATTGCCGTAGGGGTCTCGGTTTCCATCCAGTGCTGCGGGGTTGACGTAGTCGTCTTGGTCGTCGCAGTCCCCAGCAGCCAAGGTGTAGCCGTCGTTGTCGAAGTCAGCGCTTCCCGAGGTGCAGTATTCGTTCTGGGCGCCGGGCGTGGCGTAGATCGCGCCGAAGAAGTCGCTGGAGTCGCACCAGTTGTGGTCGAGGTCGTTGGCCCACTCGAGGGCCTCGGCGTTGGGGCTCACCTGCTGGGTCTCGTTGGTGGCGGGTACCTCCCATCCTACGGTGCTCCCCCACGTGACGGTATCGAGGGTGATGCCGTCGTACTCGATGGTGAAGGTGTCACCGGTGTGGTTCATGGTCAGGTCGTCGAACGGGTACACGTAGTCGAGCGTGACACCACCATTCAGTGACAGGTCGTTGTTGACGCCGAACACGAGATATTCGGTGTCTTCGACGAGCAGCGTGGTGCGAACGATGAATCCACCGCCCGAGGTGGACGTGAAGCGAACGCCTGTCAGGTCGAGTCGTCGGCCGGAGTTGTTGCGCACCTCGAACCACTCGCCATTGTATGCGGCAATTGGGTCGGCTGGCTCCGCCATAAACTCCGTGAGGGTGAGGTCTCCGGAAACAGACGGCTCAAGCCCCTGCGCACGTGCAGAGGGGGCGATGAGACTGACGACAAACACAAACAGCGGTCCCATGACGACGGGCTCCTACATCAGACTCCGCAAGCTATCACGGCCCAAGGGAGTGGGAGCGATGGCAATTCAATGACGAAGGTTGCCATCATAGACCGTCTGGACGGTTCATCGGTGGTTGGGGGGAGTCGCCGGGCATTCGGCCGTCGCCGGTGACGGCGAGACTGATCACGATTCCGGACACATCGCTGCGACCGATGGTGACCGGATTGGCAGCGTAGCGTCCCATCGGGTCGCCTTGGCCGGGCCCGTTGTTGTCGAGATCCACAAACGCTTCGAGGATGATGGGTCCGAACGATGCAGGCGCGGCAAACGAAAAATCGCCCACGGGAAGCTTGAGCTTGCCGAGCATCTCGCGGCCGCCTCCGGCGGTCTCGCTTGGCTGAAACAGGTCGAGGTCTACGAACACCCCTTCGCGGGCCTCCGGCCAGAGCAGGGTGCCGGTGATTTGAACCGTGTCGCCCTCCATGCCCACAAATGGCGGAATGCCGCCTGGACTCGGGGGCTCGCCGTCGCTGCCTCCTTCTCCAGGTGGAGGCTCGGCGCCTTCACCACCGGGGGGCATTTCCTGATGGACGGGCCCTTCTCCAGGGTCACCACCGGGTGCTCCCGGTGCAGCCTCGGAGTGCTCCGGACCTGCCGCCGAGCCGCGGGCGCCGGGCTCCAGCGCGAAGTCGATCTCGGTGAGGTTGGCGTCGGCGACCACGAGCTTGACCTGGGCGAAGGGGTCGTCTCCACCGGGCCCGTCACCGTCGAGGTCCTGAAAGGCCTGGAGCTCGAGCTCGCCAAGGTTCAGGGGGACCGACAGCTCGTAGGGACCGGTCTCTTCCAGCTGGATCTTGCCGTGTCCTTTCACCCCCCCTTCTGCAAGGGGGTCGGGTGTTCGAATGTCGATCTCGATCGAGCCGGAGTCTGGACTGGAGATGGTGCCGGAAATTACCACCATTGGTCCATCGTAGGTGGTGAATGGTACAGAGGGACCGCCACCGACTCCCGGCGCACCCTGTTGCTCCTCGACCGCCGCATAGAACCGGGGATCGAGGGGAACCGGCTCGCCCGAGGTCTTCTCCAGCCAGCAACCCGAAACGCTCCAGGGAACGACGAGTAGGCAGAACACTCGGCAGCGGGACTGTGGAGTCACCCCGCACGCTCCGCCAGCGCGGTGCGGTACCAGGCCACGGTATGCCGGAGGCCATCGGCGAGAGTGGTGGGTGCGGTCCAGCCCAGCTCCGTGCTGGCCCGCGTGACGTCCAGGCACTTTCGAGGCTGTCCGTCCGGCTTTTCGCGGTCGAAGGCGATGCCGCCTGGATGTCTGCAGGCGTGCACCACCGCCCGAGCGAGGTCGGCGATGGGAACCTCGATGCCGGTGCCGATGTTGAGCGGCTGTGGGGACCGCCAGGCGAGCATGGAGAGCACGCCCTCAGCCGCATCGGTCACGTACAGGAACTCGCGGGTGGCAGTGCCCGTGCCCCAGACCGTGAGGGGCTGCTCCGGGGGCAGAGCGATGCAGCGCTGCATGAGGGCTGCCACCACATGGGCCCGGTCTGGCTCAATGTGGTCGCCGGGTCCATAGAGATTCGCCAGAATCGGAAACACGGCCAGGAAGCCGGAGGGACGCTCCTGGTGCCAGGCGCGGCCGAGGTCCATCATGATGCGCTTGGACAAGGCGTAGGGACCGTTGGTGGGCTCGGGGTAGCCGTTCCAGAGGTGCTCTTCAACGAAAGGGACCGGACAGATGCGTGGGTAGGCACAGGCACTCGACACACCGATAAACGCGGTGCAGCCGGGGGAGCGGGCTGCGGCGTCGAGCAGGTGCACATTCATCAGCACGTTGTCTCGCCCCGAAGCGACGGGATGTTGGCGCATCCAGCCAATACCTCCGCCCTGGACGGCGCAGTGCACCACCACATCGGGCCGCAGGCGGTCCATAAGCGCCTCGGTCGCGGCTTTGTCGGTGAGGTCGGCATCGGCACGTCCGACCGATAGCGGGGTGGCCCCGGAAGCCGCGAGGCGCTCGCAGACATGCTGTCCCAAGAAGCCGCTGCCGCCGGTGACCAGCACGCGTGCACCGGCCCACAAGGACTCGAGCGATGGCAGTTGGGGGGATGCGGTAGGCGTCATGGTGTGCTCCGCAGACGGCGGTCGGACCGCAAGAGTTGCGCGTTCGAATCATACGAGATGGTGGGTGCGCGGGTGGGGTTCGAGGTGGAAACCCCACGGTGTTCGATGGGTTTCGAGTCGGAAGGAGCGATCAGGAGGCCGGTGCAGAGGGCGGTTTCTTCCTCAGGGGGCATCGGTAGCGAGGCCACGAAGTCGGGCGGTGATGCTTCGATACTCGTCGGCATGGAACGCGCATGCGTAGGCGGCGAGAGAGACCAGACTGAAGGTGCCCACGTCCATCACGATGAAGATTCCCACATGCATGAGCATGCCGAAGGCGAGGTAGAGGGTCCGCACGCGCATGCGCTGGAACACCGTCCGCAAGCGTCCGGATCGGCGGGCAGTGGCGCGGAACCACATGGCCAGGAGCAGGACCGGCGCACCCAGCTCCCACATCCAGGTGGAGACGGTGGCGGCTCGGGTGAGCGGGGCTGCCCAGTCGGGCATGGTCTCGAGGGGCCATCGCTGCCAGGATGGCTGCAGCAGGATGTACCAGAGGGCGGACTGGTCGCCCCAGGGCACCCAGTGATGACTCATCTTCTGAAGTCCGGTGGAGGTGTACATCACCACGAGCTGAACAATCACGAGGTAGCGAGGCCATGCCGGCACGGAGACATCGGGCCAGAGGCGTCCGGTGCGCCAGCGTGCCGTGAGGCTGCCGGTGGCTGTGGCGTTGGAGAGAACGAGCAGCCAGAGCATGTTCGACAGCAGGAAGTCGTCGCCTCCACCGGCGCTGCCGTTGAGGCGAGTGAGCGCGATGAAGGCCTGCAGCCCCACGAGCGGTGCGATGCGTCCCCCCACGCCGAGAATGGTGCCGATGGCGGCCGAGATGCCGATGGCCAGCATCTGGTACACCGCTGTGGGGGAGTAGCCCCCGAAGGGGAGCCAGCGCCAGCCGCCTGGCCCTTTGCTCGCCCGATACCCGCCATCTTCCAGGGTGAACCACAAAAGGTCGACCGAGTCGGTGACGAGCGGCCCGGTGAACTCCCACAGCAAAGCGACACCCACGAGCATGCGAAACCATGCCAGTCCGGTACCGACCTCTCGGTGGCCGAGCACGGTGAGCCACGCGGACCACCACTGGCGAAGGCGGGTCACTCGGTCGCCTCCGAGCGCTCGAAGACGAGTGGGCGCTGCCGCTCGATGGGTTGGATCTTTCGTCGGTTCGGCGTGGGGCTTCGACGGCGTTCCCAAACGACCTGGACGGCCGACAGGGAGGCATCGGCTTCGAGGGCCCGGCGCGACAGGAAGCGGCCGAAGCGTCGGTATTCAGGCTTGTACCGCGGCCAGGCAAGTCGAAACAGCACGGGCCGGGTGCGGGCATAGCGCAGCTGTGGGGCGAGCCAGTCGTGCTCGGCAGAGTGGTGAACGTAGAGGGGAAACCACTCGCTGTCCGAGGAGTGGCGTGCCTCGATGCGCAAGCTTGCGGGACGGGTGAGCGGGGCCACGAACATTCGCCAGTCCTGCTTGGTTCCGGCGAACGTGTAGTACGGCTGGAAGGGGGTGGTGAGCTGCTTGCGGAAGCGGACCGTGCGCACCGCCACTTTGTAGAGGCCATCTTCGAAGGCGTCGCGGTCGGCGCGCAGGCCCAGCTCTCGGAGCGTGCGGTGCCACGCGTCGAGCTCGGCGGCGACCGTGGGGTTCTGCCAGGATCTGCGGCTCAGGCCGCCCACCGCCGCGGGCACCGACCCGGCCAGCACGGCGCCGAGGTGGTACAGCACGAAGAGACCGAGCAGGTGCTCACGCCAGCGAAAAGACGAGGGCATGGCTGCCTTGGAGACGTTCTGGGGAGAGACGGGCCCGTAACGTGGTGGTGGGTGCGCTTCACAGGCGGCGTGCGAGAGCCACCGTGAGTCCGTGGGCTTCCATTCCAGGGTTCGGCATCACGATGCCATTGTTCGAGTGGTGGACGTGTCCGTAGAGCACCCGCAGCCGGTAGTCCTCAGAGAGCTCGAGCTCGGTGCCGAGTCGCATGGACAGGTTGAACGTGAAGTGCGTTCCGTCTACCGGAAAGGGTTCCACACTGAAGAAAATGCCGGCGCCCCCTTCGATCATCGGCCGCACGGGTCCGCGCAGGGGCACGAGCCAGCGGCCATAGGTCATCAGTCCACCACCGGTGCTGGCATGTTCGCCTTGCCACCATTGCTGGGTGTTGAGCTCGATGGCATGTCCAAACCACGGCGCCATCCGCTTTTCCAGCCCGGCGTTGAGCATGATCATCCCGCCGTCTTCCAAGCCGAAGAATCCGGTCTGGACCTGTGCGAGATGGAGCGTGTCGTTGGGAGACCGCCATCGATCGAGGGCAGCAGATCCGAGGCCGAGCCCCACGAAGGCGAGGTATGTACCGGTGCTCTGGATGGCGAACCCGCCGTCTTGCACGCCAGGGATGGCGGGAAGCTCCGCCGCATGGGCGGGACCGGCAGCGAGCAGCGAGAGCCCGAGCAGTCGGGAGGCCCACAGGGTGCCCCTCGGTTCGATCCTCAAGGCGTGGCCGCTGGCGGGCGCAGGCCGCTGATCATCCCGCTCACCACCTCGCGAGACTGGTTTCGCCAGGCCAGTGGCCAGATCCACTCGGGTACGCCCGGCCCCACATCGCCATGCCAGACATAGGTGATGTCGGTCCGACCATCGGCGCGGGATCGAAGCTCGAAGCGGCCCTGGGCTTGGGTGAGCCGCACGCCCACGGAGGGAAGGGCTGACCCGTCGACCGAGTGCCACTCGATGATGTGTGTGCTGTCTTCCCAGGACTGGGAGAAGGCCAGTACGAGGTCCCGGTCGTTGTAGGGGAACGGGTAGTCGATCACCTGGTGGTAGGTGTCGGGCGCGATGCGCTTCATCGACATCATGCTCGGAAAGAGCCGAGGGAGTGCTTCCACATCCACCAGCATCGTGAGTACGGTGTCGATGGGTGCCGGCAAGATGGCCTTTGCTTCGCACCACTTCGACGACTTCCAGGGGCCGCACCGCAGGGTGATGTGGTCGTATTGGGTGGTCTTCCACGCCGACCGGGTGTGGGTGGTGGGAAGGGGAAGAGGGCTGGCCCAACCATTCGACAACCACGCGATGATGGTCCATGTGATGGCGGTGCCCAATGGCGCTCCCGAGCATTGGAGGAAACTCATCATATATCAGAGGTGCGCTTGACGGATGATTCGCAACACCTTGGCGGCAAAACGCCGCACTTCATGGGGGCTGGCCTGGGTTTCCGGGTAAAGACGTGGGCAAGAGTCCTCTGCGCCAGCATCGCGGCGTCCCAGTCCCTCAATGCTGCGGCGCGAAGCGGTACCCTGGACACGCGGGTCCTCCACCACGTTCCAGGATGAATGGATGCTCTACGCCGCTTTCTTTGTCGCCAGTGCGCATGCCGGATCGGCCTGGCAGCAGCCGCCGCAAGAAATTCTGGATGTGCTTCACGCACCACGCCTGCCGTGGACCTGGACCAGTCCAGACACGGGCCACATGATCCTGGCCGATCCGCAGGTCTACCCACCGCTGGCGGATTTTGCTGCGGGATGGCTGGAGCTTGCGGGCAAGCGAGTGAACCCCACGACCGGCGGGTACCACGACGACCCAGGCGGCCTGAATGCGCGCATTCGCCCCGTGGATGCACCCGACACAGAAGCGATTCCCTTCGCGCTGCCTGAAGATGCCGCGCTCCACAACGTGCGCTGGACGGTGGACGGGGAGCGCTTTGCCCTCACCATCGAGACCGAAGACCACTTCGAGCTGTGGGTGGGTGACGTGAGTGGTGCGGTGTCGGAGGTGGTCGGGCTGTCTCCCAATGTGCTCGTGGGTGGGTCGGTCCAGTGGATGCCCGATCAGTCGTCGCTGCTGGTGATGGCCGTGCCCGACCGGGGCACCGCGCCGCCACCGCCCGCCATTCCGATGGGGCCGATGGTCACGGCGAGCGAAGGGGGCCAAGCCCGGTCTACGTATGAGGCCCGAAACCTGCTGAAGACCGAGCACGATGACCGCTTGTTCGAGTACTACGTGCAGAGCGAGCCGGTCTTGGTCAACGGTCGGAATGGCAAGCACACCGTGCTGGGAGCACCAGCAGTCTATGCGAGTGTGTCGGCCTCTCCGGATGGTCGATACCTTTTGGTGGACCGTCTCGAAGCTCCCTGGTCGCATGAGGTGGCCTGGTGGCGGTTTGCGAGCACTGTCGAGGTCTGGGATCGGAAGGGCCGACTCGTCTCGGAGATTGCACACACTCCGCTGGCCGACAACGTTCCGGCGCAGGGGGTTCCCGAAGGACCACGGAGCATTTCTTGGCGGTCGACGGCCGATGCAGAGCTGTACTGGCTCGAAGCCCTGGATGGGGGCGATCCGACGGCCGAAGTGCCCCATCGAGACCGCTTGATGCGCTCAGAGGCACCGTTTGCCGCGCCGCCGGAGGAAATCTGGCAGGCCACGCATCGCATTCGGGCGTGGATGTGGGGCGAGGGCGACCAGCTGGTGGTGACCGAGCGGGAGCGGCTGCGGCGCTGGCAGACCGTTTGGCGGATGACCGCCGCGGGACAGGAGGCGACTATCTGGTTCGAGCGCAACGAGCGCGATCGCTATGGCGACCCGGGGCGGCCGGTCATGCGACCCCTCCCGAACGGGCGCTGGGTCATGCACCAGAAGGATGGCGCAACCTACTTCACCGGGTCGGGCGGCAGTCCTGAGGGTGACCGGCCGTTCCTCGATCTGCGCCACAACG
>MDTC01127716.1_pt1 | contig 10549 bp, 8 predicted proteins | sample 811181 | NCBI WGS metagenome assembly MDTC01 (sample SAMN05326644, study PRJNA326480) | marine metagenome | isolation source: seawater | place: Pacific Ocean: North | collected 2011 | reverse complement strand
CAATAGCTTGGTCCATTGTATCACATGTAAGGACACCGAAACCCACTGGAATATTGTATTCTAAGCTGACCTGAGCAAGACCTGCTGCTGTCTCTGTTGCAATATAATCAAAATGAGGCGTCGCTCCCCTAACAATTGCACCCAAAGCAATGATTCCATCTGGTTTCTTTTTTTCTGCAACATTCTTAACCGCAAGAGGAAGTTCATATGCTCCCGGTACTTTGAAAATTTGAGGATCAGATTCATATCCGTTCTTTTCAAGAGTTTCGACTGAGCTCTTGATTAAACTTTCAACGATGAGTTCATTGAATTGAGAAGCAACAATGCAAATCTTAATTGACGATTTATTCATATCTAACCTATTCCTTTTCAACATACTCAGTGATCTCAAGATCAAAACCAGATATTGCTTGCATTTTTTTCGGTTCGCTTAGAACCCTCATTCTTTTAACCCCGATATCTCTTAATATTTGTGAGCCAGTTCCATAGGTTCTAAGAACTGAAGATTCTGCTTGTTTTTCGCTATCCTCGATCTGTTCTGCTTCAATTCCTTTTACCATTTCTAGAAAATCTTTTGGTTGCGATGAATAGCAAAGTGCAACCAATATCGAATCTTCTTCTTTTGATAGTTGCTTCAATGCAGATTTCATTGGCCAACCAAGCGATTGATGATTAACTCCAATTGAGTCTCGCAGAGAATTCTGAACATGAACTCTAATCAGAGGGTTTGATTCATCAGTCATTTTTCCTTTTACTAATGCAAAATGAACATCTCTATTAATGTGATCTTCAAAAGTCATTAATTGGAATTTTCCAAATTCAGTGTCTATTTCTTGCTCGCTGATTCTCTCAATGGACTGTTCATTTGAAACTCGATATCGAATTAAATCGGCTATGGTACCAATCTTAATATTGTGGCGTTTTGAAAACTCTATTAAGTCGGGCCTTCTTGCCATAGTCCCATCATCATTAAGGATTTCAACAATCACAGCTGCTGGATTCAGTCCTGCAAGTCTCGTTAAATCACATCCCGCTTCCGTATGTCCTGCTCTGGTTAAAACACCACCAGGCTTTGCCATTAGAGGAAAAATATGTCCTGGTTGTTTGATATCTGTTGGCTGAGCACCAGGAGCAGTTGCCACCCTAATGGTGCGAGCCCGGTCATGTGCAGATATTCCTGTTGTGACTCCTTCGCTTGCCTCGATTGAAACAGTGAAATTAGTTTCTTCTATTCCGTTATTTTGAGATGCCATTAAGGGAAGTCTCAAAAGATTACAACGTGATTGGGTAAGGGTCAGACATATTAAGCCCCTGCCATACTTAGCCATAAAATTAATATCCTCTGGTGTCACTTTATCAGCAGCCATAAGGAGATCGCCTTCATTTTCTCTCTCCTCATCATCAACAATTATGACCATCTTCCCAATTCGAAGATCAGCGACAATCTCATCCACTGAAGAGAACTCAACAATGTTGTCAGATTCAACCTTTTTTAATACATCTGTCACTTAATTAACCCTTAAGATTTTGAACATAGCGTGCCAACATATCATATTCTATGTTCGCTCGAGTACCCTTTTTGAATTCACTGAATGTAGTTTTTTCTAGAGTATGAGGAATGATCATCACATAAAATCCGTTATCACTGACTGCATTGACTGTCAAACTCACTCCATTGATCGTAATTGACCCTTTCTTCACAACAAATTTTGTGCCCTCTTCACTTAATCTGAAATGCAGAACCTTTGTCTCGTCCAATGCTTCTATATTTTGAACTTTACATACTTCATCAACATGACCAAAAACGAAATGGCCATCTATGCTGTCACCAATCTTCAATGATTGTTCAATATTGACTAAATCATTGATCTCAAGCTCTCCAATATTTGTGCATTTTAAAGTTTCAGTTGAAACATCAACTGAGAAAGAATCTTCATCCAAGGAGGTTGCTGTCAAACACACGCCATTGATTGCAATACTGGCTCCTAAATCGAGATCACTTGGCTTGAATGCTTTAGTCTTGAATTTCATTTTCACAATGGAATCCTTTTCTTCCTTTGAAGACAATTTGGCATGGCCTTGAACAATTCCGCTAAACATTATTTTTTCTTAGAGTTACTCTCATATCAGTTCCAATTGTCTTTTGGTCACGTATAACAAAAGAGTAGCGATCAGACAGTTTTTCAATTGCTGGAAATGCAAACATATCAATCGCATCTTTGCCCAGTATACAAGGAGACATATAAATTATTAATTCATCAATCAGACCTGATTCTAAAAGGGCTCCATTCATCCTAGGACCAGATTCCACAAGAACATCATTCATCTCTATTGATGCAAGATACTCAAAGAACGATTGATCTGCTCGCTGATTGTGTATCAATGTCTCGCCTGGCAATTGAAAGATCTTCTCATTGCCGCTGCATTTTCCTGTGGAATCGATCACAATCCTGAGTGGCTGATCATCGGAAGAAAAATTATCCATCCTTACATTTAAAGATGGATCATCTTTTAGAACTGTTTGGTTTGAGGTCATTATCGCACAACTTCTTGCTCTGAGATCCTGAACATCCTTCCGTGATTCTTCAGAAGTGATCCATTTACTTTCTCCATTATAAAGAGCTATTTTTCCATCCAAACTCGATCCAATCTTGCTTCTGACAAATGGCTTATTGGCCCTCATTCTATTATAGAAACCAATATTTAACTCCTGCGACTCTTCCTCCAGCAATCCATGCGAAACTTTGATGCCAGCTTTCTCTAGTAAATTTATGCTTCTTCCTGATACTTTTGGATTTGGATCCATAGATGAAAAGATCACATTAGAGACATTTGCATTGATTAAAGCATCAATACAAGGCGGGGTTTTTCCTTTATGAGTGCATGGCTCCAGTGACACAAAAACAGATGAGCCCTCTGGACTCTCTTCGCAGCTCTTCAACGCCATTATCTCTGCATGGTCTCCTCCTGTTTTCTTATGCCATCCCTGACCAATGACAGTATCATTTTTAACAATCAAGCAACCAACACGAGGATTTGGCTTACAAGAGTGGATTCCATTCTTGGCAAGCTCAATGGCTCTTCGCATATATTCTTCTTTTTGTAACTGATTCACGATTCTTCTTCGTCTTGGAAAATTGATATCTGAGAACGGCTGTCTGCCGCTGAGGGTGTATCTCTCAATGATTCAATCTCTTTTTCAAATTCTTCAATATCTTGAAATCTTCGGTAAACAGATGCATACCTAACAAAAGCTATTTCATCAATCTCCCTCAACTCAAGCATGACAATCTCTCCCAGAATCCTCGATTGTATCTCCCTTTCTCCTAACTTTTGAACTTTTCGAATGATTCGCGAAATCAGTTCTTCTATTGACTCACTACTGATTGGCCTTTTTTCTGTTGCAACGAGTATTCCTGATCTTAATTTTGATTCATTAAAGGGCTCTCTTGATTCGTCTCTCTTGATCAATTTAGGCAATAACAACTCTGCTGATTCATATGTTGTGAACCTTTCGCTGCATTCCGTACATTCTCTTCTTCTTCGAGTTTGATATCCGTCCCCAGCCAATCTTGAATCAACCACTTTGGTTTCTTGGTGACCACAAAAAGGACAATACATAGAAGTGACTTACTTTAAGTAAACTGGAAAACCTTTGCAGAGATCCGTGACTTTATTCTTCACAGAAGAAATATTGTTTTCATTATCAATATCACCCAAGACAGAGTCAATGAGGTCTACAACATACTCAGACTCATCTACGCCAAAACCTCTTGTTGTGATGGCTGGCGAGCCTATTCTAAGACCACTCGTTACCATGGGAGATCTTTGCTCGTTCGGAACTGAATTTTTATTCAATGTAATATTTGCTTCACCCAGTGCTTTCTCGCCATCGGCACCGGTGATATCCGTGTCACTGAGATCAACTAAAAATAAATGGCAATCAGTTCCATCAGATACAATCTTGTATCCAAGCTCCTGAAATCTTGATGCCATTGTTTGTGCATTCCTCACAACTGCTTGCTGATAAGTCTTAAACTCTGGCCTAAGTGCCTCTTTAAATGCATGGGCTTTGGCAGCAATGACATGCATCAAGGGTCCGCCTTGTGTTCCAGGAAAAACTTGTTTATTGATAGCTTTTTGTATTTCCTCATTTTCCCGTGCAAGTATGATCCCGCCTCTAGGGCCTCTCAATGTCTTGTGCGTTGTAGAGGTCGTCACGTCTGCTATTGGTACTGGATTTGGGTAGCAATCCGCTGCTATGAGTCCTGATATATGGGCCATATCCACCATAAAGTATGCGTCAATGGAGTCTGCAATTTCTCTAAACTTAGTCCAGTCAACCAGTCTTGAGTATGCAGAAAAACCAGCGACGATCATTTTTGGACGATGTTTTTCTGCCAGTTCAGAGACCTGATCGTAATCTATTCTGCCCGTATCAGGATTGATGCCGTATGAGAAGAATTCGTATAACTGACCTGAAAAATTAACTTTTGCTCCATGCGTAAGATGACCGCCATCAGACAAACTCATGCCAAGAATCTTGTCTCCGTGATCAAGCAAAGACATGTATACAGCCATATTGGCTTGTGAGCCTGAATGAGGTTGTACGTTTGCATAGTCAGCACTGAAAAGTTCCTTAACTCTTTCAATTGCAAGTACTTCGGCTTCATCAACATGCTTGCAGCCTCCATAGTATCTTCTGCCCGGATAACCCTCTGCATACTTATTGGTTAAAACCGACCCTTGGATCTCCATGACCTCCGATGAGGTATAGTTCTCAGAGGCAATCAACTCGATATGCTCCTCTTGCCTCTTTTGTTCCGACTCAATCGCAGAAGCAAGTTCTGGATCGAGTTTTGATAATGTTTCTGAAAAAGTCATAAATCCTCACATTTAGAATAGAAATTCTACTTACTTCACGGGAATAGTTCGATGATTTTTATAAAATAGTTGGCTAATCAATCCAATCTCTTGCATTGATGAAAAATTTAGCCCATGGCCCATTATCCTCCCAAACATCCGGGCACCATGAAAATTGCTCAGCTCTCATGACTCTCTCGGGGTGAGGCATCATGATTGTTGATCTTCCATCTTTTGAACAAAATCCAGCAAAGCCTGACTCTGAACCATTGGGATTGTCTGGATAATGAATTGCTGCTTTTCCATAGTTATCAACATATCTTATGGCCACACTATTGGACTTTATAAGAGCATCCTTATCATTGTCATCAAGGTACTGAACTCGGCCCTCTCCATGGGATGTTGCAATTGGAATCATTGATCCCTCCATTCCACTCAGGAAAATAGAATTTGACTCCAAGACTTCTACCATATTGAGCCTTGCTTCAAATTGCTCAGAGAGGTTTCTTACAAATCTTGGCCAATGTTCAGCACCGGGGATCAGGTCTTTTAGCTGAGACATCATCTGGCAGCCATTGCAAATCCCGAGACTGAATGTTTCCTCTCGATGGAAAAAAGAATGAAATTGATTTCTAACATTTTCATTAAACAAAACCGACTTAGCCCAACCACCTCCAGCACCCAAAACATCGCCATAGGAAAATCCGCCGCATACAACCAGCCCACGATATTCTTCTAGATTCACTCGTCCATCCAATAAATCAGTCATATGAATATCGTATGCATTGAAACCAGCTTTATTGAACGCAACTGCCATTTCAATTTGACTATTGACCCCTTGATCTCTGAGTATGGCTACTTTTGGACTTGATCTTGTGAGACGTTTGTAATCAATCTTAGGAGTGTCAAAGCTGATTACAGGATTTAATCCAGGATCTCCTTCATCCAACTGTTTCTTGAATCCTTCCTCTGCAGTTTCTGGGTTGTCCCTAAGCTTTTGCATTTCATAAGACATTTTTGACCAAGACTGCCTGAGTATTTTCAGATCAAACGATTTTGAAAACTGATTCTTATTTTGGATTGTGATTTTCTTATCCTTCACTACATTTCCAATTGGATACGAGCAATCTAGCAATGAGGCATTATTCAATATTTCTAAAACAACTTCTAAATCCTTTTTATAAATTTGAATGACGCATCCCAATTCTTCAGTGAAAAGAGATTGAAGTATCTCCTCTTCATTTGTTACATCAAGTGAAATCTCAACGCCCATATTGCCAGCAAAAGCCATTTCTGAAACACACGCAAAAAGGCCGCCATCGGAACGGTCATGATATGCCTGAATCAGACTTTTTGATTTCAATGCTCCAATTAAATTAAAGAATCTTTTAAGTAGTTCTGGATCCTCAATATCCGGTGTTTCACCAAGGTTTCGATTGTATATTTGTGAGAAGCAAGAGCCTCCCATTCGGTTCTGGCCATGACCCAGATCAATCAACAATAAGATGCTCTCATTTATGTTTTTTATTTGTGGTGTGATGACTTTATTGACATCATCCACAGGAGAAAATGCAGAAATAACCAGTGAAAGTGGAGCAGTATTGATAAATTTATCTTCTTCATTAGTCCATGAAGTTTGCATAGACAGCGAATCTTTGCCGACGGGAATTGTGATTCCAATCTTGCTACAAAAGTCGACGGAAATTGCCTCAACTGTTTCATAAAGATCCTGTTTAAGCCTGTCTGTCATTATTGAAGACATCCAATTTGCAGAAAACTTTACATCAGAAATATCATTTATTGGTGCTGAAAGAATATTAGTGATTGCTTCACCTACGGCTATCCTTCCGGATGCAGCAGCGTTGTATACAGCAATAGGAGATCGCTCACCCATTGCCATGGCTTCACCTTGACTTCCAAAGTGATCTTTCAATGTGACAGCAACATCGCTTACTGGAACTTGCCATGGTCCAACGAATTGATCTTGTGCTACCAAGCCACCAACAGTTCTATCGCCGATATGGATCAGAAAAGTTTTATCTGCAACGGTTGGAAATCTTAAAGTTTTTAAACATGCCTCTTCTACATCAATACCATTCATCCCATCATCAATGATCGCTTTTTCTCTAGTTACAATTTCCAGCTTTGTCTTTGGAGGCTTACCGAATAAAACATCCATTGGCATGTCTATTGGATAATTGTCAAAAACTTTGTCTTTAAGTTTCAAATTGCCATGTGTAGCAACCTCTCCAACCACAGCATATGGACATCGCTCCCGCTTACAAATCTGTTCAAAAAGTTCTAGATCATCTGGGTGAATGGATAAAACGTATCTTTCCTGAGCCTCGTTGCACCAAATTTCCAAAGGGGTCATTCCAGGTTCGGCATTGTCAATCTCCCTCAAGTTGATATCTGCAGACATTTTGCTATGGTCTGCGACCTCTGGAATGGCATTGGAAAGACCGCCTGCTCCCACATCATGAATGAGTATGATTGGATTAGTATTTTCCTCTGTATTCTGAATGCCCATTGAAAAACAGCGTGTGATGACCTCCTGAGCTCTTCTTTCAAGTTCGGCATTGTCTCTTTGAACCGAAGCAAAATCCAATTCGCTATCTCTTGAACCGGCATTCATAGAGGATGCTGAGCCACCGCCCAAGCCAATTAACATGGCTGGGCCTCCTAAAACAATTATCAGAGAACCGGCAGCGATGTCATTCTTATTGACAGATGAATCTGAAATATTGCCCATGCCTCCAACGATCATTATCGGCTTATGAAAACCCCAGGAAGAGTTAGCCTGATCCCTGTTGCTTTCCTCAAAAGTTCTAAAATATCCAAGAATATTGGGTCGCCCGAACTCGTTGTTATATGCTGCGCCTCCAATGGGGCCATCCAACATGATGTCAAGTGCTGATGCAATATGATCGGGCTTACCGATTGTTTCTTCCCAAGACTGAACATCATCTGGGATGAAAAGATGCGAGACACTAAAGCCAGTTAGACCTGCTTTGGGCATTGCCCCTCTTCCTGTTGCTGCTTCGTCTCTGATCTCGCCACCAGAACCAGTCGCAGCTCCAGGATATGGAGAAATTGCAGTTGGATGATTATGCGTCTCCACCTTCATCATCGTATGAATTTGATCATGGATTCTTCCGTATTTTTGATCATTGAGACTGGGCAAAAACCAATCTGCTTCATTGCCAGCAATTACGGCTGCATTGTCTTTATAGGCCGATAACACATTTCTTGAGCTGGACTCATGCGTATCTTTGATCATCTGAAAAAGGCTTCTTTCTTTTTCAACGCCATCTATAGTCCAGTCTGCATTGAAGACTTTATGTCTGCAATGTTCGGAGTTTGCTTGTGCGAACATCATGAGTTCAGCATCGGTTGGGTTTCTGCTTAACTTTGTGAATTGATCTAACAGATATTCGATTTCATCGTCATTTAATGCCAATCCCAATTCTAGATTTGCATTTTTTAAGGCCGTCTTGCCATCGGACAAAATATTTATCTCAGAAAATGGTTTTGGCTTCAACGATGAAAAGATCTCTTTTGCTTGTTCTAAGTCAGTTATGAAAACTTCTGTCATACGATCGTAAAGCAGCTCTATCGCTTCTCTGCTTGGGATTAAATCTTTATCGTTTAAAACAAGAGTAAATGCTACTCCTCTCTCTATCTTATCGATGGAAACTAATCCGCATACTTTCGCAATGTCTGTGGCTTTACTGGACCAAGGAGATGTGGTTCCAAAACGAGGTAAAATGAATATTTTGAACCCATCATTTGCTCCAAAAGGCCAATTGGGTCCATACTCCAGAATTGATTCCAAAACATTGTCTTGTTTCTGATTCAACTCTTCATTTGAATCAATCAGATGAATAAATCTTGCTCCTAAATCACTGATGTTCTCATCAATGCTTTGTAGGCGAGTGAGCAATGATTCAAGCTTGAATGGGGAATGCGATGCGGGTCCCTCTTTTACAATCATGCCTCTATTCCAAAATTAAGGGTTCATTAACTTTTTGATTTGTCATCAGGAACAAAAACGGTGTTGGGCATTTGTGTCACATTGTCGCCCTCTGCTTTACTCACCTTGCTGACTCCTTGCTCATCAACTTCATCGATTCTAAGTACAGAATGCATTGGGACATACGTCCTCTTAACTCCCTCAAACTCAGTTTTTATTTTTTCTTCAGACGGGTCTACAACCAATGACGTTTTTTCACCAAAAACTAAAGATTCGATTTCAATAAATCCAAGAAGATTGCTGTTAGACACCTCTTTTGCATAGAGCTCATAGAGCTTCCCTTGATTGCTAAATGTTATCTTGTATAACTTTTTTTTCGAGGGCATATGTCCGAATTTATGTTGGAAGAGATTCTAAATTATACCCTGATTATAAACTCGGTGAACAAATATCTTTTTACTAAAAACTTCTTTCTCTAAAAAAATATTTAAAATGATAATGATTATCACTATCATGGTAATTCTTTAAATTTTAAATGAGCTTTCTATGACAAAAATCAAAGACTTAAAATTAAGAAATATACTCATTGGTTTGTTTGCTCTTCTTGTTATGTTTCAGCAACAAGAAACTCGAGCCGAAATGATCATTGGAACTGGCTATATTAAGCCGGGTGTGGATTTAATTTTCGAAGGCGGAGTTAAAGATGAAATCATGCCTCAGCAATACTATTTAAGCGAAAATGAAACGGATGTTCATATCGAAGTTTTGGCAAATTGGTCAAGCGAAGGGCCAGAAGGTTCTCCAGAAGGTGGTCACGTTGCCTACCTCAATGTCAATGCCACATTAATTAATGAGGTCACTGGTTCATCAAAAAAACACATCCTAACTCCTCATGTAAACATGGCAGACAATCTTCACTATGCCAAGAACATAAAGCTTCCAGGTAGAATTGATGAAAAATACACGGTCATTTTTGAAATCCTTCCACCGAAGAATGATCAACTTGGAATGCATTATGACTGGAGAAATATAGTTGATGGCGAGCTCATAAAAGCTGGAAGATTTGAATTCAATAATCTTGATTTTAAAGAAATTGCTTTGTCAAAAAGACGATAGAATCGACAGATTGAGTTTTCATAGGATCAAATTAAGTTTATGATCCAATTAAATGATGTATACATGCTCATGAAAAAATCCTACTTAATTGCAACGCTCATTATTCTATCTGCATGCTCTGATTCTGAAGATAACCTAAATCGTGAAATTGATAGGGTCATACTTGAAGATCTAATTCAACACACCAACGAATTTGAAAAGAAAATTTACTCATTTGAAAATGGACTTCATTTGGCTGTTGGTTATGGTATTGCAAATTCAATCATGGTCGAAGGTGTCGATGGAAATATCATCATCGATGCATCTGACAGTGTGGCAGAAGCTGAGGAGGTTTATTCGCTCTTTCGAAAGATCAATTCAAATCCAATCAAGGCAATCATTTACACACATAATCACGGCGATCATACCTTTGGTGCAGCCTATTATTATAATCTAGAAGAAGAAAAGCCCATGGTCATCGCTCATGAATCGACCAGTGAATATGTTGAGCGAATCATGGGCATCTTGAACCCGATTATCTCAAAAAGAAGCTCAAGAATGTTTGGAACCGAACTCCCGGCAGCTGAAGTCATTAATGTCGGTATTGGACCATATTTG
>MDTC01179102.1_pt1 | contig 10550 bp, 10 predicted proteins | sample 811181 | NCBI WGS metagenome assembly MDTC01 (sample SAMN05326644, study PRJNA326480) | marine metagenome | isolation source: seawater | place: Pacific Ocean: North | collected 2011 | reverse complement strand
TGAATGGCTTTTTTTCGAGTTGAAAAGCGATTCAGCGATAAATCAGGCGTTAATCAGACCCTCCTTAACAGTCCGTTAATAAATTCCCGCCATAGTGTCGTCTCAAGATTGCTGCCAACCACCGATTGGAAATAAAGCGTGACGAGACTTGCCTGGACGACCTGTTTACTTGCCGCCTTGATGCCGTTGCCGGCTCTGGCAGAGGTTCAGCTCACTTTGGGGGCCTGTGTGAACGTGCAGGCTGTTCAGGATAGCGAGCAGACCGCCGGCTCTGGCCAGTCACTGACTCTTGCTGATGGTACCCAGCAGTTGGTGGTGGAGTGCACCACCGAAATTGGTCGTGAAGAAGTGCTGGAAACCAGCGACGCCTTCGTTGTCCGTTTCGAGGCTGCTGATACCGCACTGGCCCTGAGCGCTCCGGAAATCGAGTCGCGGAATCAAATGGACGCTTTCAATCAACAGGGTAACTGGCAGTTGACTGATCGCCAGGGCCGTGAGGTGGCGTTTACCGCCGATGTGCTCGAGAAAGAGGGCTTTCAGCTGGTGCGGGACTATGCCCGTGAGCTGGCGGCCTATAACCGTTCCGGCGCCAAAGCGGCAGTAGCTGCTCCGGGGCTGATAACCAACCAGGACGGGTTGTTGCTGGATTCGCACGTCGATCCGGATCAGGAAATGGTCAGCAGGATGCTGCGCTACTGGTATCTGAAAGCTGACGAACAAACTCGAAAAGAGTGGGACAGCTGGGTTGATTCCAGCAACCAATAAACACCAAACCAAACTGAACGTGGAGTTCCAAAAATGAAGAAGCTTCTTCTGGCTGTTGCTGTGTCTACTGTTGCCGCAGCATTCTGTGAATGCTGCGACTGTTTACGAGAAAGATGGTTTTACCTACAAACTGAACGGTGACTTCCAGATTCAGTTCCGTCAGGCCACTGGCTTTGATGAGCGTGCCGAGGTTGAGTACGACGATATGGAGCTGAAAAACTACGTAGCCTACGATCTGGGCAATGACCTGACTGCGTTTGGTCGTCTGGATGTGGGTTACAAAAAAGCGGCGGAAGGCAGTCAGGACGCCAGCAACCTGGAAGAGGCTTATGTCGGTCTGAAGTACGGCGTTGCCTCCTTCTCTTTCGGTAAGCAGGACTTCGCCGGTGACGAATTCGGTATTGAAGAAGCCTACGAAGTCGAGACCATTGATGAAGACCGGTTTGATGGCGTAGAAACAGCGGGTGACGATACGATTCGTGTCGACATCGAGCTGGAAAACGTCTATATCGCCGCTTCTCACGAAATGGATGCTGCGGATCAGGACGGTGAATACTACGATCTCTTCGTTGCTACTGAACTGGCAGGTCTGGAACTGGCAGCGGCTTACCAGCAGTCCCGAGCGGCTGGCGCGGCTGAATCTGCGGACACCTGGGGTGTGAGCGCTTCCTACGATTTCGGCTTCATGAACCTGGCCGCTGATTACAGCTCCACCGACGAAGACGACTTCGAAACCACCCAGTACAACCTGGCGGCTGTGTTTGCTGTTGCTGCCACCACCGACGTCGCACTCGGTATGGGCAACAAGGAAGAAGATGACGCGGACGACATTACCGAATGGTACGCCAACGTAACCTACAAGTTCCCGGCTGCCAAGAACGTCAGCGTGTTCGCCGAAATCGCCCAGAGCGACCTTGAAGATGCGTCTGGCGACGACGCCGACATGGGCTTCCTGGCCGGTATGCGCGTGAAGTTCTAAGCTCGCTCGTTACATGCGCCAGCCTGGTATCGAGCTACAGGTCAGTGCAGACGTGAAATCAAGGCCGGGCCTCAGCGCCCGGCCTTGGTGTATCTAAACCGCGACCTCCAGTGGCGGCACCTCCTGATGCAAGAACCACTTCTCCGTGACCACCTTGCGGGTAAACCAGTGTGAGCGCATCAAGGTGCTGGCGATGGGCTGTTTCAGCCAGTCCGGCACCTCAAAGCCGGGCTCCTGGTCCGTGGCCCGGGTTCCGAAGCGTTCGGCAATGCGTTCACCATAGCTTTGCAGCGAGAGCGCGGAATAATCCGTGGCGGCCTTGATAACATTGGCCGCCATCAGTGCCGATTCGATGGCGGGACGAATGCCCTCGCCACTCTGGGTATAGGCCAGGCCGGCCGCATCGCCAATCAGCAACACGCCGTCATCCACCAGTGGTCGGTTGGCATGGGCATACAGCAGATAGGCGTGACCTTTGAAGCGGCCTGGCAGGTCTGAAGGAATGCGGCCCGACTGTTTCATTTCCTCGACAAAAGCTTCCAGATGATCAGATAACCGGTGGTTGTCCTCACGGCCCAGGCCGATGTTCAGATAGCTGCCTTTCCGGAAAACCCAGGCGTAGCCCTTGAGATCCCGGCAGAACCAGAGCTCTGGCGTGTCGCCGCGGGCTTCGCAGGCGCGGGCCTGCTCTGGCGTCATCTCGAACTCAACTTCCTTGGCGGCCACCACGGTTTCATGCTTGCCCGGGCCGTCGCCCAACAGCCGTGCCACCGGGCAGAAATGGCCCCCGGCACCCACCAGCAACGGCGCCTGCCATTGATCGTTAATCACCCAGTTGCCGTTATTCCGGTTGATGGACTTTACCGGCGTAGCCAGTTGCTTTTCACACTCGGCACGGTCCAGCAGGTAGTCGTCGAATTCGCAGCGACGAATACCGTAGCTGACAATATCCCCGTGGTCGTTCTCCACCGCACTTTGCCCCATCATGCCGATCCGGAACCGGCGAATGGGTTGCAGTGTCCGGCCGACGGAATACTTCCCCGGATCAATGTCCAGGCTGGCCATCACTGCCGGCGTAACCCAGCCGGCGCAGGTCTTGTCCCGGGGGAAGGCTTGCTTGTCGATGATCAGTACCCGTTTGCCGGAGTCCTCCAGAGCCCGGGCCAGGGTTGAGCCGGCAGGGCCGGCCCCCACGATAATGATGTCGTAGTATTCCATCAGACCCCCTCTGGCGTGGCTGGAAACGTGTAGAGTTCCTGCCGGCTCTGGGGCAGCTGGTTATTGTCGCCGTGGGTGAACACCACCTGGAACAACTGCAAAGAACCGGCCCGGAACGCGGCGATGGAACCGGCCAGATACAGTCGCCAGGCCCGGGTGAAATGTTCGTCGTACATCTCGGTGACCTGGTCCTGGTTGGCGGTGAAATTGTCCATCCAGTGGGTCAGGGTCTGAGCGTAATGCAGCCGCAGGTTTTCCACATCCAGTACCGAGAAATCGCTGTGCTCGCAGATTTCCATGAACTCGCCAATGCTGGGCGGATAGGCGCCGGGGAAAATCCGCTTCTCGATCCAGGCGTTCATCAGCATGGGCCGGTTGCGGCCGATGCTGTGGAGCAAGGCAATACCATTCGGCTTCAGGGAGCGTTTGATCAGTTCCGACAGAGCGGGGTAATTGTCCTTGCCCACGTGTTCGAGCATGCCAATAGAAACGAACGCGTCATACTGGCCCTCAATATTGCGGTAGTCGTCTTCGACATAGGTAACCAGGTTGTCCAGGCCTTGTCGCTCTGCTTCAGCCCGGGCGTAGGCCAGCTGTTCCCGTGAGATATTGTAGGAATGCACCTTCACTCCGTAATGACGGGCCATATATCGGGCCAGCCCGCCCCACCCGCAGCCGGCTTCGACCACGGTCATGCCCGGTTTCAGCCGAAGTTTGCGGCAAACGTGTTCCAGTTTGGCCAGTTGCGCCTGTTCCAGGGTGTTGTCGGCCTGCTCGTAATAGGCGCAGGTGTACTGCATTTCGGCCTCATCCAGCCACAGTTGGTAAAACTCGTTGCCCAGGTCGTAGTGGTGGTGAATGTTCTCCTTGGCCTCGGAGATGCCGGTGGCACGCGGGTTGTGGTTGCGCCACAGGGCGTCCAGCCAGCGTGGCCATTTCTGGCGGGCGGCATGGACGGCCCGGTACAGGCTCTCCATCAGATCTGGAAGATCGCCGTCGATTTCCAGTCGACCGGCGGCATACAGGTCACCAAAGGCCAGATTGGGGTTGGCCACCAGGGAGTAGAGAGCCTTGTGGTCGGTCAGGTGCAGGGTGAAGCGGGCGTCCTGAACTTCCGGTTCTATGACATCGCCGTTCCAGAGCCGGAAACGAATGGGGGGAGAGCCGGCCATACGCATCAGTTTATGGATCAGCCAGCGTTCATAACTGTGGGGTTCGCGATCGGATTGACCGCGCTCCAGGGGCAGGCTGAGGACGTGTGCCCGGTGTTCCTCCTTGTCCGGTAACTCCGGTTTATGAGCGGTACTCTGTGCCATGGAATGCTCTCTCCTCTGATTCGTTATGGTCCGTGCAATCCCGAAAACTGAACTGAGAGTCGCGGCTTTTTGACTCAGTATAGAAAATGATCAGGTTTTGTCAGGTCGGCGGACTGAAGACTGAGGGGCAGAGCGGGTGGATGGGCGGAGCCGGCATTGGCCGGCTCCGCCAGAGTTGCAGGGTTATTCGGGGGTCAGTAGGTGGCGCTCATGCCGAACCATTCCGGGAAGATGACGATCAGCGCCAGCACCAGAATCTGGATCAGAATGAACGGAATAATACCCTTGTAGATATCCGTGGTTCGGACTTCCGGTGGTGCCACCCCTTTGAGGTAGAACAGCGAAAACCCGAATGGTGGTGTCAGGAAGCTGGTTTGCAGGTTCATGGCAATCAGGATAGCGAACCAGAGCATGTTGATGCCCATGGCCTCGGCCACCGGTGCCAGAATGGGCACGATGATGAAGGAAATCTCCACGAAATCGATGAAGAAGCCCAGCACCAGAATGACCACCATGGCCAGGATAATGAAGCCCCATTGTTCGCCGGGCAGCATCATCAGCCACTCCTCCAGCAGATAATCGCCGCCGGTATAGCTGAACACCATGGAGAAGGCAGTCGCGCCGATCAGGATTGCGAACACCATGGCGGTCACGCTGACGGTGTCTTTGGCGGCATCCCAGACCATCTTGAACGAGAACTGGCGGTAGATGATGGCCAGAACCACGGCGCCAACGCCACCCAGTGCCGAGGATTCCGTGGGAGTGGCGATGCCGGTGAAGATGGAGCCCAGCACAATCACGATCAACGCCAGTGGCGGAATAATCGCAAGCAGGGCATCCCGGATTTCCTTGCCCCGGCTGACCGATTCATCCTGGGCCGGCATGGCCGGTGCGGTTTCCGGCTTGAAACGGGTCAGGATCAGAATGTAGACAATGTACAGGCCAATCAGTACCACGCCGGGCATGACCGCAGCCTTGAACAGATCGCCCACGGGCAGGCCAAGGACGTCACCCAGAATGATCAGGATGATCGATGGCGGCACAATCTGGCCCAGGGTGCCCGAGGCGCAGATGGTACCGGTGGCCAGGCGCTTGTCGTACTTGTGCGCGAGCATGACCGGAAGCGAAATCAGGCCCATGGCAACCACGCTGGCGCCGACAACGCCGGTGGAGGCAGCCAGCAGAGCACCGACAAGAATGGTGGAAATAGCAAGGCCGCCGGGCAACCCGCCAAACAGCCGTCCCATGGAGGTCAGCAACTGTTCAGCCAGTCTGGTGCGCTGCAGTACCACACCCATGAAGATGAACAGAGGCACTGCCATCAACACGGTGTTCTGCATCACGCTCATGATCCGGAAGGGCATGAAGGCAAACAGATCCATGCCTTCGGCGTAGATACCGAAAAACAGTGCGACGCCGCCGAAGGTGAAGGCTACCGGGAAACCGAACATCAGCATGACCAGCGCCACGCCGAACATAATCATACCGATCATGCCAGACCTCCTGCGCTGTGCTCGCCTTCGTACCGCTTGTCACCGGCCATCACACGGATGGCGTAGGTCACCATGTTCAAGCCGGCCGTTCCCATAAAGAAAGCGCTGACCGGAATCACGGATTTGATCACCCAGCGGTGCGGTAAGCCGCCGGGGTCGCCGCTGCCTTCGCCCATCTGGTAGGCATCCATGGCGTAGCTGTAGCCATAGGTGGCAATCAGGTAGGCGAACGGAATAACAAAAAGAACGGCGCCAATCAGGTTAATCCAGGCTTTGCGCTTCTGGCTCCAGTTGGTATAGAAAACGTCCACACGTACATGACCATCAGTGCGCAGGGCATAGGGAATGCCAAGCAGGAAGACGACTGAATAAAGGTGCCATTCCATTTCCTGCATGGCGATGGACACATCGTTGAAAGCATAGCGTGCGACGACGTCATAGAAGACGTTGGCAGCCATCAGGATCATGGCCACACAGGCGATCCAGCCGCAAAGTTTGGAGAGCCAGGCCAGGCTCTCGTCCAGTCGGATAATCCAGCGCATCGAACTTCTTCCTCCGCATCGCGGAATTTCTGAATGTTGGAAATGAAAAAGCCGGGATCACTTGGAAGAGCGATCCCGGCTCTGATTCGTCATAAACGAATAGTTTACTCGACTTCGGCCATGGTGTTGAGGTAAGCCCGCTCCGAAATGTCGGTGTAAGCGCGGCTCTGCTCAAGATAATTGTGCTGGGATTCAATGATCTTCGCAGCCATCTCACTTTCTGCCGCGGCTTCTTTCAACAGCTTCTCGTTGGCCTCGTACATGGCCTGGAAAATGTCATCCGGGAAACGCTTGATCTGTACGTTCGGATACTCTTCCTTGATGTTTGCCCAGGCTTCGGCGTTGGCGTGCTGGGAGTGAACCAGCATGTCATAGGAAGCGGTGCGCATGGCTACCCGCATGATTTCCTGAAGGTCTGCCGGCAGGCGATCCCAAACGCGCTTGTTGATCAGGAACTGCAGCTCGGTTGCCGGTTCGTGCCAGCCGGTGTAGTAGTAGTCAGCAATCTGCTGGAAACCAAGACGCAGATCCAGCGCCGGGCCTACCCACTCAACGGCATCAATCGTATTACGCTCCAGAGCGGTGTAGAGCTCGCCCGGGGCGATGTTAGTGGGGTTAACACCCACTTCTGCGAAGACTTCGCCGGCAAAGCCGGGAATACGCATTTTCAGACCCTTGAGGTCATCCAGGGATTTGATTTCCTTGCGGAACCAGCCGCCCATCTGTACGCCGGTGTTGCCGCCAGGGAACGACAGCATGTTGTGGGGCTCATACACTTCCTGCATCAGCTCCATACCGCCACCGTGGTAGAACCACGCATACTGTTCCATGGCATTCATGCCAAATGGCATGCTGGTGAAGAACAGGGTTTCCGGCACCTTGCCCTTCCAGTAATAGGAGGCGGAGTGGCCCATGTCGTACTGACCGGCCTTGACCATGTCGAATACGCCCAGTGGGGCCTTGTGCTTGTTGGCTGAGTCGATGCGGACGGTCAGTCGGCCATCAGACATCTTGTTAACGGTTTCGGCGAAGCGTTTGGTGGTATCACCAAAAATGGGGAAGTTCGGGCCCCAGGTTTCTGCCAGTCGCAGGGTGAACTTGTCTTGGGCAAGCGCCTGGGTGGCGGCAAAGGTAGTTGCCACAGCCAGCACAGCCGCGGAAAGAACAGAACGGATCTTCATTGCTCTTCTAACCTCTTGTCATTGTTGTAGTAGAGCCCGGCCCCTCGTGGGGTCCGGAACTCAAGAGTGTAGTTCAGATTAGCAACTATGGCGGGTGGGCTGCAGCAAAAAATTGCCGGACTACGACATTGGTCTAACGTTAAACGTCGTTCATTCGACCGATCTGGCTGGCCAGGCGCATGGCCTCATGCTCCTCCAGGGATTTCAGATCCTCCAGCAGGGATTTGGCCTCGGGAATCTCGGCTTTGCCGATGAGGGCGTCGTACAGGTCCATCACCTGGTCGTGGAAATCAAAGATCTCCCGGGCAATACCGTCAAAATCCAGATCGTTATAGCGGGTATCGCAGGTGCGGTTCTTCTCGATGGGTTTATGCACGCCATAATCGTACAGGCGGGTGGTCATGGCTTTCGGGTCGGCCTGTTTCTCGTACTCGGCAACAGCCTGTTCCAGCAGTGCCTCGTGGGAACTGATGTAATCGAGCAAGGCGCTAGCGCGTTCGTTCTGATTTTTCTGGGCGGATTCGTGCAGGCACCGGGCCAGGTGGGCGTGGAGCTGGCGTGTCCAGTCAATCAGGTCTGCGAAGGTTTTGATTTCCATGGCGTCTTACTCTTGTCAGGCAATGGGTTTCAGGTTTTTTGTTGTGTTCAGTCTAGTCAAGATTTTCCGCTTTTTTCGGCACCGGGGCGTTGATCAACGTCAGACCGGTATCCGGTACGGCACGTTTCCGCCACTGCCGGAACCAGCGCAGAGCGGGTTTTTCGATACCGTAATGCAGGGCTGCCGCCAGACCAATGGCAACGGCCAGTGCCATCATCACACCAAGTTGGCCGGGTAGTCCGGCTTTGTAAGCCAGATCAATCACGCCATAACCAATGTTCTGGTGCACCAGGTACAGGGTGTATGAAATGCTGCCCAGCCAGAGCAGTCCCGGCCGGGCCAGAACGTTGAGGTAGCCGGCGACAGCCAGCCCGAAAACGCCATAACAGCCGAGCACAAAGAGGTTGAACGGTGCCTTGTAAGCGAGCAGGCAGTGGCTGATGGTTAGTGTCAATAGCGCAAGATCCGCGACCGGCAAACGATTGTGGCGGTGCCAGCGGTAGATCAGCATGCCGCTGATGAACAGGGGCGCGTAGCGGGTAAACAACAGGTCCTTGATCAGGAACTCCAGCCCATCGGGAATGGCCTTCCACCAGATCACCGCCGCGTAGCTGGCCAGAGTCCAGGCCCAGAGTACTGGCCGCATGCGCTGCCAGCTCCCCAGCCCGTAGAACAACAAGGCAATCCAGACGTAGAACGTGGCTTCAATCACCAGGCTCCAGTAGGCGCCATCGACATGGGGATGGCCCAGGTATTCGTGCAGCAGAGTGATGTTCAGTAGCGCCGAGCCGGGGCTCACCATGCGGTCAGCTGGCCCCATCAGTTGAACGGCAATCCAGGTCAATACAATGCCGGCCCAGAGTGCAGGCAGCAGGCGGAAGGCCCGGGCCAGTCCGAACCAGCTGGCGCTGCGGGTGCGCTCCAGGGTCATGAAGATGACAAAGCCGCTGAGGATGAAGAACAGGTGAACCCCGTAGCGCCCGAAACCGAGGGTGTCCGGCGTGCTGAAACTGTGGCCGTAGAGTTTGTCGTAGTAGGGGAGGTAGTGGAACAGCACCACACCCAGGGCCGCGATGCCTCGAAGCGCGTCCAGTGCGGGCAGTCGGTCTTGACCATTGGGCATGAAAGTTGTGCTCCTGAAAACTCAACATTTTACCGGATCGTTTATTCTAGGCAGGTTGTGACAGTAGCGGCTAGGATCTAATCATACGGTATGCTTGCTGAGATCTGACGATCCCGTCATCAAGGCGGCTGGTCCGGTATAGTACTCGCTTGGGTGGCAGACAGGGAGCAACAGGTTTATGACGGTGGAACTGGGAATTATTGAAGGATTTTACGGCCCCCTGTGGACCTGGTCCGAACGGCGCCAACTGGTCAATACCCTGCTTGCCCATGGTTACGGCTTCTATCTGTATGCCCCCAAGGCCGATCCTTACCTGCGTCGTCGCTGGCAGGAGCCGCACCCTCCGGAGCAGGCTGAGGCAATGGCGGACTTTGCCAGATTCTGCCGGCGTGAAGGTGTGCGGTTTGGTATCGGGCTGAGCCCGTTCGAAATCTTCAATAACTTCGATGAGGCGGCCCGGGAGGCCCTGGCGAAGAAACTGAAAATGCTGGATCGCCTCGGTATCCAGGAGCTGGCTATCCTGTTTGATGACATGCACCCGGACACCCCGGACCTGGCCCGCACCCAGGCTCAGATCGTGGACTGGGTAAAAGCCAACACCAGTGCCGGCAAACTTAGCGTATGCCCCACCTACTACTCCGATGACCCGGTGCTGGACCGGGTGTTCGGGCAGCGGCCGGCGGACTATCTGGAAACCCTGGGGGCGGAACTGGACCGTGAAGTGAGAATTTTCTGGACCGGGGAAGAGGTCTGTTCCCGTGAAGTTTCTCCGGGCCATCTCAAACGTGTCAGCAAGTTGCTGGGGCGCAAGCCACTGCTCTGGGATAATTACCCGGTGAATGATGGCGACCGCATGTCCCGGCATCTGCATCTGCGTGGTTTCACCGGCCGCCCTGCCGGCAATGCCGCCTACCTTGCCGGTCATGCCATCAATCCGGCTTTGCAGCCGGTACTGACCACCATCCCGGCGATCACGCTGGCGGAATGCTACCGCCAGGGGCCGGATTACCAGTATGGTCAGGCGTTTTTGCATGCAGCGCGGGAAGTGCTTGGTCTGGAGCTTGCGGGGCAGTTGCACAAGGATCTACTGACCCTGCAGGACACCGGGCTGGCACGCATCAGCGATGAGAAAAAGCAGGCATTGATTCACACCTACGACGCGTTTGATCACCCCGCGGCTCACGAGATCCTGCGCTGGCTGGCCGGCGACTATCAGGTGACCGACGAAATGGTGGCCACCCAGTAGGCACCTGTTTTCGGTTACTCCAGGTAGTAATCGAAGGTGGAGACCACCCGCACGGTTTTCACCGGCTGTTGTTGCTCCGACACGCCCGG
>MDTC01036681.1_pt1 | contig 10550 bp, 10 predicted proteins | sample 811181 | NCBI WGS metagenome assembly MDTC01 (sample SAMN05326644, study PRJNA326480) | marine metagenome | isolation source: seawater | place: Pacific Ocean: North | collected 2011 | reverse complement strand
CAGTAGCTGAAACCACAGATCCTAAAGAATTTCTTACCATCGAACTCAAGGATGGACCAGTTTTGATCGAGCTGTTCACAGAACAAGCTCCCAAGCATGTTGAACGCATTAAGAAATTAGCTCAATCCGGAAAATATGACGGAGTTGCTTTTCATCGTGTGATTGATGGCTTTATGGCACAAACCGGTGACGTAGAATTTGGTAACATAAATGACTTTGACAATGGAAAAGTTGGAACCGGAGGCTCTGATCTTCCCGACTTGGATGCCGAGTTCAATGATTCCAAACACGAGAGAGGAACCTGCTCAATGGCCCGGTCATCAAATCCAAACAGTGCCAATAGTCAGTTTTTCATATGCTTTGAACCCTCTTCTTTCCTCGACAATGAATATACAATCTGGGGTAAAGTTGTAGAAGGAATGGAGTTCGTAGATGAAATTAAAAGAGGAAAATCTGCAAATAACGGATCCGTAAAAGATCCGGATATTATGAAAAAAGTATCCGTTGGTTCAAGCGAGTTGAAAAAAAAGAAGTAAAGTAGTTTTTCTTCTAAAGGGCGGGACCAGTTACCTCCTTACAGTTCATATGATACAAGCCGACGAAGAATTCTTCGTCCCAGCGTTCCTCAACCATAATCTCACCGGTTACTCGAATAATCCGGTCCATTAAAACTTCGACGCCTTCCTCGGCCGTTACCACTATCCATCCGTTAGCTTCTGGTGGCTGACCAAAGCAACAACTCATTTGATCGGGTAACAATAGGAATTCCTTCACTTCGTTATTTTCATCAACAATCGTTGGGATCATGAATCCCTCAACTGCGACTTTGGAGCCAGACTGATCACGCAGCCTTTTAGGTACCCGACTAGCATAGGCAGAAAAGTCAAAGTCTTTTCCGTCTTTTTCCCAATCTACCTTGTATTTGAAATTCATTAAATTGGAAAATGCAAAGGGCTTGTAAAGGCTTCCAGCTTCCATAGGGGGCAATGCCTGCACAGGTTCGAAAATAGTTTCATTTTGATCCAGAGGAAGAATTTTTCCATTCACCACTATTCCTTCTTCTGAAACCGAACTGTTTTGATCCTCAACCTGAAAACCAGGGGGAGTATTGCGAGAGACATTCAATTCTTCTAACTCTTCCCGAGCAAGGGAAAGCTCTTCTGTTTCCTGGGGTATTATAGGTTCTCCCACTAAGAGAGGAATTGTCCGGTTTTCATTTTCTATTCGCTCCTCGCTGCATGAACCAGCAAACAAAACTCCCCACACTAAGAAATATTTTGAAATATGCTCTGGGTTGAAAGTCATGATTAACTTTAGGAGAATAATTTATACAAAATTCCGAGATTAAGTTCAATGATTCTAATCATTTCTTCGTTTTCAAGAACTTGGTTTCAAATTTTCGCTCAGACTTATTCGGTAGGCTTGAATTGCTGGAATTAAACCACTTATCAATCCAAGGGTTAAAATAACTACAAAAACATAGACGCTGACTTGATCAAAAGATATCCCCTTCATTAACACACCAGTTTGTTCACGAATTAATTGAGTCGCACCCGCATGAATTCCAAAAAATGTTACGCAAGCCCCGAAGATTCCAAATATTGAAATTAGAATCGATTGACCCAGCACAATACTTGTAATTTGTATTCGAGTTGCACCAAGGCATCGAAGAATGGCAAATTCCCGAGTTCTTTCATTCATCACAGTTCGTAAAGTTGCGGTTATGATCAGGGTTCCAATCAAAGCGACGAGGTATGAAACCATAGATAGAATTTGTTCAAACCAATTTAATTTCTCGAAAAACCTACTCAAAGTTGAGGCTATTGGCCAAGCAAGTGTCGCTTGGTTGCCCTGCTTATTGTATTTTAAATCAAGATGAAACCCTGCTGATCCTTTCAGGGATAAAAGCACGGCACTTACTGATTGAGCCATCGATTGGTCATGCCCCTCCATCATTTGAATTCCCTTGATCGGAATCCAAATCACTCGATCCGCGGGTGTGCCAGTAGGTTCCAAGATTCCAACCACCAGGTACAAATCCTCATGTTTACTTTCCTCACGAAAGGTTAAACCATGGTAAGGATGAAACTGATCCCCAATCTTAAGGCCCAACTTTTGTGCCACAAAAGATCCGACTAATGCTTCCTTGGCCATCTCGGAAAATACTCTTCCTCCTTGTTCTATAGCGTACTTTTTACCTGCTTTCCATTCATGTTTTAAAAAAAGATCGGGCAATGTGCCCACCAACCTATAACCCATGTAATTGTCTCCCACAGCGAGCGGAAACGCTTCCCTTATGCCACGTGTTGACTTGATCAATTCATACTGTTCCCAGGACAAATTACCAGGCGAGGCTTCAAGATGAAAAAGTGAATTTAATATTAATTGTAACTTGGATCCCCGTGCCCCCAAGACCGCATCAAATCCACCTGCTGCTTCTGAGAATGATTGGTTGGCTTCATTTTTTAATTTCCATGTGCTCAAAAACAAGCCTCCCGCCATGGCGATTGTAAAGGCAGCAACCAGAGAGGAAAATGCATATTGCTTGCATCCCCGCCAAGCAAGAAAAAGGATGGTCGCAAAAGATGATTGAGTCATTGAGAGTAACCGGTCATTTGATCGCTGGATCTGTTTAATTCAGACCATTGAACTATTTTTTCGAAATGAGAAATTACATTCTCATCGTGGCTTACGATTAGTAATCCCGCATTTGTTTCCCGGCAGAGATCATCCATTATTTCGAGGGCATTGGATGCATTTTTCCTATCCAGATTTCCAGTCGGTTCATCCGCCAATAACAGGCTAGGTTGATTGACCAGTGCTCGAGCCAAGGCGACTCTTTGCTGTTGTCCGATAGAAAGTTGACCGGGCAAATGATGAAACTTTTCTTCAAGGCCAACTTTCATGAGCAAATGGCTGGCCCATTGCTTGTCTGTCTTGCCGGCAAAGGACATTGGGAGCAATACATTTTCAAGGGCCGTGAATCCCCGCAGTAGATTGAATGTCTGAAATACATAACCAATTGAGCTTGCTCGTAATTGATCACGCTTAGTTTCACAGAGACTGGTTAATTCCACATTATCGAGAAATATTTTTCCTTCATCAGGAGAGAGAATTCCAGCAAGTAAATGAAGGAATGTGGTCTTTCCCGATCCACTTTCTCCTCGCAACGCAACCATCTCTCCTTGTTTCATTAAAAACTCATTCACTCGGACCACGGGAGTAACCGTTTCTTTTATTCCTGCGAAGGACTTAGAAAGATTTTTTACTTCAAGCATTGCAACACCTAATCACACGATAAATTAAAGTTATCTTGGAGCAAGAAAAGAGGGTAATCATAACAGTAAAAATATTCTTGAATTTGAAAAAATCCAACTCATTGACCAGCCTAAATAATCCAATACAAAGAAAGTGAATTTTCGATTCGAATCACTTTTGTTTATAGGTTGCAAAAAAATGTTCTAATCATTGACGAATTTCATAAACACAGCGAAAACATATACCATGCGTCTGAGTATTCTTTATTGCCTGATTATTTTACAATTATTCATTGGACGAATGACCGGTCAAAATTCATTTCGTGCGAAATATCGGGAATGGATCGAAGATAATGACCGGGTAGAAGTAAGGTCCTGGTACGCTGAAAGTGAACATGACCTCACCAACGGCTGGGCGGTGGAAGTCCTCGGAACAATTGACGCTTGGTCAGGTGCTACCCCGACTGGATTACCTCCGGAAAAAAGCAGTCCTTCGAACCCCAATGAATGGTTATCCTATGTCGAGGAAGAAGTGCGTAATGCCGGCCAATTGATTTTGACTAAAAAAACTCCTGAGTATGAGATCGACTGGGAACATGGAATAAGTGATGAACCCGATTATCTTTCTCGGAGCTATGCGATTCGATATGCCCATAAACTCGCCAGTCAGACATTAATTATAAATGGTGGACTTTTCTATCATGATGATGAGGTCAAAGATCTCTGGTCAGGAATTGAAAAAAGTAAAAGTAATACTGGTCTTGTCCTCGGGATTCATCGTCTTCTCAACCCCAATACTGCGATCACCTGCAACCTCTCCTTCCTTAGGCCCGAAGGATATTTAAATGATCCTTACAAGATAGTTGCCGCACAGGAGACCTTTTTTTTCGGGGATGGTTCGAGTGTTTCAACCATTAATCCCTTTCGTGAGAACAGACCAAACCGGAGAAATATATTTATTCTATTTTCAGAAGTCTCCAACTTCAGTGACGAGTTAAACGCAGGTGCACTCGGAAATTATCGTTATTTTCAGGACAATTACGATCTTCAGGGGCACACTTTTGAACTCGAATGGAATAAGAAGATAGACGATGAGTGGATCGTTTCTCCACGTGGCCGATTTTATCGGCAAAGCCAGAGCAACTTTTATCAATCGGAAATCCGAGAGTATCAGTCTTATTTGGACAATCCAAATCCACATAATGGTCCTTTTTATTCTTCTGACTATCGACTTTCTTCTTTCGACAGCCTGTCTCTAGGAATTAAAATTGTTCACATGGTAAAGGATGATTTAAAAGTAGACTTCAGTTATGACCGATATCGTACAAAAGGTCGCGATTCGATCACTAGCCAACTGGTCTATCCGCAGGCCAATGTTTTTTCATTTGGATTTCAATGGGATTACTAGAAAATTCAAGCCTTCGTTCATTTTCCATGATTCGCGCCGGCGATCATGCCAAGCTTTCATTTCATGCTTTCGGAACAAACTGTGAGGTAATTTTAAGAAACGAGGAGTTTGATCCTTCCGCTGAAATTGAAAACGATGTGCTCACATGGGTCGACTGGTTCGAAAAAAGATACTCAAGATTTTGTAATAATAATTGGCTTTCAAAGGTGAACCAAAACGCCGGGATTTCTGAAGTGGAAATACAAGAAGAAGCCCTCGCCATTTTAGACGCCTGCCAGTACGCTTATTTTCTGAGTGAGGGCATTATCGATGCCTCTCATCTTCCTCTGGCAAAGATTTGGGAGCGGGCCAGAAAACACAAGAAATTACCTTCCGAGTACGAAATCCAACACGCTTCTTCATTAGTGGGATGGGAAAAAGTTGTCCGCTCGAACGACTCGGTCTTTTTACCTTCGGTTGGAATGGGCTTAGACTTCGGAGGTGTCGGAAAAGAGCTTGCGGTGGACCAAGTGGCTCGCTCACTCACTCTGCATGGCGTACCAAACTTTTTAATCAATTTTGGCGGAGATGTTTTTGCAAAGGGTAAATCTCTGGAAAATCAAGCCTGGAAAGTTGGAATTGAAAAGGTTGGTGGCGGAATCCAGCCAATTTGTATTCTAAATCTTCAAAATGCCGGTCTTGCCACATCCGGAAACTATCAAAAATTCTTTGATTTGAATGGTAAAAGATATGGACATTTGATTGATCATCGAACTGGTTATCCAACAATTTTTTCCTCTCTTTCATGTTCCGTAATCAGTCCCTCCTGTATGAAAGCAGGAATTCTATCAACCACATGTATAATGGATGGAAAAAAAGAGGGAGAAAGTAAATTAGATAGACAGTGGGATTCAGCTGGTTGCATTCAAGATTTTGACTCCCATTGTTTTTCAAGTAGATTCTTTCAATTAACTAAATGAAAAAAATTTCTGGATTGTTATTAATTTTGCTTGGCACAGTTTTTTCAAGTTGTACGCCCAACACTACAGTAAGTGTTTTGGAAAGGTATCGGTTTGCCGATTATACAATAGATCCCAATCGCGACCCTTTAACGATAAAGATGAATGACCATGCTTTTTTCTCACGCGAAGGATCTTTCGGGGGTCGCGGTGCCGGGGGGGGAGGATGTGGATGCAATTGATCAAAAATTTTCGAATGGTATGGGCTTGCAGTCTTATCTTTGCCTCCAATCTAAAGTTGCAGTTTTTCAAGTTTGCCCAAGGTGCATTCCAAGCCATACGCCTTCCCACTGATTTCTCCAGTTCCTTTCAAATTGTAACTCCCCTTGTTTCGACCACCTTTTTGACCCATGCCATGTCAGGGGCGACTACTGAAGTGCGTTCCACTCAAAAAAATTCCATGGAAATTGAAGTCGGTGAAGATTTTAATTATAATTTTTACATCCAGGGAAAAAGTCCGACAAGCATTGAGGTCAGTCAGCTTCCCGCGGGATTATCGAAAACTCTTTCCACAAGATCCGGGTCCATCACCGGGTCAATTGAACAGCCAGGTGATTATTTAATTTCCATACATGGTTATAATTCAATTTGGAATGCATATACGCCGACGTTCGAACTTTCCATTTCCGTAACCTCCACAAAAGCGGATCCATTAACTTCACTCTTTCCCAATGACCAGTTAACTTCTTTGGGTTCCAGTTGGTATTCCTCTTCCTGGCTCGGTGAATTTTATTCAAACAATCAGAATAATTGGATTTATCATAAAAGACTCGGTTGGGTTTATCTCTATTCTGAGGAAGGAAAAGATTACTGGGTCTTTGATGAAAATCTCGGCTGGCTTTTTGTTAATGCATCCATTTACCCCTTTTTTTACAGCTTCGAAAAATCAAACTGGCTTTACCTTTTTCCTGAGACCACCGACAAACATTTTTGGGATTACTCGTCGAACTCCTCCCTCGAACACTCTTTGTGATCAAACCCTACAACCCCGAACAAACCAAATATTTCAAAACTCCGAAATACACTGGGGTTACCCTGTCCCTGCTCTCTTTATTCGTTCTAGCTTCAATGCTTGTGGTTTGGCAGAAAACTACCACTTCAATCATTCATGAAGATGAAATTTTAGTGCTCGCTGATTCATTTTCAAAAGAGCCTATTACACATGCAGTCAATGAATTCATCCTTGAAATGAATCTAACCGTGAAAGTTTCCTTTCATTCCAAAAAAGAATTAGATTCTATACTCAAAGAATCTCTTACCTCCGACCTTTACCTACTTATGGAAGATGACCTGAATTCCACAAAAAGGTCATCACTTTTTTTGGAAAGAATTCCCGTTGCACACAAAACACTCAACCAATTACTAGAGAAGGAATCGGGTATTATTAATTCTAAAAACACTGCCCTGCTTGCATGCATTCCATTTCATTCTAAGAAATCATCGGATTCCTTGCTTCTCGCTCGCTACCTTGCCGCTCCATCAAGGGGTCAGTTCCAATTTGCAAAGTCTGGATGGACTGGAGTGGATGGAGACACATGGGGAAAAAATCCAAGAATAAAGATTTTTTGCGGCCTGACCACCAAAGATCGGATTGACCAAAAAGTTCGTCAGTTTGAGTCACGAGAAGGTGTGTCCGTTGATATTGAATCCTTTCAAAACACTGACCTCGAAAAAACGATTCAAGTACTGGCAAAAAGTAATGCCAAGAACTACATGCCCGATCTCATTATTCTTGAAAAAGAGAATTTTGATACTAAGAGATTTCCTTTTAAAAAGGAATCCTCGACTTCTTTGATTCATTTAGAAACTAGATTTGAATTAATCTGCCAACGCCTATTAAGCCATTTGAAGACATCTTGAAAATGAATTTTTCATTTCAACCCAGATCAAATTTTTACTTCTTACTAGCCATTGATTATCTTTTTACTGCATGAACGCGGCCTTTTATTTTTTTGTTTTTCTGTGTTTAATCCCCAGTTCGTTTGGAGATTTGGCGGAATCTTTGCCTTGGCATAAAAAAGTTCCTGAAAATCAAAACGATTTGCGAATCATACAATCGCACCTTCAAACATTACTACCTGCTTGTGAAAAAGCTGTTGTTGCGATCGAAGTAAATGATGGAGCGGGAAGCGGAGTTATAATTTCCGAAGATGGATTGGTTTTGACCGCTGCCCATGTAATTGGAAAAAGTGGTAGAAAATTGTCGGTTCGTTTAGCAGACGGGACAAAAGCCTCTGCTGTTTCCCTAGGTGGTTCCGAAATCTCGGACGCTGGAATGATCAAAATAACCGGCCCAGGACCATGGCCTTACACAAAAATAGCACCAAGCGGATCGACTTCAATTGGAGACTGGTGTTTTGCCCTTGGTCATCCAGGTGGTTTTGACAAAAAAAGAGGAATCATCGTCCGGGTCGGGCGGGTAATCGCACAAAAAGATGAAACTATGCAAACAGACAGTAGATTGCTCGGCGGTGATTCAGGTGGACCCTTATTTGATTTTGATGGAAATGTCATTGCTATACATAGCAGGATATCAAGGGCTCCCGATGAAAACTATCATGTGCCGGTCGATTCCTTCCATGCCAACTGGGATTTTTTCAAAAATCAAAAGTTACTCACCCTAGACGATCTTGTGAAAGGTGGATTCTTGGGGCTCTCTTGCGAGGAGTATGAAGCCAGCGGACTGCTTGTGACTAAAATAGTTGAAGAGACTCCGGCGGAAAAATCTGGATTACTGAAAGATGACATTCTTCTCTCGCTCAATGGTGAAAAATTAGACACTCGTGAGGAACTGACCATTCTTGTCTCTTCAATGAATGCCGGAGATCTCATAGTTCTGGAATATTTAAGAAATGGAAAGCTCCTGTCTTCTAAGATTAAACTTGGCAATCGCCCGAAATGAAAAGCTTGATTTCGACGCTGGCCCCCTTGTTTTTTTCCCTATTTTGTAAAGGCGAAATTGAACAAAATACAAGCAAAAGCCTCGAACCTCAATTTCGGCTCAATGGAAAAACCACACAACACGCATTCGGAAAAGCTGCAGCTATCGCTAACGAATCAACGGTAAGGCTTGAGCGTAATGGAAAAGTCATCGCTTTGGGTGCAATCGTTGATTCAAGAGGATACATTCTAACAAAGGCAAGTTCATGCGTTGGAGCACGACAGGCGGTCGCAAGCGATGGACAATCTTATGACATTCGAATTCGTAAACGGGAGGAAAAACTCGACCTTGCGATCTATGAAATGATTTCTTCAAACAGAACTTTTCCAACAGTTAAATGGAATGAAGGCCAAACAAAAAAATTTCCCGCTTGGGTTTTGGCTTCCTCTATCGATCTGAGCGAAATTCGTGTCGGCGTGTCAAGTGGAACTCCTCGAAAAATCGGTCGTGAGGGAGGAGTAATGGGAGTATTGCTAGGGGCTGATGGCAAGAGAAACGGGGGCATTCGAATTGCCGAGGTTGTACCACAGGCAGCCGCCTACAAGGCCGGTCTTCAAAACAATGATGTAATTGTTAAAATTGATGGAAGAAAGGTAGTTTTGCGTGACCAAGTAATTAAATTAGTCAGTAACAAGGACCCCGGTGATTTGATTCGGGTGGAAGTCGAAAGAAAATCGAAAACTCTTACCTTCGGGGTTACGCTTGGCCATCGATCCGTGACCTTTGATCTTTTTAATCGGAATCTTCAAATGAGCGGCCCCGTTTCGAAGAGAAAAGACAACTTTCCTCAAGTTCTTCAGCATGATCTCCCTCTTCCAAAGGAAGGAATGGGGGGACCTGTGTTTGATTTGGATGGAGGTTGTGTCGGAATCAACATAGCCAGAATCGACCGCGTCACCATCTATTCCCTCCCAGGGGAACTCGTGAATCGTGCATTAATTAATTTGATTCCAGAGGAATAAACCTGATTACCTCAAAGGGTACCCAAGCACTACCCTAAAGCCGATTTCCGAACCCCTCCATGAAGGTTCAAGGCTTTCTCTTGCTGCTGACCTTGCACTTTGTGCAGGTCGCAAAAAGCTTCCGCCGCGCAGAACCCTTTTAGTTCCTCGAATTGGTCCAATCGGATCAATGCTGATTTCGTCCTTTGAATAATACCCGTAAAAATCATAGCACCATTCCATGATATTACCATGCATATCATGAATACCCCATGAGTTAGGCTCGAACTTTGGCTTGTTTGGATCGATCGATATTAGTTTCTTCCGATTGATTAAATAATCAGTTCGTCCTATTAGATTTCCTGCGCGACCGCCGTTTATGTTTGCATTCATGCCTGAAAGGCTTTCACCATCACCCAGTCCTGCGACTCCCAGATTACCTGCCCTACAAGCATATTCCCACTCCGCTTCAGTTGGTAAGCGGTAAATCAATCCATCGGGGAGAAATCCATTTTCATGGGCCCAAGCGGTCTTATTCGAACAGAATGAGACTGCTTGTGAATACGAAATATCAGTCACCGGTAGATTTCTTTTCTCCCGAAGCAGAGTATTTAAACTTTTGATGACAACCTGCAATTCTCCGACGTTAAGATTTCCTACCTCTATCTTCTTTCCCCTACTTTTACTCAATAGACCAACAAAAGCACCAAGCTCTTGACAATTCACAAAAATTGAATCTTGAGGCTTAGAAATATACTCTTTGAATTTATTTAAAATAATGGGTAAATCTTTTGATTCACTGATTGATTCGGAGAGAAGGTTTTGGAATGGAAGGATATTTTCTACTTCCTTCTCAACCACCCATTTTCCAAGCTCTAGGGCATTTTGAGGCAAACTGAAGAAAACTTCCTTCCTCAGTGCATCTCCAAATCTTTGATTCCATTCCTTAATCGTAGTTTCGAATTTGGAAATGAAAAAAAGACGAGTTATTCTTACCATATGTTG
>MDTC01024167.1_pt1 | contig 10550 bp, 7 predicted proteins | sample 811181 | NCBI WGS metagenome assembly MDTC01 (sample SAMN05326644, study PRJNA326480) | marine metagenome | isolation source: seawater | place: Pacific Ocean: North | collected 2011 | reverse complement strand
CGGCGGTTGGGCATCATGGCGCCGCGGTGGGGACTGGTCGTCGGTTCGGCGGCGGTGCTGGTGTGCAGGGGTGCGGTGGGGCGGGCCAGGGTGGGGAACAGCAACCCGCCGGTGGCTTCGGTGGTGTAGGTGTGCCCGGTGGGGGCGGTGAACATGATGGTGCCGTCGGGGCGCTGCTGATCGGTCCAGCCCAGCGGGCCGGTGTAGAACGTTTTGATCAAATGATGAGCACGGCAGTAGTGCTTGAGCCCGGAGGGGTGGGTGAGCCCGACCGGCCAGGGTTGGGTGTGGTCGAGATCGCAGCGCGCGACCGGGGCGTCGCAGCCGGGCCAGCGACAGGTCAGATCGCGCCAGCGCAGGAAATCGGTCAGCGGCGCCGAGGCGCGATAACCCGGTTCTGGGGCCGGGCCGGGCAGCCGGACCGGGGTGAGCTTCGCGCCGCGGGCGGCGGTGCGCACCGTCTCGGCGGGCTGGACCCCGAATCCGGGCAGATAGCCCGGGGCGGTGCTGCTGCCGGCGAGGGTGCTCTGCTCGGCCAGCAGATGGATCACGATCTGGGCGGCGCCGTCACGCACGCTGCGGTTGGGGCACTGCGCATCAGGGCATTGGCAGGCCAGGCTGGTTTCCCAGCGTCCGATCGCTCCGCAGGCATCGGCGCGGCGTTGGGCGGTGGTGCGCGGGTCGGCGTCGCACACGGTGGCCGCGATCGCGGTGATGCGGGCCTGCAGCGCGGCGGCGTCCATGGCGTGCAGCGCGCCGCCGATCAGCGCCATACCCGCCGCGGTGGGGTGGGGGTCGATATCGAGGTAGCGCTGATCCCGAACTTCGGGCGGCACCCGCTGCCCGGCGGGGTCGACCATGGCCACCCACTTATCGATACGGTCGCGCAGCGCGTTGTGCGAGAACCGGTTCCAGCGTCCCACCCGCTCGGCCAGCGCCTCGTCGAGAGAGCCGATCACCTCGTCGTCGACGTTGTCGGTGCGGGCGATGATGATCCGCAACGCCCGGTAGTCGATGTCGCCGGCGGCGAACACCTCCGCCACCCGGGGCAGCCGGTCGAACAGCGAGACCGCCATGCGGACCTGCACCCCGGCGCGGGCGCGGCTGATGTTCTGCGCCGCGGAGACCTCCGCGGCCACCGCGTCGAAGATGTCGCCGGCCCAGTGCTGGCGGCCTTCGTAGTCACGGCAGCGCTGGGCATACAACCGGGCCACCGCCTTCAACCGGGCCGCGATCGCCGCCGACTCCGCGCGCACCGCCGAGGCCATCGCCTCGATACACCCCGCCGCCTCGCAATCGAACATGTGTTCTACTGTAGACGCGGGGTGTGACAAGTCAGCGCGAGCGCAGATCCTTCCGCAGGATCTTGCCCGAGGCCGACTTCGGCACCGCATCGATGAACTCGACCTTGCGGACCTTCTTGTACGGCGCGACGTGTTCGGCGACGAACGCCATCACGTCATCCTCGGTCAGCTCAGAGTCGGACTGCTTGACGACGAACGCCTTCGGCACTTCCTCGCCTTCGTCGTCGAGTGCGCCGACCACCGCGGCGTCGGCAATGTCGGGGTGGCTCAACAGCACGGCTTCCAGTTCGGCCGGCGGCACCTGGTAGCCCTTGTACTTGATGAGCTCCTTGAGGCGATCGACGATGTAGACGCACCCGTGCGCGTCCACCTGAGCGAGATCCCCGGTGTGCAGCCAGCCGTCGTCGTCGATGGTCGCCTTGGTGGCCTCGTCGTTGTTCAGATACCCGGCCATGACGTTGGGGCCCTTGAACCAGAGTTCGCCCGTCTCACTCAAACCCTCTTCGGGAACGGGGATTTCACGCCCCGTCTCGGGGTCGACGATCTTGGATGCGGCATTGGAGACGGTCCAGCCGACCGAACTGAGCGGCGCCTCGACACGCATGTCGTGCTCGCCGTAGTCGAACGGGGTGATGTGACTGACCGGGCTGAGCTCGCTCATGCCGTATCCCTGTACGACCGTGCACCCCAACCGCTCGGCGACCGCATGTCCGAGGTCGGCATCCAACGGTGCGGCTCCCGACATGACCACGTTCAGCGAGGACAGGTCGTAGTCGTCGATCAACGGGTGCTTGGCCAGCGCGACCGCCACCGGAGGTGCGATGAATGCGACGGTGCACCGGTGTTCGGCGATGTTGCCGAGGAACTCGCCGAGGTCGAAACTCGGCATGATGACGAGGCGGGCGCGGGCGTGCAGTGCCGCATTGAGCAGCACGGTCATGCCGTAGATGTGAAAGAAGGGCAGGACGGCCAGCACCACGTCGTCACTCGTCATGCCGTGCAGCGGTCGGATCTGGGCGACGTTGGCGACCAGGTTGCGGTGGGTGAGCATGACGCCCTTGGGATTGCCGGTCGTGCCCGAGCTGTACGGCAGCACCGCCAGATGCGCCGACGGAGCGAAGCTGACGTCTGGCGCGGGGGTTCGCGCCGCGAGCAGGTCGTCGGCGTTGGGGTGGCCGTCGATGTCGCGGCCCGCACCGTCGAGAACCACCACGTTCTCCGCAGGCAGGCCCGCCGCGGCCGCTCCCTCCCGGGCTTGTTCGCGCAGCGGGCTCACGGTCACCAACATGGTGGCTTTGGAGTCGGTCAGCTGCTTGGCGATGTCCTTGGCCGTGAACAGCGCATTGATGGTGGTTGCTGTCGCGCCGGCACGCAGGATGCCGTGGAAGGCGACCGCGAACGCCGAGCTGTTCGGAGCGAGCAGTCCGACCACATCGCCGACGCCGAGGCCGCGGGCGGCCAATCCGCCGGCGAAGGATTCGATGCGGGCGACCATCTCCCGGTAGGAGGTCTGTCTGCCGGACTTGGCGTCGATCAGGGCGACACGGTCGGCGTCGTGGTCGTGGAGGTCTTCGAAGAGATAGTCGTAGACACTCGCGGTGGGGATGTCGACTTCGGGGAAAGGGCTGGAGAAACTCATGGCAGCTCTGATCGAAGCATGTCCGGGTGCCGCATGGGTCAACGTTGGTCGAGCTGCTTGATCGATTTCTTCGGTGCGACCATCCGGAAGGACGCGTCGATCAGCTCCGTGACCTCGGCCCAGTCGACCGGGGCTGCCTCGAAATCCAGTCCGAGCCAGCCGAACGGTCCCATGTAGGCGGGGAAGAAGAACCGGCTGTCCTGCTCCAGTGCCTGCCGTTCGCTGTCGTCGACCTTGACCAGCACACAATGCGGGTACCGGGTCTGCTCACCACCGGCAGCGCTCTTCGCCGAACCGCCGTAAACCGCGAACATCTTGGGCGCGCAGAACACCGGCCTGCCGTGGGAGATCTTCTCGAACGTCTCGGGGAATCCGAGCGCGATTCGGCGTACCTCCGCCAGGCCCATGTCGTCGTCGCGGAACATGATCGGGTGCGGCATGGGGTCAGGTTATGCGCGCGGTCCGACGGCCGCGGTGGACCGTCGTGTCGGTGTCCTTCGATAACCTGCCAGGGTGAGTCCGAAGGCGAGTCAAGATCCCGAGGCCGCGCTGGCCGAGCAGGCCGACGGCGCGGTCGACGCCGTTGACGCCGACCTGCGCCGGCAGTGGCAGGAACTCGCCGAGGAAGTGCGCGGTCACCAGTTCCGCTACTACGTGCGCGACGCGCCCATCATCTCCGATGCCGAGTTCGACACGTTGCTGCGCGAGCTCGAGGCGCTCGAGAAAGCCCACCCGCAGTTGCGGACGCCCGATTCGCCCACCCAGCTCGTCGGCGGTGCCGGCTTCGCCACCGACTTCACCTCCGCCGACCATCTCGAGCGGATGCTGAGTCTGGACAACGTCTTCACCCCCGACGAACTCGGCGCGTGGGCCGCCCGCATCAAGAGTGAGATCGGCGACGGCGCGCACTACCTGTGTGAGCTGAAGATCGACGGCGTGGCGCTGGCGCTGGTCTACCGCGACGGGCGATTGGTCCGTGCGGCGACCCGCGGCGACGGCCGCACCGGCGAGGATGTCACCCTCAACGCCCGCACCATCGACGACGTGCCTGAGAAGCTCACCGGCACAGAGGAGTTCCCGGTTCCGCAGGTGCTCGAGGTCCGCGGCGAGGTGTTCTTCCGGGTAGCCGATTTCGAGGAACTCAACGCAGGACTGGTCGCCGACGGCAAGCCGCCCTTCGCGAACCCCCGTAACAGTGCCGCGGGTTCGCTGCGGCAGAAGAACCCGGCGGTCACGGCTCGGCGCAAGCTACGCATGATCTGCCATGGGCTCGGCCATCTGGAAGGCCCTCAAGGCTTTACCTTCGCCTCACTGCACGACGCCTACCGGGCGCTGGGGCAGTGGGGCCTGCCGGTCTCGACCCACACCGCACAGGTCCAGGGTCTGGAAGCAGTGACCGAACGCATCGCCTACTGGGGTGAGCACCGCCACGACGTCGATCACGAGATCGACGGGGTGGTGGTCAAGGTCGACGAGGTGGCGCTGCAGCGCCGGCTCGGATCGACCTCGCGCGCGCCGCGCTGGGCGGTCGCCTACAAGTACCCACCTGAAGAGGCGACCACCAAACTTCTCGACATCCGCGTCAACGTCGGCCGGACCGGCCGGGTCACGCCGTTCGCCTACATGGAACCGGTCAAGGTGGCCGGGTCGACCGTCGGGCTGGCCACGCTGCACAACGCCTCGGAGGTCAAGCGCAAGGGCGTGCTCATCGGCGACACCGTGGTGATCCGCAAGGCCGGCGACGTCATCCCCGAGGTGCTCGGCCCGGTCGTGGACCTGCGCGACGGGTCCGAGCGCGAGTTCGTCATGCCCACCCACTGTCCCGAGTGCGGAACCGAACTCGCTCCCGCCAAGGAGGGTGATGCCGACATCCGCTGCCCCAACTCGCGCTCGTGCCCGGCGCAGTTGCGGGAGAGGGTGTTTCACGTCGCCGGGCGTGGTGCGTTCGACATCGAGGGCCTGGGTTATGAGGCTGCGACCGCTCTGCTGCAGGCCGGCGTCATCACCGACGAAGGCGACCTGTTCGGCCTCACCGCCGACGATCTGCTGCGCACCGAGCTGTTCACCACCAAGGCCGGCGAGTTGTCGGCCAATGGCAAGCGCCTGCTGGCCCGCCTCGGCCAGGCGAAGGCGCAACCGCTGTGGCGGGTGTTGGTGGCGCTGTCGATCCGCCATGTCGGGCCGACCGCGGCTCGTGCACTGGCGACCGAATTCGGCAGCCTCGAGGCCATCGAATCCGCCTCCGAGGAGCAGCTGGCCGCCACCGAGGGAGTGGGCCCGACCATCGCGGCGGCGGTGATCGACTGGTTCACCGTGGACTGGCACCGCGCGATTGTCGAGAAGTGGCGCGCGGCCGGTGTGCGGATGGCCGACGAACGAGACGCCAGCATCGCGCGCACGCTCGAAGGATTGACCGTGGTGGTGACGGGGTCGCTGACCGGGTTCTCCCGCGACGGCGCCAAGGAAGCGATCATCACCCGGGGCGGTAAGGCGTCTGGCTCGGTCTCGAAGAAGACCGACTACGTCGTCGCCGGGGATTCGCCGGGATCCAAGTACGACAAGGCGATCGAGCTCGGGGTGCCGGTGCTCGACGAGGACGGCTTCAGCCGATTGCTCGAGCAGGGCCCGGAGGGGGTCTAGCCGCCCAGGCCGTGATCGCCGCGACTCACCCCGCGAACGTGGCCGCCTACCCGGAAGGTGGCCACCTACCCGGTGATCGTCGCGACGATGCCGGCGAGGTAGCCCAGTCGGGCCACCTCGCTCGGCCGGAATTCCGGACCGCCGGGGCGACCGAGCACCAGGGCGGTGGCCGGTTCTCCCAGCGGCGCGGCGGCCAACGTGGTGTCCATGTCCCGCCACACCTGCGGCACCCAGTCCGCGGTGGCGTCCAGCGCCTGGGCCCGGTGGATCGGCAGCCACGGCGTTTCCGCTGCCACCGTCTCCGGGGCTCCGGAGCTGCCCACCACCCGCTCGGGACCCGCGTCGTTCAGCCTGGTCACCGTGCACCAGCCGACGCGCAGCACCTTGGGCGCCTGATCGACAAGCACCTGCAACTGCTCGAGCCTGCCGTCGGCAGCCGCGACATGGTCGATCAGCTCGAGCTCGCGGTGAGCCTCGAGCAGCCCGGTGTGCGGCCGGATGCTGTCGACGTAGACCCCTTTGATCTTCTCGGCGGCCGTGATGAGCATGTCCGGCATGGCGCCGGGCGGTAGCTCGACGACGAGATCGTCGACTGCGTAGCCCGCGGCCCGCTCGACCACGTCGAGCGAAAGAATGTCGGCACCCGTGGAGCCCAAGGCCACGGCCAGGGAGCCGAGGCTGCCGGGCCTGTCCTCCAGCTGGACCCGTAGCAGATACGAAGGCACGCGCAACACTGTGTCACGGACTGCCTGGCGCAGGCGACTCGGACGACGGCCCCGCCGGGGCGTTGAACTAGGCTTCGTGGTCGTGTCCCAGATCTCCCGAGACGAGGTTGCGCACCTGGCGCGGCTGGCCCGACTCGCTCTGACCGACAGCGAGTTGGACAGTTTCGCCGGCCAGCTCGATGCCATCCTCGGCCATGTCAGCCAGATCCAGGCCGTCGACGTCACCGGCGTCGAGGCCACCGACAACCCGTTGAAGGACGTCAACGTCTTCCGGCCCGATACCCCGGCGCCCTGCCTGACCCAGGACCAGGCGCTCGCCGAGGCGCCGAACGCGGTCGACGGGCGCTTCGCCGTGCCCCGGATCCTCGGAGAAGCAGAGTGAGCGACCTGACGCGGCTCGACGCCGCCACACTGGGCGCGAAGATCGCTGCCAAAGAGGTGTCCTCGACCGAGGTGACCCAGGCTTGCTTGGACCAGATCGCTGCCACCGACGGCGCGTACAACGCGTTCCTGCACGTCGCCGGTGACCAGGCGCTGGCCGCCGCGGCCGCCGTCGACGCCGCACTCGCCGCCGGCGAGAGCCCGGCCTCCCCGCTGGCCGGGGTGCCGCTGGCCCTCAAGGACGTCTTCACCACCACCGACATGCCCACCACCTGCGGGTCGAAGATCCTCGAAGGCTGGATGTCGCCGTACGACGCCACGGTGACCGCGCGGCTGCGCCAGGCCGGCATCCCGATCCTCGGCAAGACCAACATGGACGAGTTCGCCATGGGCAGCTCGACCGAGAACTCCGCGTACGGGCCGACCCGCAATCCGTGGGACACCGAGCGGGTGCCCGGCGGATCGGGCGGTGGCAGCGCGGCAGCCCTGGCGGCCTTCCAGGCGCCGCTGGCCATCGGCTCCGACACCGGCGGGGCGATCCGCCAACCCGCCGCTCTGACCGCGACCGTCGGCGTGAAACCCACCTACGGCACCGTCTCGCGGTACGGGCTGATCGCGTGCGCATCCTCCCTGGACCAGGGCGGACCCTGTGCGCGTACCGTGCTCGACACCGCGCTGCTGCACGCCGTGGTCGCCGGTCACGATCCGCGCGACTCGACCTCGGTCGATGCCGCCGTCCCCGACGTCGTCGGTGCAGCCAAAGCCGGCGCCAACGGTGACCTCAGAGGCGTGCGCGTCGGCGTGGTCAAACAGTTGCGCAGCGGCGAGGGTTACCAGCCGGGTGTGCTGAGTGCGTTCAACGACGCAGTCGACAAGCTCACGGCGCTCGGCGCGGAGGTCAGCGAGGTGGACTGCCCGCACTTCGACTACTCGCTGCCCGCCTACTACCTCATCCTGCCCTCGGAGGTGTCGTCGAACCTCGCGAAGTTCGACGGCATGCGCTACGGCCTGCGCGTCGGTGACGACGGCAGCCACAGCGCCGAGGAAGTGATGGCCCTGACCCGCGCCGCGGGCTTCGGACCGGAGGTCAAGCGGCGAATCATGATCGGTGCCTACGCGCTGTCGGCGGGCTATTACGACGCCTATTACAACCAGGCGCAGAAGGTGCGGACCCTGATCGCGCGCGACCTGGACGAGGCGTACCGCAGCGTGGACGTGCTGGTCTCACCGGCAACGCCGAGCACGGCGTTCCGCCTCGGCGAGAAGGTCGACGATCCGCTGTCGATGTACCTGTTCGACCTGTGCACGTTGCCGCTGAACCTTGCCGGGCACTGCGGAATGTCGGTGCCGGCGGGGCTCTCCCCGGACGACCAGCTGCCGGTGGGGCTGCAGATCATGGCGCCGGCGTTGGCCGACGACCGCCTCTACCGTGTCGGCGCCGCGTTCGAGGTTGCCCGCGGTCCGCTGCCGACGGCGGTCTGAAAGGGCAAGATGGGTCGCATGCGCACGCGAGGAGCGGAACAGACACTGCGCACGCGAGGAGCGAGATAGATCATGCGGATCGGAGTGCTGACCGGAGGCGGGGACTGCCCGGGGCTCAACGCGGTCATCCGGGCGGTCGTGCGCACCTGCGACGCCCGGTACGGCTCGTCGGTGGTGGGTTTCCAGGACGGGTGGCGCGGCCTGTTGGAGAACCGCCGCATCCAGCTGCACAACGACGACCGCAACGATCGGCTGTTGGCCAAGGGCGGCACGATGCTGGGGACCGCGCGCACCAACCCCGACCGGCTCCGTGCCGGGCTCGACGAGATCAAGCAGACGCTCGACGACAACGGCATCGACGTGCTGATCCCGATCGGCGGCGAAGGCACCCTGACCGCGGCCAGCTGGTTGTCCGAGGAGGGTGTGCCCGTCGTGGGGGTGCCCAAGACCATCGACAACGACATCGACTGCACCGACGTCACGTTCGGCCATGACACGGCGCTGAACATCGCCACCGAGGCGATCGACCGCCTGCACAGCACCGCCGAGTCGCATCAGCGGGTCATGCTCGTCGAGGTGATGGGCCGCCACGCGGGCTGGATCGCGCTCAACGCCGGGCTGGCCGCCGGTGCGCACATGACGTTGATCCCCGAACAGCCGTTCGACGTCGAAGAGGTGTGCCGCCTGGTCAAGGCGCGTTTCGTGCGCGGCGACTCGCACTTCATCTGCGTCGTCGCCGAGGGCGCCAAACCTGCGGAGGGCTCGATGCAGCTGCTGCAGGGCGGCATCGACGAGTTCGGCCACGAGCGTTTCACCGGGGTGGCCCAGCAGCTGGCCGTGGAGGTGGAGAAGCGCATCAAGAAAGAGGTGCGCACCACCGTGCTCGGCCACGTGCAGCGCGGCGGCACGCCGACCCCGCACGACCGGGTCCTGGCCACCCGCTTCGGCGTCAACGCCGCAGACGCCGCCCATGCCGGCGAATACGGGATGATGGTGTCGCTGCGCGGCCAGGACATCGGCCGGGTGCCGCTGGCCGACGCGGTCCGCCAACTCAAGCTGGTTCCGCAGAGCCGCTACGAGGATGCGGCGGCGTTCTTCGGCTGACGAAGGCGGCGGGAACCGCCCGCACTAGGATCAGGGGCATGTCTGCCGCCACCGCCGAGCTGCTGGATTACACCGAGGTCATCGCCCGCTACGAGCCGGTCCTCGGTCTCGAGGTGCACGTCGAGCTGTCCACCGAGACCAAGATGTTCTGCAGCTGTGCCAACCGCTTCGGCGGCGAGCCCAACACCCAGGTGTGCCCGGTGTGCCTGGGTATGCCCGGATCGCTCCCGGTGCTCAACCAGGTCGCCGTCGAGTCCGCGATCCGCATCGGCCTGGCGCTCAATTGCGAGATCGTGCCGTGGTGCCGCTTCGCCCGGAAGAACTATTTCTATCCGGACATGCCGAAGAACTACCAGATCTCCCAGTACGACGAACCGATCGCCATCGACGGCCACCTCGAGGTGCCGCTGGATGACGGCAGCACCTGGCGCGTGGAGATCGAGCGGGCACACATGGAAGAGGACACCGGCAAGCTGACCCACCTGGGCAGCGAGACGGGTCGAATCGCCGGCGCCACCACATCGCTGATCGACTACAACCGCGCCGGGGTCCCGCTGATCGAGATCGTCACCAAGCCCGTCGAAGGCGCAGGGGAGCGGGCCCCGGAGATCGCCCGGGCGTACGTGACCGCGCTGCGAGATCTGTTGCGGGGCTTGGGGGTTTCCGATGTCCGGATGGATCAAGGCTCGATGCGGTGCGATTCGAACGTCTCGCTCAAGCCGATCGGGCAGGCCGAGTTCGGCACCCGCACCGAAACCAAGAACGTCAACTCGCTCAAGAGCGTCGAAGTCGCCGTGCGCTACGAAATGCGCAGGCAGGCAGCGGTTCTGGAATCAGGTGGAACCATCCTGCAGGAGACCCGGCACTTCCACGAGGACGGCTACACCTCGCCGGGGCGCAGCAAGGAGACCGCGCAGGACTACCGGTACTTCCCCGAACCCGACCTGGAGCCGGTGGCGCCCAGCGCCGAGCTCGTCGAGCGGCTGCGTGCCACCATCCCCGAGCTTCCGTGGTTGTCGCGCAAACGCATTCAGCAGGACTGGGGTGTGTCCGACGAGGTGATGCGCGACCTGGTCAACATCGGCGCGCTCGATCTGATCGCCGCGACCGTCGACCACGGCGCGTCCAGCGATCAGGCCCGCGCCTGGTGGGGCAACTTCCTGGTGCAGAAAGCCAACGAGTCTGGAGTCGAACTCGACGCGCTGCCGATCACGCCGGCCCAGGTCGCCGCCGTGGTCAAGCTCGTCGACGAGGGCAAGCTGTCCAACAAGCTGG
>MDTC01231304.1_pt1 | contig 10551 bp, 7 predicted proteins | sample 811181 | NCBI WGS metagenome assembly MDTC01 (sample SAMN05326644, study PRJNA326480) | marine metagenome | isolation source: seawater | place: Pacific Ocean: North | collected 2011 | reverse complement strand
GGCAAAATAATAGAAAAAATTGGACCAATTTTAGCCATAAATAACAAAGAGTTTACAGATCTGTATGTTGCTGAAAAATTTAATTAAAGATATTCCAGCAGATAAAAGAAATATCTCTATATCTGGAATTGCCTCAAACAGCAGAGAGGTAAAAAAAAATTATATTTTTTTTGCGATTAAGGGAAATAAAATTAATGGAGAAAAATTTATTCATGATGCTATTAAAAAAGGTGCATCGGTAATCATTTGTGCTAAACAATGCAAGTTTAATCATAAAAATATTCAAATTATAAAAACCAATAATATTCGATATGTTCTAAGCGAGGTATCCTCAAGGTTTTATAAATTAAAACCAAAAAATATTATTGCGGTAACAGGTACAAACGGAAAAACATCTGTTGCAGATATTTTTTATCAGATTTTTAGAATTTACAAATTACCTGTAGCAACAATAGGAACTTTGGGTATAAAATACAATGACAAAACTATTAAAACTAATCTTACCTCACCTGATACAATCAATCTTCACAAGTATTTAAATTTTTTAAAAAAGAAAAAAATTAATAATGTAATAATTGAGTCTTCAAGCCATGGTTTGGATCAAAAAAGATTACACCACATAAATTTTAAGGGAGCGATTTTTACAAATTTTAGCCAAGATCATCTAGATTATCACAAAAATATGAAATCTTATTTAAATGCAAAACTTATTTTATTTAGACAAATATTAAAAAAAAATTCTACAATTATATCCGATAAAGCAATTGAACCATTTTCTGTATTAAAGAAAATATCTAAAAATAAAAATTTAAAACTTTTAGATATAAGTCAAGAATTTAAAAATATTAAAAAGTATCACCCAGAATATATAAGTGATTTTAAAATAAAAAATATAGCTATGGCAATTAATGGGATTAAGCTATGTGGATTAAAAGAAAAATTAATTTATAAAGCAATTAAAAAAATAAAAGATGTAAATGGAAGACTTGAACTAGTTAAAAATTATTCTAATGGTGTTAAAGTTTATATAGATTATGCACATACACCTGATGCTTTGTCAAAAACTTTGAAATCTTTAAAGTTTCTTTATAAAAAGAATATATCTTTAGTTTTTGGTTGTGGAGGAGATAGAGATAAAAGAAAAAGACCATTAATGGCAAAGATAGCGAATAAGTATTGTAAAAAAATTTATATAACAGATGATAACCCAAGGAATGAAAATCCGAAAAAAATAAGACAAGTTTTATCAAAGTATATTGATAAAAATAAAACTTTTAATATAAGCAATAGAGCATTAGCAATTAAAAAAGCTATTCAAAATGCTGATCAACAAGACGTAATTCTTATTGCTGGAAAAGGACATGAAGAATTTCAAATTTATAAAAATAAAATTATAAATAATTCGGATAAAAAAATTGTTAGTAAAATAAAATTAAAATTAAAAATTTTAAACAAAAAGCATAAAAATTTTTTTCAAAATAAATCAATTATAAGTCAAATTTTAGGAAAAAAAATGAATGAAAATTTTGATGGACTTTCTACAGATACAAGGAAAATTAAAAAAGATAACTTATTCTTAGCAATAAAAGGAAAAAAATTCGACGGAAATAAATTTGTAGAGAATGCTTTAAAAAAAGGAGCAGGATGCGTTGTTTCCTCTTCAAATAGAAAAAAAAATAATAAAAAAATAATAAAAGTCAAAGAGCCAATAAACTTTTTAAATCGTTTTGCTAAATACAAAAGAGAAATATCATCTGCTAAAATAATAGCAGTTACAGGAAGTGCTGGTAAAACTTCACTAAAAAATCTTATAAAAAATTTATTAAAAAATTTCGGAAAGACCCATTCTTCACCCAGATCTTTCAATAACCATTTAGGCGTCCCGATTAGTTTATCTAATTTAAGTTACGAAGATAGATTTGGAGTTTTTGAGGTGGGCATGAGTAAAGCAGGTGAAATTAAAAAACTAACTAATTTAGTTAAACCTCATATTGGAGTTATAACAAATATAGGGGAAGCGCATATTGAAAATTTTACAAATATTAACGGAATAGCAAAAGCTAAATCTGAAATTATAGAGAACATAATTCCACAGGGAACAATTATTTTGAATAGGGATGATAAATTTTTTAATTATCTATCTAAAAAGGCAAAAGAATGCGGAATTAAAATTTCCTCTTTTGGTGTAAACAAAAAGTCAGACATTTGTTTAAAAAAAATTGTTAAAAAGGGCAATACTTTAAAAATTTTAATTCAAATTAACAATAAAACGACATCTATACAAATAGGAGATTTAAATATAAAAAATGTTCTCTCTTCAGTAGCAGTTTTAAAAGAACTTGGTATTGATATTTCTAAAATAAAAAATAATTTCAAAAATTTTGAGTCTCCAGAAGGAAGAGGTAGAAAATATAATATCAATAGATACAAAAAAAATTTCAAATTAATTGATGAAAGCTATAATGCCAATCCATTGTCTGCAAAAGCTGCTATAAAAAAAATCTCCTCAATAAAAAAAGAAAAATTTAAAAAATACTTAATACTCGGGGATATGCTGGAATTAGGTTCAAGATCTAAAAAATATCATGTAGAACTCTTTAAAGTTATTAACAATTCTGACATCGATAAAGTTTTCATTAAAGGAAAAGAAAGCGTTTTCGCTTATAAACATCTTAATAAAAAAAAAAGAGGAAATATTCTACAATACAACGAAGATATTGATTTAAGCTTAAGCAAAATGATATCTAATAATGATTATCTTATGATTAAAGGTTCTAATGCAACAGGACTTAACGATTTCAGTAAAAAAATGATAAAAGGTACATAAATGCTTTTTAACTTATTAACTTCTTTCATTGACCAATTTTCATTTTTAAACGTATTCAGATACTTGACTTTCAGAACCGGGTTATCAGTTGTGACATCACTAGTAATAGTCTTTATTATTGGAGGGCCACTAATCAAATTGTTTTCAGATAAAATGATTACTGGGCCTATAAGACAAGATGGACCAATAGATCATATTATAAAAAAATCTGGCACACCAACAATGGGTGGAGTAATTATTATTATTGGAATTATTTCAAGTACTCTTTTATGGGCCGATTTGAAAAATATTTATATTTGGACTTTAATTTTCGTATCTTTAGCCTTAGGTGCCTTAGGATTATTAGACGATATACTTAAAATTAAATATAAAAACTCACAAGGATTGAAATCGAGATATAAATTTCTTGGTCAAGTTTTAATAGGAGCAATAACTTTATTAATTTTAATGAAGTTTTCAAATCATGAATACCTAAGTAATCTATATTTTCCTTTTTTTAAAAACTTTATATGGAACATGGGTTTGTTTTTTATTCCTTTTGCCCTATTTGTAATTATTGGAGCTTCTAATGCAGTCAATTTAACCGATGGTCTTGACGGCTTGGCAACTGTGCCAGTTATGTTAGTAGCGCTGTCATTCACATTAATATCGTATGTAGTGGGTAACACCATTTTTTCAGAATATTTACAAATTCAATACATACCTGACGTTGGTGAGTTATCCATCTTTTGTGGTTCAGTAGTAGGGGCCTGTCTTGGTTTTCTTTGGTATAATGCTCCTCCAGCAAAAATTTTTATGGGTGATACAGGCTCACTATCTTTGGGAGGCTCTTTAGCAGCAATAGCAATTATTGTTAAGCATGAAATTGTTTTAGCTATTGTCGGTGGACTATTTGTTTTAGAGACTGCATCTGTAATTATCCAAGTGGCGTCATTTAAGTTAACTGGAAAAAGAATTTTTAAAATGGCTCCTATACACCATCATTTTGAAAAAAAGGGATGGGCCGAGTCAACAATTGTAATTAGATTTTGGATAATCGCTATTATATTAGCATTAGTTGGACTAGCAACATTAAAGTTAAGGTAAAGCATGCTCCAGAATATTAGACTAAAAGAACAATCGTTTCTTGTTTATGGCTTGGGCCTATCCGGTCAATCTGTAGTTAAATTCTTTCAAAAGAATAACTTTAGAAAATTTAAGGTTTGGGATGATAAACAAAAAAAAAAATTTAAAAACTATAGAGCGAAAAGTTTAAAGAAAACATTAAATCAAGTAAATTACATCGTTCTCTCCCCTGGAGTAAGTTTACTTAAAAATAAAATTCTGAGTAAATTCAAAAATAAAATAATTACTGATCTTGATTTATTTTTTTTATATAATAAGAGATTTCAAAGCATTGTCATTACTGGAACAAATGGTAAATCAACTACTTGCAAATTATTAGCACATATTTTTAAAAAAAATAAAATAAGATATCGTGTAGGAGGCAATATAGGTACACCAGTTTTAGAGTTTGAAAATTTTCGAAACGGATATGTAATTATCGAGGCATCTTCATTTCAGTTGTCGCACTCGCAATTTATTTGTCCAGATTATGCATTGTTTCTAAATTTAACAAATGATCATTTAGATTGGCATGGCAGTAGAAAGAATTACTTACGTGCAAAATTAAAAATTTTTCAGCAACAAAAAAAATATCAATATGCAATTTTAAATAAAGAATTAAAAAGAGCCTTTCTAGAAAAAAATTTTTCAAGTAAACTCATTATTCCCAATTTTAAAAATTATAAGAAAATAAAATATCGAATTAAAAATGATTATTTAACATCTGAAATTAATGATGAAAACGTGTGTTTTTTATACACGTTAGTAAAGTTGCTTAAAATTAAAGAAAATTCTTTTATACACGCTATTCAATCTTTTAAAGGGTTGCCTCATAGATTTGAAATATTTTTAAAAAGAAAAAATATTACTTTTATAAACGACTCGAAAGCAACATCATTTTCCGCTAGCCAGCTTGCTTTATCAAGTCTTAAAAATATATACTGGATTTTAGGAGGTCTTCCAAAAATAGGTGATAGATTAGCTATATCGAAATTTAAAAAAAATATAACCAAATGTTACATAATAGGAAAACATACAAATTTTTTCAAAATGCAAATTAAAGATAAATTACCTTATTCTATAACAAAAAATTTAAAAAATTCTTTAGTAAAAATTTTAAAAGACTCTAGTAATAAAAAAAAGACAAAAAAAACAATTTTATTAAGTCCAGCCGCTGCTTCATTTGATCAATTTAACAATTTTGAAACTAGAGGAGAAGTATTTAAGAGGTTATGTAAATTTTATGTCAAAAAACTCGTTTAAATTTTTCTTTATAAATTACTGGAGTAATATAGATAAAAAAATTTTATTAAGTTTTTTAATTTTATTTTTTTTAGGTTTATTTTTTTCTTTTTCATCTACCTCATCTTTGGCTGGCGAAAGGCTAGATAAAGACTATTATTTTTTTTTTACAAAACACTTATTATTTACCTTTTTAGCTTTATCGATTATGTTTTTGATATCAATTATCAGAACCGAGTTTATTATTAAATTTACATCTCATTTATTTATAATTTCTCTCATTCTTTTAGTTCTTGTTCCAATAATTGGGATCGAGGTAAAAGGAGCTAAGCGTTGGCTTGATCTCTATTTTTTCAGATTACAGCCAATTGAGATATTAAAACCTTTATTTATTCTGATTACTGTTAAAATTTTAACTTATGAAAAATTAAAAGATACACAAGTAAAATATATTTTAAGCTTTATTTTATTGAGTTCAATTATAATTTTATTGATAGATCAGCCAGATTTAGGACAATCAATATTGTTAATAGGAAGCTGGGTTGCAACAGTTTTTATATCTGGAGTTAGCTTAACTTATATATTTATATTTTTTTTTCTTTTCATTATTTCTTTAAGTTCAATATTATTTTTTTTACCAGAAAAATTTGGATACGTAATTAATCGCCTTGTTACTTTTTTTGATCCTAATCAAGGAGATAAATTTCAATCATCTTCTGCTTTAGATGCTATTAAATTAGGCGGTCTTACTGGGCAAGGCATGGGAGAAGGTATACTTAAAGAAAGCGTACCCGAAGCACACACGGATTACATTATCTCGGTAATTTCAGAAGAATATGGATCTATAGTTTCCATAATCATATTAATTATATTTTTATATATATCTTTTAGAATTATTAAAAATTGTTTTAACCAAGAAAACCAATTTTTAAAAATTTCATTAAGTGGGCTCGCTTCATTGTTAATATTTCAAACATTTATTCATGCAGGCGTGAATACAAATTTACTACCAACTACTGGTATGACTTTGCCCTTTTTAAGCTACGGCGGATCTTCTCTTATAGGAAGTGCAATTTTAGCAGGATTAGTTTTGAATTATACTAAAAATAAATCTTATTTATATGATTAAGAAAAACATACTAATTGCCACTGGCGGAACAGGAGGTCATATTTTTCCAGCCTACAGTTTAGCAAATTATTTAAAAGAGAAAAATTACACTATCAAATTATCTTCAGATAAAAGAGGCCAAAGGTTTTTGAAAAATATTAAAAGTTTTGAATTAATTAATATACCCTCCTCTCCTCTAATTAAAAAAAATTATTTTAAGTTCTTATTTTCAATTATCACAATTTTTTTTGCAATAATAAAATCTTTTATATATTTATTATTTAATAGGCCATCAATTGTTTTTGGAATGGGAGGTTACTCTTCTTTTCCAGTTTGCTTCGCAGCTTTTATTTTAAAGATTAGATTTGTTATTTATGAAAATAATTTAATTATAGGAAAAGCTAATAAGTTTTTATTACCTTTTGCAAAAAAAATATTTGTTTCTTATAAAGATCTCGAGGGAATTCCCGATAAGTATAGAAATAAAGTAATAACAATAGGCAATCTAGTGAGAGAAGAAATAATAAAAAACAGGGTTGCTTCAGATAAAAAAAAAGATGAATTTAATAACCTTAAAATTTTAATTTTAGGAGGGAGCCAAGCCGCTAAAGTTTTTGCAGAGCTATTACCTCCAATTTTTGAGAAAATAAAAAATTCAGAGATATCTATTGAAATTTATCAACAATGTCAAAAAAATCAAAAAAATCAATTAAGTGAGTTTTACAAAAAAGCCAAAATAGATCATGAGATATTCAATTTTACTGACAACATAATTGAATATTATTTTAAATCAAACTTAGTTATTACACGTTCTGGAGCTTCAGTGTTGGGAGAACTAATAAACATGAACATTCCTTTCATTTCAATCCCTTTACCTTCGTCAGCCGATAATCATCAATATAAAAACGCTGAGTTTTATTTTAAGAAGGGTTATGGATATTTATTGGAAGAAAAAGACGTAGAAAATAAGTTATATGATTTAATATGTAATATTTTTAAGGATAAATTGTCAATAAAAAATATTTTATCAAATCAAAGACAATATTCTGACAAAAATATTTTTAGAAACTTAGAAATGAATTTGGAAAAAACATTTGATGAAAAAAATTAATTTAGGACAAAAAGATATTATTCATCTAGTCGGGGTTGGAGGTATCGGCATGAGTGGTCTTGCAAAAATAATGAAAAATATGGGATTTATAGTTCAAGGCAGTGACCAGAATAAAAACAAGAACACTATCAGTTGCTCAAAATTTGGAGTGAAAATATTTATTGGTCACTCTCCAAATAATGTAAAAAAAGCAACACTATTAGTAAGATCCACCGCTATAAAGAATAATAATGTTGAAATTAAGTATGCAAAAAAAAATAAAATTCCAATTTATTCACGAGCCGAGATTTTAGCTGATGTTGTTTCTCTAAAAAAAAATATTATAATTACTGGTTCACATGGTAAAACTACAACTACCTCTCTAGTAGCAAAAATTTTGTTAGATCAAAAATTAGATCCAACTATTATTAATGGAGGAGTAATAAACTCTTTTAAAAGTAATGCAAAGCTAGGAAGAGGAGATTGGGCAATATTGGAAGCTGATGAGTCTGACGGAAGTTTTTTAAAATTACCCGTTAATTATTCAATAGTAACCAATATTGACAAAGAGCATCTTGATTATTACAAAACTTATAAAAACTTAGAAAATTCTTTTGTTGAGTTTATAAATAAAACACCTCCTACAGGAAAAGCAATAATTTGTATTGATAGTTTCAATGTTAAGAAAATTCTTAAAAAAATAAAAAACAAAAATATTATTTTGTACGGAGAAGATAAAAAGGCAGATTATCAAGTTAAAAATATTAAATATAGTTTTGATAACACTTCATTTGATCTAAGTATTAAAAACAAAGAAAAGAAAAATAGAATTATAAAAAAAATAAATGTGAAATTACTAGGAAAACATAATGCCCTTAATGCTGCAGCAGCTTTTATAGTGTGTTTAAATATTGGCGCGGACGTTAATCTGATTAAAAAATCACTTAGAAATTTCTCTGGAGTTCAAAGAAGAATGACAAAAGTATTCTCTAAAAATAAAAATGATTTTTATGATGATTATGCGCATCACCCAACTGAAATTAAATCAATATTAGAAGGAGTTCGTAATGTAAACGCAAAAAGGAAAATTATAAGTATTTTCGAGCCACATAGATACTCAAGGGTTGCATCTTTAAAAAAAGAATTTTCAGAATCCTTTCTTAAATCTGATTTAGTAATCATTTGCCCGTTGTATGCAGCTGGAGAGAGTAAAAACACAAAATTTAATATTATTCAATTTTCTAAGTTAATTTCAAAGAATTCTAAAACCCAAGTAATACTTGTTAAAAATGAAATAGAACTTGGAAGATATTTTAAAAAGAATTTGATAAGTGACGAAATAATAATTGGTATGGGAGCAGGAGTAATTTCAAAATGGATGGCAGGTCTTAAATATTCATTATGATTTTTGAGAGAAATTTCATAAAAAAATTTAAAGAAAGTTTAAGTGAAAACGTCAATCTATCAAATTATAGCTGGTTTAATCTAGGAGGTAATGCTGATTTTCTTTTTAAACCTAGAAATATAAACGACTTAAAAGAATTTCTTAAAGAAGCAAATAAAAACAATTTAAATATAACTATTTTAGGAGCAGGTTCTAATATTTTGTTTAGAGATAGAGGAGTTAGAGGCGTTGTCATAAAGCTTGGTAAAGAATTTTCTTTCATAAAAAAAATTGGTGAGGATATTTTAGAAGTAGGCGCAGCCACGCTTGATCGTAAGGTTGCTAACTTTGCTATGGAAAACAATTTAAAGAATTTAGAATTTTTATCCTGTATTCCCGGATCAATAGGGGGAGCAGTAATAATGAATACCGGTTGTTATGGTAGTGACATCTCAAAGGTGCTAATTTCTATAAAAGTTTTAGATAAAAAAAATATGATGGAAAAAGAAATAAAAAAAAAGGATATAAACTTTTTTTACAGAGGCACCAACTTACCAGATAATTTTATTATTTTGTCCGCTAAATTAAAAAGCTTGATAGGAAATAAAAAAGATATAGAAAAAATACAAAATGATTTTATTGAAAGAAAAAAAATTTCTCAACCAAGTCAGGTTAAAACCTGCGGAAGTACTTTTAAAAATATCAACAATAACAAAAAGGCCTGGATGCTTATAAAAGAAGCGGGATGTACTAATTATAAAGTGGGGGATGCAGAAATTTCAAAAAAACATTGCAATTTTTTTGTTAACAATGGGCAAGCAAAATCTGAAGACATAGAAAATTTAGTTAAAAAAGTGCAGAAAAGAGTTAACGAAAAAACAGGAATTAATTTAGAACTAGAGATTAAAATTGTAGGTGAATAAAAAAAAATTTAAAAGCGTTTTAGTTGTATTAGGAGGCACCTCAGGAGAAAGAGCGGTTAGTTTGGATAGCGGCAAAGCCTGCATCGAAGCTCTAAAAAAAAAGGGTTATAAAGTCTCATCCTTTGATCCAAAAATTAAAAATTTTAATTTAATAAATAAAAAAAAAACTGATGTTATTTTTAACGCTTTACACGGAAGAGATGGAGAAGATGGAATTGCTCAAAGTTATTTTGAGTATTTGAAAATCCCATATACTCATTCAGGTGTTATTTCTTCCTTCAATGCAATGAATAAGATTAATTCAAAAGAAATTTTTATTAAAAATAAAATAAAAACACCTAAATTTATTTTTTTCAAAAAAAATTATAATAAAAAAAAAATCATAAAAATTTTGAACATCAAAAAAATAAAGTTTCCCGTTGTGTTAAAACCGAACAATGAAGGTTCAAGCCTTGGAGTTGAAATTTGTAAAGATAAAAAGAAATTACTTAAAAAAATAAACTACTTAATAAAGAAATATTCAGAAATTATTTTAGAGGAGTATATACCTGGTCAAGAAATTCAAGTAGCAGTAATTAACGGCAATCCAATAGGTGCTATAGAACTTATTCCAAAAAGATTATTTTATGATTATAAGGCAAAGTACACTAAAAAAGCGAGAACCGAGCATGTAATGCCCGCAAGATTAACAAAAAAACAATATGCAGAGGTTTTGAATATTTCAAAAAAAGCTCACGAGGTACTTCAATGTAGAGGAGTTACAAGATCAGACTTTAAATTTTATAATAATAACTTTTATTTGTTAGAAATTAATACACAGCCAGGTATGACAAGTTTATCTTTAGTGCCTGAAATAGCCAGTTATAAAGGTTT
>MDTC01223749.1_pt1 | contig 10551 bp, 8 predicted proteins | sample 811181 | NCBI WGS metagenome assembly MDTC01 (sample SAMN05326644, study PRJNA326480) | marine metagenome | isolation source: seawater | place: Pacific Ocean: North | collected 2011 | reverse complement strand
TCTTATATAGTAATATCAGGATGTTAGCAGTAACTCAGCGCAGTGGTTAGGAGTAGAACTACCTCCCTGGTGCGCCATTTTCACCCAGTTTTTTGAATAAATTCAATGATACCAGTGGGTTGGACCATTTATCGGGACCGCTTTTGGGACCACTTTGTCAGGTTTGGCTCAGTTAGTAGTTTCAGGGCGTTGAATTAAGTTACCTATTGCAAGTTTTTCTGCTTTAAGCGGACATTAAATCAAATCGTAGCGAATGGCAGTTTTGAGCCCAGAGTCACCTTACAGAAATTTTTGTATTGAGTGTCAAAACAGGTGGAGTTTGAAAGTTGTCATGCCATGCAACGAGACATAACACCGGATCATCCTTCGTCTCCATTGCATGGGGTTGATTGCTTTCATGAAAAGCTACCTGACCTTCAGAAAGTACCTCGTCTGGACAGTCTTTTTTTTTAAACGTCGCACTTCCCGAAACCACCATATACACCTCTTCCGCCGGGTGATGATGCCAGGGGTAGTAAAGGCGGGGAGGCATATAAACCATGAAGACTCGTAACGCATCAGATGAAAACGGTGCGTTTTCTCCTATGATACTGTAACATCCAAACCGATCCATGAAATAGTCACCTATGTCAGTCCCCTTGTAGGTTTCGCGCCAGTGTACGAGTTCACTGGCGTCAATGATTGCCTTTTGAAGTTCGGGGTAATTGTTCGAAATCAACCGTTTATCGTCCCCTAAATAATCGCTGCATTTGCAATAATAAGGGGTTACCTCCTGACTAATGATATTGTTCGGAAATGGCGCAAAATCCATCATCTCAGTATTTTCGCAATAGGCGTTCTGCGTTGTACGCAGTAATGTCTGGAAAATTGTATCTTTGTTCATGTCTCAATGTTTGAGCTAGCTAAGCTCTTTTTCTTGTTAGAAAACGACACCACTATCTATTTTGCCAATAAAAACGAGCTACCACAAGCAATTAAGAGGCTCAGCGAAAGGCAGTAATGTCCGCATAGCTGACCTTTGAACGCACTGCAGCTAATGACCGCAGAGGTAGGAAACCTGACTTGGCAAGTGAGTTACCGTAAACCGCTTTATATGGGCTGTCACACAGATGGGGGATTTTCTGACTTGATTGGATTTAATGATGATTAAAGAATTATCCATACTTTGCCGATTTTTATCAGAGCAAGAAATGCAATCTGGCCTCCGTAAAAGGTCATCGCATGGTGCGCCGCCCAACCTCAGCTTAGTAGTACCGCTGCCTACAAACCAGCCTTAAAGGCCTCTGTGATGATCTGCAGGTTACGGCGGGACCTAAGGCACACTGCATGAATCTCGCCATACGTTGAAAAATCTGCCGCCCGAACGATCTCAACTTGAGTATCCTCGGGAATTTCACCTGTTGAAATTGGCGCAAGGCCCAGACCTTTTTGGGCTGCTTGCAACGCGCCTTCACGACCACCAAAAACGGCTGTGCGGTTGGGACTATAATCATGTTCTGCCAAGGCTTTATCCATTAGACTTCGTGTTTCTGATCCTTGTTCACGCTGAATGAGTGTCTGTTGTCCGAAAGTGTCGCGAGAAACGACCCCCTTGTCAGCCAATGGATGCTCTTTAGACACTGCGAAGACGATTTCGGGTTGCGATACAAGACGCATATCGCAATCCGGATTTGGTAAGTGAGCACCGATGTAAGCCAGGTCAATCTGATATGTGAGCACCATGTCCAATAGTGTTTGCGAGTTATCCAGTATCAGGTTTACGTCCAGCGTTGGATAACGCCGCATCATGTGCGCCATCATACCGGTCGCCCAGCGGGGTGAAATCGCGCCAACTCGCAACGTTCCACCTTTGTTGCGCCCAGCTTCCGCAACCAACACCTCGGCATCTTTTTCGAAGCTGAAAAGTTGTCGCGTCGTTTCAAACAGTTTTTCACCTAGCGGTGTCAGACGGGCAGTACGCCCGCGCCCGCGAAAGAAAAGCTCAACACCGTAACGTTGTTCGAGACTGCGGACCTGCGCGGTAATCGTCGACTGGGAGCGAGCAAGAAGTTTGCCTGCCCGGATAAAGCCACCGGCCGTGGCTACAGCATGAAAGGCACGCAATTCTGTAATAAACATAATATATAATAGACATAATCTATTTAATTTTACAAGATAAACTATTTTACCGATGTATTTGATATCTTCTAAGATCGAACAAATTAGGAGAGCCTGGATGACTACTGCCGAAATTCAACTAATCAATTTTGACCTCGATGCTTTGCGTCAAGCTGTCGGTCGCCTTGACAGCGTAAGCGAAAGCGGCGACGCGATTGATGCTCATAGCCACGACTGGTGGCCGATGAACGCTGCATGGCGGCAACAGGGCAAGGCGCCTTATCGGCCCAACGCGGTAGCAACGCCACAAAACGCTGATGAAGTTGCGGCAATTCTGACATGGGCGCAAGCCTTCGGTATTCCAGTGACCTCCTGGGGCCTGGGATCCTCCGTGGTCGGCGGCCCGCTCGCGGTTCGTGGTGGCATCACACTGGACACCACCGGCATGGATCGCGTCATTTCTATCGATACGGAAAATATGCATGTCACGGTCGAGGCCGGCATGAACGGCGGCAAGCTTGAGGATATGCTTCAGGCGGACGGTCTGACGATGAACCATTCGCCGCAGTCGCTCTACCGCTCGACGGTCGGCGGCTGGCTGGCCACCCGGGCCACCGGGCAGTTCTCATCTCGCTATGGCGGGATCGAGGATCTCTGCGTTGGCTTCAAAGCGGTATTGGCGGACGGAACCAAGGTTGAGATTGGCGGCGCACCGCGGATGGCGGTCGGGCCGGACCTGCGGCATGTGCTGATTGGGTCGGAAGGTTGCCTGGGTGTCATCACCGAAGTGACTTTGCGGCTTTTTCCGCTGGCCGAAGCGCGCAAGCTGCGCACTGTGACCTTCCCAGACGTCGCCTCGGGTGTCGCCGCGATGCGCGACATCATGTTGTCGGGTCTGCGCCCGTTCCTGCTCCGGTTTTATGACTTGGCCGAAGCGCGTCACGCTATGAAAGACTCGGGCTTCGGTTCGCCTGTGATGTTCCTTGGTGCGGAAGGTTCCGCTGACATGGCCGCCGCCGAGATTGCCGAGTTGCTTAAGGTTTGCGCCCGCAATGGCGGTCAGGATATCGGCCCTGATGGCGCCGAGGGATGGATTGGCCGGCGCTTTGACTTTTCGACCATCGAGAATGTGTTGAACAGCCGCGGCGGTGTGGCCGAGACGATTGAGATTGCCAATACCTGGTCTGGGATCGGCGGCACCTATGACGCTTTGACAAAGGCGATGAAACCGTTCGCAGACGAGGTGCTGGGCCATTTCTCGCATGCCTACACTGATGGGGTGTCGCTTTATGTCATTCTGCTTGGCAAGGCGGATGACCCTGCAGGCGCCGAGGCCCGGCTGAAACAAATCTGGGAGGCCGCGAACCGCGCGGTCCTCGATTCTGGTGCGGTGCTTTCACACCACCACGGCACCGGGATCGCCCGAAATGATCATGTACGTGAGGCTCTGGGTTCGTCCTGGGATCTCTACGGTCGACTGAAAGAGGCGATGGATCCATCCGGCATTCTGAACCCCGGCAAGCTCGGCTCATGAACCGCGCCCGAGGAGGGGCGCAGTAAAACCCAATGGGAGGACTACCATGATTAAAACGACACGAATAAACCTGTTCAAGGCAGCGGTGCTGGTCGGCGTTGCCGCCTTGGCCGCGGGGCCAGCCCTGGCGCAGCAAAAATTGGTTCTTGGCACGATCCAGAGCCCAACGGCGCCTGAGACTCGGGCCGCCGAACATTTCGGCAAAGAACTGGCACGCGTAACCCACGGGCGCTACCAGGTCAATGTTGTCAGTGCCGCGCAGCTTGGCCCGGCGCTTGAGCAATACCAGAACGTGCAAAGCGGGGCGCAGGATCTGTTCCTCGACGATATCGGATGGAACGCGCAATTCATAAGGGACTACGGCGTGCTCGCCGTGCCTTTTGCGATCAACGGGCCCGACGGGTTCCGCAAAGTCCTGAGCAGCGAACTGGGCGACGCCTGGCGCGCCGAGTTGAAGGATCAGCACGGGATCGCCACCCTGGCGGACACATTCATTCGCTCGCCGCGTGTGGTTTTCACAACGTCCGCAGTGCACAGCCCGGATGATCTGGCAGATGTAAAGTTCCGCGTCCCTGAGATCGATGTCTACTTCAACTCGTGGCAAGCGATTGGCGTGAACCCGACGCCGGTGCCGTGGGGCGAGCTGTATCTCGCGCTGCGTCAGGGTGTGGTCGATGGCGGCGAAGGCCCATTTACGACGCTTCTTCCGACCAAATTTCCCGAAGTAGCGAAAAATGTGCTAGAGACGAATCACCTTTACTCGTCGAATACAATGATCATGAACGGTGCGAAGTACGACGGACTGAGCGACGAGGACAAGGCGGCGTTCAAACAGGCCGCGGATTCCGCAGCCCAATTCTATGTAGAGCAGATCGCAGTGCTGGAAGGCGAGCATCGCAGCGAGATGGAAACCGTGTACGGCGTCACTTTCGCGACTCCTACTGGCGAGCAACGTGCAGCTTTTGCCGCAAAGGTGTCTGAAGCGGTACCGGGGTTTGTGGGCAGCGGTCTGTTCAGCGACGGCCTCTACGAAAAAGTGATCGCAGCACAATAAACGAGTGCTGCTCCTGCTCGGCGCGCGGCTCTGTCGCGGGCCGGGATACTCTTTTAAGAAGGATAACTTTCGATGCGTGTCGGGCTGATCGCAGACGACTTGACCGGACTTGCTGCGGTATCTAGCGAATTCGAGCGCTACGGCTTTTCCGTCGGCATCGCACTGAACGCGGTTGCAGCAGCTGCGCTGGCAGGCCGCTGCGACATCGTCGGGATTGATACGAATTCCCGTGCACTGACCTCCGATACGGCTGCAAAAAAAGCCCGGGAGGCGGCAGAGGCGCTTGCAGTATTTCACCCTGACTGGCTGTTTAAGCAAGGAGACTCGGCGCTGCATGGTCATATCGCTGCCGAGCTTTCGGCAATTTCCGTGGCGCTCAACGCCAAAAACGTGTTGATGGCGCCTTCCTGCCCCTCGCTTGGGCGGCTCACCATAGACGGTGTCCATCGTCCGGTGGCGGATGACCCCCAAACTCATGTCCGTGTCGTGGATCTTTGGTCTGAGGATAACACCGTGGCCGTCGCAGATGCCACAAGCCGTGCACCTATCTCCCCAGGGGGTCCACTGATCACCGTCGCGGACGCAGAGAACGATGCCGCACTTGATGCCGCGGTGCGACGCGCCGACGCCGCCGACGAACGGCTTGTTGCTGGGTCAGTGGGCCTCGCCAAGGCCATCGCCCGGCACATGTGGGCGACGGAGACGCGAGATGCCGAGCCAGCGCTCATTCTGCTTGGCAGCTTTCAGGCGCGCTCACGCAAGCAAGCCGAAACCTTGTTGGCAACAGGAACTGCGCGACTGATCGAACTTCCCACAAAGGGCGAGGCCGGTGACGTTTGCGCCGCTGCGCGCTCGGCGGGACAAGCGCTTCGTGACGGATTTCATGTCGTGCTTGCGGCTTCGCCATCCATGACAAATTCCACTGACCAAACGCGCTACCCATTTCTTGACGGGGCCGTGCGCGTCAGGATCCAGAACGCCCTGCGCCAAACAACGCGCGCGATATTGGATGGAAACCGAAACTTCATCTGCGGCCTGATCGTTGTGGGCGGCACGACCGCCGGGATCGTAGCGCGTAATGTGCTGGAAGTCGCTGCATTGCATCAGGTGACGCATCTCAGTGACGGGGTTGCTGCGGGGATATCCGAAGATACTGAGGGCCGTTTTCTGCCATTGGTCACTAAAGCTGGCAACTGGGGAGAAGCAGAAGCCTTTTTGCGCGCAATCCACTGGTTGCAACAAACAAATACAACCCAAGAGCTGAAACAAGGAGTTAATTGAATGTCTGACGAAACCCTCGTGATCGGCGTAACAATGGGTGATCCAGCCGGGATCGGTCCGGAAATCACAACCGCGCTATTGGCCGAAAGGTGCAACGATAAGAAGATACGCCCCGTCCTGATCGGATGTGCGGCGACGATCGAAGCAACGGCAAGGCGGCGCGGTCTTGACGTTGAGATCCGGCGGCACAACACACTTGACCGCGTGGCTCTAAGCGAGGGCAGCATTGACGTATACGACATCGGTACATTCGATGCCACGGCGGTCAAGCCCGGCGAGGTTTCGCGCGACGCGGGTGAGGCCTCGATGCTTTATAACCGGCAAGGTGCCGAACTGGCCATGGCCGAGAAAATCGACGGGCTTGTCACCTCGCCGGTGACCAAGGCCAGCGCGAAGATGGCGGGCTATGACTATCCCGGTCAGGCTGAATACTTCGCAAAGCTCGCCGGCGATGTGGCGTTTTCCACCATCCTGATCTGGCGTAATTTCAAGGCCGCACTGTTCACTACGCACACGCCGCTGATCGAAGCCTGCCGCGCGGTGACCAAAGACAACCTGCTTAAGAAAATCCGCTATCTGCACGAAAAACGGTTCGAACTAGGCGTGCCCGATCTCCGGCTGGCGGTTGCCTCGCTCAACCCTCATGCCGGGGAATTCGGCACCATGGGGCGTGAAGAGATGGATGAGATGGAGCCGGCCATTGCCACCGCACGGGCTGAGGGGATTTCGGTCGACGGTCCGTTCCCGGTGAATGCGCTGATTTCTCCGCCTTACAACGGGCGGGATTATGACCTGACGCTGGCGCTCTATCACGACCAGGTGGTGGCGCGGATGAACATGAACGAAACCACCACGCTTACCTTTGGTCTGCCCTTTATCCGCACATCGGTTGGGCATGGATCAGCTCTCGACATCGCGGGTAAGGACATCGCCGACTGCGGCGCGTTGGGGGCGACCTACGACCATACGGTCGAACTGGCGCAGGTGCGTCGCGATGCGCGGGGGGCCGCGTCATGACCGTCTCCGACACCAGCCGTTTTGCCCGGGCACGGGCCGCAATGATCCGGCTGCAAGAGCATCTTCTGATCCTGATCGCTATCGCGATGACGCTTGTGGTTCTTTATCAGATCACAGCCCGGATCGGCGGGTTCTCAGTTCGGTGGACTGAGGAATTAGCCCGATTCTTCAGTATCTGGGCCACTTTTCTAGCGGTACCGATTCTTATCTCGTTCGGACGATTGATCAATATTGACTTCTTCCACCTGGCAATGCCGCCGCGCCTGCGCCGCATCGTTTCTTATCTGCAAATTGCGGTCTCTGTCGCGGTATTCCTTGCGCTGATCTGGGTCGGTCTGGGGCAGGTCCAGGCCACCTGGCGCCAGACCAGCCCCGGCCTGCTTTGGCCTATGGGGCTCTTTACGCTGCCAATCGTCGTCTGCTCGGTTCTCAACCTCGTGGTTATTCCGGATTGGATTGCTTCTGCCCGCCACCCCGGCCACGACACTGACATGGAGAAATACCTATGACCGTCGGGATGATACTGATTGTTTTGGCCATACTCATGGCCATCGGACTTCCGGTTTCTATCGCGATCCTGGTGCCGTCGCTGCTATACCTGTTCATCAACGATATCCCCCTTTCTTCGGCTATCGCGCGGATGTCGGGCTCGGTGAATTCGTTTACGGTGATGGCTGTCCCGTTTTTCATTATTGCGGGCCAGGTGATGAATAATAGCGGGCTGACCGAAAAGCTGATAGCATTTACCCGTTGCTTGGTTGGGCATATGCGCGGGGGATTAGCGCAGGTGAATGTTGCCGCAAGCATCATCTTTGCGGGCATGTCTGGGTCTGCCGTTGCTGATGCGGGTGGGCTCGGTTCGGTCCTGATCGGGCCGATGAAAAAAGACGGCTACACCGGGTCCTTCGCCGCCGCGGTAACGGCCGCGTCCTCGACCATCGGACCGATTATTCCGCCCTCAATTCCAATGGTAATCTTTGCTGTTATCGCTGAAGAGTCGGTTGGTCGCCTGTTTCTTGCCGGTGCGGTTCCCGGGTTTATGTTGGGTCTCTTGATGATGGTCATGCTGCGTTTCATGCCGCAGACCCGCGACGTCAAAGTCTATCCCCGAGCCACTTTAAGCGAGTTTCGCACCCATTTGCCCGCTGGTGCCTTGGCACTGATGATGCCTGCGATCATCCTGATCGGCATTACCGCCGGGATCTTCACGCCGACTGAAGCGGCGGCAGTGGCCGCACTCTATGCGACGATTGTGGGCGGTTTCATATTGCGGGGGCTGACGATGAAGCGTTTCCGCGGCGCACTTTTGCAAAGCATGCTGCTTTCGAGCAACGTTCTGTTCGTTGTTGCAGTCGCAGGTGTCTTCGGCTGGATTTTGGCGCGTGAAGGTGTGTCAGGACAATTGGCCAACTGGCTGATCGAGATGGACTTGTCGCCCTTGATGCTGCTCATCGCGCTGAACGTCCTACTTTTGCTGATTGGCTGCGTGCTTGAACCGATCTCTGTGCTGATCGTCCTCACGCCGGTCTTGGTTCCGGTGATCGGATATGCAGGGATCGACACGGTGCATTTCGGGGTGATCATGGTGTTCAACCTGATGATAGGTCTGGTCACCCCGCCTATGGGGCTGGTGCTCTATGTCGTGGGGGATGTGTCCGGTGAAAGGTTCGAACGCGTGGTAAAGGACATTCTGCCTTTTTATCTGCCGATGCTGCTTGTCCTGCTGTTAATCACTGCTTTCCCTGATTTTGTGCTGTGGTTGCCTCACCTAGTCTTTAACTGATCTGTCACAGAATTCCGCAATACTCGAACAAAATGACCATAGCTCCGGAGCCGAGCCACATGGGACTTTGGGAGGCCGATCAAAATTCAACGGAATGCTCAACCAGAAAAAATGGGACGTATTCGGCAAAAACCTTCCATCAAAAACGGCGAGCTTCCTGTCGGAGAAGCTGACATTCACGCGATAGTATCGAACGCTCACTTCGTCCCGCATAGCTGACCTTTGAACGCACTGCAGCTAATGACCGCAGAGGATAGAAACCTGACTTGGCAAATGAGTCACTGTGGACCGCTTTTGGGACCACTCGGTCAGTTTTTGCGGGAAAGTGTCAGGAATAGACTGCCGGGCGACTTCTCATGCTTGAGGTTGTTAGTCTGACAGCACCGAAATTATACTTCCAGCCAACGGGTAATCTCGCAGTAGATCACTGTTGATACGAATACGAGCAGAGGTCACAATTACACGGTCCAAGGGATCTTCAAGACATAGGCAAGATGTAGGACGCGGAAATGGCACGCTCTTTATGGTTAAAAGAACTCCGGTAGGTGAGTATTTACGAATGCTCCACCCATCCCACATTGCTATCCAGATATTGCCATCTCGGTCGACATCCATCCCATCTGGGGTCCCGATAATATCATCGCTGAATTCAATCAAGGTCTTTCGATTGGAGATTTTACCAGTCTCAATATTGAAATCATAAGCATATACAATTCGGTCAGCCGTATCGACTAAATACATGAAGCGATCATCTTTAGACCAGGCAATCCCATTGGGCAAGTTTAAGTCCATTTCTGCAGTACAGAAATTTCCATCTGGTTCAATACAGTAAAGTGATCCAGCGCCCCTCTCGAGATTAAAGGCAATGGAGCCCACCCAGAACCGGCCTTTGCTGTCACATTTACCGTCATTATAGCGATTGGTTGGAACACTAGATTCCGGATCGCAAATAGTCTTATGGACTTGGCCCGTTGTCAAATCAATGAGTTTTATTCCTGATTGAGTTGCGGCCAACAGACCTTTCTTTGTATCGCTGATTGCGGTGACCATTTCGTCTTGTGGAAATATTGAAATTTCGCCGGACGTCAGTTGGAGGGCGAAGATAGATGGCTTGCAGATGTCGACCCAATAGATTGAAGCGCCATCTAAACTGTAAACAGGGCTTTCTCCGATCAGATTTTCGACATCTGCTAACACTTCGAATTTGGGTTCGGGTAGTGCAGACGGCCTCAACGCGCTGGACACTGGTCTAGGTGCGCCTCCGGCCTTTAACGATGCCAGACGCGTTGCTTCGATGACTGAAGGGCCTAGCCGATGCAATGCGTCACGCGTGAGCCTTTGTGATGATCCACTTAACCCAATTGCAGCAATGGTGATTCCACGATGATCGACAATCGGCGCGGCCACGCTGGAAATGCCGGAAACATCCCCATCAATGTCGATTGCGTAGCCACGCGCATTTACTAGATCAAGATGCCTGTTGAGCGCTGATAAATCCTTGTATTCGCCATTGGCAAGAATTTCAGCCTGTTCGGTCCTTTGTAAATGCACCCTTTCATCAAACGATAAGCCAGAAATGAGCGCCTTACCAATCGCGCTGGTCCATTTCGAAACACGCTGCCCGACCCTAGATTGTTCGCGGATGTGATGGCTGCTTTGGAGTTCATCGATATAGACGCCACCATCGGGTGTTAGAATCGCAAGGGAAAGCGTTTCGCCAGATTGAGTTTGCAGTTTCTCCATCTCAACACTTGCTGAGCCGCGAAGATCAAAGTCCTGCCAAAC
>MDTC01215694.1_pt1 | contig 10551 bp, 8 predicted proteins | sample 811181 | NCBI WGS metagenome assembly MDTC01 (sample SAMN05326644, study PRJNA326480) | marine metagenome | isolation source: seawater | place: Pacific Ocean: North | collected 2011 | reverse complement strand
GATCACAAAGTAGCCGCCCTGGCCGGCATCTATGGGGGCTGGACCATTTGGTCTGAAGCCCGAGTCCAGCTGTTGAGTATCCGTGCCACCCGTTTGTCCACCCGAGCCGTTCACTCCAAAATCGACCGCTTGCATAGGCATCGCATCAGGCCTGGATGGGTCCGGGGGTTGACCGCCGTTGCCCGCGCCACCGCCCGAGCCTCCAGTCCCACCGCTTCCGCTCCCAGAATTGTCCCGGAAACAGGCGCGGCGGTTATTTCCGTACACTTGACAACTCCATCTAACCGGACAGCTGCCGGCGGCCTCGACACATGCCCGACTGCATACGTTTCCAGTGTTAGACCACACACAGTGTCCCTCCGCACAATCGCCATCGCTGCTGCACGCATCGCCAAAGGCAGACATGCCGAATGGGCAAGCTCCGAAGACTAAGCCGTAGTCGATACAGGTCGCGCCACCGCATTGCCCGACTGAGTTCAGATCACACATGGTCGCGCATAGCTCGCCTCCAGCCCGGCCGATGGGTGCGCATATAAGTCCTGGGCTACATCGTCGTCCGCCACTACAGTCCTGGCCAGCTGTTGGACCTTGATTGGGCAGGCATGCCCAGGTGGTATCCGTCACGGCCGCACAGCCTGAACCCGCTGGGCATTGACCAAATGGTTCGCACTCAAGCTGGCACGTGCTCCCTTGCTGGCCTTGTACGCAGATATACCCATCAATACAGCGGTCTTCGATGCCTCCGCAGGCTTGTCCAGGACCAACGCCTCCAGGGGGTAAACAAATGCCCCGCTCTCCATCGCGGCCCACGCTCAGGCAGTCACCCAAGGGACAATTTCCACCGTTGGGATCGCATGGGCCAGCGCAGACCGAAGCACCGTTTCGACCGGATAGACAGGCCAAGGATTGGCAATCGAAATCAGACTCACAGGCTACATTATAGCCAGCAGGACCCGGATCCATACATACGCCGGTCGTCCCGGGTTCATTGCCTCCGATGCAGAGACCATCACCACAATTGTCGATACCCTGCCTGCAATTTCGTGCGCATCGTGCGGTGTTTGTTAAAACAAGGCACGTCATATTTGGTCCGCATTGGTCGGATCCAAAGCAATAGTCACCGTCTTCAAAGCCACCGAATGATTCGTCTGAGCAGCCGCCGGCGGTGGGCGCACAGGTTGTCCCCCCATTATTGAGTTCGAAGCAGTCCCCGTTTTCGGGGCATCCATTGGCACATGGCGTTGTACAGAAACTGCGGTTGTTCTCAAGTTGCAGACAATAGCCTCCGGCGACACAATCGTTAGAATCGCCGCAATGGTCACACATTTCACCTTCGCGACCGTTGGCTTGGCCGTAGAGAAATCTCATACCGCGTTGGTCATCGGGCGATAAATTCCTCAGCCGCGCACTTGTATCAGACCAGTACATTGTTGCGGAGCGATAGAAACTGTGACCAAACCCGAGAGCATGACCCACTTCGTGAGTGAGCACCCCCTGCACGTCGGAGTTGTCACTGGCCGGGTCTGTACTCCAGGCGAAGTTTTCTTCATTGATAGAGATTCGGGCACTTGTGATTCGCCCGAAACGTCGACTCGTTACGGTGACGCCCGCTGCATACCGCCCAAATTCAGCCGGCCACTGATTAAGAAAATCGACAGTGATGTCACCGTTGGCATTGACCTCGGCGATATTTAGGTCGATGCCTGGGACATTTCGCCACGATGCAAAACTGGCTCTGATCGCCACCAATTGGTCGGCGAACGGCAGCTCACCAGACAGGCGGCCAATGGAAAAGTCAGGGGCGTCTCTCCAGCGTGTTGAGTCTCCATCTAAAGTGTCAAATGCCGCAGCAGGCACTGACATGAATGCTGTACACACAAAAGCCGAGACAATAACTTTTTTACATGATTCGAACAAAGCGACTCATTTTCGTTTAAACATTGAGACCATGACAAGATGACGTTCCAGGTCAAGCTAGACCATAACCTATCGCGTCCTTTGGGACTACGGTGCTGGAAATTAAAGGACATACAGGTGTTGCAGACCAGCTTGCAAGTTAGACTGGAATGGTGGTAGGAGCGGGGCATGTTTAGGTTAATGTGCGCGCTCGTATTTTTATTCTCGGTGGTCGCCTGCGGTGGTGGTCCAAAACCATCGACGTATGCCGATCACGCGAAGTACACATACGAGCAAGGCGTTGATGCCTTAAACGACGCAAATTACATCGAAGCAACAGAGTTTTTTTCATCGGTTAAAACCAAATATCCATACAGCCAGTACGCAGCTCTCGCCGAAGTTCGAATTGGTGATACGTATTTCGAGCAAGACCAATATGTTGAAGCCATAGGCGCTTATCGAACGTTTATTCGGCGGCGGCCGAATCACGGTGAGGTCGGGTATGCTATGTGGCGTATTGGTCAGGCGTTCTTCGAGCAGCGTCCCAGCGATTTTTTCCTATTACCGCCTGGTTACGAGCGCGACCGAAGTACAACCAAAGATGCTGTCAGAGCCTATCGGGCTTTTTTACTGAAATTTCCGAAACACAAGTTTGCAGCCGCTGCGGCCAAGAAACTCAAGACATGCAGAGAGAATTTAGCGGATTTTGAGCTCTATGTGGCCGGCTTCTATTTACGAAATGATCGGGTCCGATCCGCACTCGGACGGCTTGAAGATGTGGTTTTGAATTTTGATGATGTGCCGAGTCGCTGGCGCAAGGCCAGTCGTTTACTGCTTGATGCCTATCTGACGCTCGGCCAACCTGGTCAGGACGGCACGATCGACTTGGAAGATGGTCAAATCAAAGCCAAGGCGTTAGTGGAGCGTATCTCTAAAAAGTTCCCCAGCAGTCAACTGAGCCGCGATGCGAAGAAACGTTTATCACGGCCCTGAAATCGTACTTGGCATCCACTTTAGGGCATCGGTTTTCAAGGCCTTTACTGCCTTTGAATCTAGCCGCGGGCGGTGTTGCCGTGAGTAGTTGTGGAGCCATTTCCTGACAATGCTCGGCGCCTCTCTCTGTCGCCACTGGGCTGTGTAAGCTGCTTTTTCCTCCTCCCAGAGGGGTGTCGTAGGCACCTCTTTGAAGAGCAGTTTTGCCACAACTAGATCTTGTCTGACCCTTGCGGGGTTACTCACGGGTTGTTCCATCGTCAAATCGAAGATGATTGGCACAAGGTCTGGTGCCAAGCCGATTGATGGAACATGTTTTTTTGATGTTTTACAGAAACGGCCTGTCGTGCTTTTCCGGATTCGATGTTTTTTTAAGAATGCATCGTCGACCCGTGCTGTTTTTTCGAGACCGCGAAGTCGATAAGCAAGAAGTCCTGCCATCCTCTTCGCTGTTGGTAATAAGTTTTCTTTTCGAAGTACGGCAGCGGCGAGTTCCCGTTGCACACGGCTGTCGTTGAATGTCCGGTTGACCGCTTCACCATGTCCTTCAATCCTATAGAAAACCCAACCATTGGGATGCTGTTCGATCGCCGTGACACTGCCTTTGCTCAAAGCGTGCAAATCCGGACGCTTGCTCATCGATACCGACTTGCGTCCGCCTGAGCGCCGGTCGCGTGGCAATCCATGTTCGGTCACCAGGTCCTTCATGTTGCCTCCATCGATCACCTTTTTTCGGAGGCCCTCTAAGCGTCTCTTTGTGACCGCATCCTTGCTGGCATCGGTATTTGCCAGCAACAATCGCCGAATGAATGTGCGGGCAGGCGTCTTAAAAAGCCTCGGATTCGACTCGTAATAGGTTTTCATTGGGGTCTGAAGTTCTTTTACAGCCTTGTCTATTTCGGGCGCAGTCGGAACTCTCGGGATCCGATAGAGAACAGCATTCAGGCATGTTTTTTCGTCGGTCCAGGCCGTTTTTGGTCCAACGGCGATGGCCTGGTCGAGTAAGACGTCGGCGAATACCCTGTGTTCGACTAAGTCCGCGGCGACTCGCTTGATATGCTTAAAAGGTGCATTGAAGCGAGCAACCGCTTGCGCCTCTAGTTTTTCAAGGTCTGCGATGGCGCTCGCCCGAGCCGCTTCGCTCAAGTGCTGGTCTGGTCTTAGACCCAGAGCGGCTTTTGCCAGGAGGTCTTCCATCATCATGGCCGGCCGGGTCAGCGCTCGTTTATTAAATTGCATCCGAATAACTCGAGTTTCCAGGGCTCGCAGTAGGACTTTATGTCGTAAGGGAAGACTCTTAAGTGCTGCGAGTGGTGCGGGGTTTCCGGTTTGCCATAACCTCAAAATCATCGTCTCTGATATCGCGGCTTGGTAGTCTGTTAAGTGCATCGCTACATCACCAAGGTGACCAATCGGCGCACTGGCTTCCGGACTCTTTGGAGCGGCGTGTGTGTCGACGCGTTCGGTCTTGCTGCTTTGAGTCTCGGTATCAGCTCTACAGCCCATAGCGAGAAAGAGCATCAATAGTAGGACAGCTTTCAATTTGATCGTATGTGCAGACATGAAATTACTTGTTAGGCCTTCGGGTCTATGTTATTTCGCCGCCCCCGTCAAACGGGAATGACAACAATACAAAGTGAGAAAAGTTATGGCTACACCTCTGCATACCGTCAAGGAACAATTCGGAAGCAAAGAGGCATTGGTTGCCAAACTCGTACCCATCGTGGAGCGAGGAGAGGCTGAATCCGATGCGGACCTATCAGAACGACTGCTTCGAGTGAGCAATCGGAAACTACTGCGACTCTGGGCGCGCCAAGAAAAGCTATTGGCCGGAGCCGGTTCACGCGACGCGCTGGTCGATAAGGTCGTGTCGGCCAAATTAGGCCGTGCGGATGCCGACCTCAAAGCCAAGCTACTCGGATACTCAACTGGTCGCCTACTCTCCATGGAATGGGGCCTGGACCGGAAATAAGGTCCGATCGTTAAGCGTGCGGCCTGCAGCTGCCGCAGCACACACTTTCTTCGGCTCACAAAATAGCCAGTTAAAATCGAAGTAAGACCCTGTCAAATTGTGTATTCACAGGGTCTTTCCGCAGTTCAACACGGACTTTGCGTACCGTAAGAAGCCGGCAGAGTTTCTGCAGATCCCTTGTCTACATGAAATAAGTCTTCATATCTGGAATGAAACGGCGTAGGATAGCCGTTCATCTGAGACACGCAGAGCCTAAATAGCTCAACTGCGAAAAAACATCGCGAGGTGACTGTGACTACGACTTTTAACGTCGGTGATATGGCTGTTTATCCCGTTCAAGGGGTAACCGAAATTCTGGGTATTGAAACAATCGAAATCGCCGGAATGAGCAGCCGCTTCTACGTACTGCGACGTTTAGACTCGGATGATACGATCAGAGTCCCCGTTTCCAACGTCGAGAGAGTTGGTCTCCGCCGCCTGGTCACAGACGAGGAAATTGCGGAGGTCATGGATGTTCTCACCGCGGACAAAATCGCGATCGAAGAACCAAATTGGAATCGTAGATACCGCCGCTACGTTGAAAAGATCCAGAGCGGAAGCCTGGCCGATGTATCACAGGTTCTTCGAGACCTTCATTTGACGCGGTCGGACAAGCAATTGTCCTACGGCGAAAGGCGAGTCTACGAAATGGCGATGGAACTCCTGGTCCAGGAAGTGTCTGTCGCCCAGAGCAAAACGGCCGATGAAGTTCGAGACTCTGTCGAGCAAATTCTCGGATAGCGCGGCGCAGTCCTAGCCTCAGGCGCTTGATTCTTACCACGCTCCACACACGCGAGAGATTGAGGCTCTTCTAATGCGTCAATTGATAGCGGTGCAACGCACTCTGTGGTAAATACATTCAGAATGTTAAGTGAAGCGGTTCCTGACTTGACACCTCGGGTGAGGGTCATTAAATCGGAAACCCTCGAAAATGTGCCTGAGAGTGGCGATCCATGCGTAGTTTATCAGTCCTAACTGTTGTTTTACTTCTGCTCACCAGCATCGGCTGCGGACCGATCACGTCTCAGGGCGTGATTAAGGAAGCACGTCTCGCCATCGATAAGGCGGAAAAAGAAGGTGCGAAGTTGGGGGCGCCCTATGAGTATTTCGGGGCCCTCGAACGCTATCGAAAGGCGAGAGAAGAACAAGGCTACTCTGATTATCAAGCAGCCTTCGACCTGGCAAAAGAAGCACTGGCCCTGGCAGAAACAGCCTACGCCAAATCTGTCAATGGTGGTGACCCATTGCAACGAATCGATCCCGAAAGACGGAAAGCAATCAAGAAAAGGATGGGCAGATGAACGTGGGCGTTTCACACATGTTTAAGCTCTTTGTCCTATCGGCTTTAATCGGGCTGAGTGGTTGCGTAAAGGGTCAGGTCCTGAGGGCCAAAGTTAAAGATATTGAGGCTAAGCTGGTCGTCGCTAAGAAACCCGCATTGAGATGCGCAGCACGTGATTTTGCGAAGGCGCGGGCCCATTTAACCTTTACACTGCTGGAGCTGGAGCAGGGGGCTTTGCTTCGGGCCAATGAGCATATGACCATCGCCGAGAAGTCAGCGAAGGTTGCTCAGGGGATGGCCGGTCGACCGGAATGCGAAGAAGATAAGGATGGTGATGGGATCATCGATACCAAGGACCAGTGTCCTGAGAAGCCGGAAGATTATGATGGATTTCAAGATGGCGATGGCTGTCCGGAGGACCAAGATACCGATGGCGATGGCATTCTCGACAGTTTAGACCGATGTCCAAAGGAACCAGAGGACAAAGACGGCGTCGAAGACGAAGATGGGTGTCCTGACTTGACGAAGGATCGTGACGGCGATGGTCTTTTGGACGAAGTCGATGGGTGTCCAGAGAAACCTGAAGACAAGGACGGATTTGAGGATGCTGACGGCTGTCCAGACGTCGATAATGACCGGGATAAGATTCCAGACACATTGGACCGTTGCCCTGATGAACCTGAAGATTACGATAACGATGCCGATGAAGACGGTTGTCCAGACATTTACAAGACGATTGTTATTCGGGAAGATCGAATTGAGCTAAAGCAAAAGATCTTCTTTGCAACGAATGATGCCAAGATTCTAAGCAAATCATTCGGTTTGCTAGATGAAGTTGCCCAGGCGCTGAAAAGTCGGGCGAAACTGCGAGTCCGGATTGAAGGACACACGGACAGTCGGGGCTCTGATCAGTACAATAAATCCCTATCTGAGCGAAGAGCAGCTTCGGTCAAGAGCTATCTGGAAGGCAAGGGGATAGCATCGGATCGACTGGACGCCGAAGGCTGGGGTGAGGAACGCCCGATCGGTGATAATCGGCATGCTGAAGGTCGCGAGATGAATCGGCGCGTAGAATTCCATATAGTAGGAAAGTAGTAATTGCTTGGATTCGTGACAATGCGCCGATTCGTAGCCACGGCCTGCTTTGTTCTGACTGCACTTTTGTTGCAGCCGGCCTTTGGGCAGCGAAATGCTTTCGAAGCTGAATCAGAAATTCAGCGAAAGTTGAGATCTGCACAGCGCGCGTATGACAACCTCGAACTCGAGCGTGCTGAGCGGGCTATTGATGATGCAGTACGACTCATCGACCGATTTGGTATTGAATCTAGAACAGGCCGTCAGTTGGCGGCACAAGTCTACATGCAGCGCGGTATTCTGGCTTTTGTTAAGAATCAGGACAGGCGCGCTGCGAAACAAGATTTCCAAAGAGCTCTCGAATATGATGAAAGGGCTCGCCTTGATGAGATGGTGGAGACGCCCAGCCTAAGGCGGGTTTTTGAGGATGCCCGTCAGGCTAGCAGTGGCCGTTCGCGCGGCCAACAACGGGACCAATACGACAGCGGTCGCGACAATGGAGGCAGTTATGGCGCGGCTGCAGCAGGTGCTGCAGGCGCAGCCGCGGGTCAATACCGCAATGACTATGGATCGTCTGGACGTCGGGAGCAGGATCGGACTGACTATAGACGAGACGAGCGGAGAGGCGGCCAAGAGAGGCAGCGGCGCGCCCGTTCAGACGACAGGGATTATGACCGGAATGACCGTCGAACAAATGAGTATCGGCCTAGAGAGGCCCGTGCCGGTCGCCCAGATGCGAGTCGCCGAGATACAGCTGGGGGACGATTTCGAAACGATCGAAGCCGGTCTCGAGCGAGACAGGACAAGCTCTCCCACCAGGCGCCGAGAAAAGCTGCTAGCGGCGTCGCATTGAAACTGACCGTCAATGTCAGCGATGAAATCTACCGAGATGTTGGTGTTGTTTTCGTTTATTTCAACACGGCTCGGACCGACGTACGTCAGAAACTTGAGATGCGACCGGGTCGGGGAAACACTTTTGAGGCGCGGATTCCAAGACATTATATGATCGGCAGCCAAGTTCGTTACTACTTTCAGGCTGAAGACCGAAGAGATAACCCAATGGCATCTCTCGGCAGTGCCAGCCGACCTTTTCTATTGGAAATTTCAGGGGATACCTTGGGGGCTTCAGAGTTTGCTTCCGGTTCGAGTTTAGATGGCGATTCTGATGGGGTGAGCGGCGGTGGACGGACGTATTTTAGTTTATCTGCCAATATGGGGGCTGGCGTTGGTTGGGTTAAAGAGTTTGCCCAGCCCGTCACACAGAAAGGCGCAAGACTCAAAAAACCAGGCCTCGCACCGACGCCTTTTCATACTCTTGTTTCAGCTGACTTTTGGGTATCGAGAAAGATCTCGGTTGGCGGTTTCGCGCGGATACAAATCATCGAGTTTGCTTTTCTCGGTGGTGGCCGCTTGCAATATAAGCTGAGTCGATCTGGACCCCATGAAACTCGCCTGCGCTTAGGCGGTGGTGTAGGGCATGTGCGTCATTTGGTCAAGCTGGGTAATCGACTAGATACAACCCTTGAAGGAATTGGACACATTGCCCTGGGAATGACTTATAGTTACAAGTTCAATGACAGTTTGGGGTTTGTTCTTACTCCTGACTACTTACACATGTTTGGTGCATCGCCGAGCTACCACTTAGATGTTAGTTTTGGGCTCGAACTCCTTTTCTAGTCAGTGGCATTATCGGTCCGACTGACCGGCAAGTTTACACCTTCAAAATTTGCGTACAGTCTATCCAAGCAGAGCCCATGTGCTGGCGCGGTCGGGCCAGCTGTTTGCCGATCTCTCGCATCGAGTATGTTGGCGATCTCGTCTGCAGTGAGCCGACCCCGACCTACGTCCACCAGGGTGCCGATCATGATTCGAACCATGTTTTTCATAAATGCCGTGCCGGTAATGCTAAATTGTAAGGACCCATCTTTCGATGTCTCGACCTGTATCTGAGTTAGGGTCCGCACAGTGCTTTTATGACTACCATCTGTGGCTGCAAAGCTCGTAAAATCATGTGTTCCGACGAGGATATCTGATGCTGCGAGAATTCGATTGGTATCGAGCGGCCACGGTAATCTCCATGCCCACCGGTCTTGCAGTGGACGCCGTTGGTGACTCTGATAGACCCTGTAGAGATAGGTTTTTCCTTGGTTTTCGAATCTGGGATTGTAGTTAGTTGTTACCTCGCGCGGCGCGCGAACAGAGATCGCTGCTGGAAGCCGTACATTGACGGCCTTTATGAATCCATCCAATGATGCGGGGTGATCGATGGTTACAGCAGCAAGCTGATCGCGGGCATGAACGCCTGCATCCGTTCTGCTTGCGCCTTGGACCGGGCACGCGCATCCCACGAAATCGCTGACGGCGATCTCAAGTTGGTTTTGGATGGTTAAAGGTACGTTTGGCTGACTTTGCCATCCGCTGTAACCTGTTCCATCATATTCGACCCGAAACGCAACTCGCCTCGCTGCACCAGACGGCATGGGATTAGATATCCAGCGCCAGACCGAACATGAGAACTTCATCTCCCAAACGGAACGATTCAGCCGAACCAAAATCATCTACTCTGGAATATTGGTATTCAATTGTGAAATACGTATTCATCAGGCCAGCATCCCGCTCAAAATCAATGGCCGCCTCCGGATCCAATGCGTCAAGCAAAAGATGAATGCCCACAGCCGCATGCCAGCCAAGTGTGCCACCCGTTGCTTTTTGGCCAGGTGCAAATTCTGCAGCGCTATCCGAACCATCATAGATGCGCCAATAAGAATAGCTCAAGCCGACTCGAGCTATGGGCGCTAGGGGCACGTAGTCTAACCAACGGTCGACTCGATATGAGGCTTGTAATTGGAAAGGGTAGATTATCATTTCAGTAGTGTCGCTGGCGTCCGAGCCTGTCGGCGCGATGGCCTTACCTTCTTTACACCAATAGCCGGCGGAGACGCCGATGCCGGTTGTTCCGATGGGCGTAGCGATATTGCGTTGCATGCTGATTTTAAACAAGAGCGATGGGTCACCACTGAACGCACTTTCATATGGGGGTAACACAGAGCCAGCGGACCGTTCAAACTGGGAGTCAATGTTCGGCGTATAACTCCCTAGCTGAATATCCAGTGTGTACTTGGGAGGGGCTTCGTCGGCTGTTGCGACACTGACAAGGGACGATAGGAGAAGCGTCGTATACAGTATGCGAATCATTGTCGACTCCTCCTCATGACCAAAGTGAATCCAAAGAGGAGCCCAAAAACGGCCAGCGGTCCTGTATTGTTTGCCGGTATGCTTGCACAGCCACCTGTTT
>MDTC01195979.1_pt1 | contig 10551 bp, 6 predicted proteins | sample 811181 | NCBI WGS metagenome assembly MDTC01 (sample SAMN05326644, study PRJNA326480) | marine metagenome | isolation source: seawater | place: Pacific Ocean: North | collected 2011 | reverse complement strand
GTAAACACTGATGCCCAAGATTTAAAAATGAGCAAAGCAGATGCAAAAATTCAGATAGGTATGAATTTAACAAAAGGACTCGGTGCTGGTGCAAAACATGACATAGGACAAGCCGCAGCCGATGAGTCAATTAACGAAATAGTAAATTTCATTCAAGGAAGCAACATGGTGTTTATTGCATCTGGTATGGGAGGTGGTACTGGAACTGGGGCTTCACATGTAATTGCAAAAGCTGCAAGAGAAATGAACATTTTAACAGTAGGAGTTACAACTTTACCCTTTTCTTATGAAGGTCCTAAGAGAATGAGAAGGGCAACGGCTGGATTAGAGGAATTAAAAAGGCACCTTGACACTACCATAGTCGTACCAAATCAAAACCTTTTTAAAATTGCTAATGAGACAACTGGTTTTGAGGAGTCTTTTAGTTTGTCGAATGATGTACTAAAGCATGGCGTACAAAGTATTACAGATTTAATGGTAAGACCTGGAATGATTAATTTAGATTTTGCGGATGTTGAAACTGTTATGAGCTCAAGCGGTAAAGCAATGATGGGTACTGGAGAGGCAGAGGGAGAAAATAGGGCAATGGCTGCTACAGAGTTAGCTTTAAACAACCCCCTAATTGATGAATATACTTTGCAAGGTGCTAAAGGTTTATTGGTAAATATTACTGGTGGAAGCGATATCAAACTTTTCGAGGTAGATGCTGCAGTGAACAAGATTAGAGCTGAGGTCGATCCTGAAGCAGAATTAATATTTGGTGCCATTAAAGATGAAAACATGAATGGTAAAATTAGAGTTTCAATCGTAGCCACATCTTTAAAGGGATCTTCAGTTTACCCAGATCCACGACCAGTACTAAACGTGGTTAGTGGATCTAACGGTAAAAGCACTAACTTTTCTGATAATTTGTTTTCTAAAACTAACTTAGAGCAAAATGTAGTTAGTTCAATTGATGGAGCAACAGCATTAAAACTCGATGAAAATTACGAAATTAAAAACAATGATGAACAAAATGCAGTTATGGATAGCTTTGAAAGCGAGGAAGAAAATAAAATTGCAGAAGAAACAAAAACTTTTATAGAAAGTTCTCAGGAAATCCCTACAGGAGTATCTATTGAAAGCGCATCTTATATGGAAAAAAATGTAGAATCAGTAAGCACAGACATGAAAGATGAAACAAATAATCTAATTAAAAATGATAAAATTCAAGAAGAATATACCCCTAAACTTTTTTCAGAGGAGCAAAACTATGAAGATTCTCAAATAAATGAGATTAAAGAAGACAATGTTTCCGATCAACTTTTTGATCAAGAAAATAATGAAGACGAGGATTTTGAAATCCCAGCTTTTTTAAGAAGACAAAAGTTTTAATGATCACAATAAAAATAAATGAAAAATCAAACAACATCTTTGGAATTTTCTCATTTTCCGGTGATGTTGAGCGAAATTATTGACATTTGTTCCCCTTCAAAAGGAGGTTTTTTTGTAGATTGTACCTTTGGAGGTGGAGGTTATACCAGAGAAATATTAAAATTTCCAAATACTAGAGTAATTGGCTTAGATAGGGATGCCACAGTTTTATCAATAGCAAAAAAACTTAAAAAAAAATTTAAAAAGAGATTTAAATTTTATCAACTAAGATTTAGTCAAATAGACAAAATTTTAAATAACGATCAGGTAGACACAATCATTTTTGATTTAGGTCTTTCATCAATACAACTAAAAGATTCTAAAAGAGGTTTTTCATTCAAATCAAAAGATAACCTCGACATGTCAATGGGTCTAACTGATATTTCTGCACAAAAAGTAATTAATAATTTAAGCGAAGAACAATTAAAACTTATCATAAAAATTTTAGGAGAAGAAAAAGAAGCTTCTAAAATAGCAAAAAATATTGTGAGGGCTAGAACTGAAAAAAAAATTACAAGAGTTGATCAGTTAGTTGCAATAATAGAGAAGAGTAAAAAAAAAAATTTTCATACGAAAATCAATCCCAGCACTAAAACTTTTCAAGCCTTAAGAATATTTGTAAATAAGGAAATTACCGAACTTATCAATGGAATTATTAAAGCAACCAAAATATTGAAACCTGGGGGAAAAATCTTGATTGTCAGTTTTCATTCGATAGAGGATAAAATTGTAAAATATTTTTTTAATAATTTTTCTCAAAATAGATCAAAACCATCTAGATATTTGCCTGAGGAAAATAATGAAAACTTTGTGTTATTTGAGAAATATATTAATAAAGTTATAAAACCTACAGTTAGTGAAATAAAAAAAAATAATCCTTCTAGATCTGCAAAATTAAGATTTGCCGTAAGAAGTAAAAATAATTTTTTTTATCCAGAAAATTTTTTAAAAAAATTCAATAGATATTTAGATATAGAGAACTTACATGTATAAATTTAAAATATTTATTTCAATCACAATTTTTACAATTTTTTTAGTAGGAACTTCTATGATTAAAAATCAAACAAGAAATCTTGAAAAAAAAATTTATAATTTAAGTAAAATAATTTATTTCCATGAAGAAAATTTAAAGGAGTCTCAGCTTGATTTTTTTTACCTTTCATCACCAGTAATATTAGAGCAAAAGGTAGAGCATGTTGATCATATAAAGTATGTCCCAATGGATCAGTCAAAAATATTTTTGAATTTTGAGACATTCAATGAACTTAAAAACAAACATGTTTATCATGAGAGATAATTTTAAAAATAAAGGTAAAAGAAAAAAAAAATTTAAATAAAAATCAAACTAGTTTTTATTTTGAGGATTATTTGGAGACCAACAACAAAATTTTTAAAAAAAAATTTCTAACTCAAGATCGAATTTATTTATTATTTTTTTTATTTTTTTCATTAATTTTTATTTTTAGCATTCGAATCATTCATGTCTCAATGAACAAATTTGAGATTTTCAATAATGCAAAGTCTCTTAATCAGTATAATCTTGAGAGAAGAGATATTGTTGATAGAAACGGAGAATTGATCTCAAGAAATGTAAAATTTTTTCACGCTGCAATTGTTCCTAAAAATATTACTAATAAAGATAATTTTATCTTAAAACTTAAATTAAATTTTCCTGAATTATCAATTGAAAAAATTGAAAAAAATATTACGGAGGGAAAATATTTTTACCTAAAAAAACGCATCAACCAAATTGAAAAAGAAAAACTGTGGAAATTAGGGGAAAAAGCTATTGTGTTTGAGCCATTTCAATCAAGAATTTATACTCACGCTAATTTATATAGTCATATAATTGGGCAAGTTGATTATGATAATTATGGTGTTTCCGGTATAGAAAAGTATTTTGATAAAGAGTTAAAAAATGAAAAATTAAAGAACAAGCCTCTTAAATTAACTTTAGATACCAATATACAATATCTTATAGACAAAGAACTTAATCAAGCACTTGAAATATTCAAAGCTACTGGGGGAGGTGCTTTGCTTATGAATGTAGAGAATGGAGAAATTTTATCTTTAGTATCTCTGCCAAATTTTGATATTAATTTAAGAGCAGATCTTAGTAATAAAAAATACATAAATAAAATCACAAAAGGTGTTTACGAACTTGGCTCTATATTTAAAACTTTTACTATCGCTTTAGCTCTTGATAGTGAGATTGTAAAACCACAAACTGTTATCAAAAATATTCCTCGAACTGTTAGGTGCTCTAGCCATGAAATTTCTGATATAAAAGAATTTCCTAAAAACTTGAAAGTTGAGGATATTCTTATTAGGTCATCAAATGTAGGCACATTAATGATAGCTCAAAAAATTGGTAAAAAAAAATTTCAAGAATTTATAGATAAAACTAAACTACTTAGTGTTCCTGATTTACAATTAGAAGAAGTTGGCAAACCGATTGATTTTAAGTGGAATAAGTGCAAACTAGAAACTGTTTCTTTTGGACACGGTATAACTACAACCCCACTTCAAGCAACAACTGTTTATGCTTCATTAGTTAATGGTGGAAAAATTATAAAACCTAGCTTAATTGAAAAAAGTCATAATGAAAATGAACGCGATCAAATAATAAAAAAAAAAACAAGTGAAAATTTAAATAAAATTTTAAGAAAAGTAGTAACAGATGATAAAGGTACAGCCAGTCTAGCAGATATAAATGGTTATTACGTTGGAGGAAAGACTGGTACCTCACAGAATTATTTTAATAAAAAAGAAAATTTGAATACTTTTATCTCAATTTTCCCCTCTCAGGAACCCAAATATGCTTTATTGGTTATGCTAGAGAATCCACAGGTAGCGGAAGACCTAATTTACAATTATAGGGGAATAAAAATAAAAGCTAATAGAAATGAAGCTGGATGGAACTCAGTTTATATAGCAGGCAAAATAATAAAAAAAATTGGACCAATTTTAGCCATAAAAAACAAAGATTTTAACGATTATTATGTTGCTGAAAAAATTAATAAATAATTATTATATCAAAAGAAAAAATATTAAAGTGACTGGTCTTTCAATAAATAGCAAAGACATAAAGAAAGGCTATATCTTTTTTGCAATCCAAGGAAACAGATCAAACGGTGAAAAATTTATAGATGAAGCTGTAAAAAAAGGCGCACAAGTAATTGTATGTTCAAAACAGTGTAAATACACCAATAGCAAGATTACAGTAATCAAAAGTTCTAACATAAGATATTTATTGAGTGAAATTACGTCAAAGTTTTATAGATTAAAGCCAAAAAATATAATAGCCGTAACAGGAACCAACGGTAAGACATCAGTTGCGGATCTCTTTTACCAAATTTTAAATATCAACAAAGTTCCAGTTGCTTCGATTGGAACTCTGGGCATAAAATATAAAGGAAAAAAAATTAAATCTAACTTAACTACCCCAGATACCATTTCAATTCACAAAAATTTGGAAAAATTGAAAAAAAACAAAATAGACAATGTTATTATAGAAGCATCAAGTCATGGATTAGTTCAGAAAAGGTTAGATCATTTAAATTTTAAAGCTGCTATTTTTACAAATTTTAGTCAAGACCACTTAGATTACCATAATACGATGAAATCTTACTTAAATGCTAAACTATTATTATTCAATAAAATTATATCAAAGAATAAAAAAGTAATTTCAGATAATTCTTTAAAAGAATATCCGATTTTAAAAAAAATTTCAAAGATGAGAAAATTACATTTACTTGATATTAGTTTTTTATTTAAAAAGTTGGAAAAAAAATACAAATCTAAATTTAGCCTTTTCCAATTAAAAAATCTTTCGATGGCTATTCTTGCAGCTCAAATATGTGGCCTAAAAGAGAAAAAAATTTTTAGTACAATAAAAAAATTAAAAGATGTTGAAGGAAGGCTAGAGATGATAAAAAAATTTTCTGGTAATATAAAAGTCTTTGTAGATTTTGCTCATACACCTGATGCATTAATTAAATCTATTAATTCATTGAAGAGATTGTATGGAAATAATATTTCAATAGTGTTTGGATGTGGTGGAGATCGTGATTATAAAAAAAGACCGTTGATGGCAAAGATAGTAAGCTCAAATTGCAAAAAAATTTATGTTACTGACGATAATCCAAGAAATGAGGATCCAAATAAAATCAGAAAACAAATAGTTAATCATATTAAAAATAAAAATCATTTTAATATTGGAAATAGACCAAAAGCGATAAGACATGCAATTCAAAACGCAAGTCCCAATGAGATTATTTTAATTTCTGGAAAAGGTCATGAAACAGAGCAAATCTATAAAAATAGAACGCTTTCAATTTCGGATAAAAAAATAATTCAGAATTTTAGATTTAATTCGAGAATGTCTTTAAATAATCAAAATTACTCTCAAAACAAAAAAATTTTACAAGAATTTAATTGGAAATTAAAAACAAATAGTTTTCATGGAATCTCAATTGACTCAAGATTAATTAAGAAAAATAATCTTTTTTTAACCATTAAAGGAAAAAACAATAATGGTGCTGAATTTGCATCAAAAGCTATTAGAAAAGGCGCTAAATACATTATTACTTCACAGGCAATTCGTAGGCCAAAAAAAAAAATTATTAAAGTCAAAAATGAAATCAAATTTTTAAATTATTACGCAAGTAGAAAAAGAGATTTAACATCAGCTAGGATTATCGCTGTGACTGGAAGTGCAGGAAAAACATCTTTAAAAAATTTAATAAGAGATTTACTAAATAATTTCGGTAAAACTCTTTGTTCTCCTAAATCATACAATAATCATTTTGGAGTGCCACTTAGTTTATCTCAGCTTCATATTAAACACGATTTTGGTGTTTTCGAAGTTGGTATGAACAAAGCTGGAGAAATAAATACCCTAACAAAATTAATCAAACCACATATAGGCATTATCACTAACATTGGTGAAGCCCACATCGAAAATTTTCAAAATCAAAGGGGTATTGCTGATGCTAAAGGAGAAATTATGAATAATATTCAGAAAAATGGAACTATTATTTTAAATCGTGATGATAAATACTTTAATTATCTTCAAAAAAAAGCAAAATTAAAAAATCTTAAAGTAACAACTTATGGTCGATCAAAAAAATCGGATGTTAATCTTATTTCAGAATCAAAAAATGGAGATGAAATTAAATTAAAGATTAAAATTAGGAGTCAAATTTTAAAAATTAAAATTAAAAATATAAACATTTATAACGTTTTATCTTCATTAGCTCTTCTAAAAGAGCTTAATCTTGATTTAAAAATGATTAAAAATCATTATAAAAATTATAGTGCAACTGATGGAAGAGGAAAAATTCATAATATTAAAAGATACAGAAAAAATTTTAATTTAATTGATGAAAGTTATAATGCTAATCCGCTTTCTGTAAAAACTGCAATCGATAATTTTAAATTGATAAAAAAAAGAAACTTTAAAAAATATTTACTTCTTGGCGACATGCTCGAATTAGGTAAAAAATCAGATATATTACATAAAAATTTGTCAAAAGTTATTAACAATTCTGATATTGATAAAGTGTTCATTAAGGGTAATAAATCTCTCATTACTTATAAGAATATCGATAAAAATAAGAGAGGAAATATTTTTCAACTGGAGGAAGATGTGGATTTTACTTTTAATAGCATTATATCCAACAATGACTATCTTATGATTAAGGGATCTAATGCAACTGGTTTAAATAATTTAAGTCAAAAAATGATAAAAGGTTATTAAATGTTGTTTCATTTTTTTACATCATTAATTGATCAATATTCTTTTCTTAATGTTTTTAAATATTTAACATTTAGAACTGGTTTATCTGTAATGACCTCGCTAATAATTGTTTTCATAATAGGATCACCTTTAATTAGGATATTTTCAGAAAAAATGATTACAGGACCAATAAGACAAGATGGACCCATTGATCATATAGTAAAAAAAACGGGGACGCCAACAATGGGCGGTGTAATTATTATTATAGGGATAATTTCGAGTAGTCTACTTTGGTCAGACTTGACCAATATCTATGTTTGGACGCTAATATTTGTTTCATTAAGTTTAGGAGGCTTAGGATTCATAGATGATACATTAAAAATTAAATTCAAAAACTCCAGAGGACTTAAATCAAGATATAAATTTGTAGGCCAATTAACAATAGGCTCATTAGCTTTGTATATTCTTATTAATTTCTCTAATCATGAATATTTATATGAATTGTATTTCCCATTCTTTAAAAACTTGATTTTTAATTTGGGATTATTCTTTATTCCTTTCGGGTTGTTTGTAATTATTGGTGCTTCAAATGCAGTTAATTTGACTGATGGGCTAGATGGTTTGGCAACAGTTCCAGTCATGCTAGTTGCACTTTCATTCACTCTTATCTCCTATGTAGTTGGAAATACGATTTTTTCGGAGTATCTTCAAATTCAATATATTCCAGATGTGGGCGAACTTTCGATCTTTTGTGGCTCAATAGTTGGGGCTTGTTTAGGTTTCTTGTGGTACAACGCTCCTCCAGCAAAGATTTTTATGGGAGACACAGGTTCGCTTTCCTTAGGTGGTTCGTTAGCAGCAATAGCTATAATCGTAAAACATGAGATCGTACTTGCAATTATTGGAGGACTATTTGTTTTAGAGACAGTTTCAGTAATTATACAAGTCATATCCTTTAAATTGACAGGCAAAAGAATATTTAAAATGGCACCTATACATCATCATTTTGAAAAAAAAGGCTGGGCCGAGTCAACAATTGTTATACGTTTTTGGATTATTGCAATAATTCTTGCTTTAGTAGGATTAGCAACATTAAAACTAAGATAAAATGGTTCCAATAAAAAATCTTAGAGAACTATCTTTTTTAGTTTACGGGTTAGGTTTAACAGGAAAATCTGTAATTAATTTTTTTAAAAAAAATAGAATTAATAGATACCAAGTCTGGGATGATAAAAAGAAAAAATTATTTAAGTCAAAAAGACCTCAAAATCTTAAAGAAACCCTAAAAAAAGTTAATTATATAGTTTTAAGTCCAGGTATAAGTTTAGAAAACTCAAATAAAAATTGGCTAAACAAATATAAACATAAAATTATTACAGATTTAGACTTAATATTTTTGCTCAAAAATTTTTTTAAAACAATTGTAGTGACTGGAACCAATGGAAAATCAACTACTTGTAAAATTATTCACCATCTGCTTAGAAGAAACGGTTTTAAATCCCTTTTAGGCGGGAATATAGGAACACCAATATTAAACTTAAAAATGAACAAAAGGTCTTTTTTAATTATTGAGGCATCATCCTTCCAACTTGCACATTCTAAATTTGTCTGTCCTGATTACGCCGCACTATTGAATATAAGTAATGATCATATTGATTGGCATGGAAACTTAAATAATTATATAGCAGCAAAGTTAAAAATTTTTGAACTCCAGAAAAAAAAACAATACTCTTTTATTAATAAAAAATTAATATCGCATTTTAAAAAAAAAAAATATTTAGGCAAATTAGTTGTTCCCAAAATAAAAAATTATTTTAAAATTAAAAATAAATTAAATAATTCTTATCTTAAAATGGAAATAAATGATGAAAATATGTCATTTGTTTTTAATTTATCTAAAATTTTAAAAATAAAAGAAAAATTTTTTTTAAAAACCTTAAACTCATTTAAAGGTTTACCACATAGATACGAAATTTTCTTAAGAAAAAAAAACTATCTTTTTATTAATGATTCTAAAGCAACATCATTTCAATCAGCTAAATTTGCGTTAAAAAGCTCAAAAAATATTTTTTGGATAGTAGGTGGACTCCCAAAAAAAAATGATAAATTTAATTTTGAAAAAATCAAAAATAATATAATTAAATCTTATATTGTAGGAAAAAATACGAATTTTTTCAAAAAACAATTACAAAAAAAAATAAGTTTTTGTGTTACTAAAAATATCAACAATTCACTTTTAAAAATCCTTAAAGACATAAAATTATTTAGAAAAAAAAGAAATACGATATTGTTAAGCCCTGCCTCTGCTTCTTATGATCAGTTTACCAATTTTGAAAAAAGAGGTGAAGAATTTAAAAGATTGAGTAAATTTTATGCAAGAAAATATATTTAAACTTAAATTTTCAAATTATTGGCGAAATATTGATAAAAAGATATTCTTAAGCTTTCTCGTATTATTTTGTTTAGGTTTATTTTTTTCTTTTTCATCTACTTCATCTTTAGCGGGTGAGAGATTAAACAGGGATTATTATTTTTTCTTTTCTAAGCATTTTATCTTTACACTTTTAGCGCTTACAATAATGATAATTATTTCAGTTATAGAAACTTCACTTTTACAAAAAATTATAATTCCTATATTTATTTTTACTTTTTTTCTTTTGGCATTAGTACCTCTAATTGGCATAGAAGTTAAAGGAGCTAAAAGATGGTTAGACTTTTATTTTTTTAGATTACAACCAATTGAAATTTTAAAGCCATTTTTTATTTTAGCTACAGTTAAAGTTTTAACATTTAATAAATTGAAGAGTTCACAATTGCGATATTTAGTTAGCTTTTCGTTATTGTCTTTAGTAATAATTCTTTTAATTGATCAACCTGATCTTGGCCAAACAGTTTTAATTTTTTTTACTTGGGTTGCAACAGTTTTCGTCTCCGGAGTCAGTTTATTACATATATTTATTTTTTTTATAATTTTTTTGATTTCTTTGAGTTCTTTGTTAATTTTACTACCAGAAAAATTTGGTTATATAATAAATCGTTTAATATCATTTATTGACCCTGATACTGGAGACAAGTTTCAATCATCTTCAGCTTTAGACGCAATTAAACTTGGCGGTTTAACCGGCCAAGGAATGGGAGAAGGAATTTTAAAAGAAAGAGTTCCTGAAGCCCACACAGATTATATTATTGCGGTAATATCTGAAGAGTATGGTTCAATTATTTCAATTTTTATTATTTTTATATTTCTTTACATTTCTTTTAGAATAATTAAAAATTGTATTAATCAAGACGATCGGCTTGTTAAGATTTCGTTATGTGGTTTAGCTACACTACTTATATTTCAAACATTTATACATGTTGGCGTTAATACAAGTTTAATTCCCACTACTGGAATGACT
>MDTC01093411.1_pt1 | contig 10551 bp, 9 predicted proteins | sample 811181 | NCBI WGS metagenome assembly MDTC01 (sample SAMN05326644, study PRJNA326480) | marine metagenome | isolation source: seawater | place: Pacific Ocean: North | collected 2011 | reverse complement strand
GTGAGTTACATCCTCAAAGATAGAATCAAAGAGTGGGTCAAGCGCTACTCGGCACCCGCCATCTCCAACTTGCTTTGGGATCACCGAGTTCAGATCACAGATCCACTACACGATGTTGAAGTGGGTCGATGCCGTGAGCTCTTCTCGTTTATCCCCAGTCGCTCGATCCCAAAATCGATCCTCGAGCTTCGGCACGAGGGACAAATAAAATCCATCGAAGCCCAGAGCAAACCAGAAGTCTGCCTGAAATATGAAAAAGAAATCATTCTCCACGGCACCACCATCGACCAGAGCCATGGGCGCATGCTCGATATCAACGACATCATCCGTTTCAACCTAGCCCAGTTTCTGGCTCGCACAGATGACCCAGTCTCGTACCTGCCGCTCTTCAATGTGAAGACCCACAAAATCGATCAGGTGGCATGTCCCAAGGTCTATCACATCAACGTCATCTTGGTTCTGGAAGCAGAGACCGGAAGCCTCCCAGCTCAAATGGAGAGAATCCGTGTCATATTCGACCGAACGGGCATTCGCAGGGTCGAAACGATCTGACGACCCCAAGAGGGCGTTCTCTCGCATTTGTCACTTAGAATTCACATAAAGCCCCCTTGCTCACCGAGTTATGCCAAGGCATGGAAACACCGAGCTTCACCCCAGACCGAGGTACATCAATGGTACGGATTGGCATCAATGGATTTGGCCGAATGGGACGCCTGGCTCTCCGAGCCGGCTTGCACCGCGACGACATCGAGTTTGTAGCCATCAACGAGCCCAACGCTACCGCCGACACCATGGCGATTTTACTCGAGTTCGATAGCGTTCAAGGGCGATTTCGCGAGAGCTGCTCAGGCAGCGACGATGCGATTACCGTTGGCAACCAGTCCATCCCCTACAGCCAACACGAACAACCAGCCGACATCCCATGGGGTGAGCTAGGCGTGGACCTCGTCCTCGAGTGCAGTGGGGAGTTTCGCAAGAGCCCTCTTCTGGCCCCGCACTTAGCAAATGGAGCCAAACGCGTGGTCGTCTCCACGCCCGTCAAAGACGGCCCACCCAATATCGTAGTCGGCGTCAACGACGGTGTGTTCGACCTGAGCTCCGAGACAATCGTGACCGCCGCCTCTTGTACCACCAACTGTCTAGCGCCTGTGGTTCGCGTGCTTCACGATGGCATTGGTATCGAGCGGGGTCTCGTCACCACCATTCACGATCCGACCAACACCCAGTCGGTCCACGATGCGCCTCATGCAGATCCAAGGCGGGCACGGGCTTCACAGCTCAGCTTGATCCCAACCTCGACCAACTCTGCCACCGCCGTGACGCTCATCATTCCCGAGCTAGCAGGCAAGCTCGATAGCATCGCCGTGCGCGCACCCGTCATGAATGCGTCTTTGACAGACTGCGTCTTTCACATGAAGCGCGAGACCACGATTGAAGAGGTCAATGGCCTCTTAGAGAAAGCCTCCACGGATGGCCCACTCGAGGGCATCCTCGGCTACGAAGAGCGCCCTCTGGTCAGCGCTGACTATGCAGGGGATGCGAGAAGCTCCATCGTAGATGCTCAGAGCACCCGAGTGACCGATGGCACCCTGGTGAAGGTGCTGGCCTGGTACGACAACGAATGGGGCTACGCCAACCGCATGGTTGAGCTGGCAGCGAAAGTAGGAAGCCATCTCTAGTGGCTGAAGCTAGGAACATCCGGGACTACGCCATCATCACGGCAACCTACTGGGCGTTCACTCTCAGCGACGGCGCACTGCGCATGTTGGTGCTCTTGCACCTTCATCAGCTGGGCCACTCCCCTCTGACCCTCGCCATGCTCTTCGTGCTCTACGAGTTCTTCGGCATGGTCACCAACCTCTTCGGCGGCTGGCTCGGGGCGCGCTCGGGGCTCAAGATTACATTGGGCTACGGCCTGCTCTTGCAAGTGATTGCTTGTGGCCTCCTCGCGCTTGCAGATGGCTGGCTCTCAGTGGCTCTGGTCACAGCCCTTCAAGGCCTCAGTGGCATTGCCAAAGACCTCACGAAGATGAGCTCTAAGAGCTACATCAAGATGGTGGTACCCGAGGGAGATCAAGCGGGTCTCCTGCGCTGGGTGGCACTTCTGACCGGCTCCAAAAACACCCTCAAAGGCGGGGGCTATTTTCTCGGCGGCCTTCTCTTGAGCACCACAGGGTTCCATGAGGCCTGCGGCGTCATGAGCATTGCACTGGCTCTCACGTTGGCAGCTTCCATGCTCGCGCTGCCCAAAGCGCCTGGCAAAGCCAAGGCTTCGGTGAGCCTCAGATCGCTCATCCCTACCGATGCTCGGCTCGGCTGGCTCTCAGCAGCGAGGCTCTTTCTCTTTGGCTCACGTGACACGTGGTTTGTGGTGGGACTTCCGGTGTTCTTGTCCGCAACGCTCGGCTGGTCATTTGAAGCAGTGGGTGCTGCCCTGGCCCTCTGGATTGTCGGCTACGGCATCGTGCAAGCCAGTGCCCCTGCATTCTTGGGCCTAAAGACGTCACCAGGTGATGAGCGCCACCAACGGCCGGTCGCCGGCAAGCTCTTAGGAAGATGGAAAGCCGCTCTCATCATCCCTCTGGCAGCTATCGCCCTTGGCCTCGAGCAGGGAGCACCCGCTCAGCCCACCCTGATTGGGGGCTTGGTCATATTTGGAATTATCTTTGCCACAAACAGCGCACTTCATAGCTTCTTGGTGGTCGACTATGCCGAAAAAGACAGTGTCGCCTTGAGCGTGGGCTTTTACTACATGTCTAATGCTGCCGGCCGCTTGGTGGGCACTGTGCTCTCGGGCGTCTTATTCGAGAGCCTCGGCGGCGATCTGCCAGGCCTCTTGGCCTGCATCGCTGGCGCCATGGTGATGGTCAGCCTCAGCACTCTACTCTGTATTCCACTGAGTCGCGCCGAGCATGCTTTTAACGCAGCTCGTTGAGCTGCGACGTCCATGTGGATCTTCATGAGCCCCTCTCATGTCATTTGTCACAAACTCGACACAAACACCCCTCGGAAACGTCACGCCACCAAGGCATTTTCTTACACGAGTTTGAAACACAGCTCATTTGGCTTACAACGAACCGAGCAGCTCATCTCTATTGGAGTACGTATCATGAAGGTTTCGGGACAGAGCACAAAAATCGCATGGGTCTTGGCGATGGCCATTGCCCTCCCCCTGAGCACTGCAAACGCAGAAGAAAAGGCGAGCAAACCCAAGGTTGAGGTCAGAGGCAAAATCTACGGCAACTGGGGCATGAGCCTCGACGAAGATGCTGACAACTACAACGCATTCAACGTAACGCGTGCTTATGTCACCGTAAAGGCGGACGTGAGCGAGAGCTTTGCTACCCATGTGACCACCGACATCGCTCTGGTCAAACACTCCGATGACACCAAGCTTCGAACCTACCTCAAGTACGCCTACCTCGAGTGGAAAGACCCCATGCCAGGTCTCAAGGTTCGTTTCGGCGCAGCAGGCACAGGTCTGATTAGTCTCCACGACGAGTTCACGGGTCGCCGCTGGGTTGAAAAATCGTTTACCAACCGAACCGAAATCCTCGCATCTTCAGACTTTGGTATTCACGCCATGGGTAAGCACTCAGATGGTATGTTCACCTACCAAGCGTCTATCGTAAACGGTGGTGGCTACAGCAAAGTTGAGACCGACAAAGCCAAGACAGCGCAGCTGCGCCTCACAGTCGACCCACTCTCTGGCGCAGAGATGGAGCTGCCCATCAGCGCATTCGTATCGTACGGCCTCGGCTCAGAAGAAACCGACATAGTTGCAGCAGCAGCCATGGGTTTTGGCTCGAGCTTCGGCAAGGCTTGGGTCGAGTTCGTCATGCCAACACAAGGCAATGTGAAAGGCATGGGTTACATGGCAACGCTGCTTCCTAAGATCTTCGATATCGGCTCTTTGATGCTGCGCTACGATGTGTACGACCCAAATACCGATGTGGATAACGACGACACAGCCAAGCTCTACGCAGGCTTTACCCACGACTTCGCCAAGAAAATCAGTGCTGGCCTTCTCTATGAGCGTGAGACATCACACAGCGCTGATGACGTGGGTGCTATCACCGACGAGCTTTCACACGGCGTGTTCATCAAGATGCAAGCTGGTTTCTGATTGAGGGGTGTGTGAGCGTGTTGCTCTTGGTGGCACGCTCAGGTGTCACCCTGCCTTGGGTAAATCCACCCAAAAGATAGAGCCTGATGGCTCAGCCGGCTCCATCCCCACCTCACCGTTCATCGCCCCTACCAAGTGTTTGACGATAGCGAGGCCCAGGCCCGTACCACCCATCTCTTTAGAGCGACCTGGGTCCACCCGGTAAAAGCGCTCGAAGAGCCTGGCTCGATGCTCAGCAGCAATACCCGGTCCATCATCTTGAACCTCAATGCGAACCCGCTCATCAGACGGCGAGGCACGTACACAAAGCGAACCTCCGGCGGGAGTGTACTTCACTGCATTTTCTACGAGGTTGAGGAGGACCTGCTCGAGAGCTTGTGCATCAGCCCATACCTCGACGGCATCATCCACGAACACCTCGACGGACATCTCTTTTTGCGACAGTTTTTGCCCAACAGAATCGACTACACGGGTTGCAAGTGCACTCAACACGAGGCTTACTCCCTGGACATTGTAGTGCCCTGCTTCAATCCTCGAGAGATCTAGTAAATCAGCAATCAAATTTGAAAGGCGCTCAGAGTTTCTCAGGACCGCTTCAATAAAAGACCGGGCACGCTTCTCATCTGTGAGCGCACCATCGAGCAGTGTCTCAGCATTGGCCCTAATCACACTGACAGGGGTACGAAGCTCATGAGACACATTGCCGACAAAATCTCGGCGCATCCCCTCGAGCTTACGAACCTCGGTAATGTCATGAGCAACGATCACCGCACCGCCCGATCCTACCAAGGGAGTCATGCGAGCAAGAACGACCCGTGGTGGAACACCGCCGAGCTCAAACTCTCCAGAGGTTCGTTCAACCAATCGAAATCCCAAGAGTGGCTCTAGAAATGAAAGGGCGGAAACCTCTGAGATCGGTCGGCCAACCAACTCTTCACTCACACCCAAGAGAGTCTTCGCACTCTCATTGATGATGGTGATGGACTTGGCTGAATCGATGGCAATCACGCCATCTTGCATCCCTTCGAGGACGCCGCCGAATTGGTCGCGCTCGCGAGCCAACGTATTCAAGAGTCGCTCGAGATCTGTGGACATGTGGTCGAGTGATTGGGCCAAAATACCCAGCTCATCACCGCCCTCGGGGACCATGCGACTTTCAATCGCTCGATGGGTCAGAGCGCGTGCCGCAGACACCAGGCGCCGAAGTCTCTGCAACACTATTTGTGTTCCAATTCCGCTCACGACGAGGGCAATGAACACAGCTAGAACCGAGGCCACCAAGAGGAGAGTTTTCACTTGCATGGCAAGCTCGTTCATTGCCTGAACAGGCATTGAAACCCGGACAAAACCACTGCCATCTTCGCGAACGTATCGAGTGGCTACGTAAATCATATCGGCCTCGAGCGTCGTACTGTAACGGCGTCCACGACCGATCTCACCAGTCTCCGTGCCAAGACACTCTTGCCGAGACGCATGGTTTTCCATGCTTGCTACCACGTCCCGAGCGACATCAGAGTCCCCGAGCACCCGGCCAGTCTCATCAATGACCGTAACGCGCACTCCCATGGCTCGTCCCATGCGATCTGCGAGTGGATCTACTACATCAATCCCGTCGAGCTGCGGTGCCACCTGAACGAACTCTCGAAGAGCACGCACGTGCTCTTCGAGCTTGCTCTCTAGACTCTCCTCAAATCGTGCCTCTAGCTGGGCCTGGAGCCACACACCGCTGACTCCTAGGACAATGGCCATTGCCAAGAAGGACCCCAACAACAGCCTGGCGCGAAGACCCAAGCTCAAGCATCACCTCCGCCGGGCTCATCGCGCATGCGATAGCCAACGCCGCGTACCGTCTCAATATAGTGTCCTGCAGCACCCAGCTTCTCCCGAAGCCGCTTCACGTGGGTATCCACAGTGCGCGTGGTGATGGCAACCTGATAGCCCCAGACATCATCCAAGAGCCGATCACGACTTTGCACGCGCCCTCGACGGCCGAGAAAAGTGACGAGGAGCTTAAACTCGAGTGCCGTCAAAACGATGTCTTCATCATTCACCCAGACTCGATGAGCCTCAGTGTCCACCACTAGAGAACCAAATACGGTTCGAGCATTCGCGTCGAGAGCAGTAGGCCTCCCACGCTTTAGGACGGCGCGCACCCTGAGCATGAGCTCTCTCACACTGTAAGGCTTGACCACGTAGTCATCAGCCCCGAGCTCAAAGCCAACCACACGATCAACCTCTTCACCCTTGGCGGTCACCATCACGATTGGGACATCCCGCGTCGACTCTTGCTGACGAAGGACTCGACACACCTCGGTTCCAGAAATGTCCGGCAACATGAGATCGAGAAGTACCAAATCAGGTATGGGCTCTTTGACTGCCAGCTCCAACCCTCGCGCCCCATCGAGAGCACTTCGGGTTTGGTACCCCTCTTTCTCGAGGTTGTACTCCAGCATCGAGACTAGGTCTGGCTCATCTTCAACTATTAGTATCAGTGCTGACATGACGGCTACCTTACCCACGCTCTGTGACAGCTTGATGACAACCCAACAGAAGCTTGGCCTGCCTCTTGCGCATGCTCATGACGCAATCCGAAAGGGATGTCCATCAGCAGACCCCCAGAGGATAGATCTTCGATCCACACGGTTAGGAGATCGAACGCCACATACTTGGTTTCATTCCACGTAACCAGGTATGATAACTGTGTAAAAACAAAGAGGTATGGCAATTTACACTCAGCTTCCAGAGTCCCCTGAAACATCAAAATGGCGTGTCACACAACTGTCACACAAAGCTCACAGACTCGTGCTTGATAAAGGCAGTTGCAATCACTTAGATCGGCTCAACAACAACGAGAGAAGTTCGCACGCATGAATGCCGAAAGCCAAGTCGACGAAGCCTCCCCATCTGACCCACCTACCATCGGCGAGGCACAGGTAACCTCGAGCTTTAGCAACGAACCTAAACCTCATCAGGTATGGCTCAATCTGCTCTCGGTGTTCCTGCTGCTCTATATCTTCCTAGTGGGTATCACCTGCCTGAGCTCAGGAATCAAAGGGCTCGGCGGCGGGGTGATGGACCAATACCTCGGTGCCGATATGAATCCGATGCTCGCGCTCTTCGTTGGCATCCTTGCAACCACCCTGGTGCAGAGTTCGTCTGTAACCACTTCTCTCATCGTCGGCGTCGTCGCAGCCGGGCAAATACCAGTCTCATCAGCGGTTCCCATGATCATGGGAGCCAACATCGGCACCACGGTAACCTGCACCATTGCCAGTCTGGCAAGCGCTAGCCGAACCGGCGAGTTTAAGAGGGCTTTCGCGGCGGCAACCTGCCATGACTTTTTCAATGTCTTATCCGTCATAACGTTCTTACCGCTCGAGCTCCTCACCCGATCGATAACGGGCCAAGGCATTCTAGAGCGCGTCTCTGGCGTGCTTGCAGAACTCACCACAGATTCCACCGGCGCAAAGTTTGACAGCCCCATCAAGGCTTCCTTTAAAGCTGGAACCAAAGTCGTCAAGCACGGCATGGAGTATCTGAGCGACAACCCAAAGGTCGTCACATCCCTCGTCGCTCTCGCTGGCTGCATCATCATTTTTGTCGCGCTCACGCTCATCGTCAAAGTAATGCGTGGACTGGTGCTCTCGAAAATGGAGCGCTACATCAACCGTTTTCTCGGGGCAGGCGGTCCGGTCGGGATTGTCATCGGTATTGCTCTCACCGTCATGGTGCAGTCATCGTCCATCACCACCTCCGTGATGGTGCCACTTGCAGGCGCAGGACTGGTCACCATTCAACAAGTATACCCCATCACTTTGGGGGCAAATATTGGAACAACCATCACCGCAATGCTGGCATCGATGGCAGTGAGCGGTGATAGTGCAGTCGCTGCACGTCAGATTGCCTTGGTTCACCTCTGCTTTAACCTGCTGGGAATTCTCGTTTGGTACGTTCCTCCGATGCTACGCGCCATTCCAATCAAGGGTGCGCTCTGGATGGCCGATTTTGCCGGTCAATCGCGTAAGAAGGCTGCTGCTCTCGTCTTTTCGTTCTTTTATATCGTCCCCGCTTTAATCTTCCTGGTGAGCAAGGCTCTTTAACGCTAGAAACCAAACGACCTGAATCTAGGAGTCAACGTTATGTGGAAAGAACTCTTTCAAGTTCTCAGTGACAAAAACCCGGTCGAGCCCATGACCCAAGAGCTGATGGAAATGCTGCGGCTCACCAAGCAGATGTCGAACATCATCCATCCTCATGTCTTCGACCAAAAGTTCGAGCTCAACCAACGCTCTGAGATCTACAAGCTAGATGTCAAGGTCAACAAGCTCGAGCGCTCCATTCGTAAGCGAGTCATCACTCACCTCAGTGTGTCCAACGACCATGCCCCCTACTGCTTGCTCTTGATGTCGCTCATTAAAGATGCCGAACGCGTTGGCGACTACCTCAAGAACATCTCCGAGGTTCCTGAGCTCGGCGGCACCGAGGTTCCAGAGGGCCCGCTGAGAAAAGAACTCACCGAGATTATCGAAGTTGCATCCGAGCTATTGAGCTCTACCCCCGAGATACTCGCCAGTGAAGATACGGACCGCGCCACAGATCTGCTACAAACCGGCCGCAACACGGCAAAACGCTGTGATGTCTTGCTCGTCGAACTAGCGAAGAGCGACCTCACCGCAGCCCAGACAACATCGATGGTTCTCTTGACGAGATTCCACAAGCGGCTCGGTGCACACCTGCTCAACATCCTCTCCTCGGTCGTCATGCCGCTGCACAAGATTGACTTCTACGATGGACGACAGACCTCGGAAGAATCTCACTAGACTATCGATTGAGGCACAACGCTTTGCTCCACATCGTTCTCTTCCAACCCGACATTCCTCAAAATACCGGGAACGTCGGCAGACTCTGTGCTTTTACGAGAGCCAGGCTCCACTTGATTCATCCCCTGGGGTTTGAAATCTCGGACAAACAACTTCGCCGAGCCGGCATGGATTATTGGCACTCACTCGACGTCCACGAGCACGAGAGCTGGGAAGCATTCCAAAAGAGCGATGTGGGCCCGAAGAGGCTCTGGCTCTTGACCACCAAGGCAACCCACGCACACTGGGATGTCTCATATCAAGATGGCGATGGTCTTCTCTTTGGCAAAGAGACCGCAGGCGCCCCTCAGTGGCTACACGATGAGGTCGGAGAGCAAAACCGCATCGTCATCCCCCGCTTTGATGACACCCTACGCTCACTGAACTTGGCCACCAGTGTCGGCATTGCCACCTATGAGGCACTCAGGCAGATCCGAGCTCCTTGAGCGTCTTTTCTCTCCGTAGGTGTTGTCACACCCAGATCACAGCGCTACCCTCTGGCTCCCTCGAACTCTAGAGAGGGAAAACGTCTGCAAGGGGGATGAAGAGCATGCGCATGGGTATCTTGGTTGGGCTCTGCCTCACTCTATCGCTTGCTCTTGGGTGCAATGGCGAACCTGAAGAGACCACACCCAAACCAACAACCGCTCACGTTTATCCACTCGATGACCAGCTGAGGCTTCACCACGCACAAGTACGTGGCACCCACAACAGCTACCACGTAGAACCCGAGACCGCGGTACACGACAGCCACCGCTACAGCCATGCTCCGCTCGATGTACAGTTAGGCACCCAACACGTGCGCACCTTTGAGCTGGACCTTCACCGGATTGAAGACACCTTTGAAGTCTTTCATCTCCAGCTCGTCGATGAAGAGACGACCTGCCGAACATTCACCGGTTGTCTAGAAGTCATCCGTACCTGGTCGGTCAGCAAACCAGACCACCTGCCGATCTTCGTGTGGATGGAGCTCAAGAGCGGCATGGATGACAACGCCTTCGAGAGCCTGCTTCTCATCGAAGACGAGATTCGCTCGGTGCTCCCCGACGAGCAGCTCTTAACCCCAGAGCTGGTTCGAGGCGATTACGCGAACGTCAAAGAAGCCCTCCTGGCAGAAGGATGGCCCACCCTTGGGCTGGTGCGGGGACGGGTGATGTTCATTCTCTTGAGCGGGGGGGCCCACGTCGAGCCCTACACCCATGGTCTCACGTCACTCGACGAACGACTCATCTTCCCTCGAGCCGATGGCAATCAATTCGACATGCCCTGGGCAGCCGTGACCAAGCTCGGCCCTGTCTCCCATGAGATTGTTCCCGCCATCGAGGCAGGCATGCTCGTTGCCGCGAATGTCTGCAATGCCGATGAGACCGACGAGCACTGCTCGAGCGAGCTCGGCCTGAGTCTCGAAAACGGCATCCACATGCTCAAAGACGACTTTCCCTATCCCGTAGAGGAGAGAGAGTACTGGCTCGAGCTACCCGATGGGCCCGTCGCCAGCTGCCACCCACTCACCGCACCGGCAGAGTGCACCGGTGAAGCCCTGGAGTGGATTGAACCGTAAGTAAT
>MDTC01030153.1_pt1 | contig 10551 bp, 10 predicted proteins | sample 811181 | NCBI WGS metagenome assembly MDTC01 (sample SAMN05326644, study PRJNA326480) | marine metagenome | isolation source: seawater | place: Pacific Ocean: North | collected 2011 | reverse complement strand
GCCGGGGAGAGGTCGAGCCGCGGGGAGTCGGCCGCAATCCAGACGATTCTGGTATTCGGAACGCCGCTTGGGCGGAGTGGCTTCGGTCTGGGGCTGCACCCGGGTCAAACGGAGCTTGTCCGCCGCCGTGGGACTGGGGACTGGAGACTGGAGACTGGAGACCGAGCCGCCACTCCCCTGGCCGCAGCAACGCGACTTCCCGTGATCGCTACGATCTACGTCCCCCTTCCTACCCCTCCGCCACGTCCACCGAGCTCTCCCGCTCGGGATCCACCCGCTCGAACACCCCGGCCGCATCCAGCCGCTCATACAGCGCCTCCACCCCGCTGGTCTGGGCGAACGACAGCTCGGCCGCGTCCAGGAGCACGAGCGAGAGCAGCCGCACGGTCGGGCCGTCTTCGATCTCGATGTCCTGCGCATCCTCGGGGAGCGAGGCGACGGGGGCCAGGAGCGCTGCGCAGAAGGGGACGGAGTCGGCGTAGGGCTCGGGGGGGTCGCCGTTGGGGAGGACGAGGCCGGCGTACACGGGGTAGTCGATGCGCCAGGGGAGCTCCATCATCCACTGCACGAGCTCGACCAGCCAGTCGCCCTCGTCGCTGCCGCTCATGTCGACCGGGCCGCCGTCGTCGTCGGAGAACCAGCCCTTGGGGCAGCCCACGACGAGCTCGACGTGGCGATCGGGCAGGGGCAGGCCGTCGTCGGGGTCGGGCAGGGCGCGGGCGCTCATGCCGTCGGTGTACAGCGTGGTCCAGGGGCGGCCGGGGGTCGGGCGGACCCGGTGCACCATGCCGCTCGGGCCGTCGCCGCCGGCGGGGTAGACGGCGTAGTGGGCGGACGCGAGCCCGACCAGCCGGTCGAAGTGGTCGGTGATGGGCGAGCTCGCCATGGTGGACCTCCGACCGTGGGCATAGCACCGCAAGGCGGCGGGAGCCTGCGCGGCGCCACTCGGATAGAGGCGCGCCCCGACGGAGGACACGTGGCGGAGATGACGACCGAGGGCGGATCCTGGGTGACCCGGGCGCTGGTGGATGGCGGGGCCGTGCGCCTCGTCATCGTCGAGGCGGCGGAGCTGGCGGACGAGGTGCGGCGCGCCCACGATCTGGGCCCCACCGACACCCGGCTCGCCGCGGAGGCCACCGTCGCGACCATCCTGCTGTCCGCCTACGCCAAGGGTGATGAGAAGCTATCCCTGCAGATCGCCCTGAGCCGGCCCCAGGCCCGCTGGATGGGGGAGCTGGACGCGGAGCGGCGCTACCGCGGTCGGCTGTGGACCGAGGGGGGCCTGCCCCCGCGCGCGGACCTCGACGATCTCGAGGGTGTGCTCCAGGCGGCCAAGTACGTCGCCGGCCGCGAGGTCTACCGCGGCGTGACCTCGGTCCGGGGGTCCATCACCGCCGCCCTGCGCGGCCACCTGGTGGAGTCGACCCAGGTCCACGGCGCCCTCGCCACCCTGGTCACCCTCGACGAGGAGGGCCACGTCGCCCGTGCGGCCGGCATCCTCGCCGAGCGCCTGCCCGAGGAGGCAGAGCAGCCCTACCTGCAGGCGGACGCCTTCCTGGACCTGTGGGGCAGCCTGGGCTCTGCCGACGTCGAGCCCCTGCTGGACGCGGTCAGCGCCCGCAGCGTGCACGGTCAGCCGGTCCACGTGCTGGAGGTCCAGCCGGCCCTGTGGGGCTGCACCTGCTCGAAGGAGCGGGTGATGGGGGCGCTCGCCGGACTGGGCGCCGTCGAGCTGAACGACATGGCCGACCAGGACGGGGGTGCGGTCATCCACTGCGAGTTCTGCAACGCGCGGTACGACATCAGCGCGGATGAGCTGCGGGGGATGGCCCAGGGCTGAGCCGCTCGGCGACCAGGCGGCGCGCGGCCTTCATCGCGGCCGGCACCCCGTCCCAGCCGTGCTCGTCGACCAGGCTGGCCCAGGATCGGCGTTCGAGGAGCCTTCCGCGCAGGGTCGCTCCTGCGGGTCCGCCGCCGTCCAGGTCCAGCACCTGCCGCAGTGCAGACGCCGCCGCATCGAGCGGACGGGGACCGAACGCCGCCTGCCGCGCGATCGTGAGCGCTTCTGCGTCCGTCCGGGGCGTCGGCGTCGGCAGACCCCGCCGCAGCGCCCGGACCAGGTCCGGATCCACCGGGATCTCCCCGTCCACCGCAAGCAGCTCGAGCTGTTCGTCGAGGTCCCGGGCGAGCTCCATCCGCAGCCCCCCGACCAGCTGCCGGGCGCGCTCGGTGCAGGGCCGGACCATGACCACGGCCGGCTCGCCGCTGCGGCTGGACCGGGCGAGCCCGACCCGCACGACCTCGTAGCCGAGGCGCTGGCGGAAGCGGACGACCGGGGCCGTCGCGCTGAACACCGTGCCGACCAGCGCCGCGTCCAGGGTGTCGTGCTCGGCGTGGACGAGGCGAGCGCCCAGGCCCCGACCCTGCCTGTCCGGGTGCACGGCGGTGCGGACGGAGCGCACGATCGGCCAGGTGCCGACCTCGGGGGGCGCGCCGGCGTGGGAGAGGAGGGTGTCGGGCAGGGCGTGACCGCGGATGCGCGCACGGCCGGTCGCGATCGCGGCGCAGGTCGTCCGAGGCAGACGGCCCTCGGCGGCGAGCAGTCCGATCGCCACCACGTGGGGGCCCTCGAAGAGGACGTGCAACGTCAGGTTCGGCGCATCGAGCAGCCGGTGCACGTCGCCGGGGGTGGTGCGGTAGTGGGCGTGGACCAGCAGGCCGACCACCTCGGTGAGCACGCGCTCATCGCGGGCGAGGTCCTCGCGATCGAGGACGGCGTGGACCCACGTGCCGGCCTCGGGAGGCAGGCGGGCGGGCTGGGCGTCGAGGAGGAGCACGTCGCGGATCAGCGCCTCCAGGGGATCGCCGGTGGACCAGCGGATGGGCTCGGTCAGGGAGAGTCGGGCCACGTCGCGTTCGCCATCGTCGAGCCAGCGCAGGAAGCGCAGGACGAAGCCGCGCCCGGTGCCCTCGTAGCCGTGGGTGGTGGTGGCGAAGGCGAGGCGCGCGCGGGGGTGGGTGCGCACCAGTCGCTCCAGCAGGGGGACCGGAAGCTGGGCGGCCTCGTCGATGACGATCACGTCGGGGTGCAGCTCACCGCGGAGCAGGGCGCGGGGGTCGGTGAACCCGGGGCCGCCGAAGCGGGTGGCCTCGGTGACAGCACTCGGGGTGGGGCCGGTGAGCACCACGTGGGGCGCGGGATCGCTGGCCGCGAGGCGCCCCAGGGCCATGCCGAGGGCGGCGGACTTGCCGCGGCCGCGGTCGGCGAGGAGCACGGTGGAGGTCGGGCGATCCGCGGCGAGGCGCGCGGTCAGGGCGGCGACCGCGTCCGCCTGCTCGGCGCTGCCGCGGTCGGGGGCCGGGGCGGGTCGGAGGGGCGTCTCGTCCGGGTCGGGCAGGCGCGCGAGCAGCCGGTTCCACAGCCGGTGACCGACCTGGTCGGCGGTGAACGGTGCCACCGCCAGCCGCGGATCCGCTGGAGGGTTCTCCGGAAGCTCCAGGATCAACGCCCCACCTCCGCGGATGAGACCCTGGGCCTGACCCAGGGTCTCGGCGTCGATCCCGCCGTGCAGGTCGAGCACGACCGCCTGCATCGAGCGTCCCAGGGCGTGGCGCAGGCCGCGCTCCGCCCGGACGACCTCGTCGGGAGGCAGGTCCGCGACGAGCGACTCCGCCCGCGCTGCCGTGTCCGCAGGTGCGCCGCGCAGGGCGATCACCCTGCGGTGGCCGCCCGACACCGCGCCCTCAGGTCCCGGCGAGGTAGACGTGCGCCGGGTGGGCCGCAGCGATGAGCGCGCCGCTGCCCAGCTCGACGAACACGGCGTACTCGGCGCCGAAGATCCGGGCCTCCGCCGCGGCGAGCCCCTCCGCGCCGACCCGGTCCAGGGCGCCCAGGATGGAGGAGGACGCGATCGCCAGGTCCAGGTCCGAGCTGGCCTGGGCCCGGGCGAGGTGCGCCGACCACACGGCCCGCATCACGTCGGTCGACGCGGGGCGCTTGATCGTGATCACCGTGGCCGTCGACAGGACCGTGGTGATGAGCTGCTCCGGATCGACGTCCGCCTTCACGGGCTCGGCCTTCGGCGCCGGCGCCGGTGCCTCGGCGGCGCGCTTCTTCGCCTCCTCGACCTTCGCCCGCGCCATCGCCGCCTTCTGCTTCTGCTCGGCGGCCTCGGCCTCGGCGCGCTCCTCCGCGGCCCGGGCCTCGGCCAGGATCTCGGCTGCGGACTTGCGCTTGACCCGGGGCGCGCCCAGCCCACCGAAGCGATCCTTGGGCGCTGGCTCGGGAGCCTTCACCTTCGCCGCGGGCTTGGGCTGGCTCGCCGCGGCCTTCTTCTTGGCCTCCTCGGCCAGACGCTTCGCGAGTGTCGCTGGATCCTCCTTTTTCGCCGCCGCGGCCTTCTTCTTGGCCTCCTCGGCGAGACGCCTCGCGAGCGCCGCGGGGTCTTCCTTCTTCGCCGCGGCGGCCTTCTGCTTGGCCTCCTCGGCGAGGCGCTTCGCCAGCGCCACCGGGTCCTCCTTCACCGGAGCCTCCTGTGCTGCGGCCGCCTGCTGAGCGGCGGCCTTCTTCTTGGCTTCGTCTGCGAGCCGACGGGCCAGCGCGATGGGATCCTCGGGCTCGGCCACGCGCTCGGGCGGGGCCTGGGGCGTGCCCGGCATGCCGGTGTCCACGTCGCCCGGGTCGGGCGTCAGGGCGCCGCCCATCGACGGGATGAACGGCGCGTCGGTCGGGTCCTTGGGTACAGACATCACGCTCCTCCAGCTGAGCCTGGCCGCAGCGTAGTAGCGCGTGCGCGCCGTCAGGGTCAGGAGTGTGCAACGTGGAGCCGAAGGCCGCGCCGGGAGTGCCTGCGGCATGGGTTAGGTTCCTGGTCGCGACAGGGAGTGGCATGGACAGGGTGCGGGCGCCGTGGGAGCACGCGCGCACACAAGGCGAGGTGGTGCTCGTGCTGGTGCGCCATGGCCAGACGGCCTGGAACGCCACCCGCCGCTTCCTCGGTCGTACCGACGTGCCGCTCGACGCCACCGGGCTCGCCCAGGCCCGCCGCGCCGCCGCCGCCCTGCCCGAGCCGCTCTCCGCCGTGTACAGCTCGCCCCTGTCCCGGGCCCTGCGGACCGCCCGTGCCGTGGTCGATGATCCCGTGGTGGTCGAAGACCTCGCCGAGCTGAACCAGGGTGCGCTGGAGGGGCTCGACGGACCGACCGCCATCCAGCGCTTCCCCGACTTCTTCAGGGCCTGGGCCGAGGATCCGGAGCACGCCACCGTTCCCGGTGGGGAGCGCTTGCGCGACCTCCAGGACCGGGTGCTGGCCGCCATGGGCGGCATCGCGCGCCGGCACGAACCGGGCGAGGTGGTCGGGGTCTACACGCACCAGATGGTCATCGCGTCCGCCACCTGTGCCGCCCGGGGAGAGCCGCTGGTCAGGTGGCGCGACAATCGGGTTGGAAACACCCACATGACGGCATTGGCCTGGGTCGCCGGCGCCCCCCGGGTCGTGGTGCAGCGGGTCCCCCTGGGCGACGATGCCGAGGCGGAGGTCCTCGGTGCGTGAGCGCGACGAGTCGGTCGGAGCGGTCAGCGAGCGCCTGCTGGTGGTCGAGGCCGGCGAGATCAGCCGCGGGCTCGTGCTGCGCGCCCTCCGCGCCCCCCTCCGCGAGGTCTACCTGGCCGGCTCCGCCCGCGAGGCGCTGTCCGCGGTCCACGACTTCAAGCCCGACCTGGTCCTGGTCAACCTCGAGCTGCCCGACCTGCAGGGCGCGCGGGTGGTCGAGGTCTTCCGGGAGCGCGCCGGCGTGCCCGTGGTCGCGCTCACCGGGGTGCCCACGGTCGACGAGGCGGTGACGGCCATGCGCCGCGGCGCGGTCGACTATGTCGGTGTACCCGAGCAGATCGCGCGGCTGCCCGACATCCTCTCCCGGGCCCTGCACGAGGTCCGCACCGAGCGCGAGCTCCAGTCCGCCCGCGAGCACGTGCAGGACCGCTACGGCTTCTCCCACATGCTCACCCGCAGCCCGCGCATGCTGCAGGTGTTCGATCAGGTGCGCAGTGTCGCCGGCACCGACGCCACCGTGCTCGTCCGGGGGGAGACCGGCACCGGCAAGGAGCTGATCAGCGCCGCCATCCACCGCCGCTCCCAGCGCCGCGAGGCCCCGCTGATCTCGGTCAACTGCGGCGCCTTCACCGAGTCCCTGCTCGAGAGCGAGCTCTTCGGCCACGAGCGCGGCTCCTTCACCGGTGCGGTCGGTCGCCGGGAGGGCCTGTTCGAGATGGCCGACGGCGGCACGCTCTTCCTCGACGAGCTCGGCGAGACGACGCTCAACGTGCAGGTCAACCTGCTGCGGGTGCTGGAGGAGATGAGCTTCCGCCGGGTCGGCGGTCGGGAGAAGGTCCACGTCGACGTGCGGATCATCGCGGCGACCAACGTGCACCTCGAGGAGGCGGTGGAGGAGGGGAGCTTCCGCGAGGATCTCTTCTACCGCCTCGACGTCTTCCCGATCTTCCTGCCCGCACTCCGGGAGCGGCGCGAGGACATCCCGCTGCTGATGCGTCACTTCCTCGACGAGATCGGCCAGGACTACGAGCTCGAGCCCCCGTCGGTCTCCGCCGAGGCCCTGCAGGTGATCCTCGGCTACCACTGGCCCGGAAACGTCCGCCAGCTCCGGGCCATGTGCGAGCGCTGGGTCATCACCCACTCCGGGCGGCGGCTCGAGAAGGAGCACCTGCCGCGACAGCTCACCGGGCGGCGACCGACCGACGAGACCGCTCCCGGCGGCTTCGTCATCGACGAGCGGGTGGGGCTCAAGGACAACACGGATCGCGCGATCCAGCAGGTAGAACGTGCTTATCTGCACCGCCTGCTCCGCAAGTGCGGCGGCCACATGGAGCGCACCGCGGACGAGGCGGGGATCAGCCGGCGCACGCTCTACTCGAAGATGAAGCAGTACAGCCTGCAGCAGGGCGACTTCAAGGCGCCGGAGACGGAGGAGGCGTGAGCGACGGGCCCGCCGACCCCGAGCTGCCCGCCTCCATCCGCGTGGTCGCCGACGTCGCGGGCGAGGATCTGGTCATCCCCGATCGCACCCGCTGGGGCAGCCGCGTGCGCCACGGCCTGCAGTTCGGCGGTCGCTCGCTCGCCGCCTTCCTGATGGTCGCGCTCGTGTTCCTGCTGTGGGGCGGGGCAGACCTGCTGGTCCTCGGTGGCGTCGGCCTCACCGCCTTTGTGTGCTGGTACGTGCTGCCACTGCTGGCCCACTTCGTGCCGTCCGCCGCCGTGCTCGACCGCGTCTCCGTGGACGAGCAGGGCCTGCGCCTGCGCGCGCTCCGCCTGCGCTGGGAGGAGATCGCGCGCATCGAGGTCGAGCCCTACCCCTTCACCGACGGCAGCGACATCTGGTGCGTGCGGGTCAGCGCCGGCGAGCGGACCCTGCGGCTGGGCGCGGGCATGGAGGTGCGCGCGCTCATGGCGCTCCGCCACTACCTCACGACCCTGCGCGAGGTCCGCCTGCAGGCCCTGGGGGAGCGCGACGAGCAGGCGATCGATCAGCTGGACGCGCTGATCGGCAAGGCCTCTCCTAGCGGGCCGAAGTGAGCAGCTGGATGGACATGCCGACGGTGAAGTAGCCGTCGCCGCGCAGGATGGCGGGCATGCCCTGCACGAACACGCTCCCCGCGCGCCAACCCTGACCGAAGCGGAGGGCCGCTCGACCGTAGGGGAGGAAGCGCTTGACCTCCAGGTCCAGGGCGATGCCCGGGGAGAGCTCGAGCCCGATCCAGTAATCGCTCCAGTAGTACGTATGCGTGGTCGCGGTCGGCGCGAGGTGCAGGAAGCGCCACGTGTCGAAGCCCGCGCGCCCGCCGAAGGCCATGTTCGCCTCGTCCACCGCCTCGTAGTCGACGCTGACCGAGATCCCGGCGCCTGCCCAGTACATGCCGCACATGGTGTTGACCCCGAACGGTCCGGCCGAGCCGACGTTCGGACACAGGGTGGGCATCATGAGCGACCCGTCGACCTCGACGCCAGCCACGGTGCCTCCCGCGTGGGCGGGGCTTCCGGCGAGCGCACAGAGCGCGAGGGCGGCGGCAGGACCGTGGTGGGTGATGCCCAACATGCCAGCCTCCAACGCCTACTTTCCGGCAGGCCAGTGATAGACGGTGCCCACGCGCACGATGATCGCCGTGGGGCGCCAGGTGTGGGCGGGGAGGACCTCGCTGGACACGACCAGCCCGGCGGCGCGGTAGCCGCCCGACAGCGAGGCCCGGGCGTACACGGACGGCTGCATGCTCTTCAGCTCGAGGGCGGGCCCGACGCTGACGTCCATCGCCCCCCACAGGCCCATGTACCCGGAGCGCACGCCGGCGGTGGGTCCGAGCTGCAGGTGGGTCTCGCCGACCCGGGACAGGAGCTGCGCCCGTCCGCCGGCCATGAAGTGGATGTCCGAGACCACGCGGAACTCGGCCTGACCGCCCGCACCGCCCCACAGCTGGGACTCGGGCGCGGCGAAGCCGATGGCGGCGTCCGCGGACACGACGATGGCTGCCCCGCCCTCGCCGACGTCACTCGACGCGGGGACCTCGGCGGCGAGAGCGGGAACGGCGCTGGCGAGCAGCGCGGTGGACAGCAGGAACGAGCGGCTCAACGCATCACCTCGAACGTGGCGGTGCCTTCGAAGAACAGGGCGGCGCGCCCGGTCAGCTGCACGCGATCGCCAACGAGGCGGGTGTGCACGTCACCGGGGCGGTGGGAGATCTGGCGGCAGTGCAGCGCGTCCCTGCCCAGCCGCGCCGACCAGAACGGCGCCAGGGTGCAGTGGGCGGAGCCGGTGACCGGGTCCTCGTCGACCCCGGACGCAGGGGCGAAGAAGCGGGACACCACGTCGACGTCCCGGCCGGGCGCGGTGACGAGCACGTTGGTCCGGCGGCGGCCCAGCTCGGCGATGTCGGGGGCGGCCGCGGCGACGGCGTCTTCGTCGGCGAGCAGGGCCAGCACGTAGCGTCCGTGGTGCACCTGCTTGATCTGCCACAGGCCGTCGGGTCGACCGAGGAGCTCGTACAGCTCGGGATCATCGAGCGGGCCGAGCACCGGCACCGCGGGGAGGTCCATGGTCAGGCGCTCGCCGTCGCGGCGCACGACGAGCTCACCGCTGCGGGTGTCGAAGTGCACCGCGTCGTCAGCATCCCCGCGGTGAAACAGCACCTTCGCCGCGGCGAGCGTCGCGTGTCCGCACAGGTCCACCTCGGTGGTGGGGGTGAACCAGCGCAGCCCGAAGCGGCCGTCGTCCGGCACGACAAACGCGGTCTCGGACAGGTTGTTCTCCGCGGCGATCGCCTTCATCACGGCATCGTCGAGCCACTCCTCGAGCAGCATCACCGCAGCCGGGTTGCCGCGCAGGGCAGCATCGGCGAAGGCATCGACCTGGTACAGCGGCGCGCGCATGCACGGACCTCCGGGGGCTGTAGGTGTCTATGGAGGCGCGCGCCTTCAATCATCCTTGGAGGCCGCGATGACCGACCCTGATCCCGAGATCCTCGCCGAGGCTGTGTCCCGCCTCGCCGACGCCCGCTTCGACGAGACGGTCGCGCGCCTGTCCCGCTACCTGGAGATCCCGGCGATCTCGTGCGAGCCCGAGCATGCGGGCGACGTGCACGCGCTGGCCGGCCTCATCGCCGAGGACCTGCGCGCCCTCGGCCTCGCCGACGCCCGGGTCCTCGAGCTCGACGATGCCCTTCCCAGCGTGGCCGCCTCCTGGATGGGTGCGGGCGAGCAGGCGCCGACCGTGCTCATCTACGGACACCTCGACCTGCAGCCGGTCATGCGCGAGAACTGGCACACCGAGCCCCACGAGGCCGTGCAGCAGGGCGATCGCCTCTACGCCCGGGGCAGCGCCGACGACATGGGGGGCTGGGTCAGCCACATGGCGGCGCTGCGGGCCTGGTTCGATGAAAATGAAGGTCCGCCGTGCAACATTCGGCTGTTCATCGAGGGTGAGGAGGAGATCGGCTCGCCCAACCTGGAGCGCTTCATGGACGCGTTCCCCGAGGCCTTCGAGGCCGACGTCATGGTGCTCACCGACTGCGAGAACCCGTCGGTCGACGTGCCCGGCCTGACCGTGTCCCTGCGCGGCCTGCTCGAGATCGAGCTCACCTGCCAGGCGTCGGAGGCGGACGTGCACAGCGGCCTGTGGGGCAACATGGTGCCCGACCCCTGCATCGCCCTGGTCCAGCTCGTCAATCGCCTCGTGGACGCGGACGGGCGCATGACCGTCGGCCGGGTCGAGCTCACCGACGAGGAGCGCGCGGCCTACGCCGACGTACCCCTGGACGAGGACGTCATCCGCGAGGGGGCCCACCTGCGCGAGGGCGTCGACCCCCTGCCGCGCCGCGGGCGCACCCCCGCCGAGTGGATGTGGCGCCAGCCCGCGGTGACGATCGTGTCCACCACGCTGCCTTCGCCGAGCCAGAAGAAGAACGCCATCCGCAAGCAGGCCAGCGCCATCCTGTCGGTGCGGGTGCCGCCGGGCATGGCGTCGGCAGACCTCTACGCCGAGATCGAG
>MDTC01187925.1_pt1 | contig 10552 bp, 10 predicted proteins | sample 811181 | NCBI WGS metagenome assembly MDTC01 (sample SAMN05326644, study PRJNA326480) | marine metagenome | isolation source: seawater | place: Pacific Ocean: North | collected 2011 | reverse complement strand
GCCTTTTATTGAAAAAAGGCATGACATTTTCTATGCTCCTTGTTACACCTGTTCTTCTAGTGTGAAAGTGTGTATGAACCAAGACTGGTTTCATAGATAGAATTTAATTAAAGGTTTGTTTCATAAAACGTTTAAATAATCAAAAAAATTTACATAAATATAAATATACTCATTCCCCTCAATTTAAAGTTGATATTTATTGTAGGAATAATCTTTGGATTTAGTATTTTTGTACTTAACAATCTTATACATGAAAGAATTTTTTGGTTTAATTGAATACTTGTTTGTAGATATTTTATTCATTCCTTTGGATTTTCTAAGATTTTTAGAGCTAGAAAGCTGGGGACTGGCAAATTCAATAAACTTCCTATTTATTATAATTATTTCATGCGCTTTAATTTATTGGACTATTCAGCTTATTGGATTTTCTAAAACAGGGGAAGAAGACAAGGATCCTTCGGCACACTCCTTTTTATAAATCAAAGCCCAAGTCTTTTCTAAAATTTTTTTTGTCAAAATGAATGCCTTCAATTGATTTGTATGATTTTATTAAAGCGCTTTTAAAGTCATTTGATTTAGAAACTACAGATAAAACTCTTCCCCCGCTAGTAACAATATCTTTGTCTTCTTTTTTAGTCCCAGCATGAAAAACAATTGAGTTACCCTTTTTGTTTAATCCGGTTATTTTTTTTCCTTTTTCGTAAGTTTCTGGATAACCACCAGAGACTACAACCACATTGGCATAAGTGCTATTGTCGACTTCTAAGTTAATCGTGTCTAATTCCCCTGAAGCTGTTTTAACCATCATTTCTAAAAAATCATTTTTTATCCTTGGTAACACCACTTGAGTCTCTGGATCTCCCATTCTAACATTATATTCAATAACAAACGGCTCGTTTTCAACTTTAATTATTCCAATAAAAAGAAACCCCACATAGTCTAATTTATCTTCTATAATTCCCTTTACTGTTGGCTTAATAATTTTATTTTCAATTTTGGAAAGAAACTCATTGCTAGCAAATGGTACAGGCGAAATTGAGCCCATTCCTCCTGTGTTAAGACCAGTGTCGCCTTCACCAATTCTTTTATAATCTTTAGCGCTTGGAAGTGTCAAGTAAGATTCTCCGTCCAACAAAACAAAGCAAGAGAGTTCAATTCCTTTAAGGAAGCTCTCAATTACAACCTTGTCTCCAGAATTTCCAAACTTATTGTTAACCAACATATTTGAAAGCTCGGTTTTAGCGCTGATAAGATCATTTAGTATTAATACCCCTTTCCCTGCGGCTGGACCGTCAGCTTTTAAGACAAAAGGCGGCTGAATAGTCTCTAAATAATCTAATCCATCGTGTAAAGAATTTGAATTAAAGGTTTTATATGAAGCTGTGGGGATGTTATGCTTAAGCATAAACTCTTTAGAAAAATCTTTGCTTCCTTCTAACATTGCCCCGAACTTTGAAGGACCAATAACTAGCACCTTCTTTAACTCGGAATCTTTTTTTATAGAATCAGTCAAACCATCAATAAGAGGAATTTCTGGACCAATTATAATTAGAGATATCTTTTTTATCAGTAATGTACTTTTGATTTCTTGGAAGTTTGAAATCGAAATGGCTAAATTTTGTGCTATATTATTTGTTCCAGCATTTCCAGGGGCAACATACAGGTTGGTCAAAAGTTTAGACTGTTTTATTTTCCAACAAAAAGCGTGCTCTCGAGCTCCAGATCCAATTATTAAAACATTCATTTTACTAATTTACCTTTAACATTTTATATTACCATTAAAAAAGCAATATTTTTATAATACAAATTAACGAACAATTAAAACCCTGATTGTTAGTGTTTTAAATTTATGATAATTAAAAACGAACGAATAAATAGTCTTATTTTTATTTGTTTATATTTGCAAGAAAATTAATATGTGCTGGTTTGCTGCTTACACAAAGCCCCGGGGAGAATTTAAGGCTTTAGAATATTTTTCTAAATACAATATTAATAGCTATGTGCCTGAATACGTTGAACTGCGCCAATGGTCGGACAGAATAAAAAAAACACGAATTCCTGCAATTTCTGGATATATTTTTTTTGAACTAGAATCATTGGACTATGACATCCTTAACTCAAACCCTTTTACTAGAAATATTGTTAAGTCGTTAGGTGCTCCGGTCAAAATTAAAGATGAAGAAATAAAATTCTTAAAACAAGCTCTGAAAACACATTCTCAAGATGCCAAATTCCAATACGGAGACTCAGTAAAAGTAGAAAATGGTCCTTTTAAAAATAAACTGGGAAAGGTAGATGATGTGAGCGAAAATTATATCACAGTTGTTTTAAACGCAATTAAAGTTAGACTTTCTTATGTTGATTCGAAGATAAGTTTGGCTCATTAAAATATCTAAAATTTCGCTTTCTTTTAGTCTTTTGGGGCTAGGCTAGCGAAGCCGTGCTTATATTGTAAGATTGATTCTTTTTTAAAGATTTAAACCCTAAAAAGAAACGTAAAAAACGATTCCTTCTCGGAAACTTGTTTTGTAGTTCTATAAATTTTATATCTGTTGTCAAAAGGATCTTGCGCCGCTTCTACTAGGTTTAAATTACTTTTTGTCAACTTTTTGTAGATATCGTTTACCTTATTTATAAAATCAGACCTAAGAAGGGTCATGTGTGATTTTACATAATTTTTTGAGCTTATAATGTTGTTTAATTCAGTTGCGGAAATTTCTTTGTGTTTTTCCAAGCGCTTTATAAACATAAGTTGTTTTTTGCTTAACAAATAAGACTCATCCCCAAAATGAATTTTGTTTTCATCAAACAATAACGATTCTTTTAAGAAATCTTTATAGGCAAAAAGTTTAAAGCAAGTCCATACGGCTAATACTATGATGAACGATAATAAAGCGAAAATTATTTCAAAATAATTTTTTTTCTCTACAAGCATGGGAAAAAAAGTTGGATTTATATTGTTAAGTTTTTTAATTGGAAACTTGACCAACAAACTTGTTTCTTTGTTTTTTTTAATATAATAAATCGTATCTAAATGCTCAAAAGCAGGCCTTTGCATATCAAGTCCTTCAAATAAGTTTTTTTGAAAATAACTTGTTACCGTGTCTTTTTTAAAATCAAAAAATACAATTTTATCTTTTTGTAAATATGCTTTTTTATTTTTAATTGTAATGCTTGGCCCAAAAGAATACTTAAGAGGAATTTTGGGGTTAATTTCCCCAAGATTTATAAACTTGTTTTCTATAAAATCAAAATAAAAGATGTCGTTTAAAACTATGTCTTTCTTGTCGGACTCTTTTGGGGTGTTTCTACCCCCTAAAACATATAATTTGTCTTTTATTAAATGGGAAATAGCTTTCCATCTAGGTTGTGGAATATATTCCGATTTTGTTTTTAAGATCTCCCACTGCCCAGTGGCTTTGTCAAAAAAAGTTATATAGTCTTTAAAAGACCAAAAACCGTAGCCTCCATACATGTAAATTTGGTTGTTATATAAAAAAACGGTAGAGGAAAATTGATTTTTTTGTTCCACCGAGCTGTCTTCTCTTAAAAACCCATTCTCCGTGTGTGAGAAAACATGACCACCACCGGCTAGAACTAAAAAAGTTTTTAAAGAATCTTTGAGAGCAATAAACTTTTGATTATCTAAGGTTCTTAGGCTTGGAATGTTTTTGTTATCAATAAAAAAAATTTTTGAATAAGAACCTTTGTAGATCCAATTCTTTTTAAATTGATAATAGCCGTCTTTAACTATGATTTTTGGATAACCCTCTGGGGTATTTGTAAAAATATAATCCCCTGAAAGGTCCTTTGGAAAAGGTATTTCTTGAGCCACAAGAAAACTTCCTAACAGAAGTGTTAAACCATAAAATGTATTAAACCATGATTTCACTTTTTTCATTAAATATAATTTAAACTTTATGATATTTTCTAACTCAGACGTTTTTTCTCTTTTTTTGTTTCTTCTCATAGGCGCGACAACCTCGTATTTTTTTAACAAATACATATATTTTGTTTTTTCAAAAAACAATATCGTTGACCCTATAAAAAGTCGATCTTCTCACAGTGCAAAAGCGACTCGATCTGGTGGGCTTTCTGTGTTTTTGAGTATGTGTGTTTGTATGACAGTAATCGGTTGGTTTGTAGAGGTCCAAGTAGAGTCTTTTGCTTTTGCTTATCTAAGTGTTTTTTTTATGACATTAGTTGGACTAGCAGATGATTTTTATAATATTCGGTACCGAGAAAAATTCTTTTTACAGGTTTTCGCGGGGCTTATACTTCTACAAGCTGGATACTCTATCGACTCTTTTCACGGAATTTTTGGAATTTATGAAATTCCTAAATGGATTTCCTCGATTTTAACTCTATTTGTTTTTTTGGTTATTGTTAATGCCCTTAACTTAATTGATGGGTTAGACGGTTTGGCGTCTTTGATTTCCATTAAGTTTTTAGTTGTTATGGGGGGGGTTGTCTTGGTTAGCATGAATACAATGTTTGTTTTCTTTCCAGTACTTATTGGATCTTTGTTAGGGTTTTTGCTTCACAACTTTAGTTCAATAAAAAAAGTGTTTTTAGGAGATACTGGATCTCTTTTTATAGGAACCATAATGGCTTTTTTTGTTATTTTTGTTTTAGACAGTTCTAATCAAATAGTTACAGATAATTATATTTCAAGACCTCTTTTTTGTGTTCTATTGCTATTATACCCTTTAAGCGATACTTTAAGGGCTGTTATTCTTCGTGTTTATAGAAAAAAATCTCCTTTCGTTGCAGACAGAATACACTTACACCATAGATTGGCCGACAAGGGTTATGAGCATTGGGCGGCATCTTTAACTGTTTTTGCTCTTTCTATATTCGTTCTGTCAATTAACCTTTTTTTATACCAATATATTGGCCTAATTCCATGTATTGTTTTAACAATTTCTTTAATGCTAATCTTTTTTTATTTAATTTTTAAATGAGAACACGTCTTTTTATTTTATTTGTCTCTTTGACGTCTTTTGCTCAAGAAAATCTAAATGATTTTTTATTAGTTGAAAAAGACTCCTCTTCGTTTTATATGTTTAAAAAGATTGGGGTAGAAATCTTTTCTTTTGAAAACAACAAAGATCTTGTAAGTAAGTTTGTTCCTTTTGAAAACAAAATTCCTAAAAGTTTGCAGTCAGTTTCTTTTGGGTCTTTGTCGGTAGTCACTATGAACAATGATGTTTATTTTCTATATCCTGGCGGAGGAATTTTATATAAATTCTCTGAAAGCAAACTTGAGAGAATAGATCAAAGTTTTGCTCACAGAAACCAGTTTTCTGGCTATTTTTTTTCTTATAAAAATGAGCTTTATCTTTTAGGAGGGTATGGTTACTGGACGGCCAAAAGCTCATTAACTAAGTTTAATTTTGAGTCTGGTAGTTGGGAAATTATACCCACTTATGGGGCTGGGCCGAAAAGAGGAATTAATCAAGGTTCTTTTTTAAAAAAGGAAAACAGCATTATGGTTTTTAATTTTTATGGTAAAAAAACTGAGTCTGGGCAAGACTTACATAATCATAATATATTCGAGTTAGATCTTACAAGCTTTAAATGGAACAAAAATGGCTTCTTAGCCAATCATGATGAATCGCGGATTGAAAGATCTTTCTTTTCAACCCGAATTAATTACAACAACTCTTTATTTGAGAAAGTCTTTGATACAGGCACCTTTCAAATTACCTCACTACGTGACAATACTGTTAACACCTATTCTACAGGGGGTAAGCTCTCTAAACTGGAAAAAGCAGCTGTTTTTGTTGGAGATAATTTAGTATATATTTCTAAAAATGCCGCAAACACAAATAATAAATTATCTTTTGTTAATATCAATGATTTTAACATTATTGAATCAAATGCTTTTGCTCTTAATGAAAAATATGTGTTTGTAAGATACTTGTTGTTTGCAGGAATCTTAGCATTTATTTTTATGTTTATTTTATATGGGTATTTTAAAACTAGAAAAAAAATATTTTTTATAAATCCTTTTTCTTTGTATAATGAAAATGCATCCTTACTCCTAAAAAGTGAAGAGTTCCTGCTTATTCACGCTTTTAAAAAACGAAAGGTTTTGGAAAATAATCTAGTTTTAGAGCTTTACAGCGACAAAAGCAAGTCTTTGGACGCTACTATAAAAAGAAAAAACAAAATAATTCAAGAGATAAATAATAAATTTAAATCAATATTTGGGGGTGAATTGGTATTAAAAAAAACTGGTGGGGAAGATTTAAGGCAAGTTTTTTATGTGATTTCTGAAGATATAAAACTGTTGTTTCAGGACTAAGCCGTTCTTGTCTTTTAAATTTCTTCAACAATTTTCCTGTCATTTGATAATCTAGGCAGTTTGTTTTGTCCCCCCAGCTTTCCTCTTTTTTTCATGTACTTTTTAAATGTATCTTTCTTTAAAACTATTATTTCTAATTTTTTTAAAACTTTTCCTTCAACTAAATCCTTGTAATATTCGTTTTGTATTTGCATATTCTTATCTAATAAACTTGCTAGTCTTTCCGCTTCCTCTTTTTTGGGTGCGTCCTCAAATTCAATCCACCATTGGTGAAAAGGAAGTCCTTTTTTAGGGTTAATTAGTGGGGCAACTGTAAATTCATTTACTTTTAATATGCTTTTTTTTAATGATTGTTTTAATGCTCTCTCTACCTCACTTGCTATTACATGTTCTCCAAATGCTGAGATAAAATGCTTATACCTACCTGTTACTATTATTTTGTGTGGAAACAAAGAGGTAAAGGCAATTGTGTCTCCTGTATTATACGCCCACAACCCTGCATTGGTGGATATGATCAAAACGTAATTTATTCCTGTTTCAACATTTTCTACAGTAAACCTTCTTGGGTTTTTCAACTTCATCTCGTCTAATTTTATAAACTCAAAATAAATTCCTGAATTTATTTGAAGCAAAAGCTCATTAGATTTTTGCGAATCCTGGTATGCAAAAAAACCTTCAGAGGCTGGGAAGTATTCAATACTGTCTATTTCTTTACCTATTAAATCTTTAAGCATATTTCTGTAGGGTTCGAAATTTACACCTCCATAAACAAATAAGTGAAAATTAGGAAATATTTCGCTTATATTCTTTTTCTTAGACAGGTGTTTTAATTTTTCAAAATACATCTGAACCCAAGGTGGAATTCCCCCAACAACGGCCATGTCTTGTTTTATTGTCTCTAAAGAGATCTGTTTTACTTTTTCTTCCCAGTCCTCAATACAGTTGACATCCCAGCTGGGAGATATGTTTTTTCTTAAATAAGATGGGGTAAAATGCGCTACAATCCCTGAAAGTCGTCCTGTTTTAATTCCATTGATCTCTTCCAAAACAGGGCTGCCTTGCAAAAAAATCACTTTTTTATTTAAAAAGGCTGTATTTCCTGTCTCGTTTATGTAATGAAATATCGCATCTCTAGAAGCGTTTATATGAGTTGGCATCGAATCCTTTGTGATTGGAATGTATTTTACCCCAGAGGTTGTGCCAGAAGTTTTAGCAAAATATAATGGTTTCCCCGGCCATAGCACATTTTTTTCTCCTTTTACCAAGCGATTAAAATAGGGAGACAAACCCTCATAGTCTTTAACCTTAACGTTCCTTACAAAATCTCTATGGGAGTTTATCTTACTGAAATTATGGTTTTTTCCAAAGCTGGTTTCCTTTGCCTTAAGTATTAAATTTTGAAAAACTTTTCTTTGAGCTTTAGTTGGGCTTTTTGACTGTTTTCTAATTTTCCAAACAAAATATTTAGCTAAAATTTTGGCTAAGAACTCTTTTATGGTCATGCTTTTTTATTCAAAACTAATATAATCTTCAGCGTTTATTGGACTCCCGTCTCTCCAAAGTTCAAAATGTAAATGCGGCCCCGTGGTTAGCTCTCCTGTGTTCCCCGACAAAGCTATTACTTGGCCCGATTCAACAGGATCTCCTTGAGAAACTAGCCCTGAATCATTGTGTTTATATACGCTTGTCAGCCCAAAGGAATGTTCTATAATAACTACATAACCCGTTTGTATTGTCCATTCCGCTAAAATAACGGTTCCATTAGCGATTGATTTAACTGGTGAATTTACAGGAATAGCTATGTCTGTTCCAAAATGTTTAATGCTATAATCAAACTTTGATGTTACTTGTCCTGAAATTGGACTAATCAATACAAACTTAACTTTTGAAGAGGCAGATTCTAAAACATTAAAACGATCTTCCTTTTCAACAACTTTTCTTAAAAGAGAATCTTCTTTGTTTGTTTTAAACTCAATTGATGAAATGTCTATTCTTGTCTTGTCATCTTCTTTTTTAACATCAAGCTTTGTTGTTTCTCCTAAAATAACCGATCCTATTGAGTTAATATAACTTTGATTCTTTTCTACAACGAAAGCGAGAGAATCTAGGGTCTCTATATTTTCAACTGCCTTTATTCTTAGCACAGTGGAATCATATCCGGGAATATATTCTTTTATAGACGTAAAAGCTATCAAGCAAATTGTCGCTACAATTATTAAACTTGATATTAAAGAAATTAAAAGAAAAATATTCAGTCTGCTTAATTTATAAGAAAACCTTTCCTCATAAGTAGCTTCGTTTAAAACTACCAATCGGTATTTGTTTAGAAGTCTTTGTCTAAAAGGTTTTTTTTCTTTTTCTTCCATTAATAAGCAAATATAAGAATCACTGTCCAGATTCTTCTTTTCTGGTTTATTTTATAAAATATCTTCAAAAATTCTATTTTTCTTTATACTTTTGTTTTTAAAATAAATTATGTATTCATTTAATTTTTTATTAGCTATCGGTCCTTGGCAAGTTGTATTAGTGGCAGTAGTCATTCTTTTGCTCTTTGGAGGAAAAAAAATTCCTGAATTAATGAAAGGGTTAGGGAGCGGTATAAAAGAGTTTAAAAAAGGTGTGAAGGAAGAGGAAGAAGAAGAAGAAGAAAACCCTTTAACCAAAAAAAAATCTAGTAAACTAGAAGACTAGTTCTTTTGTTCTTTTCTTTTTATATATTTTAATAGACCTAATAATTGCCTCTAACTCAAAAATAAGATTTCTTTTTTTAGAAGATGGAGAAAAAACGAATCCTTCTAAAACTAGAATTCTGTTGTTAATTGTGTCTTTAATTATATAGTTTACAAACGGCCCTGCCATAAAATCATTTTTTACCTCCCAAGTGCCTCTTGTTTCAATTGATTCTAGTTCGTTTATTTTTAGTTTTTTAAAATAGGGCTCGTATGCTTCTTCTGTTATCATATATGAATCTTCGTTTCTACCAGGAATAAAAAGTTTGCCAATGGAGTCTCTTTTTTTAATTATTTCTTTTAAGCTATGATCTTTTTTGGCATGCTCATTTAATTCATATGCCAAAACATTAACCGTTCCTTTATCGGTATCTCTCTGAAACCAAACTATCTTTTCTCCTTCTTTATATGTTTTATAGGCTGAAGGCATTCTCAAATCAATTGAAAGTAAATCCCTTAAATTTGTTTTATTCAAAGACGATATTCTTATTCTCTTTTGCTTTTCTTTTATCTCGTTGTTTTTTATTTCAGAAATAATCTTGTTTTTATTTTTATTTATAGTCTGAATGATTTGTTTGTCGTTTTTATCAGAAATACAAACAAAAACTTGAGGGTAGGCGTATTTGTTTTTTTCTAAAAAGAAAGTGTCTTTCTTTCGTTTTTGAATCAATAGTATATTTCTACTCTCTTTTGTAAAACCAGAAAAGGTGCCCGGAGGAATTTGTTTTAAGGAAAAAATAGGCTCCTGCTGAGGGAGTCCAAAAAACTCCGAAGCAAAGGACTCTCTAATTTTTTCGCCTACAGAACCTTTCCACAGAGCATTCTCTATAACAACCGTAACGGTATTGATGTTTCCGCTTGATTTGGGTTTATAGTTTGAGCTAGGGCTTTGACAAGAGGCAAAAAAAAAATATTAATATTATAATTTTGATTTGGTTCATTCTTTTTTAGATTAATTTGACAAAGCTATAATTCCTGGGAGCATTTTTCCTTCTAAACTTTCCAACATTGCGCCCCCGCCTGTGGATACATAGCTAACTTTGTCTTGAAAATTAAATTTTTTTACAGCCGCAACAGAATCTCCTCCTCCAACTAAGGAGTATGCTCCGTTGCTAGTGCTATTTGCTATCGCCTCTCCCAACTTAACTGTACCTTTAGAAAAGCTTTCTAACTCAAACACACCTATAGGTCCGTTCCATAAAATTGTTTTTGCCATTTCCACCGCCTTCTGAAACTTCTTAATCGTTTTTGGACCAGCATCTAACCCTTGCCAGCCCTTTGAAATTTTTGTTATTTCTTCAATTTTAGTTGTTCCTATATCAGAAAATTCCTGTGCACAAACTACATCTGATGGTAAGTAAATTTTTACTCCTTTTTTCTTTGCTTTTTCTAAAATGGACAGGGCTAGCTCTAATTTGTCATTTTCACAAATTGAATCTCCAATTTCTCCACCTAAAGCCTTAACAAAAGTAAAGGCCATTCCCCCGCCAACAATTATTGCATCTACCCTATT
>MDTC01116830.1_pt1 | contig 10552 bp, 10 predicted proteins | sample 811181 | NCBI WGS metagenome assembly MDTC01 (sample SAMN05326644, study PRJNA326480) | marine metagenome | isolation source: seawater | place: Pacific Ocean: North | collected 2011 | reverse complement strand
AACGGAGTTTACGATCGTGATGGCGAGTTACCGTGCAATATTGATGGTGGTCTCAAATGTTTCGGCCATCCTCTAGGAGCAAGTGGATTGCGCATGGTTTACGAGATCTACCAACAATTGCTGGGACGAGCTGCGGAACGCCAGCTCACGGATCCTAAAATGGGGCTGACTCATAATCTCGGCGGATTCCCAAATCGAAATGTTTGTAGTGTATCTATAATCGGGTTGCATGGAGCAATTTAAGGATGAAATTTTTCTAAGTTTATGGAACTTTTAATGGTTTATCATCGACCTGTGTCATGTCGGGTGATTCTCTTGATAAATGTTCTGAAATCACATTGAAACCGATCAATACTATCCCTATAATGCGTGCCTCCGATAGAGGGGCATCTGCTCAAAATTATGCCCTAACCATAATTCATCCGGAGTGGCTCATGTCGACGATAGTTAGGCCTCCTGTTTACAGAGTCTTAAAGTGGCAGCTCATCGCCTTGGGTCTTTCGAGCATCTTTTTATTGCCGTTTGGCTCGATGGTTTCGTTTTCGGTTTTGATAGGAGGCATGATTCACATAATTCCCCACGCGTGGTTTGCTAAAATAGCTTTCAGCAAAGTGGGAACGAGGCAGTTATCAGCTGTCGTGGCGAATTTTTACTTGGGACAAGCAGCCAAGTTTATACTCACAGCATTCCTCATGTGGCTAGCCTTTCGAGCTGTAACTGGAATAGACGTACAGTTAGTGGTCTGTGGTTTTATAGCAATGGTTCCGGTTTATTTGATATTCGTGACCAAAGCACTAGGGCAGCTCTCGGCATGATCTGGACTTTGACTTACGACTAGTAATTAATGGGCAATTAAATGGCAGGGGACAATCCTTCAAGCACGACCGAGTATATCCAGCACCATTTGCAAAACTTAGTTTTTGGCAATCACCCGGAGCATGGTTGGAGTTTTGCGAACAGCTCCCAAGAGGCGGCGGAAATGGGCTTTTGGGCAATACATGTCGATTCTATGGCTTGGTCAATCTTGCTGGGGCTTCTGTTTTGCTTTGTTTTTCGTAGGGCTGCACTGCGAGCTACTACTGGAGTTCCGCAAGGAATATTAAGTTTTGTCGAGCTATTGGTCGAATTCGTTGATAGTGCAGTCAAAGATAGCTTCCATGGAACCAATAAAATGGTGGCCCCGTTGGCGTTGACGATTTTCGTTTGGGTCTTTTTGATGAATTTTATGGATTTAATCCCTGTAGACCTCATTCCGACCCTCATGCTTCTGGCCGGAGTCCATTATCAAAAAGTGGTGCCATCGACTGATCCAAACATTACTATGGGGATGGCGCTTGGAGTTTTTGTGCTGATGCTCTATTACTCGATAAAGATCAAAGGTTTCGGGTTCGCCAAAGAACTGACGATGCATCCGTTCAACCACTTTATTTTTATACCGGTAAACTTATTTATGGAAACGGTTGGTTTGCTAGCCAAGCCTTTTTCTCTTGGGCTCAGATTATTTGGAAATATGTATGCGGGTGAAATGATCTTCATCCTCATCGCGGTAATGTTCTCCGCGGGTGCGGGCAGTGGCATGATAGCGGGAGGCTTGAACGCTCAATTATTTGGTGAGGGAACCAGTGGTCTATTTTGGTTGTTAGTTTTCGGTCTTGTTACTAGCATATGTTGGTTGAACTTGCGGGGAGCCATTACCACGGGCCGCACAGTTCTTTTATGCATGGCAATTATGACCTTGGGCGGTGGAGTTACCGCATTGGGTGGCGGGATGATGCAGTGGGCCTGGGCTGTTTTCCATGTCCTAATTATAACGTTGCAGGCTTTTATTTTTATGGTGCTTACGGTTGTATACTTAGGCATGGCACATGAGCAACATTAGATCTTTTACTTTTAACTACTAGAACTGGGAGTCAAACATGGGATTAGTATATTTGGCTGCGGCCATCATGCTGGGAATGGGTGCATTGGGGGCTGCAATTGGTATGGGCTTGCTGGGAGGTAAGTTAATTGAGGGTACAGCTCGTCAGCCCGAGCTTGCCCCAATGCTGCAGGGTAAGATGTTTCTTTTGGCTGGTTTAATAGACGCGGTGCCAATTATCGGCGTCGGTATCGCCATGTACCTTATTTTCGTCGTGGCTCCCAATATGGGCGTTTAAACAGGGAACGAATTCTTAACGAAACTCTTGCATACGAGGTGCGGGCTTGAATATTAATCTTACATTATTTGGGCAAATGGTGACTTTCGCCTTCTTCGTTTGGTTTTGCATGAAATATGTTTGGCCGATGATTATTGAAGCGATGGAAGAACGCCAGAAAAAAATTGCTGATGGTTTAGATGCTGCTGATCGCGCAATGCGTGACTTAGAAGACGCTCAAGACAACGTGGATCAACAAATGCGGGAAGCAAAACTGCAGGCAGCTGATATTATTGATCAAGCCAACAAAAGAGCTGGCCAAATAGTGGACGAGGCTAAGGAGCAAGCGACTCTAGAGGGAGATCGATTGAAGGCCGCCGCCGCTGCAGAGATTGAGCAAGAAATCAACCGTGCCAAAGAAGAGCTCCGAGGGGTGGTTGCAGGGCTAGCAATTGCAGGCGCGGAAAAAGTGCTTGAGGCATCCATTGATAGCGCCGCCAATCGGGCTTTGGTAGACGAATTCTCGGCTAGGCTTTAGGTAGGAACCTTTTATGGCAGAGTTACACACACTGGCACGTCCATACGCGAGAGCGGCCTTTGAAGTTGCTTGCGATTCTGCTGATTTGGGCGGCTGGTCGAGACGTTTGGCACTATTAGGTCGGGTGACCCAAGAACCATCTATTATCGAGCTTTTGTCCTCGCCAAGTTTGACGGGTCTCAAAAAGGCATCTGTTTTGAAAGAGATATGTGGTGATGATCTAGATAAATCGATAGAGAATTTTTTGCTCATACTGTCCGAAAACCGACGTTTGCAACTGATGGTACAAATTGCCCAACAGTTTGAAATTATGAAGGCCAACCATGAAAAGGCCATAGACGTAGATATTCTGGCTGCGAGACAGCTTGAGGACGAACAGTTGAATAAACTTAACAGCGTTTTGGCAAAAAAGTTGGGACGTAAAATTAATATGCAGGTTCAACTAGATCAGAACTTGCTAGGGGGTGTGGTTATAAGGGCTGGAGATACCATCATTGATGGTTCTATTCGTGGCCGTTTGACCAAACTTGCAGATTCATTAAACATCTAAGGATTGGGGCCTAGTATGCAGCAACTGAATCCATCAGAAATAAGCGAAATAATCAAAAGTCGAATTGACAACCTTGATGTTTCATCAGAAGCCCGAAATGAGGGAACCATAGTATCTTTGTCGGATGGGATCATTAGGATCCATGGGCTAGCCGAGGTCGTTTATGGTGAGATGATCGAATTCGACGGGGGAATTTTCGGCATGGCACTCAACCTAGAACGAGATTCGGTTGGTGCCGTGGTACTAGGCGATTACCAAGCTTTGGCAGAGGGTCAAAAAGCCCGATGCACGGGCCGAGTTCTGGAGGTCCCTGTTGGGCCTGAGTTGGAGGGGCGAGTGGTTGATGCGCTTGGTAATCCTATCGATGGTAAGGGTCCGGTCAATGCGGAGCTGACTGACGAGCTTGAAAAAGTTGCTCCCGGAGTCATTGCGCGCCAGTCAGTTGACCAACCGGTTCAAGTAGGTCTCAAGGCCATAGATTCAATGGTTCCAATTGGCAGAGGGCAGCGGGAACTGATAATAGGAGATAGACAAATTGGCAAGACCGCGATTGCAGTGGACGCCATTATAAATCAAAAGAATTCAGGCATTAAGTGCGTTTATGTGGCAGTCGGCCAAAAAGCGTCCTCTGTGGCTGCCGTAGTGCGGAAACTTGAAGAGCATGGGGCGATGGACCACACAATTGTTGTTGCTGCTACCGCATCTGATCCAGCTGCAATGCAGTACCTTGCGCCTTTTGCTGGGTGCTCTATGGGGGAATATTATAGAGATCGCGGACAGGATGCCTTGATTATTTATGATGACCTGACAAAGCAGGCATGGGCTTATAGGCAGATTTCGCTGCTATTGCGGCGTCCACCCGGTCGAGAGGCATATCCCGGTGACGTGTTTTACTTGCACTCAAGGTTGCTGGAGCGGGCGGCTCGTGTTAACGCAGACTATGTTGAAAAGTTCACGAATGGCAAAGTCACAGGGCAAACCGGATCGTTGACGGCGTTGCCCGTGATCGAGACGCAGGCTGGAGATGTGTCAGCTTTCGTTCCTACCAATGTTATTTCCATTACTGACGGTCAAATTTTCTTAGAGGCTGACATGTTCAATGCTGGCCTCAGACCAGCCATGAATGCGGGTATATCAGTTTCAAGGGTTGGGGGCGCGGCACAAACTAAAATAATGAAAAAATTATCCGGTGGTATTCGGACCGCATTGGCTCAATATCGTGAACTCGCAGCTTTTTCGCAATTTGCCTCTGATTTAGATGACGCTACCAAAGCTCAGTTAGACCATGGAGAGCGAGTCACTGAGTTGATGAAACAGAAACAGTACTCTCCACTAACGATTGCTGAGATGGGTATCATGATCTACGCGGCTGATAATGGTTATCTTGAAGGAATTGAAGTGGCCAAAGTCGGAGCGTTTGAGGCGGCTCTTCTCTCCTTCATGAAGGCTGAATTCGCTGAATTGATGTCCGAGATAAATCGCACTGGCGACTACAATGATGACATCTCTTCGAGTTTCAAGGAAGCACTGGAAAAATTTGTAGCCAGTCAGACTTGGTAGAAGATTTTCCCAGACGGGGAGTGGTATGGCAGCAGGTAAAGAAGTTAAAACAAAGATTGCGAGCATTGGCAGCACTCAAAAAATAACCAGTGCGATGGAGATGGTCGCCGCTAGTAAAATGCGTCGAGCTCAAGATCGCATGTCCGTAGGGAAGCCATATGCTCAGAGAATACGCAATGTGGTTGGGCATATCGCCAGAGCCGTCTCGGAATATCAACACCAATATATGAATCAGCGCGAAGTTAAACGGCTAGGTTACATTATCGTCTCGACTGACAGGGGCTTGTGTGGAGGTCTGAACATAAATCTGTTCAAAGTCGCATTGAGATCAATCCAATCTTGGACGGAGCAGGGTGTAGAGGTTGATCTGTGTCTCGTAGGAAACAAGGCGGTAAATTTTTTTTCCGGAGTAGGCGGAAACGTAACGGCGGCGATCAAGGACATTGGCGATGAACCAGATGGACAAGACTTGATTGGCGGCGTCAAAGTCATGTTGGATGCCTTTGATGAAGGGCGAATAGATCAACTCATGTTAGTAGGCAATGAGTTCGTCAATACTATGACTCAGACTCCCCGCTTGGAGCAACTTTTGCCGCTGGAACCTGATGCTGATTCCGGATTGGCTCATCATTGGGATTATATCTATGAACCCGATGCAAGAGATCTGCTTGATGGCCTACTAAGACGCTACATAGAATCCCAAGTTTATCAGGGTGTTGTCGAAAACAAAGCCTGTGAGCAAGCGGCAAGAATGATTGCCATGAAAAATGCTACTGAAAATGCGGGCGATCTAATTGAAGAATTACAGTTGCTGTATAACAAAGCACGTCAGGCTGCGATCACGCAAGAACTGTCAGAAATTGTGAGTGGAGCTGCTGCAGTCTAGCAGAGAAATTTATTTTAGGGGTATTAGTTGAGAGGAAGCGGAAATGAGTAGCGGAAGAATCGTACAAATTATTGGCGCTGTTATCGATGTCGAGTTTCCTCGTGACGAGGTGCCTGGTGTGTATGACGCGTTGATGGTTGAGGGCAAGGACTTGACTCTGGAAGTGCAGCAGCAGTTAGGAGACGGGGTCGTTCGAACTATTGCGATGGGTTCTTCTGAAGGAATTAGTAGGGGACTAAATGTTGAGAATACTAAGGCCCCCATTTCAGTCCCCGTCGGCACCAAGACTCTCGGAAGAATTATGGATGTGTTAGGTAGGCCGATCGACGAAAAAGGGCCAATAGAGGCCGATGACACAATGCCTATTCACCGAAAACCCCCGGCATATGATGAGCTTGCAGCGTCTGATGAGCTTTTAGAAACAGGTATTAAAGTTATTGACTTGGTTTGTCCCTTTGCAAAAGGAGGCAAAGTGGGACTCTTCGGCGGTGCGGGCGTAGGAAAGACCGTTAATATGATGGAGCTGATTAATAATATCGCAACAGAACATTCTGGTCTTTCCGTATTTGCTGGGGTAGGTGAGCGCACTCGGGAAGGGAACGATTTTTATTACGAAATGCAGGAATCTGGAGTGGTGAATATCGAGAGTCCAAGCGAGTCGAAGGTGGCTATGGTCTATGGTCAAATGAACGAGCCGCCCGGTAATCGCTTGCGTGTAGCTTTAACAGGGTTGACTATGGCAGAACAGTTTCGTGATGAAGGCAAAGATGTTCTTTTGTTCGTTGACAATATTTATCGTTATACCTTAGCAGGAACAGAGGTTTCCGCTCTGCTCGGGCGCATGCCCTCTGCGGTAGGGTATCAACCCACTTTGGCGGAGGAGATGGGGGTGCTTCAGGAACGTATCACGTCCACCAAGACTGGATCGATTACTTCCGTGCAGGCTGTCTATGTTCCCGCTGATGATCTTACAGATCCATCCCCTGCTACAACTTTTGCTCATTTGGATTCCACGGTAGTACTCAGTCGTGATATCGCCTCCAAAGGCATCTATCCTGCTATTGATCCTCTTGACTCCACTTCTAGGCAATTGGACCCTCTCATAGTCGGCAAGTCTCATTACGATGTGGCTAGGGGAGTGCAGTCAGTTTTGCAGCGTTACAAAGAGCTTAAAGATATTATTGCGATATTGGGGATGGACGAACTTTCAGAGGAAGACAAGTTGACCGTTTCGCGAGCGCGTAAAATCGAACGGTTTTTATCACAACCGTTCCATGTGGCTGAGGTGTTCACAGGATCCTCCGGGAAATATGTATCTCTTAAGGACACGATATCTGGTTTTCAGGGAATCTTAGATGGCGAATACGACCATCTACCAGAGCAAGCCTTTTATATGGTGGGCTCCATCGAAGAAGCCATCGCAAAAAGCGAGAAACTCTGAGAGATCGGTTAAAGAGAGGCCTAAGAAATGAACAGCACTGTACGATGTGACATAGTGAGCGCCGATGAATCATTGTTCTCTGGTTCAGTGAGCATGGTTATTGCAACAGGTTCCTTAGGAGAGATGGGAATTACTCCCGGCCACGCACCATTGTTGAGTGATTTAAACCCCGGGCCTGTCCGTCTTCTTAAAGATGGTGGGGAAGAGGAAGTCTATTACCTCTCAGGGGGCTACATCGAAGTGCAGCCAACGAGCGTTTCAATTTTGGCGGACAAAGCAGTTAGGGCGGGCGATATTGACGAAGCGGCGGCCAACGAAGCGCTTAAGTTAGCCGAACAGACTATATCAAACCAGAGTAGTGAAATTGATTACTCAAAAGCGGCAGCGCAATTGGCTGAGGCGACTGCGCAGTTACGCACTGTTGATAAGCTGCGCAAGAAGCTGAGTACTTGAATCATCTTTTATTAGGTTGCCGTTCAAACTTTTTTAAATTTCCTGTAATGCCTTCGCTTGCCTTGTGGTAGTTTTGTAAGTAACGTGTCCCTTACAAAAACTAGGATCCTTAAATGGTGAGCGAACATACCAACACTCATATTATTATCCTAGCAGCCGGAAAAGGGTCGAGGATGAAATCGACCATCCCGAAGGTAATGCATAAACTTGCGGGAGAGCCACTCCTTTCTCATGTTTTGAGAGCTTCGGCTGCAATTCCTAGAGCCATAAAAACAGTGGTCGTTGGCGAAGGCAAAGATTACATTACATCGTTCTTCGAAAAATCACCTTTGGCGGAAGACATTTCCTTTGTGACTCAGGCAGAGCAACTGGGCACAGCCCATGCGGTTAAGCTTGCCACTGCCGACTTTGCCGAAGATTCTAAAGTTTTGGTTTTGTACGGCGATGTGCCTTTGATCGACCCAGTTACGATTAACAAAATGCTTGACCTCTTGGTTAGTTGCGCCTTGGTTGTGTTGACTAAGGAGGTCTTCGAGCCTTTTGGATACGGTAGAATATTGCGTGACTTTCATGGCAACATTGAAGCAATTGTAGAGCAAAAAGATGCTACTCCTGATCAAGAAAATATTCGCGAAATCAACACTGGAGTGATGGCCGTCAGAGGCTCAAAGTTGGATCGCTGGCTTTCAAAAATAGAAAATAATAATGCGCAAGGGGAATACTATTTGACTGACTTAGTTAGTTTGGCGAGACAAGACGACGATGAAATCAGAAGCGTAAGTCCGCATTCTTTGGAGGAGACTGAAGGCGTCAATAATCGGCTCCAATTAGCAAGATTAGAGAGGCACCATCAATTAAAACTCGCCGAGAAACTTCTTTTGGCCGGAACAAGCCTGGCGGACCCATCTCGCTTTGATCAACGGGGAGAACTGATTGCCGGAATCGACACCTTTATAGATGTCAACTGCGTGTTTGAAGGCACCGTCGAGCTTGGTTCAGGAGTCTACATTGGCCCGAACTGCTGCATCAAAGACACTCGCATTGCGGACCGAGCAATTGTCTTGGCCAACTCAGTGATTGATCAAAGCTCTATTGGGCTAGGAGCAGTTGTTGGTCCTTTCGCTAGACTGAGAGCCGGGACCGATTTGGCTGAAAATAGCAAGGTAGGGAATTTTGTCGAGACTAAAAAAACAACTGTTGGCAAGTCGTCGAAAATCAGTCATCTGAGCTATGTAGGCGATGCGCAATTGGGAGAAAATGTAAACATTGGAGCAGGAACAATCACCTGTAACTATGATGGAGACAAGAAACATGTTACCGAAGTGGAAGATGGCGTTTTCATAGGCTCAAATAGCACTCTAGTTGCTCCTTTGCACCTGTCAAAAGGGGCTTTTGTGGCCGCTGGTTCAACAATAACTAAGACGGTTGGTGACGATGAACTCGGGATAGGTAGGGCGAAGCAACGTAATATTCCCGGCTGGACGTCTCCGGCAAAAAAAGTAAAGGACGACTGAAGCGATGTGCGGTATCGTCGGGGCTGTTGCACAACGTAATATTTATCCTATTCTTATTGAGGGTCTGAAACGGCTAGAATACAGAGGATATGACTCGGCAGGTGTGGCCGTAATAGACGCACTTGATTGTCTGACCATAAAAAAGACCTTGGGAAAAGTGGCGGCTTTGGAAAAGCTCTCTGCTGACACGGAATTAAGAGGGAATGCAGGCATAGCTCACACCAGATGGGCTACCCATGGTGCCCCCAGTAAAGCAAATGCTCATCCGCATGAATCCAATGGCATTGCTATAGTTCACAACGGCATAATTGAAAACCACGAAAGTCTAAAAGACGAACTTATTCAGGAAGGTTACAACTTTCTCTCTGAAACTGATAGCGAAGTAATTGCTCACTTAATTGATAAGTTCCTTAAAACCGAACATGGTTTATGCGAAGCGGTTAGATCGGCAATAAATAAGCTCGATGGTGCTTTCGCCATTGCAGTGGTTTCTGAAGCACATCCGGGAATTTTAGTAGGAGCACGCAGTGGGAGTCCTTTAGTTGTGGGTATTGGCATTGAGGAGTGGTTTATCGCTTCCGACCAAATGGCTCTTCGTCAAGTCACAGATCGGTTTATTTTTTTGGAAGAGGGAGACGTGATAGAGCTTAGCGCATTAAATGCTGTCGTCTTTGATAAAAACAGACGCCAAGTCGAACGCTTATTTACAAAATTGGAAGACCGTGATGTTATTGCCGAAAAAGGCGAATTTCGGCATTACATGCAAAAGGAAATTTTCGAGCAAACGAAAGTTTTTAGGGCGACAACTGCCGGTAGAATTTCGAAAGATGGTATTTGTGAGGCTATTTTTGGGCATAGGGCCGAAGCAGTTTTTGAGAAAACATCGGCTATTCACATTGTGGCTTGCGGAACAAGTTTTCACGCTGGGCTTGTGGCTCGTTATTGGATTGAGGAAAACTTAAAGCTACCCTGCCTGGTTGAGGTGGCAAGCGAATATCGCTACAGAGAAGTTGCTATTCCTTTGAATACCTTATTTGTGACTATCTCTCAGTCTGGAGAAACGGCGGATACCTTGGCTGCTTTGCTTAAGGCGAAGCAAAGCGCTTATCTTGGTTCGCTTACGATTTGTAATGTGGCAAATAGTTCTCTCGTTCGAGAATCTGATATGGCGCTCATGACAAAAGCTGGTCCTGAAATAGGTGTCGCTTCGACAAAGGCGTTCACCTCTCAACTCGTGGCATTGCAGTTACTAACCCTCAGTCTTGCCAAATATTTTCAGGTGCCAACATCTTTTGAAAGCAATATGGTTTGTAATTTGCGTCGTTTGCCCGAATTATGCGACCGTGTGTTATCACTCGATAGCGTCATTGAACGTGTTGCAGAAGCATTTGCCAATAAACAACACGCGCTATTTCTTGGCAGAGGGGAGCACTATCCCATTGCTCTTGAGGGAGCACTTAAGTTAAAAGAAATTT
>MDTC01030447.1_pt1 | contig 10552 bp, 5 predicted proteins | sample 811181 | NCBI WGS metagenome assembly MDTC01 (sample SAMN05326644, study PRJNA326480) | marine metagenome | isolation source: seawater | place: Pacific Ocean: North | collected 2011 | reverse complement strand
TACGGCGACACCAACGCGAAAAACTACAACTTCAGCGCGAACAACGGTACGGCGCGGACTCCGGTGGTCACCTTGCCGGCCGACAAGATCACCACGGCCACCATGTCACTGTACATGGATACAGAGTCAGGTACGACCTACGACCGGTTGTACATCTACGTGGTGGATGCGACCGGTAAGAAGAATCAGCTCTGGTACAAAGGCACACCGGGTTTCAAAACCAAGTCTTGGATGAACCTAAAGTTCGATTTGAACAAGTGGAAAGGACAAAAGATTCAACTTGAGTTCAACTTCAACACCCAAGACAGTGTTGCAAACACTGGACTTGGTGTGTTGATCGACGACTTGAAGTTGCTCGTGGCCTGTAACTGACCGCAAAGCGAGAGCAAGTGTTAGAGCCCAGGACCCACACGGTCGCTCGATGGAGCGGGACGTTTCGGAGCTTCGCTCACGCGAAGGCAGCGCCACTGCTTGGCGTGTTCCTCATGACTTTTGCACTAGCGGCCTGTGGTCCTGCGCAGAAGAACTCTTCAACTCAAAATGCCTTGGGCGATGTGTTCACCAATATCGATGGTGTTGGCCTGGACACTGCGATGGTCACTGACGTCAGCGACTCGGACTCGAAGGGGCTCGATGGCTCGAGCGTTGACGCAGACAATGACGCTGAGTCGACGCCTGCGACGTGTGACGTTGCAGCAGATTGCGAAGGCAAACTTACCCTGAAAAGTTGTCAGCAGTCTGGCTGTGAGCAAGGTCTGTGTGTGGCGCTCGTAAAGCCTGGCATGTGCTGTGAAGTCACCGATTGTGACGATGGCCAAGAGTGCACCATCGATGAGTGCGACACTGCGAAGCAGACTTGCCAGAACCTCCCGAAGGTCAACTGTTGTAGCGGTAAACTCACCTTCGCCAAGATTGGCTTTGAGTCCGCTCAACTCACCGAATTGACGCCAGCCATTGTCTCCGGTAGCGCTGGCAAGGCCCCAGTGTCTTGGCAGATTCGAAGCGAGCGCGCGCGGGTGGGGGCAAAGTCGCTCTACCTTGGTAATGCATGCGACAATTACGCGACCAATGTAGACCCCAACAATGATTGTGCAGCCGAGGGAGACGCCGAGGCTGTGTTGGCAACGTTAGATAGTAAATCCTTCACCCTACCAGCGGACAAGACTAGCCAACTCCACTTTTGGTTCTGGGCCGAAGTTGAACCCGCCTATGCCAAGTCTTTGCCGGCGGGGACCTGCAACCCGAGTTGTTCGATCGGTTCGACGTGTATCAACGTCAACGGGGCTTCGCAGTGCATCACGGAAAAAGATGTCCTGACCCTTTCCGTGCAAACGAGCGCGGGCGCAGTCAAAGTCTTCGACTCCACCCAAATGGGCAAGTCCACCGCTGGCGGCTGGCAACGGGTTGCCATCGATTTATCGGGCTTTACTGGTCAGACGATCAAGTTCACCTGGCGTTTTGAAACTGGCACAGGCCTCAAAAACGAGTTTGAGGGAATCTGGCTCGATGAGATCGTGTTGGAGACCGTCTGTGCGGTGCAAGGGACCTTGTGTGAGCAGGACCAACCCTGTCTAGACGATAAACAGGGCTGTACCATTGACTCGTGCACGACCTACTCAAACACGCCTGACAAAGGGTTTTGCTTTCACGACGTGGCGATCGGTTGTTGCACCTTGACCTCACAGTGTGACGATGGCGACTCATGCACCGTAGACACCTGTGATCAAGGGACCTGCAAATCTAAGCCAGACTCCACCCAACTGTCATGCTGCAAGGCCTCGACGCAGTGGTTTGAAGACTTTGGCTCTGGTGTGCTGGCGGATTGGACCATCATCGACGGCAACTCAACCGCCGTGCAGTGGCGAATCGATCCGCTCGGTGGGGTACAGGGGTCACAGGCGTTGTATTTCGGCAGCAGCAATTTTAGCAGCTATCAGGACACGAAACTTAGCAAAGGCGTTGGCCCTAAGGGCACAGCGTGCAGCAAGTTGGTCAAGGTCCCTGTTGGGAGCGTCTACAATCAAGCAGTGTTCCAAGTGCAGCTCGAGACCGAGTGGAGTTACTTGCCGAAGGCTCAGTACAAGAATCCGCCTTTATCCAGCCAACCAAAGTTTGATCACCTGCTTGTGAGCGTATTGGAGGCAGGGGCAAGCAAGGCCGTATGGAGCAGCGATTTGGTCTATGGCACCACTGACGGCAAGTGGCACCAAGTGGTCATTTCATTGGTGCCATGGCAAGGCAAAGAGGTTCAAGTTTGTCTGAGCTTTGATGCCGGCGACGACAAGGTGAACGACAAAAAAGGTGTTCACGTCGATGACTTCAGTATGCGCGTCGCATGTGATCAGAAGGATTGCTATTACGATGTCGACTGCAACATCTCGTGCGCTTCATGTGAGGCGCCCGCCTGTGTCGACGGCGGTTGCACGTGTGTGCCCCTGCTAGGCTGCTGCACACAGACCTCCGATTGCTCTGACGGCAACCCTTGCACCATTGCCCAATGTATTCAGGGACAATGCAAAAACGACAAAAAGCCCCAATGTTGCACTCAGGACAGCGAATGTCCCAGCCCGAAACCCTGTAAGCAAGGCCTCTGTGACCTGACGCTCAATACGTGCTCAACCAAACCTGTAACCGGGTGTTGCGAAAAAGATGCCGATTGCCAGGACAAAGACGCGTGCTCGAGCGCCAGCTGCGACGTCTCAAACAACCAGTGTAAACAGACGCCGAAAACCTCTTGCTGCCTCCAGGCTGCCCAGTGTGACGATCAAAATGCCTGCACAACCGACACGTGCGCGAAAAATAAGTGCGTCTACATCCCCTCGGGTGCAGCGGGCTGTGGGTGAGTCTGGTGCGCTAAGCCTCGTCCGCTCTTTCTATCAAAAAATCGCGATGTTCGTTTGCGTGGATGACGTAGTACCGCTACACTATGAGCGAATATGGCAAGGCTGTAGCTGGACACACGGGCGCGATCCAGCTCGGCAGGCCCCCGATAATCGTTGGAATAGCTCATGAACGTCCTCGACCAAACTTCTCTCAAGCACTACTTCATTGTAGCGCTGTCACTCTTTACGTTGGCTTTGGCAGGCTGCGGAACGACCGATGACGGCGCTGATAACGGAAACGGCCCGGCCGACACTGGAGCGGCAGATACTGCCAACTCCAATGAAGACGCGGGTGCCGCCGACACGCAGACGAGCGAAGACACCGCTACGGCTGAGGACACAAGCGCTCCTGAGGACACAGGGGCCGGCGGTGAAGATGGAGGCTCCTCGCCAAACGACGTGGTCGTTGGCAAATGCACGAGCGATCAGTACTGCTTGACCTTACTCAAAGATCAGCTCGGCGGCTTCCAAACTGCTTTTTGCGATGTGGCGACAGGCGAATGCAAGAAGGTCACGAAGGCTGGATTTTGCGCCAATGACGGTGACTGCGACGACGGTTCGGAGTGCACGACTGACAAATGTGATATCGCGACCAACAAATGTGTCTCGACCGCGGTTCCAAACTGCTGCACCGGGAAAGTTTCGCTCCTCAACGCCCGATTTGAGCAGAAATCTTTCGAAGGCTTCGTCGGCTCTATGAAACCTGAGGTTGGCAACGTCTCTTGGAATCTGTCGACCAACCGCGCTCACACTGGCAAGAACAGCCTATACCTTGGCAACTCATGCAACACCTATGACACCTCGATGACAGTCGATAGCGGCTGTAAACCCGGCGGTTCAGCCAAACCCTTCGAGGCCAACTTGCTGTCTCAAGAGGTCGCGCTCCCCAAGAATAAGCCAGCCATTGCGCACTTCTGGATCTGGATCGAGGCGGAGCCGAAGTTCACTGCCAACGGCAACTGCCCGAACGGCTGCAAAGCCGGCACCACCTGCGTCAAAGTCGACAACACCCAGTCGCTCTGCGTACCGGAAAACGACGTTCTCAGTGTGTTTGTTCAGACCAATGCACCCTCGCCTGACCCAGTTTGGGAGAGCTCATCGATCGACAAGAGTACTTCGGGTTGGCTGCACGTTGCGATCAACCTCGCGCCTTACCAGAAAAAGGACCAGGCGACGGCGATTAAGCTGCGCTGGAACTTCAAAGCGAACAACGCGAAGAACAACTTCGAGGGCGTATACATCGACGATGTCGTTATCGAGACGCTCTGTGTGTCCAACGGCACGACCTGCACCAAGTCGCAGGGCTGCGCTGATGACAAGAACCCATGTACAGATGACGCTTGTACCTTTTTCGCCAACAACGGCAATCAAGGCTTGTGCTTTTCAGACAAAGAGCCCAGCTGCTGTATCAACGTGGCTGACTGCAATGACCTCAACGATTGCACGGTCGATAAGTGCTCGATCGCCTCGGGCGCCTCGCAAGGTGTCTGTGACAATCAGCCTGACGCCAACAACGTACAGTGCTGTAAACCGGAGAACACGTTCAAAGACAACTTTGAGAGTGGCTCTTTGGCGGCGTGGACTTCGGCCGACTCCAACAGCAAGAGTGTCAAGTGGCGTATCAATGACAAAGAGGCTAGCACCAGCGCCAAGAGCCTGTACTTCGGAAAGTCCACGCTCAATGGTTATGACGACCCCACTTTGGGCAATGCCGGCCCGAAAGGCCATTTCTGCTCACCTGAGCTGAGCATCGTCCAGGGGACTGTGTACGACGTACTGAGCTTCGACTTGAAACTGCAGACCGAGTGGTCTGGCAAGCCCGCCGCCAACTACAAGAATCCCTTGTGCCCCTCGAGCGTCCCGCCGGAGACGTGCAAGACCTTGCCCAAGGTCGACCATTTCTCTGTGGATGTGTTCGACGCTGGTCAGTACAAGCAGGCGTGGAGCAGCGATAACATCAAGGGAACTACAGAAGGCAAGTGGCAGCCTATCGTCGTGAACCTCGATCAGTTCCAAGGCAAGAAGGTCAAGGTCTGCTTTAGCTTCGATGCCGGCGACGGTGGCGCTAACAACGCCGGTGGCGTCTGGGTCGATAACGTTTCCATTGACGTCGCTTGCAATAAGACCATCTGCGCAACTGACAAAGACCAAGTCTGTATCGACAAATGCGGCAAGTGTGGCGTGCCTTCATGCGTCCAAGGTGACTGCGAGTGCACGCCCATCGCTGGCTGCTGCGAAAAAGATGGTGACTGCGACGACGCCGACACATGCACCAATGACAAGTGCACTATCAAAGACGGTGTAGGTAGCTGCGGCTACTCCTTGACCACCCCATCATGCTGCTCGGATAAGACCGGCGACAAAGCGGTGTTCGGAGAGGACTTTGAGAGCAACAACAAGATGCCGAGCGGTTGGAAAGTGACGGTCCCGAAGGGTAAGAATATTCTCGGACTGCCCTACGCCACCGACAAAGGCTGGATGATCTCTATCAAGGCCAAGCCTGGCTCCGGCAACTACTCGCTGTACTTTGGCGGCAAAGACGGCACGTTGAACTCCGCCAAGGGGACGACGCCGGCTGGCAGCGTCACCGGTCCTGAGTTCACCGTACCGACAAACGGCACGACGCTGGTGAGCTTTGACGTCTTCTTGAGCACAGAGTGGGACGACTTCACCTTCAAGAAGCCGCCATTGGCTATTGACCAGATGTTTGTTCATGCCATTGACGTCGAGGAAAAAGATGCTGCGAAGCAAAAAGTCTTGCTTTGGGACAGCTACGCGATTGAGGGCACCACCAAAGGTAAATGGGTACCTGTGGTCATGGCCTTCCCAGCCTCTCTGGCCAATAAGAAGGTCCGTTTGGAGCTATCCTTCGACTGCGGTAACGACAATATGAACAAGGGCGAGGGCGCCTTCGTCGACAACCTCAAGGTAGAGACGCTGTGCAAGAAGCCTGCTTGCGTCTCTGACGTCGACTGTGCGCCGCAGACTCCCGATACCTGCAAGAAGTACTGGTGCGGTAAGGACAAAGCCGGCGCCTTTGCTTGTCAGACGGAGTTCAAGCCTGGCAAGGGGTGCTGCACCAACAGTATCGCTCTGCCGAACGAGACGGCAGAGAGTGGAAACTTCGGCAAGTGGTCTGGCAAGCCCTTTACCGGTTCGGTGAAGTGGCAGGTCATCAGCCACAAGTACTTGGTAGGCAAGAAGGAGATTTACTTCGGTAACTCGAGCGCTTGGAACTACGCTGACGGTTCCGGAAAGATGTGCAAACAGACCTCCGAATGCCCCAGCAATACCGGTGAACTCTGCGTCGGGCCTCCGGCTGCGAAGAAGTGCTACAAGGCAGTGACATCAGAGTTGTTGAGCGATCCCTTCGATCTCGATCCTGACGTGAAGAAGATCGCGAGCTTCAAGTTCAAGGCCTACCTCGATCTCGAGACCAACTGGGAAGAGTTGGAGATCTGGGTCAGCTGGGTTGAAAATCCCACCGGTGTAAGCCCCAAAGCCAAGAAAGAGAAGCTTTGGGAGAAGGCGAACATCAAGGACATGCCGGTAGCGGACTACAAGAAAGTCATCGATAGGACGCTGGATTTGAGCAAGTACAAGCCCTACAAAAACATTCAGTTGAAGTTCGTCTTCAACTCCGGCGATCCGAACAACAACGATATGAACGAGGGAATATTCCTCGATGATCTGATTGTTGAAGAGATCTGTCAGTAACGTCCACTCGTCGCCCCAAGCTCGGTTGTCTTGGGGCGGCGAGGACGGAATCTAGAGGAAAAGACTGATGCCCTCGCTTCGGGATCGCACCTTTAACAGCGGTGCCTGGGCACGCTTGGCCATGGTGGCTGGTGGACTTGGTATTATTGGCGGCCTCATCTACGTCAGTGTCCACCTCCATGAGCGCCACGTGCGCTTGCCGCACCTGCTGTCTCAACGTCATTCAGAACCTGTTGGATATCCGGGAATGGCGACCAGCCAGCTGGCGCACTATGGTGGCGAGGCCGTCGACACCTTGCTCGCCGACTTAGATCCCAAATTTACGGTCGAGCAACGCTCAAAGAGTATCGAGATTCTTAGCGCGATCGATGACCCACGCGTCATCCCTGCGTTGGTCGCAGCCCTCAAGGACAGCAATCTGACAATACGGATCGCCGCATTGGCCGGGATCGCCCGAACCAAGAGACCTGAACTGACACAACATCTCTGGCCCCTGACTGAGATCAAGGACGCCTTCTTGCGACAGCGAGCGATCATCGCCATTGGCCTGATCAGTACTGAACCCCAGCATCCCAAGCTCCGCGAGCTGGCCAAAGAGGTCGCGGGAGCCGAGCGCTTGCTCTATGCTTGGGCGCTGGGTTACAGCATCTTGCGCGCCAAACTCACTGATCCCGCGACACAACGTGTACGCCCATTGACCATTCGAGACGATGCACATGCCAGCGATGTCCAAGCAGAAGTGGACTCCCTGCACGAGCTCTTCGCTACCAAAGGGGTTAGCAATGAGGCCGCCGAACGCTACGCCCAATTGATTACCGTTGATTTTGGCACCTGGAACTTGGCTCATCAGATGAGCTATCAAACCGTCGTCATGGGAGGGCCCACCCGCACAGGCCGCGTCCGCTACATCGAAAAGGTCCAAGAGTCAGGTTTAGAGCCCAACAACGCAAAACCCTTACCGACCCAAAGACCCTCGCGCGGCAGTCCTTTGGATTGATGTCGTTTCAGCAATCCTGTGAAGATCCATGAGGGAGTGGCCTCAATAGTTGCTCAAATGTCCCGAGGACGGTTTCATAGAGTTAGGAGAGATGTATGCCTAGACTCTTATTGGTGGACGACGATGTTCGTCTCGGACAACTTCTAGAACGGCTTTTTGAGCCCGAAGGGTTTCAGATTGCTCGGGTTACCGATGGAATCCAGGGGGTCCGTCGGGCAATCAATGAGGTCTATGATCTCATCATTCTCGACGTGATGCTGCCAGGGATCGATGGCTTCGAAGTATTGCGTCGGATTCGGTCGACGAGCGTCGTCCCGGTGTTGATGTTGACGGCAAAGGGCACGGACAATGACCGCGTCGTCGGCCTCGATCTCGGAGCGGATGATTACCTGCCGAAGCCCTTTAACCCTCGTGAGCTTGTGGCTCGTGTCAAAGCGATTCTTCGTCGCACTGAAAGCCGCGATCCAGAGAGTACATCTGGTCAAAGTCAGCTTGAATGCAACGGGATTCTCATGGATCTCGGCAGTCGCGAGGTCAAGATCGCGGACGTGGCCACGCACCTGACCACCACTGAGTTTGACTTGCTTCGATGCTTTATGCGGCATCCTGGCAAGACGCTGTCTCGAGACGCCCTCATGGATATGCTTCGGGGAGTCGGTTATGCGGCTTATGATCGCTCCATCGACGTGCACGTGAAAAATCTACGCGCGAAGATCGAGGAAAATCCACGCAAGCCCACCCGAATTAAAACCGTCTGGGGCACTGGCTATATGCTCGCGGTTGAGACTGAGGGATAGGCTCAGATGGACACTGAGCGGCTCGGGTTTCGTGACCGTCTTCTCGAAAAGTTTGACCTGGTGGTGTTGCTTTTCACCGCGATGGGGATCGGCGTTTCATTGGTGAGCATGGTGCTTCTGTGGCGAGTTGGCGCTCAGATTCCAGTGCTCTACCTGGTGATTGGTTTGGTCTCTGTCAACTTGGCTACAAGCATCTTGCTCTACCTGTTGGTTGCCGTGGCCCGACAGAGACTAGGTGTGCGCTTGGCGGCGATGCGAGACGCTGCTCATGAGTTGGGAGGCGGCGATCTGTCAGTCGAGATGCCTGAGGGTGACGACGACCTCGGTGCCATGGGGGCGTCTCTGAACACGATGAGAGAGCGAGTCGGCCGGCTGCTCAAAGCCCAGCGCGATCTTCTCTCTGGAGTTAGCCACGAACTTCGCTCTCCATTGGCGCGTATTGAGGTTGGCCTAGAGTTGATCGACATGGAGTTGGCTGGCCAAGGTGAACATGAGTTGATTGTCGGCATTCGTGAAGAGGTTGCTCTGCTCGAACGCCACATTGCTCGTTTGCTCGAAGCCCAGCGCGTCACTCGAGATCGCGTGGTTCTCCGCAAAGAGTCTGTGGTGGTCAACGATCTCATCAAGACCGTCGTCGGCCGCGAACGTTTTCGGCTCAACAAGCTCAACTGGAAGGTTGAACTCGATCTCTTGGCTGAGTATGCGCGAGTCCAAGGAGACATCAACGCGCTCGACCGGGTCTTTTCCACCCTCATCGAAAACGCGATTCGACATGCGTCGATGCCCGCCAACGACATCGACCCCACCGCCAATGAGCGCAGCGTTGCCAGCGAAGAGCCATGGCAGCCTACGCTCCGAGTTGAAAGTTCAATCCGCGATCGCAGCTTGGTAATTCGCTTTATGGACCGGGGACCAGGACTCGATGAGGCACAGTGCGTACAAGTCTTCGAACCATTTTTCCGCGGAGACCGTTCACGCAACACAGCGACCGGAGGGACGGGGCTGGGCATGTACTTGACTCGGAACATCATGAGAGCGCACCGGGGAGATGTCCTGGCCCATCCACGCACAGGCGGCGGACTTGTCGTTGAGATGCGTCTGCCTCTTCAAGGTCAGGGAGAGTCTAAAGAGACGATGAGAGTTCGCTGGACAGACGCAAGAGAAGAGGTTGCAGAACTTTGAGTTCTTGCGTGCGTCGTGACATCCCTGAACACTGAAGTCATGGCGTGGATGAGTCTGTCGAATCGAACCTTAGGGTCAAAGCTGTTGCTGATTGGGCTGGTGTCCAATCTGTTTTTTCCTGTCTTTCTATCGGCTTCGACACTAGAGCGCGGCGGCGCCAGTGCTCGCGCCATGGGCACTAGAGGAGCCGATGCCGCTGCTTGCGATGGGTCTCGCAGCGTCGTCGACAATCCCGCGGCACTCGCTGATCTACGACAACCTAGCGCGCTGCTTGGCTTGGATGCTCGAATCTACGCGTTGACTCTCTCGCAAGAGCGTGCAGCCGATACGTATCCAGCGGTTCAGCCGCAAAGGGTCGCTGCCGTGACCGCTGCCCTTGCGCTCCCGCTGACTGAAAAGCTCGCTTTGGGCTTGCTTGCACACTTGCCAATTACGGGGCCGACGCGTCTGCAAGCATATGATTTTCGCCGTCCTCAGCTACCGATTTGGCAATCTCTCGGTGAGGGGCTGAATCTCGCGGTAGCGATCGGCTGGCGACCTGCCGCGACTGTGGCTCTTGGATTCGGTGTGCAAGTTTCGGCAGACTTGGACGCCAGAGCGGATTTTTCACTCGACTTGGCTGCCGGTGAAGTGACGCAAAGGCGTGTCGACATTAGACTGCGCTCTCATCTCGTGCCCTATGCCTCGCTGCGATGGAATTCAAGCGCCAAGAGTGTTTGGATGCTTCGTTGGCGCGCTGCCTATCAGGTGGACTTTGATGTGCCCTTACAAGTGGCACTCAATGGCGCTTTAAAGACGGAGTTTCGATTGTCCGGTCAGGGCCTTTTTTCTCCCGAGGTGTGGTCGTTGGCGTGGGCTTACCAGCGAGACGCTTGGTCGATGTACGCTCGTGTTCGTTATGAGAGGTGGTCAGAGCTTCGCTCATTTGCCCCTAGCGTCACGACGTCAATCGGCGCGCAATCGCCCTTTGTCTCAGT
>MDTC01143078.1_pt1 | contig 10553 bp, 6 predicted proteins | sample 811181 | NCBI WGS metagenome assembly MDTC01 (sample SAMN05326644, study PRJNA326480) | marine metagenome | isolation source: seawater | place: Pacific Ocean: North | collected 2011 | reverse complement strand
TGAAGCAGAACTCTCCAGTGGTTCATCCTTTTGCTTGGCCAACATGCATGCACTACAAAAACTTCAGCCCCGTTTTTTGTGCCTTCACGAAAAACCTCTGGAAAACGCAGATCGTAACAAATCAAAGGGCAGATTTTAAGCCTGTTAATCTCAAAAACCTCAACCTGATTTCCGGGCAGATGAACTTTTTCCTCTCCTGCAGGATTGAATAAATGGACCTTTTCATAGCTCCCCCTTTTTGTCCCATCTGAGCTGTAAAGAACGACAGAATTTTTTCCTTTGTTTGAGCTATCCTGTGCAGGAGTAATCATTCCCCCCATTACCCAAATGCCATATTCTAAGGACAGATTTTTCAGAAAGGATTTCGTCCGGTGAGGTTCACCCGCCAGGGTTTTGTCTAAACTCAAACTAAATCCAGTGGCAAAAGTTTCTGGCAATACGAGAAGCGAATTAGGTGATGGTCTATTTGACTCAATCCAATTCTTAACCTGCTCAAAATTGTTCTCTTTATCTTCCCAAATAGGAGAAAATTGCAGCAAATAAATGTTCAATTAATCTTTAATTAAAGTTCGAGAATCTTGATATTTCGGAAAAATAATCGGTGAGGCACCCCGTGGTCCTGCAGTCCAATATGACCTCTCATCGGTCGTGTATTAAGTTTGCTGGATGGCAAACCTTCATCTGCATCGTCGTCCAAATATACATTCTGTACTTCAACTCCATTGATAGCTACCCGAAGGTGATGTCCCTCACACGATACGATCATATGATTCCATTCTCCTGGTTTCTTGGACATGTTCCTCTTGGGTTTTCTAAACTTGATAATTCCGCCATGATCATGGTGCGTCATGGTTTGATCCTTCTGACCAAAACACTCTAGGATCTGTACCTCTATGCCAGTATGAACCGGGTTCTTTGTATCTCCCACCCGAAAGAATAAACCACTATTTCCTTTAGCTGGATATTTGTACTCCATCTCGAGAATGAAATCAGCAAATTTTTTCTCGGTAAAAATGTAATCATCAAATCTTTTCCAGCCTTTTTGTTCAGGCAATGGGTCTATCATTAATGACCCATCTTTTTGAACCACCCAGTTCCCATTTGTATTCCAACCAGATAAATCTTTACCGTTTAATAAATTTACAAAACTAGATTCGTTTTTAGCTAAAATTGTATTAGTTAGAGAAAAAATAAGGAAAACAAAAAGAAAAAGGATTTTCATGATGGAGGGATAGGAGATTTGAAATTATCAGAGCAAATCTATTTACTTTCTAAAAGCCAAAAAGCTTTTGTCTGATATTTTTTTTAGGATTCATATAATTTACTATCTATTTCAGAAATCCTAACTAAACTAATTCATATGAATTTCTTTTTGATATTACCTTTGTTGATGATTGCTGGGGCGGTTACAGCCCTACCTAAGCCCAATGTAATTTTTATTCTGGCAGATGATCTTGGCTACCGTGAGTTAGGTTCCTACGGGCAAAAGAAAATTTTGACACCTAATCTTGACCAGTTGGCCAAGGCAGGAATGCGTTTTACTAGGCATTATTCAGGTAGTGCCGTTTGTGCACCATCTCGGTGTGTTCTTCTGACAGGAAAGCACCCTGGACATGCTTTCATTCGAAACAATGGGGAAGTGCAACCAGAAGGACAGCGACCAATTCCTGCATCTGAATTTACTCTCGCAGAAATGTTCAAAAGGGAAGGCTACAATACAGGTGCGTTTGGTAAATGGGGGTTAGGCGGGCCTGGTACCGAAGGCGATCCAATGAATCAGGGGTTTGACCGTTTCTTTGGTTATAACTGCCAACGCCATGCACATAGCTATTATCCTGATTATCTCTGGAGCGATCGAAATAAGGTGTCCTTGGCTAACAACCCACCTATTGCTGGTCATGCCTCCTTCCCTCAAGGTGCGGACACCAATAATCCTCAAAGCTACAATCGCTTTAAGGGAAAGGAATATGCACCTGACTTAATCAATCAGGAAGTTCTTAGTTTCATTGAAGCCAATAAAGACAATCCCTTTTTCCTATATTATCCCACGATTATTCCTCATCTCGCCTTACATGTTCCAGATGAAGAGCTTGAGCCTTATCTTGCACTTGGCTGGAGGGATCCACCTTTTACGAAAGCCAATGGCTATGGTTACACCCCTCATTACACCCCCCGGGCAGCCTATGCCGCAATGATCACCCGAATGGACCGCTACATAGGCAATGTACTAAAATTACTTGATGAATTGAGTTTGGCCCAAAATACAATCGTAGTTTTTACATCGGACAATGGTGCCACTCACCTTAAACAAGAAGTGGATTATGACTTTTTCGAGAGTGTGGGTAATCTCCGCGGATTAAAGGGTTCTCTTTACGAAGGTGGAATCCGGGTCCCTCTGCTGGTTAAGTGGCCAGAAAAAATAAAAGGTGGTTCAGTATCCGATAAACTAAGTGGATTCGAGGATTGGTTGGTTACCTTCCATGAATTAATTGAAGCCAAAGAACCTTTATATTCCGTACATGATGGCCATAGCTTGGATTTACATCTTCTTGGTAAATCTTTCCCTCAACGAAAGTTTTTGTACCGAGAATTCTCTGGATATGGAGGTCAACAGGCTGTTTGGATGGGGAAGTGGAAGGGCGTCCGGCAAAACCTTCTCAGAAAAAAGAACGAATCTTTAAAACTTGAACTTTATAATTTATCAGCGGATGAATCAGAGTCCAAGGATCTTGCTTCTAAACATCCTAATATTGTTTCTAAAATCGAAAAAATCATGGCCCAGGAACATATTCCTTCTCCTGAGTTTCCGATGAAGCGGATTGATTGAAATTTATTCTCTTAAATCAATTTGTTAATGCTGAATTAATCAGTGCTAAAATACTTCTTTGTTTAGTCTTTACGATTAGCAAGACAAAGCTGATTCTGTGTTGCTTTCATGAAAATTTTACTATCCATTTATATAACTCTTATCTTAAATGTATTTTGTTTTGGGGACGAAAGACCCAATATAATCTTTATTTTTGCGGACGACTGGGGCTGGGGAGATCTTGGCTGTCATGGCCATCCCTATCTAAAGACACCGAACATTGACCGTTTGGCAGAGGAGGGAACTGATTTTCACCGATTTTCCGTAGCTAGTGGTGTTTGCTCACCCAGCAGAACTGCAGTAATGACAGGTCATTTTCCGGCACGCTACTCGATTGATGGACACTTTGCCTGGGTGCCTTCCAATCAGAAGCGCAATATGCCCGACTGGTTGAACCCGCAGGCACCTCTACTAACTAAATTTTTGCAGGAAGCTGGATATGCCACTGCACATTATGGTAAATGGCACCTGGCCAATGATATGATTCCCGATTCCCCGCTCCCAAGTGCTTATGGAATTGATGAGTATGGTGCATTCAACTGTGCTGGTCCTCAAATGTTTGTTCATGATGATGTGAAGATGGCCATTCCGTTTATCGAGCGTAGTCATGAACTGGGTAAGCCATTTTTTATTAATTTGTGGATGCATGAGCCTCACACCCCCTTTCATGTCGACCCGAAGTTCATGGATCAATTCAGTGAGCTTCCTGAAGCGGATGCGATTTATGCTGCTACTCTTTTCCATGCTGATTTGCGGATTGGGCAGCTGCTGGATGCACTGGAACGCAATGGTTTGCAAGAGGATACGCTTGTCATTTTTTCCTCTGATAACGGACCAGCTAGGGGTGCACCAGGTACACCCCTAAAGTTGACTTACGATACAGCCACTGGCCTCGGCTATGGTCTGGGTGCGGCTAAGGGAATTACAGGTGGGCGTTTGGAGTACAAAGGTTCTTTGATGGAAGGTGGGATTGGAGTTCCTTTTATTGCAAGATGGCCAGGGAAAGTTCCAGCCGGTGTTGTCGATAAAACGAATATTATTTCGGCTGTCGATTTGTTGCCTACTTTTTGTGCCATTGCAGATATTCCTTTACCAGTTGACTACCGCCCGGATGGAATTAGTCAGGTGTCTGCTCTACAGGGTGAGTCAAAGACGGGTAGGGAAAAGCCATTGTTTTGGCGAATGGCCAAAAAATCCAGAGCCTTTGCTGTGCTTCATAAACAGTGGAAGATGGTGGCAGATAGTGAGCTCTCGAAATTTGAATTATTTGATTTGGTTGCCGACCCCCTTGAATCAAAAGAATTATCTTCTGCTCAACCAGAGGTGGTAAAGGAACTCAAAAATTTAATTGTTGAATGGCAGAAAACATTGCCGGACACTCCCTCCGGTCCTGTATTTTCTGCCCTTCGTGCAGAAAATGTTTTGAAATAGTTTTTAAGGATCTTGCTCTTCGATCCGGTAAAGCGCTTCGTTTGTTCGAACAACTAGTCCCTTTGGAATAGGAGCAAAACTAGCCATATGGCCGGTTCTAAGTTGGTTTTCCTCAACAATTTCCAACTGGTTGCCAGGTTTGATAACGGTTGTCTTTCCTGACTGATTGGAGAAATAGATATGACCGCCCGCATAGGTAGGAGAAGCACTGTATTCACCTTCCAGTCTTTCCCTCCAAATCAAACTACCATCATATAGATTAACCACGGTTAAGATTCCACCATCGTTGATCACAAAAACCAATTCATTGACTAGAATAGGGGAAGGTTTTTTTGGTGCTCCCTTGGACAACTTCCAGACCAGTTTGGGCTGGTTGAGACCATCCAATTTATAGGCGTGCAGTTCGCCCTTCATAAAACCGGTGGAAATAATAAGTAAATCCTTATGGATTATGGGCTTGGCCACATTAGAAAAACCTAAAATCCCATAATTTATTTTCCATAGTTCTTTTCCATTATGCGGGGCATAACCATAAATCCAGTCTGCACCCGTTGAAATAAGAACGGGGCCTTTTTCAGTTTCGGCAATCATTGGGGTGGCATAAGCTTTCTTTGTCTGAGGATTTTCTTTTAATTTCCCACTTCTCTCAGTCTGCCAGATGAGTTTCCCGGTCCGTTGATCCAAGGCAACCACACTTTGTTTGTCTGTCCCATCTAAATGAAAAATCAATAAATCTTTCCATGCAATAGGGGTGCTTCCGGGACCGTTTTCATGATGAATCTGAAGATTTGGGTCCTGATTTTTCCAGATCAAATGACCGGTTTCAGCGTTTAGGCAAGCGGTACCAAAGGTCCCAAAATGAACAAACAATTTACCCTCAACTAAAAGAGGAGATGGGGATGCATAACTATTAAGCCGGTGAATCGCTTGTGGGTTTCTTTGTTCAAAAACCTTCACTTCTTTGAGAATATTACCAGTGATAAGGTCTAGCTGGATGGCGAGGAACTTGACTTTTGAGAGGTAATGCAAACCGGCGGCACCAGGAAATTTGCTTTCTTTGACTCGCTCTTCCTTTTCAGCTTTGGTGGCCGGAGTTTCCACTGCACTGGTTAGCCATATTTTTCCGTTTTGAACAACGGGTGAGGAATGTCCTTTGCTTGGGAGAAGAAAGGTTTTCCAGGCAATATTTTGGTGCTCGCCCCAGCGAATGGGATAGCTTCCATTCTGAGCATGACCATCACCATTTGGGCCGCGCCATTGTGTCCATTCAGCTTCACCTTGTACCCAGAAAAATGTGCACAGAAAACTTACTAAAAAGAGGAGTGTTTTCACTGGGTTGGACATACTTTAACCCTAAAGAAACGAACCATTGATAAAAGCCTGAAATGTTTACCTACTCTTAAGCAATAACCGGCTTTACCACATGTCCATGAACATCGGTCAGACGGAAGTAGCGTCCCTGAAATTTATAGGTCAGACGCTCGTGGTCGATGCCGAGCAAATGAAGGAGAGTGGCGTGGAAATCATGTATATGGACTCCATCATTTACCACATTGTAACTGTATTCATCGGTTTGTCCGTGGGCATATCCAGGTTTTACTCCGCCACCTGCCATCCATAGAGAAAAACATCTTGGGTGGTGATCACGTCCAAAATTCTTTTCGTTAAATTTTCCTTGGCAGTAATTGGTTCTTCCAAACTCTCCGCCCCATACAACCAAGGTATCCTTGAGCAAACCTCTTTGTTTTAAATCCGTAATCAGAGCAGCCGATGCCTGATCGGTTTGCTTGCACATATCTTTAATTTTACTAGGCAAGGCACCATGGTGGTCCCATCCCTGGTGGTAGAGTTGTACAAACCGCACATCTTTTTCAACTAATCTTCTAGCGAGTAAGCAATTGGCGGCAAAAGTACCGGGAATGCGGGCATCTTCGCCGTAAAGATTATAAGTTGATTCTGGTTCCTTGGAAAAATCAGTAACATCAGGAATGGATGCCTGCATGCGGTAGCCCATTTCGTACTGGGCAATACGAGTTTCAAGGGCTGGATCTCCAGTTTTTTCGAGCTGAAGTTCGTGGAGTTCCTTAAGACGATCTAGCATGAGCCTTCGGCCATTTGCAGATACACCTTCGGGACGGTTTAGGTAGAGAATAGCATCCTTTTCAGAGCGAAAGCGGATTCCTGCATGCTTGCCGGGAAGGAAGCCATTTCCCCAGTACCTCGATACCAAGGGCTGACCTTTTCCACCTTTCGTGACTAGGGTAACGAAATTAGGCAGGTTGTCGTTCATTGAACCCAATCCATAGGATAGCCAGGAACCGATAGTCGGTCTTCCTGGAAACATTGAACCTGTCTGCATGAAGGTAACCCCAGGGCCATGGTTGATCGCTTCAGTGTGCATCGAATTGATCACACAAAGATCATCAGCTACCTTGCGGGTATAGGGGAGTAAGTCGCTCATCCAGTGACCACTTTGCCCATTTTGAGCAAAAGAGAATGGGGAGCCAACCAAAGGAAGACTCGACTGGTTACCGGACATTCCCGTTAGCCGTTGTCCCTGACGTATAGAGTCTGGTAGCTCTTGTCCAGTTTCCTTAATTAATCTGGGTTTGTGGTCAAATAGATCAATTTGGGAAGGGGCTCCTGACTGGAAAAGATAAATGATTCTTTTCGCTTTGGGAATGTGATGAAGGCCAACTCCACTGTCCGCATGAAGAATACTGGCTAGAGCAACCCCTCCTAAGCCTCCACCAAATCTTTGTAGGAAGCTTCTACGGTTCATACTCAAGGGAGAGTCATATCCAGTGCAATAATCTGAAGGAGTTTTCATTGGGTCATTTATAATGGTTATCGCTTGGAGGTACTTTCGTCAAAATTCATCAGGGTCGACACCAGTGAGGTCACGGCAGCACTGTAGGAGGGATTTAGAGTCTTAGTTTTTACCTGTCCCACCCCAAGAAAAGCATGGGATTGATTTTGGTCCTGGTATACTTCGATCTGCTCGTTGAGCAGACGATTCAAGATACGAGTTTCCTCTACAGTTGGCTTTCTGCTGGTAAGCATACGGAATGCATCGGTACTGAGAGCTTCACCATTACCAACCCCGTGCTTTTGAATCAATTTTTCCGCAGTTGCTCGTGCAGCTTCCACAAATTGTGGGCCATTTAAAAGTACTAGACTTTGGGCAGCAGAATCGGTTCTTTCCCTCTTTACCATACATATATCCTTCTTGGAGGAATCGAGAGCCATCATCACTGGGGAGGGTGCAGTTCTTTGCCAATAGGTGTACAAGCTTCTTCGATGAATGTTAGGGGGAGTATCTGGTCTGCTCGGCTTAAAGGATGTCTGGAGGTCGTAGGGTCGTACACTTGGTCCACCAACTTTCTTGTGCAGCAAGTCTCCGTAAGCGAGAGCAGAATCGCGGATCATTTCAGCGGGCCATCGGTAAGCAGAAGATCTGGCAAGGAGTAGATTCTGAGGATCTTTCTCAAAGTCATCTTTGGTAATTTTGCTACTTTGTCGGTAGGTGGAACTAAGTACCATATTGGTAAGCAGATGATGAAGGTTCCATCCAGAGGAAATAAAATCTCGGGCCAACCAATCCAGAAGTTCAGGATGACTGGGCGGTTTGCCCTGGCTTCCAAAATCCTCACTGGTAGCTACTAATCCCTGGCCAAAAATCATTTGCCAGTAGCGGTTTACGGTTACCCGGGCGAATAGTGGGTGGTCTTCTTCAGTCAACCATTTTGCCAGTCCGAGTCGATCCTGAGGATAGTTTTCATTCAATCGGGGAAGAGCAGTCGGGGTCTCCCGGAATACTTCTTCCGTTGGTTCTGAGTACAAGCCACGATCCAGTATGTAAGTTTTACGGGGCTCTGGCATTTCTTTCATTACCATGATCTGCCCAATTTTCTCTCTTTGTTTCCCGAAGGAAAGCCGTTGGTCATACAACTTTTTTTGAAGGTTCAAAACTTTTGGATCTACTGCTCGAGAATAGATGGAAAATAAGGACTGATCATCTAACTCGATGCCTTGATTTGCCTTGTTTTGTTCGGCTAAGATTTTGATTTCTGCAGAAGTGAGAACACGGTCATAGATGTAGAATTCATCCAATATCCCATTTTTGAAGCCCTTATCTCTCATGCGTTCGGCAAAGCCAAAGGGAGCGGGTGAGGTAATAGGTCGGGTTAGGCAATCCCTCACAATTTCAGGTTCAATCAATTTTCCGTTTTCTAAAAGTTTGAGTCCTGCGGCCTTACTTGAACCGTCATAGGTAAGAGAAACATGCGTCCACTCATTCAAGGCTAGTTGGTTGGCTGAGCGAACCCGAATAGCGTCACCGGGCCAGAAATGAATGAGGGCAGCGGATAATTTTCCTTCTTCGATCAGAATTTCAAAACCACGGCTGGCAGCATCGGTCCATGCCTGCGATTTTCGAAGCACAACCGCCCTCTCATGGTTCATGGTAGGTTTAATCCAAAACGCCACACTGAACGGTTGATGGCGGTTGAAGTTTGCAAATTCTTTAGGGAAATTCAGGGCGTCATCTCCCGAAAATTGTATGCCTTGGCCAATCTTACCCTCGCAGGTTTTGTTGTTGTGATTGGTATTGGCAGAAAGTTTGGAGTTAACGGGGTTTGGGTATTGGTTTCCTTTGCGGTTATCAAAGGATAGGTAGGCGATGGGCATACCATAAGAGGTAACATTTTGATCATTCGACTGAACAAAATATGAATAGCTGCTCAATCGCTTACTATTGGTTGTTTGTTTCCAGTTATTAAAGGATGCACGAAGTTCATCGGACCCCAAGTATTGCTGGAGATTATTTTCCGCATCTTTTATTTTCTGATCACTGGGTAAATCAGCAAGTTCAAGTGCAGGGGTGGGGGTCGGGTTTCCCATAAATGCATGAAGACCAGCCTCATCAATATTGTTAAAAAAGGCCGAAAGAGAGAAATAGTCCTTTTGCGTTAAGGGGTCATACTTGTGATCATGGCATTTAGTGCACTCCATGGTCAGACCAAGGAAGGCAGTCCCAAAGGTATGAACGCGGTCTGATACATATTCGATTCGGAATTCCTCCTCCACACTACCACCTTCAACCTTTTGGGAATGCAAACGGTTAAAGCAGGTGGCAAGGATTTGTTCTCTAGATGCATTTGGTAAAAGATCACCCGCAATTTGCTCAGTCACAAATTGATCGTAAGGCATGTTCTTTTTGAAAGTCCGAATGACCCAGTCCCGCCATTGCCAAACTTGCCTGCCCTTGTCTACTTGGTATCCAAAAGTGTCTGAGTACCGAGCCACGTCCATCCACTCCGCGGACATACGCTCAGCATACTCATCTGATTTGAGTAAACGTTTCACCACCTTTTCATAGGCATCAGGTGTTGGATCGATCATGAATGAATCCAGTTCCTCAATCGTGGGAGGAAGCCCGGTAAGATCAAAGGTTACTCTACGCAACCACAACGCCCGGTCAACTTCAGGACTTGGTGAAAGGCTACTGTTTTTTAGTCCTTCAGCAATGAAGTGGTCGATTGGATTTAAGGGGTTTGGATGATTGCTTTGGGGGATTTTAATGGTTTGGGGCAGGTTTTGAAAAGACCAGTGTTTATCATATTTACCGCCCTCCATTATCCATTGGTCCAAAAGTTTCTTTTCCTCTTCTGTTAGAGGATGCTTACTTTCCGGAGGAGGCATCAATTCAATCTCATCATCGGTATGTATTCGCCAGTGAATTTCCGAATCCTCCAAGCTGCCTGGAGTAAGACCAACAAACCCATTATGCTCTTTGATCGCATGCTCTAAAGTATCGAGCCTGAAGTCTGATTTTTGGTTTTTGGCGTCTGGACCATGACACTTAAAGCATTTGTCAGAGAGAATAGGTCGAATCTGTCGGTTAAAATCGATCTTCGCATAGATAAGGTTAGCAGAGCACAAAATGAGAGCCAAGATGGCTAGTAATCTCCGACACTTAGATATAGGATGTCTCATTATACCTTAAATTCTTAAAGAATTTAGTGACTGAGCCAAGCGAAAGCACAAGTAATCTGAAATTTTAATAGCCGAAGTTAACTCCTAGAATTTTTTGATGTGACACCTGTATAAAGAACTGGGAGAACTGAGGTTTGAGCAAAAACAAGAAAAAATACCTTCAAAACCGGATCGCAGGATCTATCTTTTCGGGCGGTGGTCTGGGAGATGTCGGTATTGAATGGGGGAATGGTATTCCAGTGTTGGCTGCTTGCGAATT
>MDTC01028334.1_pt1 | contig 10553 bp, 11 predicted proteins | sample 811181 | NCBI WGS metagenome assembly MDTC01 (sample SAMN05326644, study PRJNA326480) | marine metagenome | isolation source: seawater | place: Pacific Ocean: North | collected 2011 | reverse complement strand
TTCAGCGGCCGTGGGCGCGAGGGTCTCGGCGTGCTCGCCGACGATCAGTGCGACGGGGGTTCCCACGCCGGCCGCAGCACCCAGCAGGCCCGCGGCGCTTGCGGCGAGCGCGCCGCCGGGCGTGACATCGAGAACGACCAGAACAGCATCAGCTGCAATATCCACCATCATCTGCCCCTTAGACCAACCGGTTCGAGATCAGGAACTCGGCGAGCTTCACGCCCGCATCGCCCTCGTCGACGACCTTCACGCCCGCCGCCCGCGGCGGCTTCTGCGCCACCGCGATCATGATCGAGCGAGCAGCATCCGGGTCATCGGCGGTGACGCCGAGGTCAGCGAGTGAGACCGTGTCGACCGGCTTCTTCTTGGCCGCCATGATCCCCTTGAAGTTCGGGAACCGCGCATCGGGCAGCCGTTCGGTGATCGAGATCACGGCGGGAAGAGCAGCGGATGCCGTCATCGACCCACCGTCGACCGACCGCTCACCCGAGACCTCAGATTCGGTGATGGTCACGGAGTTCATGCTCGTGATGCTCGGCACATCCAGCAGTTCGGCGAGCATCGCCGCCATGACCCCACCCGATCCGTCGGTGGACTGGTTTCCCGTGATCACGAGGTCGAACCCGGCCCGTGAGATCGCGGCGGCCAGGGTCTGTGCGGTGAGCCCCAGATCGGCACCCAGCAGCGCGTCATCGACGACGTGCACGGCGGATGCTGCCCCCATAGCGAGCGCCTTGCGCACCGATCCGGTTGCCGACTCCGGCGCCATCATCACGACGACGACCTCGGTGCCGGGGTTGGCGTCCGCGTACGAGAGCGCGACCTCGAGCGAGCGCTCACCGATCTCGTCGATGACGGCATCGCTTGCGCCTCGATCGGCCAGTCCCGTCTCGAGATTCAGTACTCGATCCCCCCACGTGTCGGGGACCTCTTTCACCAGGACGAGAATCCTCATCGCGCTCCTCCTTCTTGCATCGAGTCTATGGTCGCGCCAGCCCAGGGCGAATCCGTGCGGGTGAATCGGTCACCGGCCGGTGAATCGGGGGGCGCGCTTCTCGCGGAAAGCGGCCATCCCTTCCTTCTGGTCGTCGAGGGCGAACAGTGCGGCAAACGCCTGCCGTTCGAACCTCAGCCCCTCGGCAAGTCCGCTCTCCTGTGAGGCGCGCAGGGCTTCCTTGGCCGCGTAGGCCACGGGCAGTGACTTCGCGGCGATCGACTCGGCGACCGCCATCGCCTCGTCGGCAAGATCTGCGGCCGCAACCACTCGGGATACGAGGCCCGCGCGCTCGGCCTCGACGGCATCCATCATGCGCCCCGTCAGGACAAGCTCGGCGGCCTTGTAGTAGCCGATCGCGCGGGTCAGGCGCTGCGTGCCGCCCAGGCCCGGAATGACTCCCAGGGTGATCTCCGGCTGCCCGAACTTCGCGGTGTCGGCGGCGAGGATGATGTCGCAACTCATCGCGAGCTCGCACCCGCCTCCGAGTGCGAAGCCCGAAACGGCGGCGACGATCGGTGTGCGGGCCCGGCCAAGGGCCTCGAGGCCGACAAAGGGGCTGTCGACTGTCATGTCGCGCACCGTCTTGTCAGCCATCTCCTTGATGTCGGCTCCCGCGGCAAAGGCGCGCTCCGAACCGGTCAGCACGATGCATCCGATCTGCTCGTCGGCATCGAGAGCTGCCACTGCCGCGCCAAGCTCGGTGGCGAGGGTCGAGTTCAGCGCATTGAGCGCCTCGGGCCTGTTCAGCTGGATCCAGCCCACGCGACCGCGCGTGTCGACCAAGATCGTCTGGAAATCACCGGTGTTCTCGGTCACGTTCGCTCTCCTTCTTCGGTGTCGCTGGGGCGTGCCGGCCGGATCGATCCTGCCGAATCCACAGGCGGTGTCGCCAACCGATTGTCGGTTGGCTACAGCCGCTCGATGATGGTGGCGTTCGCCATCCCGCCGCCTTCGCACATCGTCTGCAGTCCGTAGCGTCCGCCGCTGTGTTCGAGCGAAGCCAGGAGGGTCCCGAGCAGGCGGGTTCCGGATGCGCCGACCGCATGCCCGAGCGCGATCGCGCCGCCCCACGGGTTGAGTTTGTCGGGATCGGCGCCGAGTTCCCGCTGCCACGCAAGTGGTACTGACGCGAAAGCCTCGTTCACCTCGTAGGCGTCGAGGTCATCGATCGTGAGCCCTGCCCGGTCGAGGATCCTCCGGGTTGCCGGGATCGGTGCGGTGAGCATCATGATCGGGTCATCGCCGACCACGGCAAAGGCGTGGAAGCGGGCGCGAGGCGTCAGGCCCAGCGCATTCGCGCGTTCCTCACTCATAATGAGCGCTGCTGAGGCGGCATCCGTCAGCGGCGACGAGTTTCCCGCGGTGATCCGCCAGTCGACGTCGGGAAAGCGCTCGGCGAGTTCCGGTGTGCGGAACGCCGGCGCAAGGCTCGCCAGCTGTTCGGCGGACGTGCCGGCTCGAATCGTCTCGTCGGCGTCCACGAGCCCGCCCGGCGTGACGACCGGCAGCACGTCGGCCGCGAAACGGCCTGCCGCCGCGGCTTCGGCGGCCCGTCGGTGCGACTGGGCAGCATACGCGTCGAGCTCATCTCGTCCGAGGCCCCACCGCGCCGCGATAAGTTCCGCGGAGACGCCCTGGTTCACGAGGCCCTCAGGGTAGCGGCGACGGATGCCGTCGGCATCCGCACCGCCGGCACCAGCCGAGCCCAGCGGGACGCGGCTCATCGACTCGACTCCCGCCGCGATCACGACGTCATAGGCACCGGCAATGATCCCGTGGGCCGCGAAGTGCACAGCCTGCTGGCTCGAGCCGCACTGCCGGTCGATCGTCGCGGCCGGCACCGACTCGTCGAAGCCCGCCGCAAGAACAGCCTGACGAGCGATGTTGGCGGCCTGGTCGCCGACCTGACTGACGCACCCCATCAGGACGTCATCGATCTGGCGCGACTCGAGCCCGTTGCGCTCGAGGATCGCGGTCAGCGTGCCGGCTGCGAGGTCGACGGGATGCACACCGGAGAGCGCGCCTCCGGGCTTGCCCCGACCGGAGGGCGTCCGGACGACGTCGACGATGACGGCGGTGGTCACTCGGCGGCCTCCTCCGGGCGCTCTTGCACGTTGATCGCGGAGGGGTCGGGCACGTAGCCCTCGATGTGGCGCTCATCGGGGCCGTTGTAGGCCGACAGCGGCCGGATGAGCGCGTTCGAGGCCTGCTGCTCCATGATGTGTGAGGTCCAGCCCACAACGCGGGCAGCGACGAACAGCGGCGTGAAGGTCAGCGTGTCGAAGCCGATCAGGCTGTAGGCCGGACCCGACGGGTAGTCGAGGTTCGGGTAGATGCCCTTACGCGCCACGAACTCCGATTCGAGGGCGTCGTAGAGGGCTGCGACATCCGGGCGGTCGTAGTGGGCGACAAGGGTGTCGAGCGCCGCCTTCATGGTGGGAACGCGCGAGTCACCGCGCTTGTACACGCGATGCCCGAAGCCCATGATCTTGCGCTTCTCGGCGAGAGCCGTGTCGAGCCACGCTGACACGTTCTCGGCCGAGCCGATCTCGTCGAAGATGTGCAGCACTGCCTCGTTCGCGCCACCGTGCAGGGGTCCCTTCAACGCGCCGATCGCACCGACCACGGCGGAGTAAAGGTCGCTGAGGGTCGAGGTGATGACGCGGGCAGTGAATGTCGACGCATTGAATGAGTGCTCGGCGTACAGGATCATCGAGCGGTTGAACGCTTCGACGACGACCTCGTCCGCTTCTTCACCGAAAGTCAGCCACAGAAAGTTCGCGGCGTAGTCCAGATCGTCGCGAGCTTCGACCGGCTCGAGCCCGTGGCGGCGCCGCTGCCCGTAGGCGACGATCGCCGGAAGTTCGCCGAAGAGACGGATGCTGCGCTCGAGGTTCTGCTGCGGAGTGCCCACCGCGTCCATGACATTCACGATGCCGCGGGTCTCACGCGCCCCGATGACACTGACGGCTGTGCGCACCTCATCCATCGGATGAGCATCGAGCGGGATGAGATCGATCGCGGCCCTCACGTCGGGCTGCAGTGCGCGGTTCTCGCGCTCCGTCTTGCGCAGAGTGGCAAGCTGCTCGTCTGAGGGCAGCTCGCCGGTCCACAGCAGGTGCGCGACGGCTTCGACAGGCTGTGTGGCGGCGAGCTCCTGAACCGGGTATCCGCGGTAGAGCAGGCTGTTGCTGTCGGGGTTGACCTTGCTGACTGCCGTGTAGTCAACGACGACGCCGGCAAGCCCCTTCTTGATGTCGGTGTCGGCCATGCTCACTCCTTCGTGATGGGTGCAGAGACAGTGAAGTTGAAGATGCTCGAGTCGAAGTGGTTGTACTGCTCGTAATCGATCAGGTCGTAGAGGTCGGCGCGGTGCTGCATCTCGTCGAGCCTGTCGCGCAGGTGCCCCTTCGTCTCCAACTCATCGAGCGCACGCCCCGCGGAGCCCATGGCGATCCGCAGCAGCGAGACCGGCCAGATCACAATGTTGATCCCGGCCGAGCGCAACTGCGCCGTCGAGAACAGCTCGCTCTTCCCGAACTCGGTCATGTTCGCGAGCACCGGCACATCCAGCGCCGCACGCATCCGCTCGAACTCGCCGAGATCACGCATCGCCTCGGGGAAGATCGCGTCGGCACCGGCATCCACCAGCGCCTTCGCGCGGTCGATCGCGGCATCCAGTCCCTCGATGGCACGGATGTCGGTGCGAGCCATGATGAGGAAGTTCTCGTCCCGACGCGCGTCGACGGCGGCACGGATGCGTTTGACCGCGGTGTCAGCATCGACGACGGCCTTCCCGTCGAGGTGACCGCACCGCTTGGGGTTGATCTGATCCTCGATGTGGGTGCCCGCAAGGCCTGCGTCTTCGAGGGTCTGAATGGTGCGTGCCACGTTCATCGGCTCGCCGAACCCGGTGTCGGCGTCGATGATCGCCGGAAGCTCGGTCATCCGGGCGATCTGCTGCCCGCGGCCCGCGACCTCGGTGAGGGTCGTCAGGCCGATGTCGGGGAGCCCGAGGTCGGCCGCAAGGACGGCACCGGAGATGTAGACCCCCTCGAAGCCCTTGCGCTCGATCAGGCGCGCCGACAGCGGGTTGAAGGCTCCCGGGAATCGCAGCAGCTCTCCCGACGCAAGGCGCTCCCGAAACAGCCTTCGCTTCTCGGCCGCGGATGTCTGGCTGTAGAGCATCAGAAGAGCCCCTTGGGCGCGGGCGCCGAGGCGAGAACACCGATTCTCGCGACGATGTTGAGCTGCCCGACCTCGTCTGCCGAGAGCTCAGGGAGGCGCTGGGCGAGGTCGAGGAACCGTTCGATCTCTTCGGGAGCGAGCACGGGCTCGGCAAGCAGCCGGAACTTGCGAACGTAGTCCTCGCGAGCGAACGGCCGCGCGCCCAACGGGTGCGCGTCGGCAACAGCGATCTCGTCGACAACGGTGGAACCGTCGGCCATAACGATCTCCACGCGACCCCCGAAGGCCTTCTCGTCGGGGTCCTCGGAGTGGTAGCGGCGCGTCCACTCGGCATCCTCGGCCGTCGTGATCTTGCGCCAGAGCTCCACCGTGTCGGGCCGTGCGGCACGCTCGGGAAGATACGAGTCGACGTGATGCCACGCGCCGTCCTGCAACGCGACCGCGAAAATGTACGGGATCGAGTGATCGAGGGTCTCGCGAGATGCCTGCGGGTCGTACTTCTGCGGGTCGTTCGCCCCCGAGCCGATGACGTAGTGCGTGTGGTGGCTCGTGTGCAGCACGATGCTCGCGATGTTGGCGGGGTCGCGCAGCTCGGGGCGCTCGGTACCGAGCTTGCGGGCCAAGTCGATCCACGCCTGCGCCTGGTACTCGGCCGAGTGCTCCTTCGTGTAGGAGTCGAGGATCGCCCGCTTGGACTCGCCCGGCGCCGGAAGCGGCACCTCGTAGGCGGCATCCTTGCCATCGAGCAGCCAGGCGATCACGCCGTCCTCGCCCTCATAGATGGGGCTGGGGCTCGTCTCACCGCGCATCGCCCGGTCCACGGCTTCGACTGCCATCTTGCCGGCGAAGGCAGGGGCGTGGGCCTTCCACGTCGAGATCTCGCCCTTGCGGGACTGGCGGGTCGCGGTGGTCGTGTGCAGGGCCTGCCCGACGGCCTGGTAGATCGTCTCGACGGACAGGCCCAGGAGGGTGCCGATGCCGGCAGCTGCCGACGGACCGAGGTGTGCGACGTGGTCGATCTTGTGCTTGTGTAGCGAGATCGCGCGCACGAGGTCCATCTGGATCTCGTAGCCCGTCGCGAGACCCCGCACCACCGCGGCACCATCGGCCCCGACGTGCTGGGCGACGGCCAGGATCGGCGGGATGTTGTCACCCGGGTGAGAGTACTCGGCAGCCAGGAACGTGTCGTGGTAGTCGAGCTCACGCACCGCGACTCCGTTTGCCCACGCCGCCCACTCCGGACTCGTGCGACGCTCGTTCGCGCAGCCGAAGACCGTCGATCCGGCACCGCTGACCGACACCGCGTGGTCGAGCGCCTGCTGTCGTGCAGCACTCACCGGTCGGCGAGTGAGGGATGCCGCCGCAACCGCGGCGTTGTCGATCACGCGGTTGATGATCATGTCGACGACCTCGGGTTCGACCGCTACCGGGTCGGCGGCAACCTCCGCGATGTGCCAGGCGAGTTGTCCCTCGCGGGCGAGGTTCTCGTCGCTGCGGTGGACGCGGACGTGATGCGTGATGGTCATGCTGCTCCGGATTCGGTGCGGGCCTCCGACAGGGAGGCGAGGATGCTGGTGAGGGCGTTGTGGAGGTGGACGTGAGTTGCGTGGGCGGCAAGGTCGGCATCCTGCGCCGCGATCGCGTGCGCAATCAGGGCGTGTTCGCCGACGGAGGCGGAAAGACGGTCGGGATTCTCGCGGGCGAGGCGCCGGACGCGCACGAGGTGAGTGCGGATGGTGTGCAGCGCCGAGCTGAGGTAGGCGTTGTCGACGGCGTCGTCGAGGGCAGCATCGAACCGAGCGATCAGGTCGTAGTAGTGCTCCCGCCCTTCGCCGCGAAGCGACGTGCGGTCGAACTCGGCGGCGAGCGCCGCGAACGCGGCAGGGTCGGCGTGCGTCGCGGCAAGGCGCGCCGCAGCTTCTTCGAGCGCCCGGCGGAACTCGAACAGGGCACGGATGTCATCAGCATCGACGTCCGACACGACAGTGACCCTCGGCGACTGTTGCACGACGAGCCCGTCTGCAGCCAGGCGCGCGAGCGCCTCACGCAGTGGCGTACGGCTCACACCGAGGCGGGCCGCCTGCTCGACTTCGCCGAGCACGGCACCCGCGGGTAGGAGGCCGTCTTGGATCTCGGTCAGGAGCGTCCGGTACGCACGATCGCTCGCTCGCATGGACTCTCCCTTCCCCGCCTCCATGTATACACAAAAGCTATCCAGCTATCAATACTGGTTCCTGTGATAGCTCTAGGTATACAAAGAGCGACGGTTCGCTAGGAGCCGTCCGTTCCCGGCGAGCCCTCGTACAGGCCGATGACATTCCCGTCGGGGTCGCTGATGACCGCCCACCAGCTCGTGTCGTCGATCGGCTGCTTCGACATCAAGACGGCGCCACCGGCATCCGTCGCCGACGCGACAGTCTCGTCGATCGAATCCACCTCGACGTAGGACCGCGGCTGCGTGAAGCCCTCGCTGCGTGGGGCGAGGCCCCCACCGCTGATCTGGTTCGGCGCCTGCCACATCGGGTAGCCCTCGAAACCGGGAGCCTCTCGGATCTGCCACCCGAAGAGCCGTTCGTAGAACGCTGTCGCTGCCGCCATGTCGGCGACCGGAATGTCGATGTGCGTGATGTCACCGTGTGCCATGTCGTTCTCCTCGATGAGCGCTGAGCAGCCGGGACTCACCCGACGGTGCAAGTCTGATCGTCGCGCGGGGCACTGACAAGGGCGTTCGTCACGCCGAACCTGCAATGCACACCGTGCGACGATGAGGCAATGGATGACGCATCGGCTGCCGAACTGCGGAGGCTCCGCGCCCGGGCATACGGCCCCGACGCCGACCTGCTCGAGGACCCCGCCGCCAGCTCGCGCCTGATGGAACTTGAAGCACAGCTTCGAGCGGAGCGCGAGGCAGAGCGGCCTCCGGTGGCTACGGCGTCCAGCGCATCCGGAACGGGCCGCGAGCCAGGCCCAGCCGCCGAGGCACAATCGCCCGATGCGCCCGCCGCAGACCTCGACGCCGAAGCCGCAGACGACCCGGCGACACGCCGCCTGTGGGCACTGGTGCGCATGCTGACCTCGCGGCTGCCACCTGTCGCGACCGCCATCGTCGCCGTGTCGATCGCAGCGGCGATTGCGTTGACGGCATCCATCGTCTGGGGACTCGCGTCTCTTCCCATGATCTCGCAGACAAGCGCGAGCCGTCAGGTAGCCACTCTCGAGATCGATGACGACGTTGCGATACCCGAGGGATTCTTCGGCACGACGTCGGAGCAGGCCATCGCCTACGAGTACTACGGGCTTCTGATGGCGCAATCGTCGGCCATGAGCCCGAACGGGGAGAGCGAGTGTCTTATTGGGCTGGACGAAGACGACCTGACTGCCGATGGTCAAGGCGTGAACGGGCCGTTCTACTACGGATGCCGGGCCGGGGCCTTCCCCGCGACGATCGAAGTTCCCTTGGATGACACAGCGCCGGAGCGCTTGCGCGCGCAGTTCCCCGAGGGCGGCGCGCTGCAGTTCGTTCTGCAGGGTGACCGGATCGGTGTCTTCTGGGACGGCGGCGCGACCGCGGCCTAGCTTCCGGACGCGGGCGACACCGTCAGCGAGCACGGGTCATGCGAGCATGAAGCGATGACCGACGATGCCGCCGCTGAGCTGCAAGCGTTGCGCGCGCGAGCCTACGGTCCCGACGCCGACATCCTGCGCGACCCGGTCGCCTACGACCGACTGCAGGAACTCGAAGCGCAGCTGCGCAGCGAGCAGCGAGGGCCGGAGCGCAGCGGTGCGGTCCCAGGTACGTCGTCAGTGGCATCCAGCACCGAAGGGGGCGCCCCATCGTCCGCGGCAGCGGCGGCCGGCACCGGCGATCAGGAGTCCGCGGGCACGGCAGTCGCCCGGAGCACCGAACGGGCCAGCGAATCAGGTGCCCGCGCGGCTTGGTCGCCGCTCACCCGCGTGCCCCCGCTCGCGCGCGCCTTCTGGCTCATTTCGGTGATGGCGGTAGCGACGCTCGCCGCATCCGTCACCTGGGGCCTCGCCTCGATTCCGGTGATCTCCGAGGGCTCGGGAGCGCGACAGATTGCGGCGCTCGATCCCGACCCGTCAGCCACAGCCCTGCCGTTTGGGAACACCGACACACCCCCGGTGGGATTCCAGTTCGCGGGCTACACGCTGATCACGGCCACGAACTCGAGCGACGGCGTCGACAGCGAGCACCGCCGGACCCGGTCAACTGACGCCGTGAGCACCGAGCGCTGCAGCAAGTGCAGCAATCACCGGTCGCTGTGACGCGGTGAGCTTCTCGGCGGCAACGGCAGGTTGCATCCACTCGACACGATCGACCTCGGGAAAGCTCACCGTCCTCCCCGATCGCGGCGGCCACTCGAGCTCGAACTCCCCGAAGACCGGGCGCGAGATATCGAGCCCGGTGTCCTCAATGGCGAAGACGCTGATCGTCTTGCGTGATGCCGCGAAAGACCCGAGCTCGACCACAGGGCCATCCGGCGGATCGATCCCGAGCTCCTCACGGAACTCGCGCCGCGCGGCCTGAAGTGGGGGCTCCTCCGCCGGGTCATATTCGCCCTTGGGGATCGTCCAGGCTCCGGCATCCTTGCGCTGCCAGAACGGTCCACCCATGTGGGCGATGAGTACCTCGAGGGCGCTCGAGCCACCCGACGCGGACACTACGAGGCGATACACCAGCAAGCCGGCGCTCGTTACCGGCATCAGCCGGCGCCGTCTCGGCGCCGCAGCGCCGCGCGAAGGCTCCGCACGAGCAGCAGCAGACCGCCCAGGCCGACGACACTGCCAAGGAACGGGAACAGGGGAACGTCCTCGGTCAGTTGCGGTCCGCCCGAGGAAATCGCCAGGGCGATGCCCGTGGCCAGCAGAGTCACACCGACGAGCGTGCTCGTCACCTGGCCGAGCATTCCCTCGATCCATCGCCGCTCACCCGCACCCTCGAACGAGCGAAGGCGCACCGAGAAGGTGCCCTGTTCGAGAGAGCGCGAAATGTTCTCCAGGCGCCGCGGCACGCGGCGCACCTGCTCCAGAGCGAGCACGAGCTGCGTCTGCGCCGACAGCGCTGCGGTACGCAGCGACAGCATGCTGCGGGCGAAGTGCGGTGCCCGCGTAAGCGCCTGACCGACCATGTCGTACCCCGGATACACCCGGCGGAGGCTCCCCTCGAGCGAGCCGAGAGTCCGGAATACCAGCAGCAGAGACGGGGGCATCGCCAGTCGGTGGTGGCGGAGGGTGTCGAGCAGAAGCCGGAAGACATCCTCGCCCGCGGGGGCGTTGCGAACCCGAGTGATGATCGCTCCGACATCACGCTGCAGCGCTGCCTGATCGGCGCCCGCCGGGTCGGGTT
>MDTC01264276.1_pt1 | contig 10555 bp, 9 predicted proteins | sample 811181 | NCBI WGS metagenome assembly MDTC01 (sample SAMN05326644, study PRJNA326480) | marine metagenome | isolation source: seawater | place: Pacific Ocean: North | collected 2011 | reverse complement strand
AATTGAGTTGCTGGCACACGGCAATTCTCAAAAATCACATCGGAGGTTAAAGTACCTTTTTGTCCCATTTTTTTGTCGGTCTTACCCGTAGTCATTCCACCTGTGCCTGCTTCCACAAGGATCGCAGAGACACCACTTGCATTCTTATCATTGGGATTGGTACGGGCATATACTGTGTATAACCCAGCACGCGGCGCATTGGTGATATAGCGTTTAGTTCCGTTCAGAACATACTCGTTGCCATCAAGAATAGCCGTGGTTTGGACCGCTTTTGCATCAGAACCAGCATTAGGTTCGGTGAGACAGAAAGATCCTATGATGTCACCTGCCGCCAATTGAGGTAAATATTTTTGTTTTTGCTCTTCCGTGCCATCCATAACTAGGCCTTGGCTTCCAATTCCTATTGTTGTTCCAAATACCGAGCGAAACGCGGGCGCAGCCCTACCAACCTCAAACATCAATCGCGCCTCTTCTTCGGTGTTAAGACCAAGCCCTCCGTATTCCTCCGGCACCGTCAGGCCGAACAAACCAAGTTCTTTCATTTCGTTTATGATATTTTCAGGAACTTCCCCCGTCTCCTCGACGTGGTCCTCGGCTGGCACCCATCGTTCGCGCACAACGCGCGCTATTGTATCTTCGAGTTGCTGAAATATTCCTGTATCGAGTGTCATAGCCTATCCCCTATAAACGACATAGATCTTTACTAATTTGCTAGAATTCTTCATGACACGGAAGACCTTATTCCTCATATAAAGTCAAGGGACAGTCTGTCGCTGGCAAATCGTAATGTATAAAAACTTTAAAGAGAGATATATCAGTGTTTCCGGAGTGGAAATATTTCTTCGCATCGGCGGAGAGGGCCCCCCTCTGTTACTGCTACATGGATACCCTCAAAATCATGTCATGTGGCACATAGTTGCCCCAAAGCTGGCAAACTATTTTACGGTAATCTGCCCAGATATGCGAGGTTATGGACGTTCAGACAAGCCTGCTCGAGTGAAAAACTTTGAAAATTTTTCAAAACGTGTGATGGCTAACGATATGGTGAAAGTCATGGAAACACTTGGCTACAAAAAATTTAGTGTGATTGGTCATGATAGAGGAGGGCGATGCGGCTATCGTTTGGCCTTAGATTTTCCTGATAGATTAGAAAAACTTGTTGTGCTTGATATTGTGCCGACGTACGAACAGTTACATCGTCTGAATGCGAGTGGTGCTTACGGTGGTTTTCACTGGTATTTTATGGGCCAGGAACCAGGCTTTCCAGAAAAATTAATTGGCGCCAACCCTGAGTTTTATTTTGCGTTTTTGTGCAACAAATGGGCTGGCAAGGAAGATCCTTTTACTCCGGAGGCACGCGAACGCTACATTGCTGATTTCAAAAACCCTGAAACTATTCGTGCAACTTGCGATGAATATCGCAATAATGCACGGGCGGATTTTGAACACGATAAAACTGACAAGGAGTCAGGACATAAAATTATCTGCCCTATTTTAGTACTATGGGGCAACCTAGGCAGGCCGGGTAGAAATGAGAACCCTTTAGAAATATGGCGTGAGTGGGCCGTGGACGTGAGGGGACGTGGGCTTGCGTGTGGGCATTTTCTAGCTGAAGAATTGCCTGATGAGACGGCAGCTGAGATAATATCATTCATGGTGGATTGAAAAATATGGCTCGCAAAGGGATCTTACTCGCAGGAGGCGCAGGTACCAGGCTGTACCCATTAACACTAGCGATCAGTAAGCAACTGATGCCTGTATATGACAAGCCTCTAATTTATTACCCTTTATCAGTTCTGATGTTGGCACACATCAGAGATGTTTTGATTATCTCGACGCCCAAAGATTTACCTATTTTTGAAAGGTTACTTGGTGATGGAACAGCGCTTGGCATGAGTTTTCAGTATGCGACTCAACCGTCACCCGATGGAATCGCACAATCCTTCTGTATAGCTAAAACTTTCTTGTCAGATAGCCCAGCTGCATTAGTTCTTGGAGACAACATTTTTTATGGACAAGGCCTTAGTGCTAGATTGCAGACTGCAAACGCTAATGAGGTTGGTGCGACAGTATTTGCATATGCGGTCAATGATGCGAAACGCTATGGTGTTGTTGAGATAAACGAATTTGGGCGCGCCACTTCAATTGAAGAAAAACCTACCCAGCCGAAATCTAATATGGCAGTCACAGGGCTCTATTTTTGTGATAATGAGGCAGTTGACATTGCATCGACTTTGAATCCGTCCGCAAGAGGTGAACTCGAAATTACAGACTTGTTGAATGAGTATATGGCCAGAGACGCGCTCAATGTTGAGCTGTTGGGACGCGGCTTTGCATGGCTTGATACCGGTACACATGATTCGCTTCTTGATGCGTCAACCTACGTCGCCGCTATTGAGCGCCGTCAGGACCAAAAGATCTCTTGTTTAGAGGAAATTGCTTGGCGGAATGAGTGGATTGGTGACGAAGAGCTATTAGCATTAGCACAACCGCTTTCCAAATGCGCATATGGTATCTATCTAAAATCCTTAATTCAGCGAGGTTAGGAGATGGATGTCTCCAAGACAGCACTGCCAGAGGTTTTGTTGATAAAACCGAAAAAGTTTGATGATAATCGAGGGTATTTCTATGAGAGTTGGAACCAGAATCGATACGCTGAGTGCGGTATGCCTAACGATTTCGTACAAGATAATGTGTCGCTATCAACAAAGGGCACACTGCGCGGACTTCATTATCAGGAACCAATGGCTCAAGGCAAATTGGTATCGGTGCTAGTTGGGCGAGTTTTTGATGTTGCAGTAGACTTGCGACGTGGAAGTCCTAGGTTCGGTGGTTGGGTTGGTGTTGAGCTCAGTGGTGAAACGCGCGAGCAGCTATGGATTCCAGAGGGTTTTGCACACGGTTTTTGTGTGATCAGTGAGCGAGCCGAATTTTTTTACAAATGTACGGCTCCTTATAATCCTGCGACTGAGCACACCATTCGATACGACGACCCAGACATTGGCATCAGGTGGCCGGTAGAGGTGCCGGTATTGTCTGAAAAGGATGAAAACGCTTTTTCCCTGGCAGACGCGATCACGCTGCCAATGTACAAAGGTAACCCATGAAGGTTTTGCTGACTGGTAGGCACGGGCAAATCGGCAGCCATTTAGGTCACTTTTTGCTGAAAGCATGTGAGTGCCGAGTGGTTGGCCGAGAAGAGTTTGATCTTACAAAACCAGAAGATCTGAGAGCTGCTTTAACAACTTTTAAACCAGATTTAATAGTTAATACAGCTGCTTATACCGATGTTGATGGTGCGGAGAAGAATCGAGAGCACGCATTCGCAGTGAATGCATTGGCGCCTGAGGTCATGGCTAATTGGTGTGCGGCTAATGATGCTGCCATGATACATTTTTCAACTGACTATGTTTACGACGGCATCGGAATTAGGCCTCATTTCGAAGAATCTGAGCCTAAGCCTATAAATGTTTATGGGGAGAGTAAGCTAGCTGGTGATCAAGCGATCGCTAAGAGTGGCATTCCTTATTTGATTTTGAGAACGAGCTGGATCTACAGCGCTTTAGGGAGCAATTTCCTTGTAAAAATGTTAAAGCTTGGGGCTGCGCGGGAACAATTATCGGTTGTTTCAGATCAAATTGGTGCCCCAACATCTGCCGAATTGGTCGCTTCGACAACAGCCAGTATTATTGAACAAATACATGATCGTGGAAATAAAGAATTTTTTGGAAAGGCAAACTTGGTTCACTGTGCTGCGTCTGGTCAGACAAGTTGGCACGGCTTTTCAGAGGCTATATTCGCAGGAGCACGGCTGCGTGGGGTGCAGCTTCGTGTTAAAGAGGTGACACCAATATCTTCCGTCGAATATCCAACGCCAGCTATTAGACCTGCTAATAGTCGATTGTCGTTAAAACGTCTTAAAGACAACTATGCTATTGAAATGCCTGATTGGCGTGATGAACTTGATAATGTTCTCGATAAAATTTTTGGTTTGAGGTGAGGAATGGCGGTTTCGGCCACAGGTTTTCAAAAATTATATGTTTATGTCAGCTCACTGCCTTGGCCGTTCTGGGCCGTTTCCGGCACGTACTTTCTTTGCAATGTGGTAGTTGCTGTTTTTGCAGAGCCGGGCGCTAGTTTAGCCCAAGGTGGTGATGCGGGCTCCTATTGGGATCCGGCGATAGCATTTTTGAAGTATGGCGATTTTGTCCAGCTTGATAATCCAGCAGAACCGGACCTGTATCGCACGCCGCTCTATCCATTAATGATCTCGGCGCTGATGTTTTTATTTGGTGAATCGCCAGGGGTAGTTATTAGTGTGCAGTTGATTTTGCTTTTTGGTGTTGGGGTTCTATTTCGTAGCATTGTTATTGATTGGCTGCCCGGCTGGGAGGACGTTGGGATGGCGTTGGTTATCTTAAATCCTAATCTTCTTGGCACAGCCCATTTAATTCAAAGTGAAACACTTTATCTTTGTTTTATATCTATCGGCTTCTGGTCATTGCTTCGTATCGTCCGCAAAGATTTTCGATGGCAGAATGCATTTATTGTTGGGATTGCCTTGGCTTTAGCATGCCTTGTAAAACCTACGTCACAATTTCTTGTCATCATTCTTCCGATTTGTTTGCCAATAATCGCTCTATTAGCTGGCGCCAAATCTTCTTTTTGGAAGCTTTTTATTCAAGGAACTACAGCTGCTCTAATAGCAATGGCGATACTGGCACCATGGGCTATGAAGCTTTCTGCTGCGGGCAATGGTTATTCCCTATCAGAGCACGAAATTAGATATCGGTTTTTATGGGACCAGGTAGTAATGCTTGAGGCAAATATGCATGGGGTCAGCTACCATGAGGCAGAAATACGTATCACCGCCCCGGGATCTTATCACGCAAAAGTGATAGCCGCTCAAGGGGAGGCCTGGAATACTTTGAGTGGTGTGGAGAAATTCGCGGTGTTAGAGCGACATGGTTATGACGCTATTTTGTCATATCCCGCTGAAGTTATAGCAAAAGTGACGGCTCGATCTTTCATTCAGTTTATGTTCTCAGGTGGTGCTGGAAATCTTCACAATATTCTGGGAATTGATACAGCACGGTTAAATCGCGTCTGGTTCAAGACATCCCAACAAGACGTAAAAGCCATGCTAAATACATTTTTTGGTGAGGCGCCGATGGCTGCTCTTGGATTAAGTGTCGTGGCGCTTTCTTTTGCCTTTCTTACAAAATGTCTTGGCTTTATCGGGATTTTTGCGATGTGGCGTCGTGGGCATTATGCCTTAATGTTCACCCTTTTGGGGCTCATTGGTTATTTCGTCGCAGTACACCTATTTCATGGTAATTCTCGTTATAGAATACCAGTAGAACCGGCTATGATATTGTTTGCTTTGTATGGTCTCCAATCCGTTTGGGCGATATTTTGTAACTGGCAGCGTAATAAGCTGATGGATAAAGTTAAATGACAGTCGTTAACTACAAAAACTTGGCAGCGCGGTTATCCTCCGACAAAGCAACTTTTCGGAATGCAGATCCGTTCCCATATATAGTCATCGACAATTTTCTGGAAAATGAGAGCGCGGAGCTGTTATTAAAAGAGTTTGTTCAACCGCCAAGCGACGGTGGCTCTTGGAACCAATATACTCATTTTAATGAGCGCAAATCAGGCCTTACGCGGATGGATGCAATGGGTAATGTCACGCGCGGTGTTATTAATGAATTATCATCGCCAGAATTTATTGGTTGGTTAGGTGACCTTTCAGGCATTGAGGGTCTTATGCCTGATCCCGATCTAGATGGCGGCGGCCTGCATGAAATAAAGGCTGGGGGCTTTCTGAACATTCATACGGATTTTTTATCTCACACAGAGCGTCCTCATTGGCGCAGACAACTCAATTTACTTCTTTATCTTAACAAGGGTTGGCAGCGCGAGTGGAATGGTGATTTGGAATTGTGGGGTGAGGGCATGCAATCTCAGGCTGCTTCTATTGAGCCCCTATTTAATAGATGTGTAATTTTTCATACAACAGAGAAAAGTTTTCATGGGCACCCTGTTCCTGTGGATTGCCCTGCAAATGACTCACGAAAATCGTTAGCACTCTATTATTTTAGTGATGCTGGTGTGCCATTAAAGTTGAAACCGACTTACTATAGGGCAAAGCCCGACGAATCCGCCTCAAAGCATGTATTGGTGGCGTTTGACCGTTGGCTCGTGAGAGCATACTCTTTTCTAAAAAGGTATACCCCCCTAAATGACAGCACTATCAGCAAGTTTTTACGGAAAAAATAATACTATCGGGAATCTTTGTTGATTGGACCATTACCTTCAATCGAACGCTTTTTTGACTGAACTATTGCATCTTTGAGTAAAAAAGGTAGAGACGGCGTCGGCTGAAATTCATAAAACATTTGATAGGAAAACGCATTGCGCCAAACTTTTATCAACAATTTATTAAAAGCAAAGAGGGCTTTGCTGGTGACAGTATCTCCAAGAACCATTGGGAACGGTGCCGGTACGCCCTCGCATTTGACCAATTCAAATCCCCCTTGCTCAAATAAACGTTTTAAAGTTGTAAACGTAAAAAGTCTTGTATGGGTTATGTCCAGAATCCCTCGTTTGCCATAGTTAAATTGCCCAAAAAGATGCATGATACGTGCAACCATAAAGCTTACGTTGCCACTAGATACTAATATTCGAACACTCGGTGCCATTTCTGATGCAGAACGCAACTGATCGACGAAAGTTTCAGGCGCAAGCAGGTGTTCTATGACGTCTAACATCAGCACGAAGTCGTACCCCTCTAGCGTAATTGGCAGTTTTTCGTGGTTGAGGTCGTGCTCAATGAACCTTCGAAACTTTATCTCTTCAGCAGGAGCGAAGGTATCTATACCTGTGACGTCATTACCTGATTTGGTGAGTGCATTAGCGATATGGCCCCCTGCACAGCCGAGATCGAGTACGCGCTTTTTTGTTCCCACTATTTCTAAAGCAATACTATGTGGGCTTTTAAAGTCAAATTTCGGTAGATAGTGAGAGGTGTCGGCCGTGCTGCTCCTGCAGTCAAATCGTCTATCATAAAAAATGCTAAGTTGTTGAGCTCGAGCTTTAAGCACTGTCATAGTTACGTCCCAAGCATATTTCAGTCCGTCAACGTGGCAAATTTCGTCACCGTAATAAGTAGGAATTTCTATTTCTTTGATCCTAAGTTGTGCGATTACAAATTGGACTATTATTTCACTATCGAAGTGGAAGTCTTTGGTATTCAGGTCGAATGGAATTTGCTGCAATGCTGCAACTGAGTATAGACGATAACCGGAGTGGAACTCAGTCAACTGGGTACGAAGCATTTTATTTTCAAACCAACTAAGGATCTTATTTCCAACGTATTTATATTTAGGCATGCCTCCTTTCAATGCAGCCCCTTTTTTCATCATCCGGCTTCCAAACACCGCATCGGCTTTTCCCTCTTTAAGCGGTCTAGCAAGATCTGGCAGACACTCAGGTGCGTACTGACCATCTCCATGCAAAAGTGCGACAAAGTCGAACATCTTTTCGATAGCAAAGTGATAACCTATTTTCTGGTTGCCGCCGTATCCTTGATTTACAGAATTAAAAAGTACGTGGAGCGTGAATGGAAATTCACCTTTATTTTGAATTTCTTTGCCGCGCTCGAAGGTATTATCATCGCTAGCATCATCGATGATAAGCACTTCGACTGTAAACTCGTTAGCAAGCGTTTCCGGAATACGTGTTAGGACGTCTTCAATCGTCTTCTCCGCATTGTACGCCACAATGAAGATCAATAATTTTGGCTTATGCCCCTCGGGAATATTTCTTTCAGTGGCCGATTTGCTCACAGGAAACTCACCTTTAATAGCTAACACCATGCAAAATAATAACCTCTGACCCATCTCATCGCTAGCCTTTAACAAACGTATCAGCTCGACAGGATTACTACTCTTGTAAAGTGGTGCTGTATTCCTCAACGTGTCAATAATTTATAACTTTTCACTCTAAGAAATATCGAAACTCTTAGTAACGAGAAGGGAATGAAAACTAGGGAGCGTTTAAGTCAGTCTTTATGAAACAAATAACACTGGGTTAATTATCCGAGCAACCGATACAAATGAAAAATTATAGTGAAAAAATCGGGGCCTCACTTGCCAATAATGCAATAACTTGAGTTTGATAGCATTGTTTCCTATTAAGAGGCTTGCCATGCGGCGAATCAGGCCATAAAACCCAGACATATGTGGGTGTGGTAGTTATGTTTGGGTGTAGTATTGACCATAGAGGCAAAACAATTGGCGGAAAGGATGCCAAATACGTTCGGCCTCATGAAAAATTAAAAATATGAATTAATTTTTGTTATGGAGTGGGACCAATAGGTGGCGATGTTTAAGAAAATTCTGATAGCGAATCGAGGTGCCATTGCATCACGCATACTTCGCACTCTCAAGAAACTTGGTGTTGGATCGGTAGTCGTATACTCAGAAGCCGATGCTAGGGCACCCTACGTGGAGGAGGCCGACGAGGCTTTTGCAATAGGCCCAGCACATCCAAAAGAAAGCTACCTCAACCAAAAAGCGATTGGTGATGCAATTCGTAGCAGCGGTGCCGACGGAGTCCATCCAGGTTATGGTTTTCTTGCTGAAAACCCAGATTTTTGTGACTGCGTTGAAAAAGCGGGTGCGACCTTTATTGGTCCCTCCTCACAGTGGATTACAGCTATGGGGCATAAGACCAAAGCGCGGGAATTGATGGTCCAACACGGAATGCAAGTCGGCAGTGGTTCAGGATTATTAACAGAAGATGCAGTAATGATTAAGGAGGCAAACCGTATAGGTTACCCAGTATTAATCAAGCCGGCTGCCGGTGGCGGTGGTATCGGCATGTTGCCAGCCCACGATGAGACCCAAATGCTAAAGGCTGCAAGTCGGGCGCGATCAATGGCTGAGCGTGGATTTGGCAACGGTGACATTTACATCGAGAAACTTGTTGAAAAACCCAGGCACGTGGAATTTCAGGTTCTTGGTGATGTAAATGGTAATGTTCGCCACATTTTTGAACGAGACTGCTCAATACAACGCCGACACCAAAAAATCATAGAGGAAGCGCCAGCGCCCGGTGTAGCGCGCAGCGTCATTTTGGACAGAGCAAGCAGTATTGTTTCTACTCTCAAGGCGCTGCCTTATGACAATATAGGCACTGTTGAAATGCTAATGGATCAAAACAATAATTTCAGCTTTTTAGAGATGAATACGAGACTGCAAGTGGAGCACGGAGTGAGTGAAGAAATTACTGGCGTTGATCTCGTTGCTGCGCAAATCCGTTCGGCTGCGGGTGAGTCAGTTGCGGATATCATTCCGCAAGACATTTCGGTTTCTGGGCATTCAATTCAAGCCAGGGTTTATGCCGAGGATCCTCAAAAATTTTTTCCATCGCCAGGGCCTCTTGAAAAATATTGTCCGCCGGAGGGCGACGGTGTCCGTGTGGAGACTGGCTTTGTTGAAGGTATGGATGTAACTCCCTATTATGATCCCTTGCTTGCTAAGGTTATAGCTCATGGAGAAAATCGCGAGGAGGTTACGCAAATTCTTATATCCGCATTGGAAAATTTTCAAATTGAAGGAATAAAGTGTAATATTCCTGCGTTGGTAAAAATACTTCGATCTGAAGAATTCCAATCGGGCGATGTTCACACTGGCCTCGTAAATGAGGTTATTCAAGGTTAGGGAGACGTAGAAGTATGGCGACGGAAAATATTGAATCTGAAGTAACGGGCACCGTTTGGAAGATTGAATGCAAAGTAGGTGACGAGGTTGTTGATGGTGATACATTAATGATACTTGAGTCTATGAAAATGGAAATACCAGTAATTTGTCCTGAGGATGGGACGGTTACTGAAATTAAGGTAAAAGAAGAAGATCCTGTTGCTGAGGGTGATGTTGTAGTTATTCTTGAAGTTCAATGAGCTGACAACGCATCGTACCATTCGTTATAGCTTTCACTATTGCATCTCCTTTAAAAGATGACACCGTCTGTGAATTATTATGGATGTGTTAGTTTTAGCGGTTTGTTTATATTTTCAAGTTTAATAGAGTCCTTTGATAAGGAATATCAAAAGAGGTTTACAATACTGTTGTATTCAGAAAACATTTGGTCCCGTTTCGTAGTGGCTTTCTTACGTTTTAAACGAGCAAACACATAGCACTACTCTTCAAAAAGGCATGGCGAAGGTAATAAAAACAATTCAATGTCGATAATATGGGCCACCCATTTGTCGTATGCAGTTGGGTGGTCTCTAGGCCGGGTTAAAAAAGTGTGCATCAAATTTTAGTTTTCTGATGATTTTATCCCTGACCACAATTTCCGGTCTTTTAATTTTGATATGGTGATTTATCAAACGCAAGCCATTTGATTATTCGAAAGTTTTTTTATGCGTAGCCCCAAGACACTAGTTCGCCGTGTCCCTTTTTTCTACGGCTGGGTAATCGTTGGGTGTGCGATGTGTGCCAACTTTTCTCGGCAGGGCGCAGCCGTCGCCACGCTCTCGATTTTT
>MDTC01214841.1_pt1 | contig 10555 bp, 11 predicted proteins | sample 811181 | NCBI WGS metagenome assembly MDTC01 (sample SAMN05326644, study PRJNA326480) | marine metagenome | isolation source: seawater | place: Pacific Ocean: North | collected 2011 | reverse complement strand
TTGTAGAGGGGTTTGGTGGCGTCCGGTTTGGTGCCGTCCTCGTCCCGAGGAGTGCAGGACGAATTGAAAACCTGCACCGGACCAAACAAATCCAAAGGGGCCATGCCCTCAAAGATCAAAGCAGCGACGGTTCTCATGGGTGATACCTCATGGGTTATATCAGGCTGAAGTCAACCGAGGAAAGAAGCTTATCACGTCACTGGACGAGTCACTCAGGGAAGCCAACCGTTCGCCCCTTAGGCTTCTGGCCGTCTGCAATCAGCACACTCCGAAGCATCACGCCCACACGACCCACGAACTGCTCAATGGTCCACCCGCGCTCCAACACCAGGTTCTCGTAGGTGTGCAGCGAGAGGACGCCCCAGGCAAAGTCGGTCGCTTCGTCGACACTCCAACCTTCAGCCAGACTCCCCTCTTCTTCGAGCCGCTCCATCAACCGCCTGACGTTGGCACGACGATAGGCCATCCGGTCTTGCCAAACCGCTTCGACGGCTTCGTCGGACTTTCGGGCGGAGTAGACAACCCGCATGGCATCGTAGATTTGCGGTTCGATGACCCCGTAGGCTTCAACGCCGAGATTGAGGGCTTCCACCGCCGTCGCCGCTTCCATCCCTTGCCGTATGAACTCGGGGACGTTGATCAGCTCGTCGGAGTATTGGGCCATGGTCACGACCAATTCCGACTTTGATTTGAAGTGCAGGTAAAGCGCCTGACGCGAGATACCCGCAGCCCGCGCGACTTCTTCCATACCGACGCCGTAGTAGCCCTTATCCACGAACAATTTAAGTGCCGCATCGAGGATATTTAGCCGTGTTTGATCTCTTCTACTTGACATGGTATCAATTAAAATATAGTTTGCTTGACACTTTGTAAACTTTTACGCATGCGCAGATGCATATGTGCCGAGCAATGAGGATAAACATTGATGGATAGCCGTAATAGTACTGGGAACTTACTGGGAATCCTAGCCCTGTGTGGCATTGCCGGGCCGATAATCTTCGCCGTCTTGGTCACCATCGGCGGATTTATCTATGATGATTACAGCCACGCTTCCCAGGCGGTGAGCGAACTGGGCGGGGTGGACGCCGAACATGCCTGGCTACAGCGAGTCAATTTCTTCATCATCGGATTTGCGTTCATCGCCCTTGCCATCGGCCTGCATCGCGGTATCAATGATGAGAACCGGTCGATCAAAGCCCCGGCGCTAATCTTCATCTTCGGAGTTTCTGCTGGAATAGCTAACGGCATCTTCCCCTGCGATTCCGGATGCGACGGCTCAGACTTCAACGGATTCATGCACAACCTGACCGGATTGTTCGGGTTCGCGTGCGCCATCGTCAGCGTGTTTGTCATCTCACGAAGGCTGAAGGGAGACCCAGACTGGAACTCCGTGTTTACCTACTCACGGGTCTTCAGGTTCTTGGTCCTTGGGGGGGTTCTTTCGTGGTTCATCATCTCCAAAGTGATAGGAAATGAGGATGTGAATGGGGTTTTCCAGAGGGTGTTCATCGGGGTGTGGTTAGTCTGGGCCGAGATCATGGCCCTCAGACTGTTTGCGCTTTCGCGGGAGTAGGAAGGAGAAAAAGTGGTGGGCCCGGTTGGGATCGAACCAACTACCAGACGGTTATGAGCCGTCTGCTCTACCAGTGAGCTACGGGCCCGAGGAAAGACGAAGGCGCACGGCACTTCGCCATGACTAGCTTAGTCTTGAGGTTTTGGGAGTGTCAAGGAAGGGCGTAAGGGCCTGCCGCCGACTAGACGAGTCCCAGGTTTTGCAGATAGTCCGGGTCCCAGTCAGCCAGCCGTCCGCGCTGTAACGCCTCTTCTTGCGGTATCCGGGGTGTGGCCTCGCCCGTGGTGGGCACGGTGGCTATGACGGCGTCTGAGACAAGTTTCTCGTAGGTGTCCCCGTCCACCCCCAGCAAACCCTGCAGAATGTCCTCATTGTGCTGGCCGAAGGTGGGCGAAGGTCCCTGGATGGCCAACGGGCTGTTGGAGAACTTGTACGGGCGGCCGATGAACATCCTGGAGCCCATCTCACGCTCTTTGGGGTAATCCACCCGCTCCAGGAAACCCCTGCTCTTGAACTGGGGGTCGTAATGGACATCCTTGCTGTTCAGCACTGGCCCCGCCGGAATGCCAACACCCTGCAACGCGTGCATCAGTTCGTACCGGTCAACGCCCGAGGTCCATTCTTTGATGATCTCGTCTATCTTGTCGTGATTCTTCTGCCTGGATAACAGGTCGGCAAAGTCTGGGTCCTCGGCAAGTTCAGGCTTGCTCATCAACTGGCACAGTTCAGCCCAACCCTGATCGTCGCCCACCGATAGGGTGATCCAGCGGTCATCGCCCAAAGCCGGGTAACAACCCTGGGGTGCGCGGTAGGGATGGCGATTCCCCATGCGGCCGCCCTCCCGTCCGTTTACCTGGGCGTCCATGATGTACTCGGACATGAACATGACGCCCGACTGGTACATGCCCAGGTCGGCCCATTGACCCTGGCCGGTCTTGTTGCGGTAGCGCAGGGCCGAGCCGATAGCGAAAAGCGCGGTCCAGGTGGATAGGAAGTCGACGAACGACGCGCCAGCCTTGGCGGGGCCGCCGCCAACATGGCCGGTGATCCAGCAGTGGCCGTGGGTGGCCTCCTGGGTGGTCGCCTGGGCCGGATAGCTGGAGTAGGGTCCGTCACCGTGACCGTAGCCGGTGTTCGAGACCATGATGATGTCGGGTTTGATCTTCTTCATGTTGGGGTAGTCCAGGTCCCAACTGCGCATCACCCGGGGGGTGAAGTTCTCCATGACGACGTCGCTGACCTTGATCAGGTCACGGAAGTAGTCACGTCCTCGGGAGTCGGTCATATCCAGGGTGATGGACTGCTTACCACGGTGAATCAGGTTGTAGGTCGACGGACGGTTCCACCAATCATCGCCCAGGTCATTCTCCGGAAAGGCTCCGGCATAGCCGCCAGTGCGGGTGACATCGGGGCGTCCAGGCCCTTCTACCTTGATCACTTCCGCCCCAAAGTCAGCCAGCAGGCCGCCGGCGTAGGGCAGCGCAAACACGTAGGTGGAGTCGATTATTCGGATGCCTTCCAATGGTAAGCGGGCCATTTTTGTTTCCTTTAGCTTGGTTGGGTATATCGGGGCATGGTCTACGTCGAGAGGTGCCCCCATCCTAACCTTCCCCCTGCGAGGGGGAAGGGACTCTTCTTGTCTTAGATGACGTCTAGCTGTCGTAGGCGGACGAAGTCCTCACGGCTGTATTCCAGGCCGTCTATGTAGATCTCTGCGTTGTGCTGGCCCAGGGTGGGGGCTGCGCGGAGGAACTGGTACGGGGTCAGGCTCAGGTTGAACAGCACCGCTGGCACCTTCACCTTGCCGATCGCCGGGTGTTCGATGTCCCGGTAGAAGTTCCTGGATTCCAACTGCGGGCACTCCAGCAGTTCCGACGGGGTCTGCACCAGACCAAATAGCATCCGGGCCTGGGCTGCCTTGGTGAACAGATCCCATTTGCCCCGTTCTTTGATTGACTCCAGCACCACCTGGTCCAACTCGGCCGTGTTTCTCAGCCGTTGGGCTGGTTCGGCGAACTTGGGCTCCATTAGCTGTGGGTCGCCAAAGAAATCTGCGATGTCGGCCCAGCTGGCCCCGCCACCGGTCTGAACGATGATCCAGCCGTCTTTGCAGGGCATGGGGTGACCAAAGTTACTGCCGGTGGCCGGACGCCTCGGCAGCGTGCCACCCATGAATGGGTACATTGTCTGGGTGGCCATGGCGCTGGAAGCGACGCATTCCGTCACGGAGACATCTATATGCTGACCCTCGCCGATCTCTCCGGCCAAAAACAGGGCCATGGATGTTGAAGCTGCGCCGTTGAGGCCGCCCTCGTACTGGGCCTGGAAGCCGCCGTGCTTCAGCGGTTCTCTGCCTTGCACACCACTGATGCTCATGATCAGGCCCATGGCGTAGTTGACCACTTCCTCGCCCTTGTATTGGGCGTAGGGGCCGGTCTGACCATAGGGCGTGATAGAGGTCATTATCAGGGCCGGGTTTTCTTTGGCGAGGTCTTCATAACCCACGCCCAGGTCGGCCAGATAGCCGGGGCGGTAGGATTCTATGACCACATCCACATGGGGTACCAGCTTTTTGAGGATGTTCCGGCCCGTGACCGTCTCCAAGTTGAGGGTTGCGCCCTTCTTGTTGAGGTTCATCAGGAGGTAGAACAGACTCTTTTCCGGGTGCGGGTCGTCGCCAAAGAATGGGCCCATGCGACGCAGTGACGCACCGGTGGGTGGTTCTACTTTCAGGACGTCGGCGCCGTAGTCGGCCAGGAGCCGACCACAGAAGGACCCGGCGATGTCCTCGCTCAGGTCCAGTACTTTCACACCGTCAAGGGGGCCATGTGCCAAGGGTGTCGGTAACGGAGAGGTCTGGGGCGATTGAGTGGAAGTCACAGTGCTCTCCTTAAGCTTCAATTTCACCGGAACCCATCAACCGGATTCCAGCCAAGCCTGGCCGAAAAGGCCAGCGAACTAGGGCAGTAAATTCGGACGGATTGTAGCCGACACCAGCGGCAGAGGCAATTGCCGGTTAGCCCCCAAAGTTCTTCGACAGTTTCGCGTTGAACTCATCCTGGGTGAAGCTGTGCTGCTGGGTGCCGAGAACCCGCACGGCATAGTGACCAGCCACGTTGCCCATCTGCACCGCGCGTTCGATGGGGAGGTCGGCGATCAATCCCTTGATCAGGCCACCCCGGAATGCGTCACCAGCACCAGTTGGGTCTACCGCATCCTCAGCAGGCACCACCGGGACCGACACCGTGCCAGACGTTGTGATGATGTCACAGCCGTCGCCGCCTTTGGTCACGACGATAGTATCCACGGTCTCGGCAACCTGGTCTCGGGACATGCCGGTGGTGTTGGAGATCAGTTCCATCTCATAGTCGTTACAGACCAACATCTTGGATTGCCTGATGGCCGTCGCCAGCGGTTCCGGCCCCCAAGCCGGTAGGGACTGGCCAGGATCAAAGATCGAGTAGATGCCGCGCTTTTCGTGCTCGGCGGTGTATTCAGCCATGTCTCCCAGATTACCCGGGGCCACGATGGCGAGGCAGTCTTTGGGGTCGACCGATGAGAAATCAAAGCCTGATTGTTGTTTCATGGCACCGGGGTTGAACCCGGTTATCTGGTTGCTTGAAGTATCAGAGGTGATGTAGGCGCCGGCGGTGAGTTCCTCTTCTACGATGCGGATATCCGCCGTTGGGACGCCGATCTGTTTCAACCATTCAAAATAACGGTGGTAGTCCTGACCGATGGTGGCCAGGATGCGGGGTTTCTCCCCCAGCAGAGAGAGCGAATACGCGATGTTACCCGCCGTCCCGCCAAAGTTCTCGGTGAGGCTGTTCACCGTGAAACTGACGTTTATATTGTCCAGTTGGTCCGGCAGGATATGTTCGGAGAACATGCCGTTGAAATCCATGATGCGGTCGTAGGCCATTGATCCGGAAACCAGGATGTCCATTTGTAAGGTCCCTCGCTCTTTTCTAACTGTCTATTTTTCTGTATTTAATCGACTAGCAGTCGTACTTGCCAGCTATCTCGTTCAAGAATTCCACTTTGTCGCCAATACCCAGGCCCAATTCAGCCGCCTCGCCGCCGTTGATCTCAAGGACAAATTTGGCCCGGGACTCGGGCGAGTAACGCGGCAATTCGTCCAACGGGGTCTCTGGGTCTGGGAAGGGAACGTTCTCTGAAACGTCCACAACCTCGCAGTTGGAACCGATCCAGACCATATCCAAGGATATCTCCATCTCCCGCATCCAGAAACGGAACCGCTCCGGCTTCTCAAAGATGAACAACATCCCAGTTCCGGCGTCCAACGATGCCCGCCCGGAAAGCCCTTTTATCCGCTGTTCCGAATTCACCGCCAATTCAACCGGAAATTCCAGGTCTTCCACCCGGACGAGCGGCCCGGTATTGGGCGTTACATCGGGGGTTGAAGCAGTGGTTGTGCCAGAGGCCGACGGGCTGGTCGGTGCCACAGCCGGTGTTTCTGTTGGCGTGATGTTCGGTGTAGCGGTGGCGGAACTCCCGCAGGCCAGTGACAGGGCCAGCAGACAGATGGCCAAAGCCATCGCTGTGCAACGGTTGCTGGCTAATCGGCTGACAGGGCGAAGACGCTCCAATTCATTCCCCTGGTTTTTCCGATTTGTAACCGGTAATCCGGCTTCAAATCCGGCTCATAAAGGGCTTCATAAGTCCGAATCCAATGTTATCCCAGCGTTACTAAATTCACAAGCAGAACCAGCTTCGTCGATGCCTGACCAAAGCGCCGCAGAACCGCACCAAATCTTGGCAACAACCGCGCCCAAACAAAAGCTCCCTTCGGGAGTTTGTTGACTAGTTTGGGGGGCTGGGTTAGTCTGAGGGCGTCAAATCACCGGAGGAAAACAGCTATGACTCAGGAGTCCCAACCCGACACACAGTCGGTCCTCACGCCAGAGGTAAAAGCCATGGTTGGCGTCGAAGGCGAGTTGATCGAATCCTGGGGAACTGTGGACGTTGAGTACCTACGCCGATTCACCCAAGCCGTGATGGACCCAGACCCACGGTACTGGGACGAAGAATTCGCCGAGAGCACCCACTACGGCGCAATCATCGTTCCTCCCATCATGGTCAGCTACATGACCCAGCGCATCCGGCCCGAAGCAGAAGACGCCATCACCGCGGCCTTCAAAGAAAACCCCATGTCTGACGGCATCGGCTCGGTGAAGCGACCAGGCGAGCTTCCCCCGATCCCCACCCACCTGGTGCGGACACTGAACGCCGGAAACGAGATCGAGGTCTACCAATACCCAAATATTGGCGACACCATCTTCTTCCAGAACCGTTACTACGACATTCGCGAACGGGTTGGTCGGGACGGAAAGGCCTTCCTGATCATCACCCGTGAGATTACCTACACGAACCAGAAGCAGGAACTGCTCTGCATCACCAGACAGTCCTCCATTCGTCGTTAACCAGTAATAAATAACCCGCCTAGAGCTTATTCGAGGTTGTCCCAATGAGCGCCCCATTAGAAGACTTGCTAAAAATGACGCCCGAGGAGATTCAGTCTCATAACGAGCGTCCCACCGCCGATGAATTGCGGAACAAGACCCAGACCTACTACGAAGATGTGAACGTGGGCGACGAATTGCCCAAGTACGTCTACAACCAAACCCCTACCCACCTTTTCCGGTGGAGCGCGGCCATCGAGAACTTCCACCGGATCCATTACGATTTGGATTTCGGCATGAACCATGACAAGAACCCCAGCATCCTCGTTCATGGTTCCTGGAAGCAGAGCGTGGTGCCCCAATACCTGAAGGACTTCACCCTGCCCAAAGGCTGGCCATGGAAGGCCTCCTTTGAGCACCGTGCCATGCTGGTGCCCGGCGACACCCTGATTGTCTGGGCCATCGTGACCAACAAGTACGAGAAGGGCGGCATGGGCTTCATCGAGGTGGACCTTGGCATGAAGACCCAAGACGGTGTGGAGAGCATGCCTGGCAGCGCCACCGTGGTGCTGCCGCTGAAGGGCGGCATCGACATCCCCTATCCTTTTGTAGCTCCCAAGGATTAAAGAGCTGACAGCCAGAAGCTATCAGCTTTATCAACGAGGTAATTTACCGACATGGCCCGATTTCTAGCGATACACAATGTTTCCGGACTCACGGAAGAACAATTCCGGGAAAAACTGAGCGCCGTCAGCAAATGGCGTCCCGACCGCCGGACCACAATCCTGAAGGTCTACGGCGACTTGGAACGCGGCAAGCTCGTAACCGAGTGCGAAGCCGTGGAACAAGAGCACTTCGAAGACTGGATCAAGATGACCGGCTGGCCAGCCGAGAGTATATTCAACGTGGATCTGATCATGCAGGTGGGTAATATCTGGAAGCTCTAGCCTCCTAACCACCCGTTTTTACTTGTCCCGACCCAGCGGCCGCCAGCGGGCTGGAGGCCAGCAGCAGACCCAGGCCCGCCCTTTGACCTTCTCCCCGGCCACCGGCCCATGATTCCTGCTATCAGTGCTCTTCGCGCGGTTATCCCCCAGCAAGAAATACTCGTCCGGCCCGTTGAACCACTCCTTCTCCTCCTCGTCCGTCACTCCGCCAACATAGTCCTCTGCCAATAACTGCCCGTCTACGTAAACCCGGCCACCGGCAATCTTGATGTCCTCACCCGGCAGGCCGATCACGCGTTTGATGGATGTGCCACCGGCAGCGGTAGGACGCTCAAACACAGCCACATCTCCCCGCCGCAGCTTATTCCAGCTAAACCGCGTCCGTACCACCAGGACCGATTCCTTATGCCTGAGAAACGGCAGCATACTGTCCCCCTCAACCCGAAACCGGGCCGAGAAGGGTATGTTTATCAGACCGTGGAAGAAGGAACCAAGCACCGGAGCTAAATCCTCTGTTTTCAAAAGTTAGACAGACTGGGGCGGTTAAATGACGCCGCGATTGGAGAGGTCAGCCAAGGTGTGTTCTTGCAATCCCAATAGGTCTCGATAGATCAGGTCATTGTCGTGGCCCACGGACACCGAGCCACGCCATATCTTGCCAGGTGTCTTGGAAAACTTGGGCACCACCCCGACGCCCTTCACCTTTCTACCCAGCTGTTGGTCATCCCACTCCACATGGACATTACGGGCCTGGTAGTGAGAGTTCTCCGCCATCTCCTGGGCGTTCATTATCCCGCTGCAACCCACCTGGGCATCGTTAAAGGTTTGAACCACCTCATCAACGGTCCGTTCCTCCACCCAACCCCGTAGGGTCGCATCAAACTCGATGCCCTGGGGAGATTCGACCTCCCGGCGCGCCGAGATCCATTTCTCATCCTCCGGGTCCAGGCCCAGCACTCGGCAAACCCGGGAGTAGACTATCGGCCCGATGGCGGCGACAACCACCCAACCGTCTTTGGCCTGAAACGTGTCCCAGGGCTGAGCATTACCCGCCTTGTTGCCCGCTCTCTCCCGCACCATGCCCAATTCGTGGTACGCCACCATCGTTCCGGAGAGGATGCGGTGCACCGCCTCGTATTGGGCCAGGTCGATCACCTGCCCCTCTCCGGTGCGTTGCGCGTGGATATACGCAGCCAGCGATGACCACAGGCAGAACAAAGCGGTGATGTAGTCGGCTGTCCAGGGGACGGCCCGGGACGGTGGGGCAGGGTCTGGGCTTCCCATCAGGTTCATCATGCCGCCGAAGGCCTGCGCCGTAAAATCGTAGGACGCCCGCTTTACGTACTCGGGGTCACCGTCCTGCCCAAAACCGGACACATGGCAGATGACGATGCTCGGGTTGGCCTCGAGTATGGTCGCGTCGTCCAGGCCCCATTTGTCGTAAGTTTGGGCTTTGGAACTCTCCATCCATATATCGGTCCGTTTGATCAGATCGAGGAATATCTCCTGGCCTTCAGAGGTGCTGAAATCCAGGGTTGTGTAGAAGGTGTTTCGCCGGTCCTGGACCCAGGAGCTGGCAATCTCTTCTCCGGTTGGGCTGTCGATGGGGAACTCGGCATGCCGCCAGTCCTCACCCCCGCCGGGCCGTTCGATGTGGATGACCTCGGCGCCCATCTCGGCGGCCATGGCGGCAGCCACCGGTTCGGCCACGATGGAACCCGTGGACAGGACTCGTACGCCCTGCAAAGGGCCGAATTGATCCTGGAGTAATGACCGGCCATGCGATTCCATTGGATACCTCCCAACTGATTAGATGGAGATTGGATGGGAATAGCGGGGACTTAATATACCAGCACGCAGGTTTGTAGAGGAGTGTTTTTCAGACGCGCCCCCGTCCGGCCAATCCCTATAGACTAAACCCAACCTCTAACCTAGAATTAGTCGAATTCAAATTCAGACCCAAAACGAAACGCGCTTTAGCGCCGCCGCCGCGCCTGGAGGGCAATCATGGAGAATGGGATCATCCGCGTTGGGCTCATTGGGGCCGGCGCAAACACCCGCCTCAGACACATACCCGGCCTTCGAGAACAAGAAGGCGTTGAGATAGTAGCCGTGGCCAACCGCAGCCGCGAGTCCGGCGAGGCCATCGCCAGCGAATACGAGATACCCACGGTCTACGACAACTGGCTGGAACTCATGGGGGCCGACGACATAGACGCCGTCTGCGTTGGCACCTGGCCCTACATGCACAACACCCTGGTGCTGTCCGCTCTGGAGAACGACAAACACGTCCTCACCGAGGCCCGCATGGCCATGGACGCCCAGGAAGCCCACGAGATGCTGGATGCTTCCCGTCAGTCCCCTCACCTGGTCACCCAGATCGTGCCAGCTCCCCAGACCCTGCAGGTGGATCAGACCGTCCAGGACCTGATCGCAAGCGGCGAACTGGGCCAACTTCTGGCACTGCGGCTCAGGGTCTGCGACTACCACGGTCGGGCGGATCGCTCAGACACCTTCATGAACACTGAAGGCCTCCTCCATTGGCGACAAAACCGGCTGCTCAGCGGCTATAACATCATGGGCATGGGCATCTGGTACGAGGCGTTGATGCG
>MDTC01139167.1_pt1 | contig 10555 bp, 11 predicted proteins | sample 811181 | NCBI WGS metagenome assembly MDTC01 (sample SAMN05326644, study PRJNA326480) | marine metagenome | isolation source: seawater | place: Pacific Ocean: North | collected 2011 | reverse complement strand
CGTTGAAGGTGGAGAAAATAGAGGAAGGTATTCTGCAATTGGAATGTCGCCAGATCTTATTTGGAAATGTAAAAATGGAGTTTCCAAAACAGCTTTTCCAGATAAAAATATTATAAATTTTATTAAAGATAAGGAAAATCCTATTAAATCTCTAAGAAATTTAATAAATAATTCAAAGATAGATATTCCAGATAACCTTCCCCCTTTGTCAGCTGGTTTATTTGGATACATTGGCTATGATATGGTCTCGTACTTCGAGAACATAACTATTCAAAATGCTGATCCTCTTGAGTTACCAGAAACAATTTTGATAAGGCCATCACTAATTTGTATTTTTGATAGGCTTAGAGATGAATTTATTCTTATAACACCAGTAAGACCAAAACTTGGAGTTACAGCAGAACAAGCTTGGTATCAAGGAAGAAAAATTATTTCTAATGCTGTAAATGAATTAAATTCAGGTTTAGATCATTCTAATTTACCTGTTCAAAAAGACTTTCATCAAGACAATAATGCTCCAAGCAATTTAACAAAATCAGAGTTTTATAGTTCCGTTGAAAAAGCTAAAGAATATATTAAATCGGGTGACGTATATCAGGTTGTTTTGTCACAGCGGTTTGAAATACCATTTCAAAAATCATCAATTTCTTTTTATAGATCACTGAGAAGATTAAACCCCTCACCTTTTTTATTTCATTTTAATTTTAGAGATTTTTATGTTGTTGGTTCTTCTCCTGAAATACTTGTAAGATTAAGAGATAATGAATGCACCATTAGACCTATAGCAGGAACTAGACCAAGAGGGAAAAATAAAATAGAAGATCTCCAACTCAAGAAAGAATTACTTGATGACCCAAAAGAGAGAGCAGAGCATCTGATGCTTTTAGACTTGGGAAGAAATGACGTAGGTAGAGTTTCCAAACCTGGAACAGTAGAAGTCACTGAAAGTTTTAATGTAGAGATGTATTCTCATGTGATGCACATAGAATCAGAGGTTAAGGGTGAATTAAGATCTGGACTAGATAGTTTAGATGCCTTAATTGCTGGCTTCCCAGCCGGAACTGTAAGTGGAGCTCCTAAAATTAGAGCAATGAAGATAATCGAAGAACTAGAAACTGAAAGACGAGGAATTTATTCAGGGGCTATCGGATATTTTAGCGCATCAGGTGATTTGGATACTTGTATTGCTCTGAGAACAGGAATTATTAAAGACAATAAATTGTATGTTCAAGCTGGCGGAGGAATTGTTCATGATAGTACAAATGAAGGCGAGGAATTAGAAACTAGAAATAAAGCTAAAGCTCTTATAAGAGCTGCAGAATTAGCTGATTAACCTATTCTTTTAATTCAGTTGAACTCTGAGCGTAAATTATACCAAAAAGTATTATTATTCCTCCAGCTAGTTGAATAGCCGTTAAGTACTCACCTAACAATAACCAAGCTAAAAATGATGCAGTAATAGGCTCACTCATAAGAGTTAATGAAGCTAATCCAGTTTTAACTTTTCCTAGGGCCCATGTAATCAATCCTATTCCAACAAATTGACTAATAAATGCTAAACATAGAATGATTAGCCAACCATTTAAAGAATGTGGGAAAAAAGTTTCATTAGAAAATATTACTATAATCAAAAGAGTGAAAGCACTAAACAATGTCCCAAATAAAAATATAATATATATATTTAAATTTTTATCCCTTAAAATTCCAGTTGACATTAAATACGCTGCATAAAATGCACCTGCTAATAATGACCAAAAATCACCGTAAATATTTTTTAAGCTTAACTCTAAAGAACTATACATTAATAAAATAGCCCCAAAAATAGACGCTATTAAACCAAATAAAAAATTCCTTTTAATAGTTAATGAAAAAAGTAAATAACTATAAATAACAACAAAAACTGGAGCCATGGATGCGAATAAAGTTGAATTTGCAATTGTTGTGAGCATTATTCCATGATGCCAAGCTGCATGATCTATACCTAAGAATATTCCAGGTAATGCAAGGTAGAAATAATTAGTATTTTTGATTTTATATTGAAATTGAATTTTTAAAAGCCTTATTAAAATAAGGATTAAAGGCAATGCTAAAAACGATCTCCAAAAAGCAGATGATATCGGTCCAACCTCACTAATTCTCACAAAGGTTGTACTAGCTCCAAGACATGCCGCACCAAAAATCAAAGTTATTGCAATCATCCAAATTGGTGGGGTTTTAAAAATATTCATAGAGCTAAATAAATTCTGAAATAATAAAAATTTATATTATTAAAAAGTATTATCCTAATTAATCATTTAAGTGTATCTAATCACCTTAAATAATAAAATTATTTATTTTTTTATTAGATAGATAAAAAAAGGAGTACAAATGTTTAATTTATATCTAGGTGTTGTTTTATTTATAGGATTAATAGCTGGAACAATTCTTTCTGTTGATTCTATTGGAATATTTATGGATATGCCTTCACTTATAATTGTTGTTTTAGGAGCTTTAATTTATTCATTTTCTGCAGGTGGGGACACTATTGACAGATTAGATAACTTTGGTTTTGGCGCAGTTAGAATGGGATGGATTGGATTTATTATTGGTATGATTTTTATTGCCAACAGAAAAATGATTCTAGACATTGACTTGTTTAGTTCCGCCTTTGCAGTGGCTATACTTCCAATTTTTTATGGTTATTTCTTTCAAATAATCACTAATATGATTGTTTATAGATTAGAAATTAATAAATTTGATGATGAATTAAAAGAAGAAGATTAGTAAAAAAAGTGATCACATAGTTTGTGATCACTTAACTAATTTTATCGATTTTAACTATATATAGATGACAGCATAACTATTGCACTTATTAAAAATAAACCTGAAAACAGAAAACCTAAAATGTGAACAGGTATTTTCTTGGTCTCTCTTCCAAAATTAGTTTGAGCCATTTTCTCATCCATATCACTAATAATTAATCCTAAATTCAAAGCCATGCGGATCATGCCAAATGAAGTAGTCAATGTAATGACTATCAATGGTGCGGCTATAACATTCTCTTTGCCAGCAAAATCTCCAAAAATAATTGCTAACATTGTTATTAGTTGAGTAAGTATTGCAAAAAATATTGATATTAAAAAATAATAAAAAGTATTAATTTGAATAGTTGTACGAATATTAGGATCCATTTTTACCTCCAATAATAAAATATGTTTTCATATAACACATATTGATCTTTGAATTAAATATTAAACTTTTATAAATAGGATATTTTAGAAGAAAAATTCCCCAAAGGGATCGCTTGGATGGGCGATAAATTCATTAATATATCAGAAGCAAAAAGATACCCATTCTGGACTAAGGATTTCTAAGTTCTGACGCTACATATGATGTGGTTCATGTTTGGAATAATAGGTTTTTAGATTAGATCATCACATTGATAGGTTCTATGCTTCCACCAATAAGATTCATATGCCCTGTAAAATTGAATGAAAAGAATTAATGGGATGATTATTGGTAATGGCAAAGCTGGAAAAATTACTAAAAAAATAAAAGACCTTTACTGGGAAAAGTACCTACACACAGATTGGAGTGAAGAAATAAAAGACTTATTATGAATGAAAATTTTTATAATGTTTTAGTGATTTTTGATAAGTATCTGGGTTTATCTGGATTTATTCCCTTAAGCATGGAGTATCTAATTATCATTGGATAAAATTTAGACATTAACAAAATTGAGTCAATTTCTGCTATTTCAGTAGTATTAAAATGAAAGTTATTACTATCTTTTTCTAAAGCATTAATGAAATATATTTTATTGGATATTTGTTTAAATAATTTAGTATCTTCATTAACATTTTTACCAGAGGCATCATTCAAGTTTAAAATAAATAGTTTTAAAGAATCATCTATTAAAGTTTTAGGTCCATGCATTACTTCAGCACTACTAAATGGTTCAATTAATTCTAACGATAATTCTTTAAATTTTAATGAAATTTCTGTCGAAAGTGCATATCCTAACCCTCTACTGATAATAAAACCTTTAGAGATATTTTTATGTATAATTCCTGGATCCCATTCATTATCTTTTTCTCTATCGATATATTCAGGTAACTTTTCTAAGTGTTTTAGAATAGTTTTATTATTAGAGGTGATAGCCACTAGTTTTATTATATTAATTAAAGATAAAATATAGCTTTTTGTAGCAGCTACACTAACTTCTTCTTTTGCATTCACGTCAAAGAAAAAATCTGCACAATTAATTATAGGACTAGAGGGATTATTGGAAATCACTAATATGTGAGCACCCATCTTAGAACATTCTTCAGTACATTTTATAAGGTCATCACTCAATCCAGATTGCGAAATTATAATGACTAAAGTGTTTGAAAAATCAAATCTGGATTGTTCAAGAGTAATTAGCGAAGGAGGAAGGCTGTAAGTAGTTATTCCTAAAGTTTTTGCAATTAAATATGAAGCATATAGTGCTACACTATCTGAAGACCCTCTAGCTATAGTAACAATATGCTTGATTTTCTTATTTACAAATAAATCACTAACTTTTCTGTAATCATTTTTATCTTCTGTATTAAAATCTTCAATGCTTTGGGAAATATTAATCGCTTCGTCTAAAACTGTACTATTAACCATAAAAACTTTTTCCGTTTAAAAAAACTTTTAATATATTAAAATCTTTATCAAGAACTAGAAAATTAGCATAGCTTCCAACATTTAAATTACCAATATCTTTTCTATTTAAATATTTTGCTGCATTTGTAGACGTCATTTGAACTGCTTCAATAATTGAAAATCCAATATTTATAAGGTTTTTAAATGCTTGTTGCATTGTTAAAACACTTCCACCCAAAGTATTGTTGTTTAATTTAACAATATTTCCTTTTTTAAAGACTTTATTTACCCCAAGATTATATTCACCATCTTTCATTCCTGAAGCCGATATGCAGTCTGTTATTACGTATAAGCCTTTTATATTTTTATAGGCAAGTTTAATCATATCAGGGTGAACATGAATTAAATCGCATATTATTTCTGAATAATTTAAATTGGAAAATGCTGAAGCTACAGCGCCAGGTTGTCTATGGTCAAACCCTGACATAGCATTATAAAGATGAGTGAAGCTCTCTACTCCTTTATTAATAGATAAATTACAAAGATCTGTAGATGCTAAAGTATGTCCTAGCTGAGGTTTTATACCTAATTCAATTAGCTTATCAATAAAATCCAAACCACCGTCAATTTCAGGAGCTAAGGTCATTATTTTTATAGGGGCTTCTTTACGTAAATTTATAATAAAATCTAAATTAGGAATTTGAGTGAAAGGAGGTTGGGCTCCAAGTTTATTAGGATTTAAAAAAGGACCTTCAAGATGAATACCTTCAATATTTATTTGAAATTTATTTCTATTAATATATTCATTAAGGCCTTTTAGTGCTTTAAAAGTATCACAATAAGATGCTGTAACTGTAGTTGGAAAAAATGTTGTAGTTCCATTTTCTAAGTGATATTTAGATAACTCAAGAATTGATTCTAAACCTTCCATAGTATCAAAACCGTTACCACCATGACAATGAAGATCAATAAAACCAGGTAAAATAAAATTTTCATTATTTACTGATTTATCACCAATAATTTCAATCACTTTATTATTAAATACTAAATTTCCTAAAATAATTTTATCATCAATTATAATTTTACCACAGATACTTTCCATTTATCTTGAACCCGAGTTATGGATTGATGAATATGCTAAGCAACCAAATGCTTCTGCATTATTTTTTAACTTAGCTTTTTTAAATATAATCTTTTCAGATGTAATTATTTTAGTTTGACTTTTTATTTCGCTAAAAAAAGTATTGTTAAGTCCTATACTACCTCCAATAATAAAATTTTTAATTCCTAAAAGGGAATTAACATTTACTATACCTTCAGATAAATAAGAAGCTGCCTGTTTAATTAACTCTATGACCCAAGTTTGGTCACTCTTATTCAATAAAATTTCCTTTACAGTAAATTTCTTGTACTTGGTATTTTTTAGTTGTTCCTTCAAAGCAGTGCCAGAAGAATAAGCCTCTATGCACCCTTTCCTACCACATCCACATAATTTTCCATTTTGAGTAACAACCATATGCCCAAATGCTCCAGCTAAGTTTGGTGATTTTTGGTATAATCGGTTATTGAGAACCATACCTCCCCCAACACCAGTTGATACTGTTATATAAAAAAATTCTGATAATTTAATACCTGCACCAAACTTAAACTCGCCTAAGGCTGCAGCTTCTGTATCACTAAAAACAAAAACAGGTGTATTCAGGTTTTTTTCTATATATGAGCTCAATGGAAAGTTATTAAATTCACCTAAAATTTTTTTGTTTAGTACAGACCAATTACCGTTATGAACAACTCCCGTAGTAGCAATTCCAATTTGACTAACCTTTACATTTAATTTCTTTATCCCATTGATTATATTATCAGCTATTAGGTTAGGTTTATTAATAGTAGGTTTTTCAATGGGGTTTGTTTCTAACTTAATTTGGCGAATAATTTTATCATCACTGAATAAAACAATAGAAATTTTAGTTCCTCCAATATCTACAGCTATAAAATCTTTATTTGACATTGTGAATTCCATTTGAAAACCAGCTCGTAATAATCTCAACTCGATTTATAGCGGTACCCACAACTACTGAATGCGCACCCAATTTAATAGACTTTAGTGCTTGGTTTGGTGTGTTTATTCTACCTTCTGCAATTATAGGGGTTTGAAGATTAAAATTTTTAAAATCAGAAATCATTCTAAAATCTGGGTTTTTGGGAGTTTTTTTGATTGTATAACCAGATAAAGTAGAAGCAACTATATCAACTCCTAATCTAGATGCATTAATTGCCTCATCAACACTAGAACAATCTGCCATTGCTATACAGTTTTTTTTATGAATTAGATTAATTAATGTTTCAATTTTAACAGGTCTTTCTCTAAAAGTTGCATCAAAAGCAACGATGTCAGCACCACTGTCAGCTAAAGCATTAATATCTTCGCTAAATGGAGTGATAATAACATCACTATCTTTTATCTCTCTTTTCTTAATTCCTATTACTGGGACATTTAACTTCTTTTTAACACTGTAAACATTATTCTTGTCATTAATTCTTAATGCAGCAGCACCACCAATTACCGAAGCCTCAGCAATTGATAAAATTGAACTTTCGTTATCAAGTGGACCGCCAACAACAGGTTGGCAAGAAACTATCAGCTTTGATTTAATTTTTTTCAAAATATCCATTTTAAATAAATATAACTATTATTTAACTGCACCTGAAGTAATGCTTCTGATTAGCTGACGTGAAAAAATCATATAAAAAATTAAAATAGGTATGAGAGCGGTTGTTAATGAGGCAAATACAGCATTCCAATTAGTTACATACTGACCAATATATTGTTGCATTCCTAAAATAACAGTTTGTTTTCCTCCACTAGGAGCTAAAACCAAAGGCCACCATAAATCATTCCAAACTGGAACCATCGTAAAAACAGCAACTGTTGCTAAAGGCGGTCGCATTAATGGCATAATAATATAGAAGAACAATTGGTATTCATTAACACCGTCACATCTAGCTGCTTCTTTTAATTCTTGGTTAACTTGTTTCATAAACTCAGAAAGAATCCAAATCGCCAATGGTAAGCTTTGAGCAGTGTAAACTATTACTAATCCAGTCAAGGTATTAATCAAATTCATTGAACTTAACAATTGGAGAATACTAACAGTACCTAACTTTATAGGAAGCATAATTCCAAAAGCCAGGTACAAACCTAACATTGTATTACCTTTGAATTTATACTCTGAAAGTGCCCAAGCAGCCATAGCACCAAAAAGCAAAACAAGAAATAAAGTTGTTAATGTTACAAAAGTAGAATTATAAAAATAGATTGAAAAATCAACTCTTGAAAACATTTTAGTAAATCCAATCAAACTAAAAGTTTCTTCAGAGGGTAGTGATAAGGGCTCCTTAAAGATTGCCCTTCTTTTTTTAAAAGAATTATTGACCAGCAGATACACAGGGAAAAGGCATATTATTGTGTAAGAAAGTAAAACAATATGCATTATAACATGGTTATATTTTTCTTTCATGTTATTCATTAGTATTGGTACCTTGTCACACGTTGTTGAAATGCAAAAAGATAGATTAAAACACCTAATAAAATAATACCAAATGTTGTTGAAGCTACCGTTGCACCCATTGTTGGGTTCCCAAGTTGCATTTGAAAACCAAAAAATGTTCTATAGAAAAATGTACCCATTAAATCTGTTGAGTACTCAGGGCCTGCATAAAGACTTTTCATAGCAAAAATTAAATCAAATGCATTGTAGTTTCCAACGTAAGTTAATATGACCATTAAACCTACAGTAGGAAGAATTAATGGAAATTTTATATACCAAAAAGTTTTAATAGGTCCAGAGCCGTCAATTTTAGCTGCATCTAAAATTTCATCTGGAATATTCAGTAAAGCAGCGTAAAACAACATCATCGGAATGCCTACAAATTGCCATATAGAAATTAATGAAATTGTTATTAATGCAGGACCTTTAAGACCAAGCCAGGGCTGATAAATATGCTCAAGACCAACAACACCCAGAATAGTTTGAGGGATCCCCCAAAGATTAGATAAAATTAAATTAAATAAATATCCTACAATTACAATTGACATCATTGCTGGTAAAAAAATTAGTGTTCGGTAGGTATGCTTAAAACGCAGGTCTTTAGAGGATAAAAAAGCTGCTATCAGTAAGCCAATAGGTGTTTGAATAGAAACATGGAGTAGAAAAAAATATGTATTATTTTTTAGAGCATTCCAAAAATGCCATGACCAATTATCATTTGTAAATAATTCATAGTAATTTCTTAATCCAATAAATGCTCTAATGCTAGATGAATTATCCATATTTTCACCCATTAAGTTTTGGGTGTATAGACTTATCCTAATTGTATCAAAAAGAGGAAAAATCATAAAAATTGTGTAAATAAAACAAGCTGGGAAGAGAAACACAATTATATGATATGGAAAATTTTTTTTCATTTTTCTTATAGCTTTTAATAATGCGACAAACTTGTTCGCCGCATTATTAATATTTTTTATTTTTTACTGATGTGGAGCATACCAGTTTGCAAGACTTGCTTCTGCTTTAGCGCCAGCATCTTCTGGAGACATAGTTCCATTCACAACGCCTGAGACAACTTCCCATAAAACAGACTCAAGGTTAGGCTCACCTCTACCAACTATATGAACACTATTCCTAATGGTAGTTGCACAGTCATCTTTCCAACTAATAAATTCCTTTGCAACTGGATCATTTACATTAATTGAATGAGTGTGAAGAGGAAAAAAACCAGGGACTTCATTAGCAAAAATTTCGGCGAATTCCGCAGAAGTTAACCATTCAAGAAAAATTTTTGATTCTTCAGGATTTTTTGAAGCCTTATTCATACCTATTCCGATATCCGTATGATCATCAACAAAACACTCTGACTGTCCATCTGGCCTGTAAGGTGGGAATGCACTAAATTCAAAATCCGCATTTTGTGAGAAAGTGAAAATTTCCCATGATCCTGTTGGATAAATTGCGGCATCACCTAATGTAAAAAGGTTTTGACTATCAGGATAAGTTTGAGCTTGGTATCCTGGTGCCATGTAATCTCCCCATTTAGCAAGAGATTTTAAAAGATCTATATAATGAGAGTCGGTAAACTTTTCATCACCAGAAATAATACCCTTTCTTCCTTTTTCACCCTGCCAGTAATTAGGACCAATATTCTGGAAACCCATTGTAGCTATTGCCCATGTATCTGCAGTTCCTATAGCCATAGGTGTATAGTTTCCATCAGCTTTAATCTTCTCTAAAACTCCAAAAAATTCACTTTCAGTCTTTGGAATTGAAAGTCCTAATTCTTTAAAAATATCCTTATTATACATGAAACCGTGGGATACAGAAGCCATCGGCACACAGAATAAGTCGCTTTGATCATCAGTACTCCATGCATCTTTTGCAACTTGCGGGTAGTTTTCTAAACCGTTAAGACCGTTTAAAGAAGCGAGCCATCCTCTATTAAATAATTTCAATGATTGGTCAAATGGAATACAAGTAATTAAATCACCAGCATTACCTCCTTCAAGTTTAGCGCTTACACTAGCAGCATATTGATTAGGTATAGTTGTTTGAAAAACAACCTCTATATCAGGATACTTAGCGTTAAAAGCCGGAATAATTTTCTCATTCCATGCATCAGCATCATCATTCCTCCAAGATTCTATTATAACAGTACCCGCAAAAGAGTTTCCTATAGAAAATAAAAAAGAAAATAATACAGAAATAGATAAAAGTTTTTTCATAAATCCTCCAAAATAATATATTATTTGTATTAAAGTATAGTTAATACATAAAAATGGTCTTTTATACAAACAGTAAAAAAACTATGATTAGTAATATTAATAAATATGAGAATGAAGTCTTAAAAAGAATAAAGCTTATTTTAGAAAATCAAAAAAATAAAATAATTT
>MDTC01028114.1_pt1 | contig 10556 bp, 9 predicted proteins | sample 811181 | NCBI WGS metagenome assembly MDTC01 (sample SAMN05326644, study PRJNA326480) | marine metagenome | isolation source: seawater | place: Pacific Ocean: North | collected 2011 | reverse complement strand
TAGAAATATAAATTTATTTTTTTGTAATAAATATAATTGGAATCTTGCAATTAAATATATTAATCCTAGTTTCATAATTATTCCACATATTAGAAATGGCTCTCCTCATTTTCAAAAAATTGTTCATACAGCTTATGAAAAGAAAATTCGAGTCATAGTTTATCCAAGTGAAGGACTATATTATGAAAAAGAACATTTAGAAAATGAATTTCCAGATGACTTACTAAATAAAATTGAAAAATTATTTTTATGGTCTGATGACCAAGGTAAGTTTATAAATGATAAACATAGAAAAAAAATAGTTGTTACTGGCACTGCAAGATTCTATGGAAAAAATTCAAAAAAAAATGATAAAATTAAAACAATTGGTGTAGTAAACTCAGGAAGATACCTTTCACCACTAACTGGAAAAAATAATCTTCTTTATCAGATACAAAGCCGACAAAAAAGCTCTTATCATATAGGTTATATAAAACAGGAAGTTGAGTTTGCAGACTTTTTGTGTAAATTAATTAAACTTTCTAAAGAAATTAATGTTAAATTAATATTCAAACCTCACCCTTTTGAAAAAATAAACAATTATAAAGAGGCTTTTCCAGATTTAATTATTGAAGATGACCCAGATATAAGGGTTTTTTTTAATAAGATTGATGTTTGCATTAATCAATCAAGTACAGCCGTCATACAAGCTTACGCTTTTAAAATTCCTGTCATAAATGTAAATAATTCACTTAATTTAAATAAAGATTACATGAAAGTTTTTAAAAAATATGTACCATTTCATTTAGGCATACCAATAAATAGCCTGGATGAATTAAAAAAGCTTTTAACAGAGCACAACATAGAAGGTCTTTTTAAGATGAATGAGGATAGAGGTGACATGACAGCTATAAATAATCTATCCCCAGAATATCCAACTGTAGATATTATTGCAGAAGAAATTACAAAAATGAAATTTAATAGGACAAAAAAAAATTTTTTTTACTTTTTTATGTATTTAATAAAAGAAGCCTATCTACTATATAACAAAAGAAATCTTAATAATTTATTTAGACCATTTAAAAAAAAAGATCGGGATTTATTTAAAAAATTTAGTTTATAATAGACCAATTATTTTGAGATAAAAAGATATTGAAAAAAGAAAAATTAGAAATAATTAAAAATCTAAAGAGATTAATTGATCAAAATTCATTTATAAAAGATATTTGGATTTATGGGAGTTTTAAAGATCAAGTTTCTGATTTAGATTTATTAATTCTTTACGAAAAAGGTGTTAAAAAAATCAATTTTCCAAAAATTATTAAAAGATACGTTTTAGATGGTACTATAATTTACATTCCATATAGTATCAGGTATGACATCTTCCTTTTTGAAGATCTCAAGATCTTTTCAGTGAAACTTAACAAAAAGATTAAAAAAAATTTAAATTTTAGTGAAAATAAATTTAGATTTTTAACATCATTTTTAGAAAGATATTATGAGAGAAGGCAAAAATTTTATAGATTAAAAAAAGATGATATTAAAGACTCAGATATAAGAATTATAAAATCTTTAATTTTTTCATATGAGATGTTCTATAAATATCTTTCTCTAATTAAGATTAATTATAAAAAACAGAATTTATTCATTAATTACAATAAAATAAGAAAATTATATTTGAAGAACAGATTATCAAAAACAAAGATTAACAATTATTTGATTAATATGAAAACTTTTGATTTAAAATTTTACAATTTATCAAATAAGATTTTAGAACAAAACTATTCAAACTTAAATATTAAGAAGTTTTCGATTTTATTCTTAAATAAGTATAAATTTTCTCTTGATTCAAAAAACAAACTTCATCGAGTACCAAAATTATTTGGAGCAATTTATCAGTATTATGCAAGTCAAAATTTCAGTTTGTCTAAACTGATTAAAAAAGATCTTAATGTAAAAAATAAGTTAATACTTAAAGACAAGAAATTGAAAGATTTTCTTTATAAAAAAATTTTCTTTATAAATAAAGCTTATGTAGATGTTAAAAAAGCTGGTTTCAAAAGTGGCATATATCGTTTTAGTTGGTATTTGTAAAAATTTTTATTTTTTTTAAAATAATCTTCATAACATCATAGCATTCTTTCATATAATCAACTCCCAATATATTGAGAATTTTCTGATTAATATTTTTCTTATTATTTATCAAATTTTTCCAATTTTTTCTTATTCTCTCATGTTTTTTGATAAAGTTTTTAACTTTTTTATTATTAATAATTATATAAAATTTTTTAAAGGAACTTTTTTTGTGCGTACTTTTACCAATGCTATCTAAAAAAAGTATAGGAAGATTTAACATAAACCCAATATGACAAAATAATTGATGAAGAGTTGGGTCGTTTAATTTTAAAGGCACTTTCATTTTTTTATTATAAAAAACGTGATGATCATAAAACTTTTGTGTAATACTTTTTTTTATATACTGATTTCTTTCTTTTAATATCTGATAGGATAAATTTGTTTTATCGTTTTCCTTTTTAAAAAAAATTTTTTCATTTTTAAAAATATTAATATTTTCTTTTAATGCTTCAGGAGGTAAAAAACCCTTTTTGTAGTTATCTAAATCTAGTTCTGTAAAAGATATTACTCCATGATGTTGAAATGGGGAAAAATTTAAAACCAATTTATAAAAAGTTTTTAATAATTTCTGAAGTTTTATTAAATTTTTATAATTAAGAATAGTTTCATTTTTTAATACTACAAAAGTATCTATATCACTCCACTTTTCTACAAATTCATTATTGGAAACACTTCCTTGAATTAAAAAATATTTGAAGTATTTATCAAGATTATTTTTTTTTATAAATTTAATCGAGTTTAAAATTTTGTTCCTACTCTGAATTTTTTTAGAAATTCTATTAGTATTGAATTTTTTTGTTTTTATAACTTGTGTATCTAAATTTTTATTAACTTTTTTTCTTTTTAGTAAAACTTTGTATTCCCAAGATAATTGTCGTGCCTGTCTTTTTATTAGCTGATTATTTAGTTTTCTAAAATTCAGATATTTAATATCAAAAAACCAATTTAACTTTTTATTAAAATTAATTGAATTAATAGAATATTTTTTTTTATATAAATCTTCAAAGTGCATTAAGTATTGTTTTGTCTTATTTATTTAAGTTTTTGCTTATAATTATAATTACAATATATACTTTTATGGTATATATGCCCCAAAAAAAACATGATCAAAAGCTTCAATTGATAAACTAACAAATATATAAGCAAGATTATTTAGTTAATGATTAAATTATTTTTTAAAGATTTAAAATTTTTAATAGGAAAGAGATTACTTTTATATGTTTATTTTGTTTTTATAATTTCAAGCTTGGTAGCTGTACTAGATGTTATTAGTATAAGTTCAATAGCTTTGTTTATAGGCGTAATACTAGAACCTCAAAATTTTTTATCTGATTATTTGGACTATAAACTTGTTAATACCTATTATAACTTAGAAGTATTAAATAGAGTAATAATTGGCTCATTACTTATTTTAACAATATTCGTTATTAAGAATTTACTGGGTTTTGCTAACAATTATCTTAATGCTCAATTAACTTATGAAATAAAAGTTTATTTATCAAAAAAACTATTTACCTCATATTTGTATAGAGAATATAGTTTTCATATAAACAAAAATCCATCAACTTTATGGAAGAATATAATTACTGAGGTTGCTCACTGCAGTACATATGTAAGTCTTATATCTAGCTTGCTTGGATCAGTAATATTAATCTTAGGAATTCTTTTTATAATTATTTTTAATTCTACAATTTATTTTACATCTATCTTTTTATTTTTATCTTTATTAGTTTATATTTTACTTACATATTTCAAAAAACAAGTAAGAGCTTTATCTGAAAAGAGGGCATTCTATGATGCTCAGTCATCTAAAAGTATAAATCAAGCATTAGGATCTATTAAAGAGACTATTTTATTTAATAGAGAAAATTGGTTCATCAAGATATTTGGAGATTCAATTAAAGTAAGTGAAAAACAAAAAAAAATATTAACAGTTATCAATTCTTTTCCAAGATTAGTTATTGAATTATTTTCAATAATTATTCTTTTATCTATATTTGTAATATTTATTTATAAAAATTATGCTATAACTGAAATTTTACCTTTTTTAACATTAATAACATTATCTCTTTTAAGGTTAATCCCTGTTTTTACATTAATTTCTGTTCATATAAATTCTTTAAGATTTCTAAATGTATCAAAAAAAATAATTTTTAAAGAATTTAGTAATGCAAACAAGAGAAAAAAAATTGATAATCGAAATACCATAAGTGTCTCTAAAAAAGAAAAATTTAAATCTTTGCGATTAAGAAATGTTAATTTTTCGTATGATAAAAACAAAAAAATAATTAATAATTTAAATTTTACGATAAAAAACAAAGATAGAGTTTTATTTGTTGGACCCTCTGGTTCTGGGAAATCTACAATTGTTAACTTACTTTTGGGACTTCTTAAACCAACCAGCGGAAAGATATTGTTTAATAACTCTGATGTGAATAATGACATTCAAAACTTTCACTCAAAAATTGGATATATACCACAAGATATTTATTTATTGGATGATAGCATAAAAAAAAATATTGTATTTTCAGATACTGAATGTGATGAAAATACATTAGAATGGGCAATAGAGCGGTCAGAGTTAAGCAAAGATATTAAAAAATTCCAAAAAGGTGTAAGCACAATAATAGGTCATAGAGGCAGGAAATTATCTGGTGGTCAAAAACAACGATTAGCTCTTGCAAGAGCCCTTTATAAAAGGCCAGAAATTTTAGTAATGGATGAACCAACAAGTTCTCTTGATGAATTTACAGAAATGAAAATAATAAAAACATTATTTAATTCTTCTAGGAATTTAACAATAATAATGGTGGCGCATAGAGTTAAAAATTTTAAAAAGAAATTTAATAAAATTGTTACACTCAAATAAATTATTTAAATTTTGAATTAATTTTATGTCGAAATATATTCTAATACTGTCTTCTACTAGGATTCAAAAAAGAGATCTTGAAAGATTTGGCGTAAAATTCTTAAAAACTAAAAAAAAAGTTGCTATTTTAGATCTTTCAAATTTATTAAAAAATAGGTCTATTTTAATTTACAAAAAAAAAAATATTCAGATGTAATTGAAATAAATTCATTTAAAGAATTAATTAATTTTATTAGAAATAAAAAAAATTCTTATGCATTTGATTATATAGGAAATAGCTTTAATGAGATAATCATCAAATTTATTTTAATTTACTTCAAAATTAAAGTTGTAAAATATACTGGAGGTATTAAACCGCCAATTCTTTATAATCATATTGATATAAATAATAAAATATTAAAAAAAGATCAAAGGACAACTTTTGAAAAAGCTTTTGATATTCACAATGTATTTATAAGATTTATTAAAAATAAATTAATTAATTTTATAAATTCTTATTATATAAATACAGTTATAATTACAGGACAAAATACTCAAGATTTCAAAACTTATATCGATAATGCTAAAAAAAAACTTTTTTCAAATTCCTTTGATTATAATCATTATATAGATTTATTGAGAATTAAAAAAAGAGTAAGTAAGAAAAAATATATTGTTTATTTAGATCAAGATCTTTTTGGTCACCCAGATTTCTTTATAAAAAAAAGAAAACCAATAGTAGATAAAAAATTTTATTTAGATATTAATAAATTCCTATTTTTAATAAAAAAAAAGTACAAGTGTGAAATCAAAATTGCATTACATCCAAAAAGTAAAATAAAAAAAAATTTTTTTATTAAAGAATATGATTGCTATTTAAATAGGACAGCTGAACTGGTAAAAGAAAGTAAACACGTTATTATGCATTACAGTACTGCTGTATCATTTGGAGTACTGTTTAAAAAGCCAATTACATTTCTTACTTCAGATAACTTAAACAGAATCAGACCAGGGGCAAAAATCACTTATCTTGCATATTTGCTTAAATCTCAGCTAATAAATATTGATAGATTCAAAAAAACAGTAAAACTAAAAAAAAATTTCGATAAAAAGTCTTATAATAATTTTACAAATCAATATATTAAACATCCAAAATCAACTGGAGAAAATAGTTGGAAGTATTTGTTGAAAAATATTAATTAATTAAGAGACAAAAATATATAAAAAAAGATTTATTAAATGTATTTAGTAACTGGATCGGCAGGATTTATAGGTTTTCATACTTGTTTAAAATTATTAAATCAAAACAAAAAAGTTTTAGGTATTGATAACCTTGATAATTATTACGATGTAAGCTTAAAAAAAAAAAGACTTTCAATTTTAAAAAAACAAAAAAGATTTAAATTTTTAAAAGTTGATATAACAAATAAAAGTAAGATTAAAAAAATTTTTTTAAATTATAATATAAATAAAGTGATACACTTAGCTGCTCAAGCAGGAGTAAGATATTCTTTAAAATTCCCTGAAAAATATATAGATGTGAATATCAAAGGTTTCTTTAATTTAATTGAAAACTCAAATAAAAAAAAAGTTAAACATTTTTTGTATGCTAGCACTAGCAGTGTATACGGTGACAACAAAAATTATCCTTTGAAAGAGGACTATGCAGCCAGTCATCCAATGAGTGTTTATGCTGCAACAAAAAGGTCCAATGAACTTATAGCTCACTCTTATAGCAGTCTTTACGGGCTGCCGACAACTGGACTTAGATTTTTTACAGTTTATGGACCTTGGGGCAGACCTGATATGGCACTTTTTAAATTTGCCTCAAAAATTTTGAATAATAAAAAAATAGATATTTACAATAATGGAAATCATGAGAGAGATTTTACGTACATAGATGATATAGTTAATTGTGTGCTTTTAGCATTAAAGAAAATCCCAAAAAAAGATAGATCTTACGATCCAAAAGATCCAAATCCTAAATTAAGTTATTGTCCATATAGAGTTATAAATATAGGTGGAAATAATCCAGTAAAACTAAAAGTATTTATTCAATTAATTGAAAAAAATTTAAACAAAAAAGGTAGAAAAAGATATTTGCCTCTGCAAAAAGGTGATGTTATTAAAACTCAATCGAGTCTTAAATGGACTAACAAATTACTTAATTATTCACCCACAATCAAACCAGCTAAAGGTATAAAATTATTCATAGATTGGTTCAAATCTTATTATAATTTATAATTATTATTAAATAAAATCTAAACGTTTTCTAAAGGTAAGTATTTTATTTCTTGAAATTGTTCCTGAGCAGTATTTTTACACATTCTATTTCTTGATGGACATTCTTCATAAATTTCTGAAGGTAAAAATTTTTTTAATTTTGACTTTTGAAGTAAATTTTTATCTATGAAAATAGCATTTGTCCCATTAATCACTTTTACTAAAGCGTATTCATATTTAATTAATAATTTATTAAAAGCAGATAAAGATGCTCCATGATAACATAAACTTGGATGTTTTTCACGAATATTAAAATTTTTGTCATATGGAACAGATATTTCTAAATCTAAAAAAGAAGCATTGTATTCAACTATTATAATTTCAGGAAAAATTTTTTTTGATATAATTTTTTTTAAAATCCAAAAATCGTTTCCATCAATATCAATTGATAAGCAACCAAGTTTATTCATATCAAATATGTCATCGAGATTATCTAAATCTATAAATCTATTTATTACTTCTACTTTTTTTTTTAATTTTTGAATTATTTTTTTCATTATAAAACTGTTCATTTTAACCCCAATATCAGCATCTATTACCTTACCTGAAAAATCATTTTTAATTAAACCAACACTATTTAGCTCTCGATAATGATAACCAATTTCAATAAAATTTTTATTTACTGCATTATTAGACAACATTGTAATAAACATGTTTTCTTCATTGTTTGACTGGCTCTTTGTAATAGTAAAATACTTTTCAGCATCGATTAAAAATATTTGTATTAAGTATTTAATAGACCAATATTTTTGTAATAAAAAAAATAAAAATTTCGACTTATATATAAATTTTTTAAACATATTATCTTTTATAAATCTCTAAAGTCAATTTAGCATTAACTCCTAGATCGTAATACATTAACATCTCATCATCATCCATTTTTATATTAGGCAGATAATTGTTTAATTCAAACATGATAAAATTTGACATCACAACAGGATCGTATTTATTAATGATAAAGCCATTAACTTTATCTTTAACTATTTCATTAGCTCCTTTTGTATCAAAACTTATTACAGGTAAATCTGCAGCCAAGGATTCAATTATGGTAATTCCAAATGATTCTATTCTTGCAAGATTAACATAAACGTTATGATTTTTATAAAGTTCAATTAATTTTGAGTGAGGAAAATATATTTCATCATAATTAGATATTTCATCAATTAAATTAAAATAGCTTTTATTTTGATTTATAAAATTTGATTTAAGCAGATATTTTGAATTTCTACCTGCTAAAGTCCATTCAAAATTAAACTTATTTTCTAAAAATATTTTTGTAATTTTTTCGATAATATCAAGTCCCTTTTTTTTCTCGTAAAATCGAGCTACAGTAATAATCTTTAATTTATCATTATTATTTGAATTTTTTTTCAAATTTTTCATCTTCTTAATTTCAATTGAATTTGGAATTTTATGAATTTTTTTTAATGGATAAGAGAAATCAGATAAATCTCTGATAATATTCTCAGATATGGCAAAAACACCGTCAGTTAATATTAATACTTCTCTTAATAAATTTTCATATTTTTGATCAAATCTATAACCGTATTTAATTTCGTAATCTTTTTGAATATCTGCTCCTTGGAAAGTAATGAATATTTTTTGATCTAATTTTTTTAAAACCTTAATATATAATAGAGTTTTAAAATTTACAGAATGAAAATGCCAAGCTTGATATTTATTTTTTAAACAAATTTTTTTAAAGTAAATTTTAAGTAAAATTGATAAATCTAAATTTAGATAATATTTAATAAGATAAACAAAATTAATTAAAAACTTATTCAAAAAAATTGTAGAATATTTTTTGTTGTTTATTTTTACTTTATTTAACAAAAAAATATCGACTTCATGACCCAATTCCACCATTTTATTTGCTGTATTGTGAGTTTGAATTTCTGCTCCACCTACCCAAGGTAGGAATGTTGATGGCATAAATGCTATTTTCATTTTTCAAAAATCCTATTTTGTATCTTTTTTAAAAAATGATAGATAACAGTAATAGTCATAATTAATACTGTTTTAAATAAATTTTCTTTATTTGATAATCTTATTCTAAATTCTTCAGTTATTTTTTCAAAATAACTTACTCGAGAAGAAACCCCACTTAAACTGAAAGTACCAAAAACCTCGCTTTTTTTAGTTGAAGTTCCTTTGAGTTTTTTTCTAATTATCCGATAAACTAGGTCTCTATCAGCTGAGTACTTAAAACTTGTATTGTAATATCCAATCTTTTTTTGGGCTTTTCTTCTTATAAAAAAACTTACAGAATGAGATGGATAAATATTAAAAGTAAACCATATTTTGTTTGGAAAATAATTGTGATAAATTCTACTTTTTTTTACACTTCCAAATAAAAAATCTATTTCATATTTTTTAAAATATTCCGAAACTTTTTTTAAAGCATTTTTATTAAAATAATCATCAGAGTTTAAAATACCAATTATATCCCCTTTACTTTTTTTAATTCCCGTATTCATAGCATCATAAATACCTTTATCTACTTTTGTATGCCAATAAGCTAAATCATTTTTATATTTTTTAATAACAGACACTGTTTTATCTTTTGAACCACCATCTAGGACAATATGTTCAATTTTTTTTCTCGGATAGTTTTGATTTGCAACACTACGTATACATCTACCAATTGTTTTTTCACCATTTAAAACCACAGTTATTATTGTGATTTTTGGAAGGTTGTTTATTTTTTTTTTAGCAATTAACATTTTTGATTTCATTTTAAAGTAAAGATTTAACCACTCTATAATACTTTTTTAAATTTTTTTCATAATCAAACCTATGTAATTTTTTGTATCCAACTAAGATTTTTTTAGAATATCTTTTTCTATTTTGGGAAAAACTAATTAAAATTTTTGATAAGTTACGATAGTCGCCTATATTAATTAATGTTCCAGCCTTACCGTCAAGAAGTATCTCTCGTGGGCCAGTAGGACAATTTGTTGAAATTATATAAGTTTTCAAAACCTGGGCTTCAAGCAAAACGTTTGGTAGCCCCTCATAAGTCGATGTTGACAAAAAAATATCAGAAGATTTAATAAGATTATATGGATTTTTTTTATATCCAATTAATTGGACATTATTAGAAAGATTATTTTTATTAATATACTTTAATAAATGATTTTTCTCTTCACCTTTGCCAACGATTAATAATCTAAAATTAATTTTTTTTTTAATCAAATTAACTGCTTTTAAAAGTGTAATTTGATCTTTTTGGTCAACTAATCTTCCAACATTTATCAAGTTATTTTTTTTTTTTATCAAATTTAATATTTGAATTTATATTTGATTTTCT
>MDTC01204046.1_pt1 | contig 10558 bp, 10 predicted proteins | sample 811181 | NCBI WGS metagenome assembly MDTC01 (sample SAMN05326644, study PRJNA326480) | marine metagenome | isolation source: seawater | place: Pacific Ocean: North | collected 2011 | reverse complement strand
GGTTGGTGAATCGTTTTAAAGAGCGAAAAGCCAGTTCCACGCCTTTCGGATTTAGTTTGCCGAATTTACCCAAACCTTTGCCAAGCCGGCAGGATACTCGCTCATTAAAAACCGGGACCGGCAACCGGGCCGGTGCATCATAGACAACCAAGCGAACCGTATTTGACCCGATATCGATGATGCCGATACGCCCGTTGGACGGCAAGTCATCGGCATCGGCTTCAACTATTTGGGTCACGAAAGGAGAAAAATTTGTAGCCATTATCTGATGACAATCCAAAATATTATGCCGCTAAACTTCACTCTGCAATGAAACCAACTTCGGCATTTCCGGTCTGTGAGTTTCCAAGGCACTGCCACGGCCGGAAAGACTTGGGTTGGTCATGAAATAGGTATGAGCGCTAAAGCAGTCATCGTCGTCTGTCAGGCGGGAATAACTTCCATCGCTGTTCATTTGCCAGCTCTGCGCCACGTCCATTAGGTTGGCGACCATGACCTGCTCCATCAGTTGTTGATGAACGGTTTGATTCTCCACCGGCACCATGACCTCCACCCGCCAATTTAGATTTCTCGGCATCCAATCAGCCGACGAAAAAAACACCTTCGCCTGGGGTGACGGTATTTCGCAGCCGTTACCGAAAACCATGACGCGCGAATGTTCTAGAAACCGACCGATGATACTTTTTACTTTGATATTCTCAGACAATCCGGGAACTCCCGGGCGCAGACAACAGATACCCCGCACCACCATCTCAATTTGAACGTCGGCACATGATGCTGCGTAGAGAGCATCAATAATATCCGGATCAACGAGTGAATTCAGCTTAACCCAAATGGTCGCCGGACGGCCCGCTTTAGCATGTTCGACTTCATCACCGATCAGGGCTATCAGCCTATCCCGCAAAGTGAGCGGTGAAATCGCCAGCTTCTCCAGATTCTTTGGTTCTGTATAGCCGGTCATGAAATTAAACACCTGCGCCGCGTCGCGGCACAGTGCCGGGTCACAGGTAAAATAGGAAATATCAGTGTAAATTTTAGCAGTTACGGGATGATAATTACCCGTTCCAAAATGGGCGTAAGACCGCAATTTGGTCCCTTCACGGCGAACCACCAAACTGATCTTTGCGTGGGTTTTTTTGTCGATAAAGCCAAAGACCACATTGGCGCCGGCGCGCTCCAAATCCCGGGCCCATTTGATATTTGCTTCTTCATCGAAACGGGCTTTCAATTCCACCATCGCCGTTACCGATTTACCGGCCTCGGCAGCTTCGATCAGCGCAGCCACGGTAGGCGAATCGTTGCTGGTTCGATAAAGAGTCTGCTTAACCGCCACTACGTTGGGATCGCGCGCGGCCTGGCGGATAAACTGAACCACGACGTCAAAGCTTTCATAAGGATGGTGGACAACAAAATCCTTCTTACGGATAGCCTCGAAACAATCGCCCCCAAGTTCCCTAACTCGTTCGGGAAAGCGGGCGTTAAAGGGGGTGAACTTCAAATCGGGACGGTCAATTTCATAGAGTTCGCCGGTATCAGACAATCCTAATAAGCCGTCGTGGCGTACGATATCCTTCGGAGCAACGCCGATTTCGGCAACCAGCATCTGGCACAGACTTTCCGAAATATCGTGATTTACGGACAGCCTGATGACCGAGCCGTGAATGCGCTGTTTTAAGGCTGATTGAAAAGTCCGCATCAAATCTTCGGCCTCTTCATCGATCTCCATTTCGGAGTCGCGGATTATTCTGAACCACGCCGCTTGCTCCACTTCGAAATCGGGAAAAATCTTATCCAAGAACAGGCTGATTATGTTTTCCTGGGTAATTAGCCGGGTATAGTCCTCGGTCCCGCTGGACGGCAGAGCGACAAATCTTTCCAACATTTGCGGCAATGGGATCATCGCCCGCAAGCTCTGGCCGTCTGTAAGCCGCCGGATCTGAAGCACCATAGAGAATCCCAAGTTCAGAATAAAGGGAAATGGGTGCGCCGGGTCGATGGCCAATGGAGTCAAAATGGGAAATACCTGTTCGGAAAAGTAATCATCTAGCCAAATTTGTTCGTCGTTTGTCAGATCGTCGGCGTTGACAATCTTGATGGAAGTTGATGCAAGATCCTTCTTCAGCATCCGCCAGCAACTTTGCTGGTCGGACATTATTTCCATGGCACGCTGGCGAATCGCTTCCATTTGCCGCACCGGCGTTAATCCGTCTTCGCTTTTGGAGGTGACACCTGCGTCGACATGGCCTTTCAGACCAGCCAACCGGACCATATAGAACTCGTCCAAATTTGATGCGGAAATCGATAGAAAATTCAACCGCTCTAGAACCGGATGTTCGCTGTTGGCCGCCTCTTCTAAAACGCGCGCATTGAAAGCGAGCCAGGACAGTTCCCTGTTCAAAAATCGGTCCCGCGAACTTTTATCAGGAGTATCGATTATACTTTCTGCTACTTTGGTCATATTTTTTTCCATAAGGGAAAACGATTTATTCGAACGTTCCATAGTATCAAAGTCGTGGATAAATAGCCCCAAAAAGAGAATATTTCAAATAACACCGTTAAAAGCTCATGTTGCTGGACTTAATCTCATCCATCATTATTTTAGAACCCTATGAAAAAACTATACCTTCTGAGGCATGCCAAATCGGAATGGGACGATCCGGAACTCGATGATTTCGACCGGCCACTCAATGAGCGCGGTCGCCGGAATGCCCAAAGAATGGCGGCTTTTTTGACCGAAGTTGACATTCAACCCAGCCTCATTTTGTGTTCAGCGGCGAAGAGAGCGGCAGAAACTTGCGACTTTTTCAAAAACGATTCATTGCCGGTTAAGTATGAAGACAACCTGTACTTGGCCAGCGCCGAAACTCTGATCGACTATGTTCAGCGTCTACATGATCAGCATCAGTCAGTGCTAATTGTCGCCCATAATCCCGGACTGGAGGATCTTACGCTTGAATATGGCCGCAACGGCGATACCAAATTCTGGCAACAGGTTAGTTTTAAATATCCCACCGCATCTATCGCTGAATTGGAGATAGATTCGCCAAGCTGGTCTGGCTTCAAACCGTCCAATGCACGTCTCGTCAATTTCGTTCAGCCAAAAGATTTATCAGAGGTTGAATTAGCCGATAGTTCTGCTCAATAAACAGCTTACTTCTAATTATTTATCCCAACGCGTATATTAAAATTTGGATTCATGTTTTTTCCTCCCCAAACAAACCGTTAGCCAATTTCAAAATTTAAAATCAAGTTATGGATAAAAATATTCCCAAACAGAAAAAAGTTCTACGGGAGCCCGCAAAGAACCTAACCAGTGGCGATGTGAGACTGATGCGGCTCATAGATCACCTTGTCAGAAAATTCTCGAAATCTTACTGGTTACGATCCGAACGCATTAGACTTGTTGCAAAAGTTTGGTGAGACTTTGTTCATCCGGGTGTGATTCAAGAAAAACTATTCTGATTCATTCAAATTAGAAAATACTCTAGGTGGCGATCACTTCTTTGACCTTGCCGGCCAGTTCTTGGAGGGTGAAAGGCTTAGGCAGGAAGTTGATGGTCTGATCTTCGCCGATCTCCCCGGGAATAGCCTCTTCCGCATATCCCGACATAAGAATCACGTTAATTTCAGGAATTTCCTCGAGAACGAGGCGAACCAGCGTATGGCCATCCATACCCGGCATGACGACATCGGTGATAATCAGATCGATATCTTCGTCAAATTCGTTGATTACATCCAGCGCCTGCTCGCCGTCAGATGCCTCCAGCACCCGATACCCTTTGTTGCGCAATGCCCGGGACCCGAATACCCTGACAGCGTCCTCATCCTCGACCAGTAGCACCGTGCTACTGCCGGTCAGATCGATTTCCTCCTGGGCTTCCATGCCGTGCGCCAGCATCAATTCACCCGCTGCCGCCTCAGCGGCGCTGAATGCCGGCAAATAGAGCGAAAATAAAGTCCCTTCGCCAAGGGCAGAATCAACAAAGACAAAGCCCTCCGATTGCCGCACAATGCCGTAGACGGTTGAAAGACCCAGCCCGGTCCCCTCACCCACGCCTTTGGTCGAAAAGAAGGGTTCAAATATGCGGCTGATATCTTCTTTGGCGATTCCCGACCCGGTATCACCCACCTTGATCAAAATATAAACTCCCGCGGGCATGACTTCATGGCCCCGCTGGATGGAGTTTTCGACGGTTACTCTCTCTGTCGAAACAGTGATCATGCCGCCGCCGGGCATGGCGTCCCTGGCATTGACGGCCAGATTGATGATTACCTGATCGAACTGGCCCGGATCGGTGCGGATCAAATCCACATCTTCTCCATGGGTCATATCGAGGCTGATATTCTCACCGATCAGGCGGCGTAATAAATTTGACAGATCATTGAGCGCATCAGTAATTGCGAACACCTTGGGCTGCAACGTCTGCCGGCGGGAGAAGGCCAGCAATTGGCGTACCAAATTAGCCGCCCGGTTGGCGTTTTGCTTGATTTGCATGATATCTGCAAAGGACGGGTCCTCCGGGCCATGACGACCGAGCAACAAATCGCAAAATCCGATCATGGCCGTTAAAAGGTTGTTGAAATCGTGGGCGACGCCCCCAGCCAATTGGCCGACTGCTTGCATCTTCTGCGCCTGATTGAATTGAATTTCGAGGTTTTTCTGCTCCGTTGTGTCGATGACATGTAGAACCAGACCGGCCACATCTTCTTCGCTGTCGGTGATCCGGCTGACATAGAGCGAAGCGGTAAGTTCCCGCTCACCGCCTGCCGGCATGCGCACATCAAGCAGGGTTGCCGGCATAATCCCCATAACCACTTTGGAAAGTTGCGCATCGGCATCACTTCGATCTTCTTTATTGATCCGCTCCGATAATGGCCTACCGATCACACCATCCCGGTGAAGGCCTAGCAGTTTCAGGAACGACCGATTGCAATCAAGGACTTCGCCCTGAAGATCCAACAGGACAATGCCGACGGGCGCATCGGCAAATAACCAGGGTAAGCGTTTCAATATGGGCCCGCCCATCCCGTCATCGGCCAACGGCATGAAGGGAGTGCGCAGCACGACGGAACGGGAATAATCAAAATCCCCGGCGCCGGTTTCCCGTTGCGACTGGATTAAATAGGCAGGGAATTCGTAGCCATCCCGAGCTCTTAGTATCAACCCGCCATGCATTCCGGAGGCGTCTTCCTCGACAGCGGCTTCATCGCCGTCTGACAACCCGGCGTCGAGCGCGACAAATTCGGCAAAACTTGTCTGCCCGCCATTTCTGCTTTTACCAATTTCGTCTTGGTCCAGACCAAGCCAATTGGCCAAAGTATTGTTGACGTACCGCATATCGCCGTCGGCGTCGCTTGAGAAAAATCCAACGGGCAATTGATCGAGAAGGTCGGCGAGGAACATCTCCTCCATCCCGCGCTCAATATCAACTTCACGTTGCTGGGTTAGGTCATCCACCTGCCAAAAGGTCATGCTGGATAGGGTCGGCGACATAGCCACAACCGGTTGTACGGAAAGACGCCAATAACGGGGGATACCGCGTTTACCAATCAGGAGGACTTCACCAACGTCTCGGCAACCCTGCTCCGCGCTGGCACAAAGACGCAGAAATTCGGGCTTCGATTGACTTTTCAGATGATCGGCAATGCCTTCTAGGGCAGTCATATTGACGAGGCTTTGGCCTTCAATGGTTTCGAACGACCGGCGGAAATTTTCGTTGACGGTGACAATTTTTTTCCTGTTGTTGGTTAGAAAGGCTGGATAATCAGCATCTTTCACCAAGGAGATAAGTTTTCGCCGGGCATTCTTATTGTTGCTGTCCCGGCCCAGTTGCCATGAAAACACGCAAAACGAAGCGATACTTAGGACAATTAAACTGCTGGCGGCAATATTGAATAGCGGTCCTTGGGTCAAAATGGCCAAGCTGCAGCCGCCGGATAAGATGGCAAAAAGGAGGCTGAACCACCGTGTTTTCACGACCGTAGCAGCAGCGGTGCGTGTTTGATCCAATACCGATCTTTCGGCAATCGCGCCGGGCCTTTCCAATCCACTGCCCTTATCAATTTTGAGCTCGTTCACTCGATCTTTATCCGCTTTTTTTCTACAGCCTATTGTACGTCTATTGAATAGATTCAGTGCATCCTGTTTGCGCGATTCGTCGCAACTCTTCAACCTCCTATTTTCGGTAATTCGCGCATCTTAGTTCAACACTGGACCGGATTGGGATTCTTCATCGGAAGTCGCACCGGGTGAGGAAGTGTCCGGGTTACCAGTACCGGCCGAAGGCTGAACCGGCGCTTGTGGTAGTTTCCCCTTGATCCGATAAACATAGCCGATGATTTCGGCAACCGCATGATAGTGCTCGGCAGGGATTTCCTGATCAATATCCACCGCTGAGAACAGAGCCCGGGCCAAAGGCGGGTTTTCAACGATCGGCACATCAAATTCTTCGGCCGCTTCCCTGATACGCGCTGCCACTTCATCGACACCTTTGGCGATCAAGACCGGCGCCGGCATCGTTTCCATATTATACTGCAGGGCAATGGCGTAATGAGTTGGGTTGGTTATTACCACATCGGCCTTGCCCATGGCGGCCAGCATACGCTGCTGCTGTCGCTCGATCCTTAATTTAGCTATTCGTTGCTTTACCATGGGATCACCGTCGGACTGTTTCCGTTCGTCTTTTACCTCTTGTTTCGACATCATCAGCTTCTTCGTATGATCGTATTTTTGGTAGGCAAAGTCTGCGGCAGCCACAATGGTCATAATAAGGACGACTGCTGCTACAATGATTGTCGCTATCTCATGAATGCGGCCTAGGGCCTCAATAATATCGAATCCGGGAAACAGTTGAATGTCGGCGAGCATCGGCACAACGATCGTTAAAAGAACGGATGCAACGATGGCGAATTTGACGAGGCTTTTGGCAAATTCGACCACCTGCCTGACGCTCACCATTTTCTTTATTCCCTTAGCGGGGGAGAACTTACTAATTTCCAGTTTTATTTTTTCTGTCGAAATCGTCCAGCCGATCTGACCGATCATGATGGAAACGCCGATGACCAGAAACAGCACCATAATCGGTAAAACAATCATACCGACCTCCTGCACCAATTGCATCATCACTTCCCGCAGGTGAAGTAGGTCAACCGGGATGGCGTGCGGTTGTTGGATAAATTTAATATTTATCATAGAGATACTTGTCATAGACCAGGGTGCTAAAACCAGGAGAACGAAAGTGACACCCATTAGAACCGCCCAGCTTTGCAGTTCCTGCGACTGCGCATTTTGCCCCTGCTTTTTTGCGTCATTGAGCTTTTTACCTGTCGGTTTCTCTGTTTTTGATGATTTGTCTTCGTCAGCCATTTCTCAGATCCATTCCCAATCAGTATTTACTATGGCACCAGGAAGAACTGCAGCCCTTCCTGGGTGTGGGAAAGAAAAACCATCATAATGCTTGGCACAACGATCATTAACACCACGAACGACACGACAATTTGCAACGGCATGGCGACAAAAAATATCGGTATTTGAGGTGCCAGACGGGTCATCACCCCCAGTCCCATGTAATAAGCCATTGAAACGACAATAAACGGCGAAGCCATTTGAATGCCAACTTTGAAAGTTTGGGCGACGTGTCGGGCCACCATTTGCAGGATATCGCCAGGCATGGGAGCCACACCCGGCTTGAACAGTTCGTAACTGTTTACCATGGCTTCGATGAGAACATGATGGAGATTGGTGACAAACAGTAACAGCGTAGCAATGGTAGATAAAAAACCGGCAACCACAGCACTCTGCTGCTCTGATATGGGATCATAGGCCAGCGCATTAGCCATGCCGGAAACAAAAGAGGTGACGGTACCGGCGACCTGCACGGAGGCAAACAGAATTTTAACGGTCGAACCGATGATGGCACCCGCCAGTACTTCGCCACCAATCAAAAGAAAGAGCTCAATCGGGCTGTCCGGCATGGCCGGTAATCGATCTAACAATATCGGTGTTAAAACAAAGGATACGGCCAAGGCAAAAAATAAGCGGCCACGCATGATCACCTTGGTGCTGCCATAGCCGGGAAACAAAAAGAAAGCCGTTCCCATGCGGGCAAACACCAGCAAAAAAACGAAAATATTGAGGGAGAGAATTTCCTCGAGCATTACCGATTAAACACCCATACCGTCAGCCGATCGCAATTATGCGGTCGTAAAGTGATCGCGCAAATTCAATCACCGCCGTCATCATGAACGGCATAAAAACAATTACGGCGCCGAATATAATGACGATTTTAGGCACGAAGGTCAGAGTCATTTCCTGGATGGACGTTAGTGTCTGAAAGACGGCGATGATCAGTCCTACCACCAGGCCGGCGGCCATGATAGGACCGCCTGCCTTCATGATGACGAAAAATGTCTGCCTTGCGACTTCCAAAACTGCCGCTTCGTTCATGGGTTGCCTCCTAACCGATTCAGGCGCTCTCTCATTGGGCTGGCCTACCCAAGGCGATTACATGGGCATACGGAGGATTTCTTTATAGGCTGCAATCACCTTGTCACGGACGGCAACGACGGTATTTAAGGTAACCTCTGCTTCGGCTACCGCAACAACGACCTGATTTAGGTCAGCTTTGCCAGCAGCAGCAGCAGCCGTCATTTGCTCGCTTACCTTGCCCGTATTGACGGCACTTTCGGCAAAGTTCTTGACCATTGATGAGAAATCGTTGCCCGGCACGCCGGCAACCGAATCGGAACTTGCAGTCCCGGCGGCTTTTTCGGTTATTCGATCGACAGCGGCGTTATAAGCCCCTAACGCATTGGCGACTTCTACGGCCATGATGTTCTCCTCTTAAGTTCCATTTTATTTATTCACGCCCGCTTTTTCTGCGGAGATTTTCGCCCGCTTTTCTAGCGGAGAATATCAATTGTCTTTTGCAACATGCCTTTGGATGTCCGGATGACGCTCAGATTGGCCTCGTAGGACCGCTGGGCCTCGCGCATATCCATCATTTCAATCAATTTATTGACGTTGGGCGTCAGGACATAGCCGTTTTCGTCAGCCGCCGGATGCTGTGGATCGAAGCGCCGTTTGAAATCGCCCGGCACCTGACGCACCTTGTCGACTTTGACCAAATCGATACCCAATTGCCGGTTAAGCTCATTTTCAAAGGTAATGCTCTTTCGCCGGTATGGGGTTTGACCGGGCTCAGTCGGCAAAGAATCGGCATTGGCGATATTTTCGGAAATCACCCGAAGGCGCGTTCCCTGCGCCTTCATGCCCGCCGCTGAAATCCTAAATGAACTAAGCAAGTCATCCGCCATAATTTATTCCTTTACCTGGGTTAACGGTTCCGCTTACTTCGCCTTGATCACGGACTTGAACATCGCCATGTGCTTTTTATAGAGCTGGGTCATGGCGTTATGATTGACCGATGTTTCGTTCAATTTCATCATTTGCTCTTCCAGAACAACGCTATTGCCGTCGGGCGCCGTTTCGTAGGGGCGGCGAACATCGGATTCATTGAAGCTGCCGCTGGATCTACGGAGGCCCTGAATATGTTTCGGATCCGTCACGCGAACCTCAACGTTGAAGTTGCTGTGATGCTTCTGCCGCATGACATCTTCAAACTTGATTTCCTTGATGTCGCGACTGCGGTATTCGGGGGTATCCGAATTGGCAATATTCTGAGCCACCACCTCCTGGCGCTGACTGAGCCAGTTGAGACGTTCACGCATAAATCCGAACATGGGAAGATTGGTAAGTTCCATCGCACCGTCCACCAAGCCTTTTGAAAATTAGGCCCGTTATCATCAGAGTTACGGGCTTTTTGCCCTTATGAAACAGACTATGCGCCCTGGGTCTTTAAGAAATCGTAAAAGTCGGCAATTTTTGCCGGTTTGTAGCCTTTAGTATGAAGACGCAGATTCCTATGATTTTTCATTACCGAATTTTCCTGGTAAACATTAGAACAATAACCACCATTAACTGTGGAAGAGGGAAAAGTGCCTAAGAGCCTAAAAAAAATCAAGAAACTACTGATCGCTAACCGCAGCGAAATCGCCATCCGTGTCATGCGGGCAGCGACCGAATTGGGAATATTAACCGTTGCCGTTTATTCGCGGGAGGACCGCTATGCGCTGCACCGGTTCAAGGCTGACGAAAGCTATCTGGTAGGCGTGGATAAAGGACCGATTGAGGCCTATCTGGATATCAAAGACATCATCCGTATCGCCAAAGAAACCCATGTGGACGCCATTCACCCAGGCTACGGGTTTTTGTCGGAAAACCCCGAATTTGTCGACGCTTGCCAGGAAGCGGGATTGATTTTCATCGGTCCGCCGCCCGATGTCATGCGGCGGCTGGGCTCCAAAGTGGCGGCGCGGCAATTGGCCCAGGAAGCGGGCGTTCCCGTGATGCCCGCCTCTGATCCCCTGCCGGTGGAAGATGCGGACACAGTCAAACGCCTGGCCGAAAGCATCGGCTACCCCGTAATGGTCAAGGCCACCTGGGGCGGCGGCGGCCGCGGCATGCGGGTGATTGAAGACGAAGAGACGGTCATCGATC
>MDTC01099228.1_pt1 | contig 10558 bp, 11 predicted proteins | sample 811181 | NCBI WGS metagenome assembly MDTC01 (sample SAMN05326644, study PRJNA326480) | marine metagenome | isolation source: seawater | place: Pacific Ocean: North | collected 2011 | reverse complement strand
GTTGGTAAGAGTGGCGCCGAGAGAGAGATTTGAACTCCCGAGGGACAGGCCCACGCGATTTCCAGTCGCGCGCACTACCAGGCTATGCGATCTCGGCTCTACTTCGGGCGAACCTCCTTCCTCGTTTAACCGTCACCCTTCAACAAGAAGAGAATGAAACGGCGAAAGGACTCATAGGTGCGACATACACCGAGGGTTATGGGCGAGGGGGCGACCGCAGTCTTGGAGACCGACCGAGAACATACCTCGCTCCCATTTCGCATGGGAGATGTGGAATTATCCCGACCCCTATCAACCTCAATTCCTGGCGGAGAATTCATTGATAAATTGCGTAAAGAGTGGGTGTTCCAATTCAAACTCTTACGATCTGAATGGAACAAACAACATTACACTGCACTCTTATTCGGTGTCTTGGCTTTCCTCCTAGGCTCAATCTCCAGTGAACTCTTTGGTGGAGGAGATGCAACGATCACTGGAATTGATGGGATACTGGCCATCAATGGATTCCAATTCTTTCAGATTCTAATTTCAGTTTTGTTTTGGGCTTGGTTCGCCTATCAAGCATGGAACCTCTTTCCCGTAATGAAAATCCACGCACTTTCATTGCTTGCTATGTGGAATGGATTGGGTCTAGCACAAGTGTTCTTTCACAGGAACAATCCAAGTTTCCCCCTCGATATGCAACTGTCTGATATGATGGAAGGAACGCTCATCGTATTGATTGTGATGTTCTTTATTTTCTTCTTTTGGAAAGCCGTCATTGAAACGCGCGACCTTCACGTTGAAATCAATCATCTTCATGAAGATGTTCGGGTGATGGAAACCGAATTGGCGGAACATTCACTCGCAGGTTGGAGCGCAGCATTTGCATTATGGATGGCACTTGTATTCATCTCATCCTGGGCAGGAATCCATCATATCGCAACGATTGGAGACTCACAAATTCCATTTCTCGTCGTCCACCTATTGACTGGAATCGGTTCTCTTCCTTTGCTGTTTTTTGTGCTATGGTATCCGCAACGTATGCTTGGAAGTGATGCGAATGTCCGCACAAAGGCCGCCCTTGATGCATCCATTGAAATGGAAGGCAACCCCCAATCTTCGGTACAGACTGATTCCCGATGTCCAGAATGCAAAGCACCATCTCCACTGTTTCGAAAAGAAAATGGAGAACTCGCCCACCCATGTCTTGCCCCAGGATGCAATAATAATGTTGTAATCGGAACAAAGTGTTCGTCCTGTAAAGTATTGATGTCAAGTCGTTTGCAATGTTCTTCTTGCGGAGTTAATGCCCCAGCCCTCGACTATTATCCCGATCAGGAGGCATGGTGATGGATTTCAATAAATTGCGTGATGATTTTCCAACCTTAACCGGAGACAATGTCCCGGCTTATCTCGACAATGCTTGTGTGACGCTCAAGCCTCAATCTGTCATCAATACCATCCATGAATACTACACTCAAACACCAGGATGCGGAGGGCGTTCAGTCCATAGGTATGGCACTGCAGTTTCCAAAGCCGTACGAGATGCGAGGGTTACGCTGGGAACATTCCTTGGTGCGAACGATCCTAATGAAATTGTTTTCACCAGAAACGCAACACATTCACTGAACCAAATTGCTCATGGAATGTCATGGAACAAAGGAGATGTTGTCTTAACAACCGACAGAGAGCACAATTCCAATCTTGTTCCGTGGCTCCAACTAGAACAGGAGCAAGGAATTGACCACCGTGTTGTGAAGAGTCATGATAACAATATGTTTGACATGGAGGCTTTTGAAGAAGCATGCAGCCAAGCCGGAGATAAACTCCGATTGGTATCAATGAGCCATGTTGGTAACCTTGACGGGATATCCATACCTATCAAGGAAATCACAAAGGTTGCTCATGACCATGGGGCACTGGTATCTGTTGATGGTGCACAATCAACCCCTCACATGAATGTAGATGTACAGAACTTGGACATTGATTTCCTCTCGTTTTCCATACACAAAATGTGTGGACCATCTGGAATGGGTGGTCTTTGGGGAAGGTACGAACTTCTTGATGAACTTCGCACCATTCAATCGGGTGGTCAGACCGTAAGTGCATCCACCTATGACAAAGCCACATGGGCAAAACCTCCAGCTCGATTTGAAGGAGGTTTGGGTAACTTCTCAGGGATGATGGCTACTGGAGCGGCAATTGACTATCTTTCTAAGCTGGACATGAATGCGGTCCATGAACATGAAATCAAACTTAATCGGATCATGACGGCAGGCGTGAAAGACCTTCCAGGTTTGAGCATCATAGGCCCTGAAGACGCTTCCAAGCGTGGCGGTATTTGTTCAATACTCATGGAGGGACTTCCTGCCCATGATGTTGCAATCCTGCTCGATGAAGCTGCTGGAGTGATGGTTCGAAGCGGACAACATTGCGTTCATTCATGGTTTGACCATCACGGACATCAACAAGGTTCATTGCGAGCTTCGGCTTACTTCTACAACACTGAGGAAGAAGTCAAACTGTTCGCAGACACACTGACTGAAATAGTCCACACTCTAGGTTGAGAACATGGATGAGGATACGCCCTCCGTAATTGAATGGCCTCCAAATCAAGGAGATGCCATTTCTCCACTCCAGCATTCTGACAGCCAACCGCTTGTTGCCGAATCCGTGAATGATGACCTTGCAAGAATTAAAGCCATTGTGAGCATTACTTTGGGCATCACCTTGGTGCTTGCAACGGGCTATCTTGTAGCAGTTATCATGAGCGATGGTGCCATCCTACTTCGTCCAAGTGAAGTCGCTATGGAACGACACGCTGCTTACGATGAACTCATTCACTTTGATGGGAAGGGAGACGGGAGTAACATCGTCGTTTGTATCGTAGATTCGGGAATTGAATTGGGTCACAGTGATTTTAACGACCTTGAACTTGATTCGTGGAAGGATTTCATCAACAGTAAGTCAGCACCCTATGACGATAACGGGCATGGTACATCAATGGCTGGAATCCTCGTTGCTAACGGTTGGCTCAAGGGAGTGGCCAAGGATGTTGATTTAATGGTCGCCAAGGCGCTTGGTGCCAACGGTTCAGGAGATGATAGCATCGTGGCTGAAGCGATTGATTGGTGTGTTGCGGGAGGAGCACATATTATCTCGCTGTCCTTAGGAGGCGCCCCTGACGCTTTGCCCTTTTTACCAGGAAACGGAAGGAGTTCGGGGGATGCTGCAAATGAAGCAATTGATGCTGGAATCTATGTTGTTGCCGCAGCCGGAAACGATGGCGGAGAAGAAGACGACGGAGATGTAGCGCACCCCTCCAGCGAAACTGCTGTGATTTGTGTCGGAGGAACCACCATCAAAGGATCTTCTTGGTCCGGTTCTTCAGAGGGCGATAACAATGGACGAATTGTCCCTCTACCACCACTTCTACCACGAAACGACCCGCACAAAAAACCTGAAATCGTAGCGCCAGCGGAAGGCGTACCCGTTCTAACAAATGACGGAGGTTGGGCGCTAGCAGATGGAACAAGTGCTGCTACAGTCTATGTCACAGGTGCACTGGCTCTACTTCTTGAACAACAACCCGAACTCAAGGCAAACGGCTCTCAAGGCAATGCCGATAACATCAATCTCGTCAAAACATGGCTAATGGAATCCTCCGCCCCAGAAGAAGGGCAAACTGGTCATGATGACAGATACGGCTATGGAATGCTGCACATTTCTGCTCTGCTGGAACGCGCATCCTCAGAGTGAGCGGGGAAGCCACGCAACAAGCGTACCACCAAAGAGTGGCATGAAGGCAATATGATGGGTACTTTGGGTCTCTTGAACAAGTTCAATCCAACCATTGAATCCGTCAACGAGAGCCATGCCCTGCTCATCATCAGGGTCGACATCACCGGTGGGCATGTCGGGTTCAACAGTGAACAACACTCCGTTTGAGTCCAAAAACGGCATGTAAGTCTTTACAAGATTCGCTCGGTTTGCCGAGGTGCCGTCGATGATGATGGCTTGGTAGGAAGGAGCAAAAGGTGTCTCGGAGATCTCAGCCGTTGTTGTGGTTGCAAGCGACCATGCGGCATGTTCCGCTGCGAGTTGAAGCGGGTCGCCGACTACGATATTTGTCCAATCTTGGGCTTCATAACGTGTCATTAGCCGATGTATAATCACGCCGAATTTAGCACCCTGCTCGATAATTGTCATCTTTTCAGGAGCACGCTTTTGACGTTCAAACAGATCGTAAATCCATGCAGTCCGGTGACCAATACCCCCTCCAACTTCAAGAACATTCTCGGGCTGTAGAACTCCCAATGCATCTCGTAGTCTACGATGGATGGAAATTGACCACGTTGTCAATCCCATGTGCTGAAGCTGCTCTCCAATGTTTGCAGCAACCTCTGGCTCGTCCCTCGGTTGGGAGGCATCTTGGGAGAGCAAGTGAGCGAGTATTTCGTCGCGTTGGGGCGATACATCCTGCTCCTCCATGACGAAGCGTTTCGCCCGTTCAATTTCAAGGCTCGCTTGCCTTCATCTTACGATGGGTTCAAACGGTGGAGGCAACGCGCATCAAATGGGGACTTGCCATGGACGGTGACGAAGACTGGGAAGAGGAGGAAGAAATTCTCGAAAATGCAACGCATTGCCCAACTTGTGACAACCTGGAAGGTCACGATATTCTGAAGGAGAAAAACGTGGGTTCAGGGGCAGATTTCCTCGTGCGCTGTCAAGTTTGCTCTCATGTTCACACGATTGAATTCCGCCCACCCGTAGCAAAGAGCATCCCCTTCATCCTCACAGATGGTCCACATTCGCAGAGGATTGTACTCGTCATTGATGCGGATGAAGAATTCGTCATCAACGACGTCTTTGAAGAGGATGAAAAATTATGGAAGGTCCATCAAATCGAAAGAAAGGATGGAACACAACCTGACCATGCTCTCGCTACTGAAATCGAACGAATCACTGCAATCCGAACTGACCGCGTCAGAGTGAAAATGACGCTAACACGTGGAGAGGATTCACATGCAGATGTGATTATTGTGCCACAAGAGACGACTTTCACTGCCTCTCACCTTATGGAGCATGAAGGCGAAACATGGCGTATTCGTGCGATTCATACCGGTTCGGGAAGGACATTACGAGGGACAGTTCAAGCGCCTGACATCAAGAGAATGTACCTGCATGAACCACCCCGACCTGAGCATTTTGCTCCACGTACACCCAGGGAACGACGCCAAGCTTGGAAGGAAGGGAAACTCGGCCATAATCCGAATCCAATACGACCCAAAGAGGAAATCAAGAAAGGTGTTACTCCCTCATTTAAGCGCAAGAAAAAGCCCCGAAGATGATCATGGGCGATTTGTCCATGGCATCAAGAAAGCCTTCGCAACTTGTGTCCCTATAGTTGGATTTTCTTTCAATCGGCGAATACTGTATTCGTACCATTTTTCACCATATGGGAGGTATATTCGGGTACGATGACCCTCAGCAGCTAGCTTTCTTCTCAACGGTCCACGTACACCAAGCAGCATTTGAAATTCATATCCCGGACCTTTGTTACGCCGATTCTCTCCAGCATTCGGTCGTGGGTCCTCTTTTCCAGGGCCCATACCAAACGATTCCAAGGCTGATTTCGCATGGTCAATCACAGGGTAATCATGGCTTGCTATGGCCACATATGCGCCAGCATCAAGCATGCGGTCAATGCAACTGTTGGTAGCATCAACAATGTCTTGGTACCCTGCGAAGGATATGTCTTCCGGCTCAAGGTAAATTCCCTTGCAAATTCTATAATCTGCAGCAGGGCCAAGTTCCTGCTCCAAGTCACCAATATCTGCGAGTGATCGAAACAGACGTCCTTGTAGAACCGTTCCCACATTGGTAAGGCCCTCTGCATGGAGTTCCTTGACGACCTGTATCGTATCGGTTGTCACTCGGTGGTCTTCCATGTCCAACCTAACAAACATATCATTTGATGATGCAAGTTTGACCAATTTTCTGATGTTTTCCATACCTTTTTCACGGTCAATAAGCAATCCGAATGCTGTTGGTTTTATGCTTAAGTTTGCATCGAATTGACCCAATTCTATTGCTTCAATAACTCGAACATATTCGTCATAGAAATATTGAGCTTCATCCATTGATGTGATCTCTTCCCCAAGAACATCAATAGTGAAACATGTTCCTTCACCGGAAAGCCGCTTCATGATCTGAACCGCATCACTGAGTTTTGGCCCGGCTACATAGCGTCGGCTAACCCAGCGCACAAACCATTTCGGCATGCGGACGGTTGCGCCAACAATTGCCTTGGAGAGAAACCCCACCATGGAAGACCCTCCTCTACGGCGCTCTTTGACCCTTTGTGTTCACTTTTCAGTAAGACCCATCTCCTCAATGAATCGCTTTGAATTCATGAGTGGGAGTTTTTTCATCTCAAGATGGTCTCGAATGGCTTGACGCTGCCAGCCCTTGAACGCCTTCTTTTCCATGTACACCACAAGTTGAGCACCTGGAAAGGATTGCATCGTTGAATCAACTGCAGCATCGATTGATTGGGCCCATGTACCTCCTGGAACGCCATCGTTTTTTTCAAAGGGAAGAGCGTAAGTTGCCAACATATGCCCCAACCACACACCGTTGTAACCTGCAAGAACATTGGCTCGGGGTGCATAGTGGCCACCTCCAAGTGTGATCAATACCAACGAACCCGAATGCTGTTCTTCATCCCAAACCACCCCGTGCCCTTCCTCAAAAAGTGCATCATGGGTAAGTTTTGCCAGAAATTCGGCTGCTCCAACATGTCCCCAAGTTGCTTCAGTTGAACCCACTTCAATAAAGAGCGAGGGGGCATCAAGATAAGGGCCGTGATGTGTTACTTCTAAGGATAAATCAAATTCGTTCAATTCAGCATGTGATGTCCAACGTTTGTTGAGCATCCTCCACCAAGACGCCAGTCGTGTGTTGGGGGGAGGGGCTTTTCCACCAATCCCACCATAAGGACCTTGTTCGCCTGCAGTTAAATGAGGAATACCGATGGGGTGCAAGGTCAATGATGCTTGTCCACTGGCGGCTGAATGGCGTGAGGGGAAAATGGCTTCACGCACCGTTTCCCCTGTCGATTCATACCATCTCCTGTCAAGAAAATCTTCCCACAATACCTTTTCTGGGAGATACCACATTCGGATGTTTTCACAACCGTATGCAGGATGGCCCTCAACTGGGTCAAGAAGTTTCCAATCTCGCATTGATTTCAACGCATCACCTTGATTCAAACTTGCAATGTCTGATCTGTTGATGATGATGAGGGAGATATTGTTTGCGACCACAACACTCCCATACACCGCCTACATTTGACCCCACCGAGGACAAGGTTTCACATATGACAGGCTGGAGTTCTGTACATGGACGAGGGACTGCCCGAGAAAATTCCTTTCCTTCCATCGTGCGTTCATTCATTTTCAGGAGGGCTTTTGGTTATCGGAATGGATGGAGAAATTCTTCTCTTGGGAAAGGAATTGAAACCGATTCATCCACATGCAACGCCGTTCCCTATGAAAATTAGCCATTCAGTCGTCCTCAATGACCGACTCTACGCGACATGGATTGACGGAGAACTTATGATGGCACGAATGGGATGTATTGACCTCAACAACCCCCCAGAAGAAGGACCTCAAAGAGCCGATTTGCGTACAATACGTACAATGGACATGGCATTGCACCCAAAAGGCAACCAGTGGTCACATGTCTTGGACGCTGAACCTCTTGGATTGGAAGCTAAAGGAGAGAGTTTGGTATTTGTCTTGTGGCGCAAAGGACTCTACGGGTTAACCCCTGAAGCCAATGAGTTGTGGAGAATGCCGGAACCGTCGTGGAATTACCCCAAACGTCGCCCTAGGGATACAGAAACGATCAGTTTGCACATCCACAAAGAGGAGTTTACGTTGACCTCGAGAGGAGGTAGAATTCAACGCCGCTCTTTGCTCACTGGGGAATTGATTGAAGAGTTCATTGTGATCGGACCCGAAGCACCTTTGGAACTGCACTTTAAACACGGACCTCATGAATTGATATGCTCTACAAATGGAGAAATGTGCTGGATCCACAAAGGTGAACTTGTGAGAACTCTCAAACTCAATGGACCGGTACAATATGCTGTATGGGACTCAACAATGGAAGGGTGGCGAATTGCTGGATGGAGAGAGGAATTGCTCATTACGGCATCTGAAAACAAACGCCATGAGTGGAATGAAATTCCGATTCATATTGAACCAGTAAAGGGTGGTGCGCTCATTCTTCTCAATGATGGAACATGGCACAACAGTGTGTTTGAAGCAAAGTTACCTCCCTCATCCGAGGAAGAATAAACCTCATTCGTTCATCTTTGTGTAACCGCACCGACCGCATGACTTGCGATCTTTGTGAATTGCAAGGAATACACCAGGTCCGCAAGAAGAGGCTGGGCAATGCTCAGAGCGTACAAGTTTACCGTCTTCGATCTTGTACTTTGACCACTTTGCAGAGGATTTGGGGCCGTCTCCCATCACTCGTCACCTCCTTCTGAGGATTCTTCTTTTTGAGGAGAAGATGTGCGGAATTGTTCATGTCGCTTGTGAATGTAACTCGGCTCAACAGCCATGGCTTCCAGCGAACTGTAGATGTAAGCCATTCCAGTTGTCAAAGCTTGACCGAATCGTGTACTACATTCCTTCACAACAATCCAATCGGGATTGGAACCGGGTTCAAGTGTGCGAACCAAATCCATGATATCCTTTCGCGAGGGAGTTGTCTTACCTTCATGTCTCCAACTGAATGATATTTCAATTCGGTTCAAGAGTTTGTTTTCTATTCGTTCATTAATGTTCATTGTATTCACCTCATCGAATGTTGACTTTGAGTGCGTATTTACCGGGTTGTTCTACCTGAAGACGCTTTGCAATTTCAGAGCGTTTTGGCTGCATGATGATGACGTAACCTGTCCAATCGGACGATACTGGGGCTGATGGGCATCTTGGGCATTGATCTACTCCATCGTTGAGAACAAGATGGCATTCACCGCATGCAAAAGGATTCTTAACCATTTTATTCACTTCCCCTATCTGCGTCCATCTTCTTCCAACTTGGGCATCCTAGCCCGGGTTGCTTGCTGGTCAATCCAATCTTGGAGCGGCGTGGATCGGAAGTATCAGGTGATAACGACACAATTCGAGCACGGACAAATGAACCGACTCCGATCTGTTTTCCAGATGTTCGTCCTTCGATCATACCCTTGCCGATGTTTGCGTCTACTGTATCTTCCATAATTTGTGACTTGTGAAGCAATGCTTCCATTGGCCCGATACGGACAAAGGCTCCAAACTCGTTGATTTCAGAAACTGCGCCTTCAACAACTTCATAGTCGTCCATGCAAAAGAGAACTGCATCAAATTGAACCCGCTGATAGATAGCACCGTCTCCGTGGATGATACGGCCACGTCCAATGGTTTTGTGATTGTTTGTTACAAGAATAAATCTGTTTTGTTCGTCGAAACGACCTTCAAAAGCACCCATGGACAAGCGATCAATGTGCTGATCCAGTGATTGTCCTTTTCTCATGTATTCTGCAGGAATACGAATGGTGTCTTCCTTGGTTACGACCTTGTACATATTTTTCACCTCTGTGAGCCTCTCAGGAGGTACAGAAAAAGACGGAAGCCATAACGACTGTTCCGTCCTTCACCGGGTTACCTCAGGAGAGAAAGCGACCGAAGTCATTCTGCCCACCGACGACGCCTATTTAATTCAAGCGGCAGGAAAATCGTCACAGCATCACGATGAGACTCAAACAACTGGCGGATTTGAATCACCGAGTAAAAGGGGTTTTAGTAGTTCAAAGAGCCATAACCCATAACAACCCCCCGAAGGCGGTCACATATGATGTCAGCAGGCCAGGCTCCGTCAAACGCCCGTGCACGGGCAAGTTTGTTGATGTCATTGTTGATGATTGGAGTTGTTGTTTCCCCGTTGTTCACACCGAATTCATTGGACCAAGAAATCCAGTTATTCCACAGTTCCAGTAACGAACCATGGGATGCATATGAACAACCTTGGTCGCAATACGGCCACACTCCAACACACAATTTCACGATTCCAGCCCACAGCCCTGATGGAGGGCCCGGTGAAGGCAATGTTAGTGATGTTACAGAACTCGCCACCATTTCAGACCCCGTCGTCAACTGGCAGATATTTGAGGGAAATACAGCAGAAGACGGAGCAGACAGTTACGGTTCGGTTGTTGGAGATTTCACACAAAGTATCACTGCTTCAGAGTCGGCAGTCCAACGATGTGGGGCCGGAACATTGTCGCCAGTCGCCATCTCCAGTACAATTAACGGAGGAGTTCGCGAAAGTTATCTTAACATCATCAGCGGCAACGATGCAAAAATTGCATGGAAAGCGAGTTTGGGAGCTACTGAAGCCATACGCTCAACACCCATTATCAGCGATATCGATGGAGACGGTCTCCAAGAGATTATCGTGGTTTACGATTCGAGTGGTGCTTTGAATATCGATGTCTGGTCACCTCGCCTTACAT
>MDTC01070568.1_pt1 | contig 10560 bp, 4 predicted proteins | sample 811181 | NCBI WGS metagenome assembly MDTC01 (sample SAMN05326644, study PRJNA326480) | marine metagenome | isolation source: seawater | place: Pacific Ocean: North | collected 2011 | reverse complement strand
CCTTTGGAGCAGATCTTCGGTTTACCGGAGGTCGACATGTTCTTGTCGCAATAAAGGTCGCCATCATCGTTGCAGCCTTCGTCGAGACCGCCATCGCAGTCGTTGTCCTTGTTATCGCAGATCTCCTTTTGGCTTTGGCTTTTGGAGCCATTGGCGTTGGTCGAGCAGGTCGCTTCGCTGGTTTTGCCTGGAGTACATTCGACGAATCCGCTACCACAGGCTCCGACGCCATCGCATTTGATGCCCATAGCAAGGCCCTTATACAGGTAGTTTTCGTCGGTTTTTCCATCGCAATCGTTGTCTTTGACGTCACAGATTTCGCTGGATTTTTTCGAGATGGTCGAGCAGGTCACGTTGTTCTTCGAGCCATTGCAAACGACTTTGCCGCTCGCGCATACACCCGTGCCGCATCCCTGACCGATGGTTCGAGCTTTGCCTAGGTCGCTGTAGCTGAAGTCTTCATCGGCTTTGCCGTCGCAGTCGTTATCTTGGCCATCACAGCTTTTCTCTTTGGAGCCCTCATAGGCGCTGACTTTGCTGTAATCACAGATCCATTTACCGGCTGGACAGCTGCTGACTACGTTTTTCGAATTGCATTGGCCTTTGAGCTTGCAAGGAGAGTCCAATACGGTCAGTCCGTCGTCTGTCTTGCCGTTGCAATTGTTGTCTTTGCCGTCACAGATCTCTTTGCTGACCTTGCTCAAGGTCGAGCAGGTCAGTCCGCTTTTATTGGAGGTACAGACCACTTTGCCGCTCGCGCATACACCCGTGCCGCAACTGACTCCGACGGGTTTGACCTTGCCGAGGTCGTCAAAAACGAAGTCATCGTCGACCTTACCGTCACAATCGTTGTCTTTTCCGTCACAAGACGACTCCACGAGTCGAAAACAACCTGTCGTCGACAAGCCAGGACAGTGACAAAAGGGGTCGCCTGGCGAGCAGCTTTTGCTCTTGCTGAACTCGATTGACGGAACGTTGCTGTAATCGCAGACCCACTTGCCTGTTTTGCAGACTGTCTTGATGCTCTGGATATTGGACTTCGCGCAGACACCCGTCTTCGAGCAGGTCGAGTCGGCGATAGTCGTTAAGTTCTCGTCGATCTTACCGTCGCAGTTGTTGTCTTTGTTGTCACAGACTTCGGCTTTGTTTTGCTTTTTCGAGCCTTCAGGATCCGTGCTGCAGACTGCTTTGTCCTTGGCCATCTGACATTCAACTTTGCCAGCGCCACACTCACCGACTCCATCGCAACTCGCGCCGATCAGGAGCTTTTTCCCCGAGCTTTGCTCGGCGTATTGGTAGTCCTCGTCTGATTTACCGTCACAGTCGTTGTCGAGATAGTCACAGATATCTTTTTCTGGGCGAGTGTCGCCGACGCAACCGACACAGGTCAGCGAATCGGCGTCGAAGGCTTTGTCGAGACAGTCCAAAGCACTTGGATCTTGACCGGTAGGCCAATGCTTGCAGACCTTGACCCCAGTTTGTTTGCCACATTCACCGTCTTTGTCGCCGCAGACGGCATCTAAGGCCTCTGGGTTGCCTGAATCCACGTGTCCATCGCAGTTATTGTCGATGCCGTTGCAGATCTCTTTGGCGTCTGGCGCGGTGTTCGGGTCGTTGTCATCACAATCCGCAGGCGCATACCAACCGTCGCCGTCTTTGTCTTTTTCGTCGTCGCAGTTGGGGTCTGTGCCGACACATCCTTGGACAACGCCATCGCCGCATTTCTCAGCCGCACCTGGATAGATCAAAGGGTCGTTATCGTTGCAGTCCAGAGGGGCAGAGACGCCATCGCCATCTTTGTCCTTAACCCCGCAGGGCGCGACCTGCTTGTCACAGTTGGTGTCACACGCGCTGAGAATCGCTTGATTGACCTTCGCTGAGGCGGGGATTTCATTTTTTTCATTCCAGCCAGCATCGACCTCCAAAATCAACTTGGTGTACGCTAAGCAACATTGTTCAGGCTCGCTATTTCCCGGATGATATTCGCTGTGGAAGCGAGCAAATTTGAAGGCGCAGGCCAAGTCCTCTTTGTCGTTGGCTACGCCATCGCCATCGATGTCTTGTAGCGCGCAGCCGTCATTGATTTTGCCGTTACAGTCGTCGTCGACCTGGTTGTCGCAGTCTTCTTTTTCCGCCTTGTTCTTCGCTGTCGAGCAGATGAGAGATTCGCCTTGTGGGTCGCAAACGACTTGCCCGCCTGCACAGGCTCCTTTTCCACAAGAATCGCCTTTGCTGAGCTGACCTGGCTTCCCATCGAGACCGAGATAGGCGAGGTCCTCATCGGTCTCTCCGTCGCAGTCGTTGTCCTTGGAGTCACAGAGTTCAGCTGCACCGGGAAAGACCTTGTCATCTTGCTCAGCGCCCGCTCCACAGGAGGTCTCTTGGCAGTCTGGGACACTGTCGGAATCCGAGTCGACACAAGGAGTGTCCGCGCCATCGCAGTCTTCATCAATGCCATTGCCGCATTGAGTGCAGGGATTTTCAGTCTCAAAGGGACTCGATGAGCCGCCTTTTTCGACTGAATCGTCGCAGTCATTGGCCTCACCAGCGGCACAGCAGCCCGGTTGATCGCAGTTCATGGTGCCGTCGCCATCTTGGTCACATTGGCTGTTGATCCGTTTGAGGGCGATTGTAAATTTGTCTTTGATCGATGCCCCAATAGGACCGCTCCATGTGGTCATCGCTTTGAGATCATCGTTGAGACCGCGAACACGCAGTTGCAGGTTCTGGGGTAGGCCTGTGGCATATGCAGAGAGGTCGATGTCGACGAGCAGAGCCTTGTTGACCAAGTCGATCCCGGTGGGAAGCGGCCCAGCATATTTGGCCAACTCATTGGACGTCGGTTGAGGATATTTCTGAACACGCTTGCCTTCGGCATCGAAGGCCATGATGGCGATGTCATAACGACTTAATGTACCGCTGGTCGGTGCTTCGCTTGTGATTTCAAGTCTTAGACGCTCATAAACCACGACTTCATTGCCACAACCGGCAGCGAACATCATCAGCAAAAGCAGGGGTAAAGCCACAGTACGCATGGGATCTCCTCGGTGCGGGGCTTTTCAGCCCACATCCACCACTATACCGACCACGGCTGCTCTCACCAAGGTCTGCTCATGGAATTGTTGGTCTTTTGCGAATTGTCTGGTGCCTGTAGGCCTCAGCGATGCGGACTACACAGTCGCCAGAGCGAATTTCCGCGTAAAAAGCTGACGTCCACACCCTTGCACCACTCACGAATTTGGCTCCGACTCAGCATTTTAATTTTTGGCAGTAGCTCTGCGCTGAGGCGCTGGCCAATCTGTTGATCCTGCTCCGGGGTTGGCATGATCCAAGGGGCCAAAATGGCATCGATAACTTTGTGATGACCGTCATGTCGGCCCAAGCTGGCGATATCGACCTCGAAGACCCGTGCGGAAAGGCTCGGAGCCGGACTTTGGGCGTAGAGTCTCAATGACGCCATCGCCTGAGTCGATGAGGAGAGCGCGACGATACGAGTCATCAAGAGCGTGCGCGCCGGCGTTGAAGCGAGCGCGGCGAGTCCCCACAGCAGTGCTGTGCTCAAGCGTGCTGACGCAGCGCTAGAGGTCGAATGCAGCCAACCTGCTAGCCGCTCTACAACACGCGTTTTGAGTTGTTCGTCACTCACTTTGGACGCAATGGCACCCATAGCGATCGCCAAGGCCAGTTTCAGCCGTGCTCTTCGGCGGCTCAATTGCAATAACCGGTGCAGTGCCTTTTCTGTACCGATCCGCGCCAATCCGACAATCGCCATGCTCGCAATCATGGTCGAGCGCTCACTTAAGCCTGCGATGAGTACTTTTTCCGACGCGACGGTGTGAGGCAAGCGGCTCAGCGCCATGAACAGTCCGACACGATAGGTCCAAGAGCCGCGGTGATTTTGTGCAGCTAAAAGCTCCGAAGCCTGCTTACTGTTGCTGTTGGCGAGGGCAGCAATGACCAACAGACGGATCGTATGGCTGCTATCAGACAACAGTTTTTTTGCCTCTCCGATGGGTAAAGTGCCTTTGGTACTGATGAGTTGGCGCAAGGCCCTAACCCTCAGGGCCAAATCTGCGCTGGTTAACGCGGATCGGAGATGTGTATGAGGTGGATCTTTGACTTCTTGTCCCAACGCTCGAGACAGTTGAGCGCTGCGCAGCCAGACGTCATAGGCCAAGAGTCGAAATCGATCGATTAACTCGCGCCTTGGATGCCGCAGAGAGACTTGATTGATCCACTGAAGAAGCTGGTCCGCGTCGCCGCTCATCATGGTTAACGTCAGCAGTCGTTGGCCGGCACGTTGAATCTCTTCCGTATCCACGGATCGAGCGATGACCCGTCGAACAACCGCCGTTTCCTCGTCACGCTCGCTGCTTTGCCTCAAAATCGACGCCAGTCGGAGCAATGGTGTCGTGCTGGTTGGATCGAGCTCCGCAGCACGTCGAATCAAAGCGGTCGCTCGACGTCGTCTGTCATGACTCAAATGTAGATCAGCGAGTCTGAGGACCTGTCTGGCGCTGAGTTTGTGCTGCTGGAGCAGGTTGCGCTCTAGCTCCGTAGCTTTTTGGCCCTCACCTCGTTGTAGGGCTCGCTCAATCATCTCGATCCGCAGGCGTCGCGCACCCGACGAATCCACTGTTTCGAGGCGGTTGGTGAGCGCGTCAGCGAGCTTAAGATCGACGGCTTCGATGGCAGCCTTGGCACGGTTACGCAGGTATTGTGCGTCGGTCATAGCGATCTTTTTCAAGCGTTGTGGCAACGCATCATCGAATCCCGTTTTCAGGAGTCGATAGCCTTGGTCCTCATCCAAATCAATCAGCAAGAGTAACGAGCCAAAACTCAGTTCATTGGACTTGATTTGGGCGATTAAGCGTTGAGCACGCTCTTCGATAATGGCTCCACTTCGATAGAGCTCAAGCACGCCCTGTCTCGCTTCAGTCGCGAGTTGCCGCCGCTCAGGCGTCGACTTTCCCTTCAGGGCGACGAGTGTCAGCCAGGCTCGCTCAGACTCTGTCTGTCGACCGACGCGTGCGAGCAGTTGAGCCAAGCCGCGGTACGTACGGAGATTTTGCGGATACTCCCGAAGCATCGCCCGATAGGTCGCCTCAGCTTTGGCGTGTAGGCGCTGACTGGTGAGGATGGCAGCGCTCCTGCTCAGCCCGTCATACCGAGCCTTAGGTAGATGAGTCAGCTTGTTCAAAACGATCAAAGCGCGTTTGCGATCGTTTTGACTGCCATTGAAGAGCCACTCGACGTAGGCTTCGATGTGATTGGGTTGTTCAGGGGCGGCTTTGAGCAACATCTCAAACATGCGTTGGATTCGCTTGCGGTCGTCGCCTATGGTCTGCTCGCGATCAATCAACGCTTCAATCAATAACTCATGGCGTCGATATCGTTTCAAAAGACCGTCGATCTTGCGTTGTGCAGCGGGTAGGTCTCGGGCAACGATCGCTGCGTCGATGTAAGCGAGCCAAGGCCTCGGATCGCTTGGGTTGAGCCTTACGACTTTGGTGATCACCCGCCTTAGTTCAGAGCGATCGCCACGGCGACTTAATTCCTGCATCAGGCTCTGTTGCAACAGGCGATGACCTGGAAAGCGGCGAAATGCCCGCTTGAGGACCGCCAAACCTTCTGAGGAACTCTGCTCGCTCAACGCGAGCTTCGAAGCCAAAATAGCCGCGTCAGGGTCGGTGGCATTGCGCAGCCGTGTCTGGACCTCCCGCATGTTTCCGGTCGATTGTCCCCATGTGACCAGCCGCTCCCACAAAGGCCGCGCTCTGCCAGCTCGGGCGCGGCGCAGAGCCCGATTTAACAGACTCAGCGCCTTGTCGTGGTGACCTTGGGCGAGAAGCGCATCAAAATGACCCTGTTCATACAAAGGTCTCATCCAGCCGGGGAGCCGACCGCGCTTGGCGACTCGCTCCCACAGGCGGAGCTTGAGTGGATTGCGGTGGTCACTTCCTAGAACTTCTGCAGCTTCCGCAAGTAGGGTCGGAGAGATTCGTTTGCGAGCAAGTAGCGCTTCGGCGATTTGAGCCGCCGCCTTCATTTGATGGCGAGTGACACACAGACGCAGCAAAGACAGGGCCTGAGCGGGCGCCCAGCGACTCGCTAACATCAACTCGACTTGTTTATCGACGGGCAATTGTTTGATCGTCTCTAGCCGTTGGGTTCTGTCAGACTTACGTGGACGATTTTTTCGATTTTGAGGGCGTTTTTTTCGAGTTTTTTTGGCGTTAACTCGACCTTTGGATCGCGCACCCCAACTCGCTGTCGCCGGACAAGCCGTGCCGCATAGCCACAGTCCCACACACATCAAACCGACGATCTTTGGACACACCAACATCCTCCTGAGCCATGCGGATCCTAGCGAGCGCCGTAGTCTGGCGTCCAGTATCGGCCACTTAAGATGCTAACACCACGGTCGTTACAACTCTTCCAGATCGACTCCATTGCATCGTTAGGGAGATATTTTACTCGAGTATCTCTTGCCCCTGAGGCCTGGAGCGCCATACTGTGAAGGTAACTGAGTGAGGACGTGACTTTGGCGCAAGCCCTGCTGATCCAACCGCCGCTGCTTTTGCACGGTGCCTTTATCGACTACCCATACTTCACTGGGCTCGGTTTGTGGCACGCCGCTGCAGCGATTCGAGAACGTGGCCATGCGGTCACGATCTTGGATGCTTTTGCCTTGCCGACGAGCGGGTTGATCTCAGAGAAATCAGAGATGATCCGACTCGGAGTGCCCTGGGCGACTTTTGAAGATCGTCTGCCAGAGGAGCAGCCTGACGTTATCGTTGTGGCCAATAGTCCGTGGCAAAAAGCTAGGCTCGCCTCAGCAGAGTTGGCTCTTTTCATCTCGGAGCTCAACGCACGTTGGCCTGACGTTCCGACGATTCTGGCGGACTGCGACGTCGGTGGAATGCACACGATTTCGTGGGATGTGAGCTTTTTGGATGAGTTGGGTATGGACTACGGTCAACGCTTCGAGGCTGAAGCGGTATTACCTGAATTGATTGAGCAACTGGCTGCTGGCGAGGTCCCCGATACACGTTTGGTCGTCGGTGTTCCCAAGGGCGACGATCTCGACGCGCTGCCATTGCCGGCCTATGACTTGGTCAATATCGATGCTTTTCACGGTTTCATGTCTCGCGTTTCCAGAGCCAATCACAAACAAGAGATCTTCGACTGTACGCCGCCTGTGATGGCGATTAAGACCTCAAGAGGCTGCATTTACAAATGCAACTTCTGCACCAGCAACCCATGGGAGCGTGAAGGACACACCGGTCGTCGATACCGCATGCTTTCGCCTCAACGGCTGCGTGAACATCTTACCTTGCTTCGAGATACCTACGGCATCCGTCGAGTAGTCGTCCTCGATGAACTCGTGAACGTGAATTTCTCGCATCTCGATCATTTGCTGAGTGCTCTGGAAGAACTCGACATGAGAGTCGATTTTCCCAATGGAATGCGGGCTGATCGTCTCACCAGTGAGCAAGTTCGTCGTCTCGCGGTTCGGACTCCCAAGCTCTCGATCAGTGCGGAGGCGGCTACCGAACGCGTCGCGAACGAGGTCATCGGCAAGCGCTTTGATCTCGAGGCGACACGCCGCGTCGCTCATTGGGGTGAAAAGGCAGGGCTGCCGATTGTCATCCATTGGATGATCGGCCAACCAGGTGAAAAGCGGAGTGAGATTCTGCAGACCCTGAATACGGCGTGGGAAATTTTTGAAGAGACAGGCGCACGCCCGCTGTTGCAATACGCCACGCCAATTCTCGGTACGATGCTCCATCAAACCGTCACCGAGCGTGGGCTGTGGACCGAGCGTGAAGATCGCGACATTGGCCCTTTGTTCCAGGGTCAACCCTGCTTTCAAGACAAGCACGGTGGTGATCCCGAAGGATGGACTGCTCGCGAACTTCATGTCGCCAAGATGGCTTTCGACACCAAGCTCAAAGCCTACAAGCCTCGCAAAGTCATCATGAACACCACATACATCTGTAACAACCAGTGTGTGTTTTGTGCCACAGGTAACCGACTGCCCACGCACGGAGATGTCAATGAACAGTTAAAGTTCATGAAAATGCGTCGAGAGCAGGGTTATGATCTCATCGACTTTGACGGTGGTGAACCGACCACGAACCCGATGCTCTTTCACTTGCTCAAGTCAGCGCAGAGTTTGGGATACAAGCAGATCAACCTGACTAGCAACGGCCGCATGTTGATGGTGCAGCGCAACGCCGAGAAGATCGTGCGCTCAGGCATCACCAACCTGTTGATCTCGCTTCATGGTCCCAACCAACAGGTCCACGAAGAGCAAGTTCAGTCCAAAGGTGCGTTCCGACAGACCGTCAAAGGCATCGCGAACATGGTCAGGCTCTGCAAGCGCTACGGAGTTGGCTTTGGGGTCAACGTGACGCTGACTAAGACCAACTTTCCGGTGTTGATGGAGTACGGTGAGTTGTTGAGTAAGCTTGGCGTTGAACTCTGCAATATTCAGTTCGTGACGCCCTTTGGAAAAGCCTCAGCTGCGACTCAGCCAGATCCGGCTGCCGTGGCGCCTTCGGTCATGCAACTGATCGACACCTACGGTGATCGCATCAAGTTCCAGGTGATCAACCTGCCACTTTGTCACATGCCGGGGTACGAAGAGTACTGTCTGGGCGACATCTTTAAGCTCGAGCGACGGATGGTGTTCGTGTCGATGGAGGATGTGAACCTCTTCGATTACCTACAATCTCGTCGTCGCCATGAAGCTCCTTGCAAGAGTTGCTTTTTGTCTTTGGCCTGTGAGGGATTTTACTATTTCCCTGACGAATGGCACGACGAGGCCGCAGCCCGTTGGGGCGACTGAAGCGACGAGCGTCACAGCGCTCCACTGCATCGAAATTCCAACACCTTAGTCGCACAAGCCGCCTTATTTTGTGGCAGGCGGCTCAGGCTTAGCTGGTTGTGAATCGGGCGCAGCCTTGGTCGCAGGCGGCGTCACTTTTTCGGCTGAAGGCGCAACTGCTTTACCCTGCTCAGCAGGTGGCGTGACTGGCGCATCATCGGCTTTGGTGGGCGTCAACGTACCAACTTTGACGCCCTTGGCGCTGCCGCGATACCCGTCAAGTCCATCGACAGCGACGACTTTTCCAGCGCTATCGTGGGTAACCGTGAGTTTGACTTCGCGCTTGGCGATCGTCCCGGTCAAATGATAGCGAGTGAACTTGTCTCCCGCCTCATTGGCGCTGGGCACACTCTTTAGCGTCAACGTTCCGCTTTGAGCTCTCTCGGCGTCGACCCATACGAGGTCGATAGGAGCCTTTGATTTAAAGCGATCTACCGCCAGCGCGATCAAAGAGGGCGATCTCGGATCGAGCACCACATCGAGCTTTTTGATCTTAAGCTCGGTCAGTTGACGCTTTCGTCCCGGCTGGCCGAAATCCACCAGCTTCCAGTCGCCCTTGAAGGCAAAGACGCGTCGTCGCAGCGTCGCGCCTTTGATGTCAATCCACCGGTCGTAGGTGACCAGGTTTCCCTTGTCGTCGAGTACTGCATGCGTTCGGAAGCCAAATTTTCGACCCTTATCTTTGATTTTCGACGCGGTCGACAGGTAGCGATTGGCCTCGCCCTCGCTGATTCGCACGGTCTCGACCCCAAGCCGTCGCTTTTTCTTTGCGATCTGAAGCACGAAAGAAGGTTTTTGAGTCTTCGGAGTCGCCCAGGCGCTCGCGCTTACAGTGCCGATCAACACCATCGGTAAGAGCCATCGTCTCATCTTGAACTCCGCTGTCGAATCCGTCTCATCCCCTGCATCGTCCTAAACGACTGTGAGACGTCAACTATTCAGCGTCTTTGTCAGGGGACAACACTTCAAGCACCTCGACATCGACCTGGAAGAGGCCACGGGTGTCTTGATGCAGTGAGTCCAGGACAATGTTGCCCTTGACCCGCAGCCGTGGTGGGAGCTTGTCGACGTTGAGACCGCTCAATGTCTGTCGCAATTGAGCCCAGGTTGCGTTTTGCCAGTCGAGCCAGTTGGTTCGCAACCAGCGCTTATTGAGCTTGAGTTCGAAGCTCGGGCAGTCACATTGAGCTGGGTTGTACCGCAATTGAAGCTCTGTCTGAGCAGCCACCGCGACAAGTTCCTCTTGGAGCTTGTCTTGCAGGGTAGGTTGACGGCTTGTCTGTGGACTTGCGCAGCTTAGTGCGAGGATCGCCAAGACGAGGCAACTCAGTGCTTTGGAGCTCACGGTGTAGTGGCGGTCACGCTCTGAGCAGAGCCTGGCGGAGCTGGGGCAGCAGTGGGTGTTGCTCCGGAAGCCGGGTCGACTTGCGATTGATTTTCAGCCAGCTGCAAACGGCGATTGTACTGCGTGTAATATTGGCTCAGCTGACTTTGGTATGCAGTGACGCGCTGCTGCAACAGATTACGAATCTCGTTGAAACGGCCAAGATCTTTGGCCGTCTGTAAGCGGTCAGTGAACTCTGTGATCTGCTTTCTTGCTTCTTGGTACGCGGCTACGAGGCCGGTGTGGATTTTTTGTAGCTCCGGAGTCTTGGTCGGCATCATCT